>Ga0209061_1005017_pt1 | contig 12040 bp, 9 predicted proteins | sample Coa_R1_10_FD_187157 | JGI IMG/M metagenome (GOLD analysis project Ga0209061, IMG submission 187157) | Surface soil microbial communities from Centralia Pennsylvania, which are recovering from an underground coalmine fire - Coalmine... | ecosystem: Environmental > Terrestrial > Soil > Unclassified...
GATATTGCAGGTACATGCCTTGCCGTTCCGTTGATTTGCCGCCCGGCTCGGCCGTAGTGGTCACCAACCCTGGCGAGGATTGCTCGTCCGAGGCGTTCCACGGCTTCCTCGATGAGCTGCTGGCCGGCCCCGAGTCCGAGTTGGACAGCCTCGACGCCGCCCAGGCGGTTCGGGAACTGCGCGACGACGCCACGGCGTGACCGCCGCCGTCATCGACGCCTCCGCTGAGCGCCAGTTTCGGTTTATCCCTGTCCGTAGTAATCACCCCCGGCATTTCTGAACCTCAAATGTTGAAAATGCCGGGTCAGGGCTGCCCGCCCACGAGGGCCATGGCGCGCGCCTCGGGAACCCCCAGCATCAGCAGGCTCGTGATCGTCGCCGCCCGGGCGCCGAGGGTCCCGTTCGACCGGTCGCTGTCCGCAAGGGCGAACACGACGCCATAGGCAACCTGGCTCAGGGTGCCGGCCGGCAGGTGCCGGGCGAACACGCGGCGGTCCTGGCCCCGTTTCACGAGGTCGGCGAGGAGCTCGTCGACCGGCCCGAGTAGTCCGTGGATCGCCTCGCCGTACTCGCCTCGACGCAGCGCCAACAGCACGCGGTAGCGGTGCGCCACCGGCCAGACACGGGCGACGAATTCGACCCACGCCGCGTCCGCTTCTGCGTCGGAGGCGTTGACTTCGGCGAGCACGGCGGTCATCTCGGTGACCGCCCGCTCGGTGAGGGTCCGAACCAGGTCGAGCCGCGAGGGGAAGTGGCCGTAGACGGTGCGGCGGACGACGCCGGCCGCGGAGGCGATGTCGCCCACTCCGGCGTCGGGATCGTCCCCCAGCACATCGAGGGCGACGTTGAGGATGCGATCGCGGGTTTCGTTCATGGCGCGTGCACGGGCGGACTCAGTGGGCACGACGCCATTGTTGCACACCAGTGTGCAACGAGATACTCTGCACATCAGTGTGCAACGAACTCTCGCTGTGCTTCGAAGCCCAAGAGAAGAAGGCCATGACTGCACCCACCGCACCGACACCGGACGTTTCGACCACCGTGCGCCCGTTCACCGTCTCGATCCCGGATTCGGAGATCGACGACCTGAAGCAGCGCCTGGCCCGAACCCGATGGCCGGACCCGCAGACGGTGGGCGACTGGTCGCAAGGAGTTCGGGTGGACAACGCCAGATCCCTGGTCGGCTACTGGGAGCGCGAGTACGACTGGCGGCGCTTCGAGGCCGAGCTCAATCACTTCCCCCAATTCCTGACCGAGATCGATGGGCTCGACATCCACTTCATTCACGTCAGGTCCAACAATCCCGACGCGATGCCGCTGCTACTCACGCACGGATGGCCGGGCTCGATCGTCGAGTTCCTGAAACTGATCGGCCCGCTGACCGATCCGGTGGCGTACGGAGGAGACGCCGCCGATTCATTCGACGTCGTCGTCCCGTCGCTCCCCGGGTTCGGGTTCTCCCAGAAGCCCAGGGAGACCGGCTGGACCGTGTCGCGCATCGCCGGCGCGTGGGCGGAGCTGATGAAGCGTCTCGGCTACCCGGGATGGGCCGCGCAAGGCGGGGACTGGGGTGCCGTCGTCACCACCGCCCTCGGGGCCATGCAACCTGAGGGGCTTCTCGGGATTCATCTGAACACCCAGTACGCCTTTCCCGCCCAGATACCTGACACCTTGTCGCCCGCGGAGCGCGACGCCGTGGAGAGCCTCGCCCTTTACACCGGCGACCTCGGTGGAGCCAACCACCTTCAGGGGACGAAGCCGGAGACGGTCGGATTCGCCCTGGCGGACTCTCCCGCTGGTCAGGCCGCCTGGATCTACGACAAGTTCCAATCCAAGACCGACAACCACGGGCTGGCCGAGGACGCCCTGAGCGTCGACGACATGCTCGACGCGATATCCCTCTACTGGTTTACCAACAGCGCCGCGTCGTCGGCCCGCATCTACTGGGAAAACAGATCAGCCACGTTCGCCGGCCCCAAGCTGGCGCTCCCGGTCGCGGTGACCGTCTTTCCCAAGGACATCCCACGCCTGCCCCGCAGTTGGATCGAGGACACCTACAGCCATCTGATCCACTACGGCGAGGCCCAAAAGGGCGGGCACTTCGCCGCTTTGGAACAGCCCGAGATCCTGGTCAGCGAGATCCGCACCGGCCTGCGCACCCTTCGAACTTGATCGGCTATCCCGGATACCACACCTTGCGGGGATCATCAGGGCTCCGCTCGTGGTCCCAGGCTTCGTCGATGAGCCGGGCGGTGTCGTACGCCGGCCGCCAGCCGAGCAGCAGCTTGGCCTTGGTGTTGTCCAGCCAGGTCGAGTAGTAGGGGGTGGGGACCTGGACCGCGGGCAGGCCCCGGCTTGCAGCCAGATACCGGGCCACCACCGCGTAGTCGACCGGCTCGTCCATGGAGATGTTGAAGGTCTGCCCGACGGCCGCCGGGTGCTCGAGGGCGATGGCGATGGCCTCGACCAGGTCGCTGACGTGAACAAAATTGCGCTGGAGCGGGGCGCCGCCGGCGTCCAGCGCCAACGGCACCGCGCCCTCCGGGAGGTCACCGACGTCGCCGGGGAGCAGCTCGCTCCAGGCCGGCCCGCCGAACTGATCGGGGCCGAAGGAGAGCGAGTAGCGGAAGTCATCCCGGTCCATGATCCACGGCGCCCTCAGGCAGGTGCCTGCGAGCCCGTAGGCGATCTCGTACTGCTCGAGCATCACCTCCTCGAGCACCTTGGACAGGGCGTAGCACCCCTGGTAAGCGGTGTGCCGCTGGGTTTCGGTGACCGGCAGCGGATGGTCGTACACGAAGTGACCGACCGCCGCGTCCCCGCCGACCAGGACGAACCGCTGGAAGGTCGGGCTCTCCCGCGCCTCTTCCAGTACCCAAAAGAGGCCCTTGACGGCCACGTCCATGATCTCGTCGGGCGTTTCCTTGCACGTGGCCAGATGGACGACGTGGGTCACCCCGGCCATCGCCTGCCTGACGGTGTCCCGGTCGGCGATCGTGCCGAAGACGCACTCCACGTCGGCCCCGTTGAGCGGCCGGTTGTGGCAGAGGGCCCGGATGTCGCAGGTGCCCGCCAGCTTGTCGATCAGGGCCCGGCCCACCTTGCCGGTGGCCCCGGTGACGAGCAATTTCACGAGGCTTGCCACTCCGGGAGATCGAGGAGGACGCTGCCTTCCAGAGTGGCGGTCAGGTTGCGTGCCCGGGCGGCGTCAAAAAACTGCGATCCGTCAAACAACCAGGGTCGGTCGCCGCCCGCCGCAAGGTGCCGCTCCAGCAGGTTATTGAGCATCCCCGGCACCTCTGCCTTGTACGACGGCCATTTGATCCCTGACTGGCAGTACGACGTGTCGATGAAGAAGCGGGGGTTGCCTTCACCACCCGGCTTGGCTCGCCGGGCGTGCCACATGGCCGAATGGACAACCAGGGCCGAGCCGGGAGGCAGGTCGGAGACGGTGATCGACCCGGGCAGGTCGTCCTGGCCCAGGAGACTCAAGGCGCGTGTATCCGTGGGGTAACGGAAGGACCCAGGCACGAGGAGCAGGTCCCCGATGGTCCCGTTGAGGCCGTTGAGGTAGAAGAACACGTGGACCATGAGCTGGGCCCGGTTGGTCTGCGGGAACTGCTCGTAATCCTGGTGCCAGGCCACGCCCTTCATGCCTGCGTCGTGACGGGCGGCGTGGATGTGGTGAAAGACGTAGCGCCCGCCCATCAGCTCGTCGACGATCTCCGTCACCCCCGGGTGCCAGGCAAGCGCCCCGAGCTCGTCGTATTCGTAGGCGTGCCGGCGCGGCTGGGCGTCAGCGTGGCAGTCGACGGCGGCCTTGAGTGAGTCGATCTCTTCTTTCGAGAGGAATTCCGGGAAGATCGCGTATCCCTGCTCCGCGAAAGTTTCCAGCATTCGAACTTCTCCTTTCGGGCCTTGGGGGGGGCGCCGTCCATACGGACGGTGGCCACGCTACCCACTGAGGCGGTGGGTCGCCCGACCGTTGATGGTGGGGTTGTCCCCACCCCCCATTCGGGGTCCCGCACCATCGACCCGGCCCCGCCGCCTATTCATGCTGTTGCCCATGCCCACGCAAACCACCGAACGTCCCCCGCTGACGGTCACCAACATCGTGCCGCCGGCCGATATCTACGCCGTCGAGTTGCAGGCGGTTACCAAGCGCTACGGCCGCCGCCGGCGCGGCGTGGCTGCGCTCAACGAGGTCACCGCCGGTTTCCCCCGCCGGACCCTCACCGCCGTCATGGGGTTGTCGGGGTCGGGGAAGTCGACCCTGCTCCAGTGCGCCGCCGGGTTGGAGCGCCCGACGTCGGGCCGGGTGGTCCTCGGTGGCGCCGATCTCCCCAAGCTGCGCCACCGCAAGCTCACCGTGATGCGCCGCCGCCGGGTCGGTTTCGTCTTCCAGTCCCTCAACCTGGTCCCGACCCTGACGGTGGCCGACAACATCCTCCTGCCGCTCCGCCTCGACCACCGGCCCGCGGACTGGGCCCGGCTGGCCGAGCTGGCCGAGGTGGTCGGCATCGGCCCCCAGCTGCGCCGCATGCCCCACACCCTCTCCGGCGGCCAGCAACAGCGGGTCGCCGTGGCCCGGGCCCTGATCACCGAGCCGGACGTGGTCTTCGCTGACGAACCCACGGCCGCCCTCGACCCCGCCACCTCCGAGACGGTGATGGGCCTCCTGCGTGGCGCCGTCGACCACCTCGGGCAGACGGTCGTGGTCGTCACCCACGCCCCCCAGGTGGCCGCTCACGCCGACCGGGTCCTGCTCCTCCACGGCGGTCACCTGATCGGCTCGACCGACAGGCCCGACGCCGACGACCTGAACCAGCGGCTCCTCGCCCTCGGCCGGATGGCCGCCCGAGCCGACCACCCGACCGGTGCCGCGGCCACGCCCCGCCGGCGCCCGCGCTTCGAACGGGTGGAGCTGTGAGGCAGCTCGCCGCCACCCTCCGACACCGGCCCGGTCCGCTGGTCGGGACCTTCGTGGCCCTGATCGCCGCCGCCGTGGTCGTCACCATCGGTCTCACCCTCGGTCGGGTGGGCGGCAGCCTGGTGGTCCCCACCCAGCGCCTCGCCGGCGCGGCCGCCGTCATCAGCGGCCACCCGAAGATCGCGATCACCACCGGACACGGCGACTCGGCCAGCACCGACCACATCCCCCTCAACGCCTACCGGCGCCTCCCCGCCTCCCTCTCCCAGTCCTTCGGTGCGGTCCCGGGCGTGGCTGCCGCCGTGCCCGACGTGTCGGTCCCCGTCGCCCTGCAAGGACCTGGCGGCCGCATCGACCGCGGCGCGAAGGACAAGCCCCTCACCGCTCACGGCTGGTCGAGCGCCGTCCTCACCCCCTTCACCCTGGCTCGAGGGCACACCCCCGGGTCGGCCCGGCAGATCGTCGTCGGGTCGGGTGTCGCCCGGATGATGCGGCTGCGGGTCGGCGACACCGTCCGCCTGGTCGGCCGGGCCACTGCGCCACTGCACGTGGTCGGCATCGCCGGCACCAGGACCTCCAATCCGGCCGCCGACTGGACGGTCTTTCTCTCCGATACGGCCGCCACCGCCCTCTACGCCCACCCGGGGCAGGCTGACCTCATCGGCATCCTCCGCCGGCCCGGCACCCCGGCAGCCGCCCTCGACGCCCGCTTGCGCGAAGTGGCCAGAGCCCACGGCGTGACGGCGTCGTTCGGCAACGCTCGAGGCGCCATTGAAAACCTGGCCGACGCCGACGAGGGGAGCACCCTCACCCAGGTCGCCGTCAGCGCCGGAACCGACCTCTCCCTCATCGCCCTGTTCGTCGTGGCCGGCGCCGTCGCCCTGTCGGTCGCCCAACGCAGCCGCACCATCGCCCTGCTGCGAGCCGTGGGCGCCACCCCGGGTCAGGTTCGGCGCATGCTGGCCCTGGAGCTGGGCGTGACTGGCATGGTCGCCGGTCTCGTCGGCTACTTCCCGGGAGTGTGGGTCACCGACCGGATGCTCAGGGGCATGGCCGCCCATCAGCTCGTGCCGCCGGGGACCCGGGCCCCGGTCAGCTGGCTCTCCCTCGTCATCGTGGTGGCCGCCGGCGTCGTCGTCGCCGAGCTGTCCGGGTACGTGGCCAGCCGCCGAGCGGGGCGCCTGGCCCCGTCGGCGGCCATGGCCGAGGCCGTCGGAGATCGCCGCTGGCCGGGCGCGACCCGCACCGTGGGCGGCGCCGTCTGCCTGGCCGGCGGCCTGACCGCCGTCGGGCTGGTGTGGCTGCAGCGCATGAGTGCGACCCAGCAGCTCAGCGACACCCTGCTGGCTCTGCTCGCCTTCCTGGCCTCGCTGGCCCTGCTCGGTCCTTTGTTGGTGGCCGCGGCCGAGTGGTTGCTCCGCCGCCCGCTCCGGGCCCTCTCTCCCGTGGCCGGCCGCCTGGCCCTGGCCGAGGTGCGGGTCCGGCCCCGGCGGATGGCCTCGGCGGTCATGGCCGTCGGCCTGGCCGTCGCCTTCGGCGGGGCCATCTACAGCCTCGACGGCACCCAGACCCACGCCGGGGTCACCCAGGGCCCGCAGCGGCTGGCCGCCAACGAGGTGGTGACTGCCCCCGGTCCCGGTCTGAGCCCGACCGCGGTCGAACGGGTCCGGGCCACACCGGGGGTCTCGGCCGCCGTCGGGATCACCCCGACGACCATCTACCTGCCCGAGGCGGGGGACGAGACCACCTCGGCCGTCGGCGTCACCTCGGGTTCGCTCGACGACGTGCTCCACCTCGACGTCACCTCCGGCAGCCTCGCCCACTTCGGGCCCGGTGACATCGCCCTCAGCCGGCTGGAGACCGGTTCGGGAGCGATCAACGTCCGGATCGGCCAGCGCGTCACCGCCCACCTGGCCGACGGGACGCGGTACCGGGCCCGGGTGGTGGCCGTCTACGACCGCTCGGTCGGGTTCGCCGACGCCATCGTCCCGGCCGGCGCCGCCGGCGGCGGCCACCTGGGGACCGACGCCGTCGGCGAGGTGCTGGTCAGGACGAGCGCCCCGGCCCGGCTGGCCGCCCTGGACGCCCGCTACCCGGGGGCGGTGGCCGCCGGCCGCACCGCGGTCAACGCCCAGGACCAAAAGCTGGCCGAGCAGGGCTCCTACATCAACGACCTGGCCCTGTGGATCCTCCTCGCGCTGGCCGGAGTCACGGTGGTCAACACCCTGGTCGTGACCACCCTCGATCGCCGGGAAGTCGTCCACCTGCTCTCCCGGGTCGGCACCACCGGCCGCCAGCTCCTGGCCGCCACCGCCTGGCAGGCGGTCGTGCTCGGGGCCATCGGCATCGTGTTCGGGGCCGCCGCCGGTGGGGCCGCGGTGACCGGAGCGGTTCACGCCCTGACCGGCAACTGGAGGCCCTACGTACCCCTGCCGACGGTGATCGGCATGGTCGCCGGCGTCGCCGCCCTCACCCTGGCCGCCACGGTCGGGCCGACGGTCCGGATCCTGCGCCAGAGATCCCGCTGATCCTCCGACTGCTCCCGTGGCCGCTCAGGAGGCCGGCGCACCGGAATTCCGGGGCGCCGGCCCCGGCGCGTCCTGCCCATTGCGACCGGCTCGCCCGCTCATCGTTCCCAGATGCCCGGGTGCCGACTCCCGCTCGGACAGGCCGACCGGCAGCACGATGCGCCGCGGCGGCCCCGGACGCCCATCCGTCCGGCTCATCCGCTCGGCCAGCAGCTCCACGCCGGTCCGCCCGATGGCTTCGGACGGCAGGCGGGCCTCGACTGCGGCCAGAGCCAGCAGATCGTGGGGGCCGGCGTCGTCCATGCAGGCCAGGTCGATCCCGTCGGGCACGTGGATGCCGAGGAGCACCAGATCGTGGGCGACAGTCGCCAGGACGTAGCCGTTGGAGCAGTTGAGGACGGTCGGCGGGCTCGGGCCTTCGAGCAAGGAGGTGAGGCGGGCCAGCCGCTCGGCCGTCGGGAGGGTCTCGTACGGGACGAGGACGGTGAGGTCAGGACGGACCGCGACGCCGGCTTCGGTCAAGGCGCGCAAATGACCGGTCAGCCGGTCCCGGACGCTGGTGCACTCGGTTTCGCCCCACAGCAGGGCGATGTGCTCGTGGCCCCGCTCGAGCAGCCGTCGGGTGATCCGGTAGCCGAGGTCGAGGTTGTCGGCGATCACGCAGTCGGTGGCCAGGTCAGGGCGGTAGCGGTCGAGGAGGACCAGCGGGATGCCCTGGCGGCGGACGGCCTCGAACGCCTCCCGGTGCTCCTGGCCCTGCATGGGGTAGATGACGATCCCGCTGGCGTGGGTGTCCACGGCCCGCTTGAGGGCGGCTGCTTCGCGTCCGGCGTCGCCTCGGGCGTTGAGCAGGACCAGCTGCAATCCGAGGTCGGCGCAGGCCGACTCGGCGCCGACGAGAAGGTTGGCCAGGTGGGCACCCTGCAGGCCGTAGAGCCCGTTGAGGATGCAGGCGACCGTCGGGGCGTCCCGAGGGACAGGGCGGCGCTCGGCGACGAAGGTGCCGAGGCCCCGCCGGCGGACCAGGAGCCCTTCGGCGACGAGATCGTTGAGGGCCCGCGCCGCGGTAATGGAGCTGACGCCGAACCGTCGGCACACCTCCCGCTCGGTCACGAACGGGCGGTCGAGCTCGTAGCGGCCATCGGCGATGTCGGCCCCGAGCGCCCGCCTCACCTGTTCGTGCAGCGGGATCGCCTTGTCACCGTCCTGCTTCGGCACGCTCCTCCTCGCCGACCCGTCGCTCGATCCTAGCCACGCGCCGCCCCTTGACATAGTCAGAAGGCTTTCATATAGGATTCAAAAGGTGGCCGAAGGGCCACTGACAGTGCTCACGGAGGGGAAGCTTCACATGCCGGATGCTCTAACCGGGCCGACCCAACGCGGCCTCCGTCCAGGCCAACCACGTTTCCGGCGGGCGGTGGCCGCCGCAGCCGCCCTGACTACCGCGGTTGGCATGGCCGGGTTGGCAGCTTTGGCCGGATCCCCTGCGGCGGCCGGCGCCAGCGTCCGCCCAGGCCACCACACCGCCCAGGACACAGCCCAGGCGACCGCCAAGACGGCCCCAACCGGCCCGGCCGCGCTCGGCAATCCGGCCAAGACCAGCGTTTTGGTCAAGGACCACCTGCTGTCCAAGGGCCCGTCGGAAGCCAGGCTGCGCCAACTGTCCCACGTGAGGGACCAGCCGCTGGCCCTGCGTCCGGCGGTGGCCCACGGCGGGACGGCCGAGACGGCTCCCAGCCAGAAGCAATGGATGGTGCAGATCGACTACGACGGCCCGGGCGGGCAGCCCTGGACGCTGAGCGACTTTCAATACCTGGCCAGCCTGCACTTGACCGGGGTCGAAATCAATTTGAGCTGGAACCAGATCGAGCCATCGCAGGGGACTTTCGCCCTAGGCACCCTGCAAAATTATCTCAGCTACGCGGCCCAGGCCCACCTCCAGCTCGTTCCGATCTTCTGGGAGGCGATCTGGGGTGGCAATGACCCGAGCTGGCTCAATGCGCCGCCCGAGGAGACCAATACCGGGTCCTTGGACCAGCAGCCGGCCATGTGGAGCTCGACGGCCTATGACGCCTACAGCAATTACCTCCTCACGACGCTGAAGGCCATCCAGGGCCTGCCCGGGTACGGCGGCTCGTACATTGACTACGGCTGGCTTGACGCCATGTGGGGTCCGCCGCCGTCCGGCGGCGGCATGCCCGGCTACGCCGCCGTCGACGTGGACGCCTTCCACCAGTGGCTGCCCACCCAATACCGCAACATCAAGGCCCTCAACGCCGCCCTCGGCACCAGCTACGCCACCTTCGACGACGTGCCGGCCTTCCAGCCCGGGGACGCCCACTTCGACGTGTACCAGAAGTTCCGGATGAGCAGCTACCAGACGATCATGACCCACCTGCTCTCCCAGGTCCGCCAGGTCACGCAGAAGCCGCTGTACCTGTACTTCGGCGGTGACATGGACGACGTCGGCGTCGAGGGGAATATCCCCGACCAGATCTTCTCGATGGCCCGGGAGTTCCACGCCTACGTGAGCCTCGACGACGCCGACAACACCGCCCTGGCCGACCTGTTCGGCTACCTGTCTCAGGGCTACGGCGTGCCCCTCCTCAACGAGTGGACGCCTATCCCCGGCAACTCGGCCGAGGTCGCCCTCTGGCAGGGCCACTACACCCTCGAGGGGGCCAACCGGCTCGGAGAGGATTACTTCATCTATTCGGGCGGCACGGCCAGCGGCACCTTTTCCCAATACCTCTCCCTGCACGACCAGGTCGACCAGGTCACCGGCCACCTGCCCGCCTACAGGGTCGGCATCCTCGTCGGCTACGACCAGGTCATCCAGGGCCTGCAGCAGGAGCGGGTCCCCGGGGGCGACGCCGCCCTGGCCGAGTACATCGACACCAACCGGCCGGCGGCGCAGATCGTCACCGATGCCGCCGTGCTCAACGGGGCCGTGCACCTCTCTGACTTCAAGGTCCTCGTCGACTGGAACAGCGACCTTTCCACCCCCGGGCTGCCGGCCCAGCTGACCCGCGCCCTCCGGCAGTTCAAGGCCCAAGGCGGCAAGATCATCAGCGCCCCGCTCGACTCCGACGGCAACCCGGTGCCCAGCCAGGCCATCCCGTCGGCCTTCACCGCCAGCCCGCAGTCGGATCAGCTGGAAACGTGGATCGCCCTCCACGGCCGGCGGGCGTGGGTGACGCTGGCCAACGGCGAGGAGGATTTGCCCATCCTCGACACCCTCACCGGCGGCGGCCGCACGACGCTCGGCAACCTCGACCCGTATTCGGGCACGGTGACCATCAACCCGGCGTCCGGGATCACGGCCACGCCGGTCACCCTCAACGAGCAACTGCCGTCGGCGACGGTCGTGGAGCAGTCGCTCACCAAATAGCCGCTCGATCCAATGAGCTCACCCGACACCACGTCCGGCCCGGGGGCATCGCTCCCGGATCGGACGGGTGACGGGCGGCTCCCATTACCGCCAGGCGCAGCGGAAGCCGGTGTTGCCGGTGGCGCTGTGCGGGTCGTTGTGGCTACGGGCGGCCAGCCGGTAGCGGTTGCAGTAGGAGGCGTGGCAGAGGTACGAGCCGCCCTTGATGACCCGGTCGGAGCCGGTAGGCGGCCCGAGGGGATCGACCCGTGTCTCGGTGGACCGCTCGGCGTGCCAGGTCCGGCTCCAGCGGTCTGCGGTCCACTCCCAGACGTTGCCGACGACGTTGTGGAGGCCGTACCCGTTGGCCTCGAAGGCGTCGACCGGGGCCGTGCCGACGTAACCGTCCTCGCCGGTGTCCCGGTCCGGGAACGAGCCCTGCCAGAGGTTGGCACGGTGGGCTCCGCCCGGCCGCAGCTCGTCTCCCCACGGGTACCGCGCGCGGTCCAGGCCGCCGCGGGCGGCCACCTCCCACTGCGCCTCGGTCGGCAGGGTGGCGCCGCGCCAGGCACAGTAAGCGGCGGCGTCGTGCCACGAGACGTGGACCACCGGGTGGGTTTCCCGGCCGGCCACGGAGGACGATGGTCCTTCCGGCGCCTGCCAGCTCGCCCCCGGGACCGCCCGCCACCAGGGAGGAGTCCCGGCCGTCATCGGGAAACCGTCGACGCCGGAGGCCGCCTCCAGGAAGGCGGCGAAGACAAACGACCACCCGGACCGCTCGGCGTCGGTCACGTAGCCGGTCGCGGCGGCGAAGGCGGCCCACTCGCGGTTGGTGACCGCGTAGGGGGAGACGGCGAAGGACGATAGCTGGACGTCCCGGATCGGCCCTTCGCCGTCGAACAGGTTGGCGTCCGGGTCGGATCCCCCGATAGCGTAGGTACCGCCGGCGATGACGGAGGCGTCGGCGGCCCCGACCGGTGCCGAGCCCGGTTGTGGCGCGAGGGGCGCCGACCGGGCGGAGACGATGCCGCGCGGGGTGCAGCACCCGCTCACAGACCGGCCGTCCAGGCGTCGAGGAGCTTGGTCAGCTCGGCCACCACCTCCGGTTGCACGGCGGCCAGGTTGACGGTCTCCTCGGGGTCGTTACGGAGATCGCTGAGCCACGGCTCGCCCTCGGCCACGACCAGCTTCCAGTACCCGTCGCGTACGGCC
>Ga0209061_1005018_pt1 | contig 12040 bp, 10 predicted proteins | sample Coa_R1_10_FD_187157 | JGI IMG/M metagenome (GOLD analysis project Ga0209061, IMG submission 187157) | Surface soil microbial communities from Centralia Pennsylvania, which are recovering from an underground coalmine fire - Coalmine... | ecosystem: Environmental > Terrestrial > Soil >...
CTGGGATTTGCCGCCGGACGTCGTCCCGGTTGTTTACGCGCGCAACTCGGCCGGCACCGAAGCCACCGGCCGTTTCTGGTTCAAGCTATTCCCCAAGAAATTCCGCGAGCGCGATTTCGTCCTCACCGACAGCCTGATGGACAAGCTGGTCAATAATATCGATCCCGGTAACACGCTCGCCCCCGGACCCGACCTGCTCACCCGTTTCCTGAAAATCAACGGCGAGATGCGCCGCAAAAATAATGAGCAGCTAGCCGCCCTGCGCCTTAAGACCGAAGAAAAGATCCTGTGGAACGGGCCGTTCCTCCACTGGGGCAAGGAAGAGGCAAACTTCGCCGATGTGCGCGACTACAAATACAACGGCAAGCAGGTGGATAAACAGGTGCACCTGGGCTTCGATCTTTCCGATGTTGCCAACGGTCCCGTAGAGGCAGCCAATGATGGGCGCGTGGTATGGGCCGATAACTTAGGGATCTATGGCAACTGCATCGTGCTCGACCACGGCTACGGCCTGCAATCCATTTACGGCCACATGTCCCGCATCGACGTCAAACCGGGCGACATGGTGAGGAAGGGCAGCAAGATGGGTATTGCCGGCTCGACCGGCCTGGCCGAAGGCGTCCACGTGCATTTCGGCATGCAGATCGATGGCGTGCAGATCAATCCCCGCGAGTGGTGGGATGAGCACTGGATCCACGACCGCATAATGAGCAAACTGCAGGCGGGCCAGTAAATCGCTAGAATCATTACTGTGAACGGCAACGGGCGGCAGGATGAGATCTGGGCGGTGCTGGCCGCTATCACGGAGCGGCAGAACCGGATGGATGCTCGCATGGAGGCTCAGCAAGCCCACTGGGAAGAATGGCGCCACACGGCCGAGGATCTGATGAAAACCTTGAGCTACAAGGCCGTCGACCTAACGAAGCGGGCAGACGTGACGGAGCACATTTTGGAGGAGCTTGCGCATAAAATCGTCGAACTCAATGAGCGCGACAACCGCCTCACCCGCCACCTGGAAGTCCTCTCTACGATCTGTGACGATCTGATTCGCGACAAGCAGGACCGCAAGAAACGTGCCTGATCACTTCCCGCTCTCCGCCTTCCGCGCGCCCGCCAGCATATCCGTCATGGCGTAGTTGCCTTCGTTGCAGGCATACTCGTATATCGTCCCTGCGTGAATGGAATCTGGCCGTCCACTTTTCGGTGAATGAGCACTGGATCCACGACCGCATTCTGAGCAAACCGCAAGCGGGTCAGTAAATCGCTAGAATCATTACTGTGAACGGCAACGGGCGGCAGGATGAGATCTGGGCGGTGCTGGCCGCTATCACGGAGCGGCAGAACCGGTCGGAAGCCCACTGGGAACAGTGGCGCCAGACCGCCGAGGATCTGCTGAAAACCTTGAGCTACAAGGCCGTCGACCTAACGAAGCGGGCAGACGTGACGGAGCATATTTTGGAGGAGCTTGCGCATAAAATCGTCGAACTCAATGAGCGCGACGACCGCCTCACCCGCCACCTGGAAGTCCTCTCTACGATCTGTGACGATCTGATTCGCGACAAGCAGGACCGCAAGAAGCGCACCTGATCACTTCCCGCTCTCCGCCTTCCGCGCGCCCGCCAGCATATCCGTCATGGCGTAGTTGCCTTCGTTGCAGGCATACTCGTATATCGGCCCATCGGTCCGCGTGAACGGAATCTGCGCGGTCCATTTTTTGGTGAATGCCGTGGGATCGTCCACGGTGAATTCGTAGAGCAGCGTATCCGCCGAGACGCGCGTGAATTTCTCGGTCAGGTGCAGGTTGGCGTCGGAGCCGTGGAACGGGGCCTTGCCGTTAAAGCCGGTGGAATCCACGACTAACGTATTGCCTTCGAAATGGCCGCGCGGATCGCCCATCCATTGGCGGACCGTGCCCGGCAGGTGAGGCCTGCCATCCAGCGGAATCATGCGCGCGTCGTGAATCATTTCCACCAGAATCGTCACGGAATCGCGTGTCTGCACGATCTGGTAAGCATTGTTGTACGGCCCGGGCATCATCGGCGGCCCTGCCGTGCCCCACAAAATGCAGCGCTCCGCCAGGCTGCGGCTTTCGGGTCCATCGGCGGGATGGGCGGCGGCATAGGCGCGGGCTTCTTCCACTCGCTTCTGCGCGGCGGGAGTGAGCGGCGGGATGAGGCCGTCGGCGGGCTCTATAATCAGCGAGGTGCGGCGCGAACCCACAATGCCGTTTCCGCGGTCGTACCAGAACTGGTTGTATGCGCCGCCCACATCCGCTTCCGCCGAATCGCCGCGCCGGTCGCGATTGTTGGCCTCGCGGAGTTGCCTGGCATATGCCGCCGCTTCCGCTTCGGTCAGCACGGCCTTGCCCGCGAACTGCGCCGGGCGCTCGAGCGGTGTGAGCGTCGCATTCGTCCAATACCCCTCAAGATCGGGCTGCCCATCCGCCGTCCGCCGCGGCGACCACGGTTTCGCCGGCGATTTCGCAGCCGTTTGTGCCGCCGCACAGAAGCAGCACGCCAGAACCATCGCAAGCACGCATCCTGTTGTGCGCATCGCTGTCAGTCTCCTAGAAACTTGCCGAAGGGCCTTAAGTCCTTGATGTTGTCGCACACCGCTTTGAGCGCGGCGGTGAGCGGTATTGCCAGTAACAGCCCCGGAGCGTCCCACAAGAACCCCCAGAGCATCAGCGAAAACGTGACTACCAAAGGATTCAGATGCACACGCGCGCCCACGATTTTTGGATAGAGCACATTGAGCGCCAGCAGATGCAGGAGAGCCACGGAGAGCACCACGCCCAGGTAAATTTTCAGTTGGTTCGGCCCCAGGGCCGCGAATAACGGAGGCGCCATGGCGAGCGGCAAACCCACATAGGGAACCAGGCTGAGAAAACCGCTCAGCGCGCCGGCGAGCAGGGCAAAGGGCAGGCGGAGCCACGCGAAAATTGCGGAGCTCAGAGCCGTTAGAAACAATCCTAAAAGAAAGTTGCCCACTACAAAGGCGCGCACGATATCCGCCACCCCCGCCAGGCTGCGCGCGGCCACCACGCGGTCTTCGCCATGAAAGAACTGCAGGAAGCTGCGGTTGATGTGGTCCCGCCAGCTCAGCATGAAATACACCAGGAACGGAACGAAGGAAGCCATCAATAAAACCTGATAAAACGAGCTGAGGCCCGAATAGATGAAACTTCCGATGGCGCTCTGTTCCTGGTGGATGCGCACTTCGGGAATGGCCGGCGGTTCGGGCGGCGGCTGGGGAGCCGAAGTGGCGCGGCGGCGGTTGCGCCCCGCGGCGCGCGCCTGCTCGGCGGCCTGTTGCGCGGCCTTGGCGCGCTCCTCTTCCTGGCGCTGGCGCGCGGGCATCAGCATGCGATATGTCTGCTGCTCGGCGTGGTCAAGCCTCTGCTGAATCCCATCCACCAGGTCTGCGATCTGCTCGCCATACTTAGGCAACTGATCGTAGAGCGTGGAAAGCTGCGAATATGCTCCCATGCCCAGCACCCAGAGCACGACCAGCGCTAGCGCGCAAACTACGAAGCTGGCCATGCTGCGCGGCAGGCGGATACGAATGAGCAATGCCACCAGCGGTTCCAGAATGAAGGCGATCATAATCGCCACGATCGAAGTGATGAAGAAAGCGCGACCGAAATATAGCAAGGCCACGATCACTCCGCACGCCAGCACCGGCAGCGACAAACGCCCGGCTTCGCGCACGGCAGAGGTGGCGACCTCCGGAGACTTCGTGAAAAGAGCCACAACCGGCGAAACCCTGTCTCGAATGTATCACGGCGGGCGAAACATCCGGTGGGCGCGCGCCGTCTCTCGATACCATAGTGTGAGACCGGGCTTCCGCAGTGAGATGGGATTGCGCCCGCAGGCGCTCTTTCCTTAGGAAGTCCCGGGCTGCAGCGAGACTTAGGTACTCTTCCGGTTTACAACGGGGGTGACTTGGTGGAAACGCAGACTGCCGCATCGCTGAGCTTTCTCGGCCCGGCCGTGGACGGCATCGTGAACGAAACGCTGGCGGCGTTTCATGCCGTTCCGCGCCGCGGCGCGGAAATCGGAGGCGTGCTTCTGGGGCGGTACGAAGAGGATCGTATCCTCGTTGAAGACTTCGAGCCTGTAGTGTGCGAGCACCGTTGGGGACCTTCCTACATTCTTTCCGATACCGATCTCCTCGGCCTGGAAGAGACCCTGCAGTGGTGTGCGGGCCGGCAATCCGGACCCGCCGCCGTGGGCTTCTGCCGCAGCCACACGCGCGCCGAGCCGGGCTTAGACGATCGCGATCGCGAACTCTTCAAACGCTACTTTCCCGATCCTCGCTCTGTATTTCTTTTGTTGAAGCCCGATCGCCAGCAGCGCATCGAAGCGGTGTACAATGCGCGCTCGCGCGGTATTCTCACGCCCGCGGCGGGGCCGCTGCCGTTCCCGGCGGAAGGTGCGGTAGCGCTGTTTCCGCAAACTCCAGCGGAGCCTACCGCCGGACCGCCAGAGCAGCCGGCTGAGCCGTCAATTAGCGAGCCGGAGCAAGCTGTCTCTTTGAACGGCGTTAGCAGTCACGGCGATGTCAATGGAGACGCAGCAACCCCGATACATTGGCCGCCGCCACCTCCGCGCACCATTCCTCCGCCCACTCGCCCGCGCCTGACCGCGCCTTCCCTGACGATCGCCGACCAGGCGCCCCCATTCCGCCGGCGCTGGATCGGGCTGTTTGCCGTCTTATGCGGCGCCGCCGGGCTTTTCGGATTCTGGTCGCTCGATTTGGGCCGCAAGCCGGCCGCGCCCCAGCCCGTAGCCGCCACGTCACTTCCGCCGCAGGAGGGGGCGACCCAGCCCGCGCTGGCGGCCGCGACGCCCACCGTGCCCCCGCCGCCGGTTCCGGCGCCTCAACCCAGTTCGCCGTTGCCGGCAATTCAAAACGTGCTGAGCCAATGGGGCGAAGCCCTGCGCAACGGCGATCCGAAGGCCATCGCCGAATTTTACGCGCCGGTTGTCGATTCCTACTTCGGCGAGCGCAACGTCTCCAGAACGGCCGTCGCCCGCTCGCTGGCGCGTTCCGCCGCCCGGTTTGGCGCCACCAAGGTTGAGTATCTTTCCGAATTGCACATCAAGCCGATCGGAGACACCCGCGCTACTGTTACCTTCCACAAGCGCTGGCGGACCTCAGGCCGTCACGTCTATGCCGGCGAAACCGAAGAGCGCCTTACCCTGGCCAAAGCCGATGAGGTCTGGAAAATCGCATCCGAGCAGGAAATGCGGGTGTTGTGGACGCGGCGTGAGCGGTAGAGGGCCCACGGCGAGCGCACCCACTAGCATTTGCCTCCCGCCCGACCAATGCGGTATCCTATAACATCGAACAATGGCTAACACGTACTCCGCGCTGAAGCGGATCCGGCAAACCGAACGCCGCACCGAATACAATCGCAAGAATAAATCCCGGCTGCGCCACCAGATTCGCGCCATGCGCCGCGCCATCCTGGAAAAGAACGCCGCCAAAGCGGGCGAAATGCTGCCGGCTACTTTCTCACTGATTGACCGTGCGGCCAAAACGGGAATCATCAAGAGGAACACCGCCGCCCGCTACAAATCCAAGCTGCATCTGCGCATCAAAGCGCTCGCCGGTTAAGACCGCTCGCATCTTCGAGACCAGCGTGCGCGCCAGCGCCGGGTATGTCACGGCCTGCACGGCCGCCATCACAATTGATACCTGTTTGCCCGAAAGATATAGAATGTCGCCCTTTGCCGTAAAGCCCGGGTGTGTGCGTGATTGGCGCGCGACTCTCGCCTAGGCTCGTCCGCGGCCGCTCTGTTACCAAATAGACTGTTCCGGCGGCGATGGCCGCAAAGCCGATCAGCGCTGCGATCGCGCGCGTCCGCACCGCCCTGCCCGGTACTGCTCCCAGAACCGGCGGCAGCGCCTGTTCCGCCGCGGGCGCCGAGGCGGCGCGGTCTTCAAATACCACTTTGAAACCGCGCTTCGGCAAATCCAGGATAATCGGGGCCGAAGCGCCATCCGTACGGTAGTAGTCAGCCAACTTCCGGCGCAATCGCGCCACGTGCATCCGCACCACCGGTTCCTGCCGCGGACCGTAAGAAGGCGGCTTGCCGAACGCGTGTATTCTTTAAGATCATCCGCCTCGCCCGCTAGCGATTTTTCGACCAGGTACAGGAGCAGCCGCCCCTGCACTTCCCAAAAACGCGAGTTCTTATTTGCAGAATGCGCTCGACTTGGGCCTGAATCGCGGGGCGATTCGGTTCCGCGGCGGGTGTCACTTGAAAGTAATCATATCATAGTGTCATTGTTACCTTCCGCAATCGGCTCGCGCGGTCATGGCCTTTTCGGGCTATCCAGGCCCGCTTTCTGTAACTTTGTCTCATCCCGAATCATCCTTTCTGCTGAGTAGCTACTTACACCACACTGAGGAGGTTCGATTAGGGATGTTTCGTTCATTACTTTTATTCGCCGCTCTGGGTCTGTCGATTGCCAGCGCGAAAACTTATGACATCACTCTGGTCAGTGCCAGCAAAGTCGGCAACGTGGAGCTGAAGCCCGGTAAGTACAGTCTGTTGGTGATGGATAACTCTCGGGTGAAGTTCACGGACGCGAAGGGCCAGGCCATTGAAGCCAGCGCCAAGGTTTCCACCGTGGACAAGAAATTCAGCGCCACGCAGGTCGATGTCAAGCAGGTCAACGGCACAGCCCAGGTGGATGAGATCGATCTCGGCGGCACGAAGACGAAAATTTTGTTCGAGTAAGTTTCCTCCACTTCCTCGTTAGAAGCAATTCTGTATTTCCTTCTTTCCACGAAGAAATTAGAGCAGTCACTTACTACTTGCCGGTCACTGGGGGTAAAAGCCCCCGGTGGCCGTTCTGGTGACTTGGGGTCAATGCCCTGTCGTGACCGTTTTACCCGCATAATGAAACTGTGTCCGTTCCCCGCCTGGAGCTTCGCCATGTTTCGAAAACCTATCACAATGGTGGCCAGCCAGTCCCGGTGTTGCACGATATCTCTCTCTCGCTCCAGCCCGGTGAAGTGACCGCCCTGGCCGGCCGCAGCGGCTGCGGCAAAACTACTCTGCTGAACCTGGCCGGCGCGATGGACCTTCCCACGTCCGGCGAAGTATTGATCGAGGGCCGGGCCACGTCTTCCCTCTCCGAAGCCGAACTGACCGCTCTGCGCCGGAATGCCATCGGTTTCGTATTCCAGTTTTTCCAGTTACTGCCCACCTTAACGGCTCTCGAAAATGTGGAACTGCCGTTACTGCTCGCGGGGCGGCGCGACTCGCGGGAAAGCGCGCGGGCCCGGCTCGCCTGGGTCGGCCTGGAAGAAAAAGCCGGGGCCATGCCGTATCAGCTTTCCGGCGGCCAGATGCAGCGCGTGGCCATCGCCCGCGCGCTGGTGCACTCGCCGAAATTGTTGATCGCCGATGAGCCGACCGGGAACCTCGATACCGCCAGCGGCAATCGCGTCCTCGAATTGCTGCGCGAAAGCGCCGATCGCTTCGGCGCCGCCGTGCTCCTGGCGACGCATAGCGCCGAAGCCGCCGGCATGGCCAACCGCCGCCTTCACCTGCGCGACGGCCGCATCGACTCTGTCGATTAGCCGCATGCCGCCGGCCGCGGTAAACTCACCCCATGCCCCGACTCACTCGCCGCCAGGCGCTCGCCGCCACTGCTGCCGCTCCGCTCTCTCTCCTCGCTCAAGCCGCTAGCCCTCCGCCCAACATTGTGTTCATCCTCGCCGACGATCTCGGTTACGCCGACCTCTCCTGCTACGGCCGCCGCGATTACCGCACGCCCAATATCGACCGCCTGGCTGCCCAAGGCCTGCGTTTCACCCAAGCCTACGCTAATTCGGCCGTCTGTTCCGCCACCCGCGCCGCGCTCATCACCGGCCGTTATCAGTACCGCCTCCCCGTGGGCCTCGAAGAGCCGCTCAGCGGCCTTAGCCGGCAGCGCCATATCGGACTGCCGCCTGGCCATCCAACCTTCCCTTCGCTGTTGAAGAAAGCTGGATACGGAACCACGTTGCTGGGCAAATGGCACTTGGGATGGTTGCCCGATTACGGTCCTCTCAAAAGCGGCTACGACCATTTCTGGGGCTTTCGCGGCGGCGCCCTTGATTACTTCACGCACAAAAGCGGCCCGCCCGATACCGATACCCCGGACCTCTGGGATGACGACATGCCCATCGAGCAGAGCGGCTATTTCACCGATCTGCTGGGCAGTCGCGCCGTAGCAACGATCACTGACTATGCCCGCGCCCGCCGCCCCTTCCTGCTCAGCCTGCATTTCAACGCGCCGCATTGGCCGTGGGAAGGGCCGGGCGATGAGGCGGAATCGCGCCGTATCCGCGCTCTCATGGATTTCGACGGTGGCAGTCTCAAAACCTACGCCCGCATGGTCGGCGAGTTGGATTTGCAAGTAGGCAAGGTTCTGGAGGCGCTCGATTCCACGGGCATCGCCAACAACACCATCGTCGTCTTCACCAGCGACAATGGCGGCGAGCGCTTTTCCGACGTGTGGCCTTTCACCGGCCGGAAAACCGATCTCCTGGAAGGGGGCCTGCGCATTCCGGCCATTCTGCGCTGGCCTAGCCACATTCGCGTAGGCACGACAGACCAGGTGGCCATCAGCATGGATTGGCTGCCAACACTCGTGGCCGCCGCCGGCACTCAGCCCGATCCCGCATATCCACCCGATGGCATCAATCTGCTTCCCCTGCTCGCCGCGGGCGCCCCGCCCCGGCCGCGCCGGCTCTATTGGCGTTACAAATACAATGCGCAACGCGCCCTTCGGGATGGCGACATGAAATGGCTGAAGATCAACGACAACACATTTCTGTTCAACGTGGTCGACGACCCGTTGGAGCGCGCCAATCTAAAAGACCGCGAGCCGGAAACCTATCGCAAGCTGGCAGCCGAGTACGAAGAGTGGAACGCCACCATGTTGCCGGAAGACCCGCAGTCGAGCACCGCGCCCCTTGGCACAGCCAGCCAGTTGGCGGACCACTACGGCGTGCGGTAATCGCTTCAGTTCTCTCCGGGCCGCTCCACATGGTCGATCACCAGTACGGGAACGACGCCCCCTGCTCATGCGGAATCAGCTTCGGGCCGGGTTTTCCGGGCTTGGCCAGCACCATCGCGAGCACCGGCATCTCTCCTTTTTCGGCTCTCCGCAGGAATTCGGCTGGGCTCGCACGGTGTGCGCGCGCTTGGCGCTAGGCCATTCAGCGGAGGCTTCAAGAAACCCATCGGCTCTCGCTAACATACGATGCAAGCGTGGTGGAGGAGGTGGCCCGGCGCTGCACGGAAGTCGAGAGTGCAACGTGGATAACATTCTGACGAACACTTTGCTTCCGGATGTGTCAGGCCAACTGCTGGGTGCTTTGGCCGAGGGAGCGCGGCCGGCGGGGATCCACGTCGGAATCGGTGAAGATGGTTCGTTTCTCTATAGCGAATCGGAGCCGGCGGCCGCCTCGGCCAGCGAAGTCACTGCCGCCGGAGATTGATCTCGATCTGCATTTTTTCGGATTCGGCGAGTCCTGCGGTCACAGTTTCCGGCTTGTAACCATCCTTGCTGAGAATCGCTTCTTCGCATCGACTAGCCCACCTTTCGCAGCTGAAGCGAAGGTTAGGCGAAGAGTAACGAACAAGCCTCGTGGCAGCAATGTGGAATTTCGAAAAACCGCAGAGTGAAGATCTACCCTTTTTTCCGAAGGCCGGGTTTTCTGGCATTCTGCTGGTGTCTGGTTTCTCCGCAGCACAAATCGCAACAAGGACGGCAAGGATCACCGCTACTTCAGCATCGTCGAGAACCAGCGAATCTCGGCCACCAAGACCGTGCAGCGGACGGTGCTGTGCCTGGGCGAGCTCAACGACCAGCAGCAGGCGTCATGGCGCAAGACGCTGGCCGTCTTCGACGAGGAGACACATTCCTATACCAACCTGAAGTTGTTTCCCGACGATCGGCCGTTGCCGGAAGATGCTGTCGATGGTATCCAGGTAAAGCTAAGTGGACTGGAGTTGCGACGGCCGCGGCCGTTCGGCAACTGCTGGTTGGCGAGTGAACTGTGGCAGCAACTGGGCCTCACGGATTTCTGGCGGGACCGGCTCGGCGAAGGCCGTGAGAGCGTTGGTTGGGAGAAGGTGCTCCGTCTGCTGGTCGTGAACCGGCTGTTGGAACCGGGCAGCGAATTTCGAGTGCATCGGCACTGGTTCATGGAAAGCGCGATGGACGTGCTGCTGGAAGAAAGCTTCGCGGTTGCGGAGAAAGACCGGCTGTACCGCTGCCTGGACCGGATCGTTGAGCATAAACAGGATCTGTTTGTCTGGTTAAAGCAAAAGTGGTCGGAACTGTTCCATGCGGACTTCGAGGTGTTGCTCTACGACTTGACGAGCACATATTTCGAAGGGGAGATGGAGGAGAATCCGAAGGCCAGACGCGGCTACAGCCGTGACAGCCGGCCCGATTGTTTACAGGTGGTGATCGCGCTGGTGGTGACACCGGATGGATTTCCCCTGGCGTACGAAGTAATGGACGGGAACACGTCGGAGCAGAAGACGCTGTGCCTATTTCTGGATCACATCGAGAAGACGTACGGAAAGGCGCGGCGGGTGTGGGTGATGGATCGCAAAATTCCGACCGAGGCGATGCTGGCCCAGATGCGACAGCCGGATCGACAGATCGCCTACCTGGTGGGACGGCGAGTTATACGTGCTGGCGCGCAGCGACGGACGTCAGGCCAAGGAGATGGCGATGCGGCGGAAACGGCTGGCGCGGTTGTTGCGCAAACTGCGTGCGATGCGGCGGAGCCTGCCGTCGCGCGACCAACTGCTGCTGCGGATCGGCGCGGCGAAAAAAGAGGCGGGACGCGCCTTCGGGTGCGTGAAGGTACGCCTGCCCTTGCCCAACGAAGAGGTTACGCGCCAGACGTTCACGTTCCGAGTGGACCGGGAGAAACTGCGGAAGGCGCAACAGCGCGATGGACATTACCTGCTGCGCAGCAACCTGACGGCGGAAGACCCGGCGGTGTTGTGGGCACGCTATGTGCAGTTGACGCAGATCGAAGCGGTGTTCCGGTCGCGGAAGACGGATCTGGGAATCCGGCCAATCTACCATCGGCTGGAAAGCCGGGTGGATGCACACATCCTGGTCGCGTTTCTGGCGTATTGTCTCCAGGCAACTCTGAAGAATCGCTTGCAGATCCACGCGCCTGGTTTGACGCCGACAGCAGTGCTGGAAAAGCTGGGCACGATCCAGATGATCGATGTCTGGATTCCGACGCGGGACGGGCGCTGGCTGATGTTGCCGCGCTACACGCCACCGGCTCAGGAGGTGAAAGTGCTGCTCGAGCAAATCCAACTCGCCTTGCCCTCACAGCCACCGCCGCGCATCACGGCCCCTGCAGTTCCGGCCACGACTGCCGCCGCGTTGGTCCAACCCCGGTTGTGGTGAAGACCTTTCGATAGCCTTCACTGATTCCAAACCGTTTACCCGGTTCGTCGCGCCCCAAGTGCGAAAGTTAGGCTAGCCCCCATACACGCGGTATCCACCGCGCCGGCGCATCTCCTCTCCTATGCGCCGGTATCGAGCGACCCATGGATCGGCATTACAGGGTGGTTCGTATGCATCTGGTTAGTTAGCAGGCGTCCTGCTAGTGTTCTGAGTCAGAAATTCGTTGAAAAACAGGCTGATCCGGTCCATACGGAAGCATGGCCATTGGACGCCCCACGAAACCACTGAACGTGACACCCGAGGAAAAGGAAAAACTTGCCATGCTGGTTCGACGCCCGAAATCCGCACAAGCCGTCGCGATGCGCGCTCGCATTGTGCTCGGCTGTGATGAGGGATTGAGCAATGGAGCGGTGGCGAACAGGCTACAGATCACCGGAGCTACGGTTTGTAAATGGCGCGAACGCTTTCGGGTAAACCGGCTCGAAGGCTTGTTGGATGAGCCGCGGCCCGGTGCTCCACGGTCGATCAAGGATGCGCAAGTCGAGGATGTCGTCACGAAGACCTTGGAATCCATGCCCGCCAACAG
>Ga0209061_1005019_pt1 | contig 12040 bp, 9 predicted proteins | sample Coa_R1_10_FD_187157 | JGI IMG/M metagenome (GOLD analysis project Ga0209061, IMG submission 187157) | Surface soil microbial communities from Centralia Pennsylvania, which are recovering from an underground coalmine fire - Coalmine... | ecosystem: Environmental > Terrestrial > Soil > Unclassified...
CGGCTACGTTGGTTCCATGATGGAACTCACAGCGACCGAGCCGCCTCGGTCAAAGCAGGGAAGAGCAGCGCAGGCAAGATCAGCGCAGGAAAGAGCGCGGTGAGGTACGCCGACGGCCCGTGCACCCGGGTCGAGGTCCTGGTCGAGGCATCGATCGAGCGGGTGTGGGAGCTGGTCACGGACGTGAACCTGGCGGGCCGCTTCTCACCCGAGTTCAGGGGAGCCAGCTGGGTCGACGACGGACCCCGCCTGGGCGCCCGGTTCACAGGCCGCAACGAGCACCCTGCGCGGGGATCGTGGGAAACGACTTCGTGGGTCAACATCTACGAGCCGCGGCGGGCGTTCGGCTGGGCGGTATCCGATCCGGACCATCCCTCGGCGACTTGGTGGTACACGCTGGACGAGACGGACGGGAAGGTACGGCTCTGCCACGGGGGTCGCATGGGTCCGGCTCCCTCGGGCCTGACCGCCGCCATCGAGCGGATGCCGGAGCAGGAGGAGCGGATAGTCGCCCGCCGGCTCGAGGAGTGGAGGATGGGAATGCAGGCGACAGTCGAAGGGATCAAGGCTCTGGCAGAAGGACGCCTGTGATGCGTGTCGGCGTGTCAGTCGGGAGTTTCGGCGTCGCCGAGGTCGACTTCGTCACCGAGGCGGAGCGCCTGGGTGCGGACGCCGCCTGGTCGGCGGAGTTCTGGGCCGGCGACGCGCTCACCCCGCTGGCGTACCTGGCGGCCCGTACGGCGACCATCCGCCTGGGCACGGCGATCGTCCAGCTCGGGGCCCGAACGCCGGCGATGCTGGCGATGTCGGCGATGTCGATGCAGGCCCTTTCGGGCGGGCGGTTCGTGCTCGGCGTGGGAACAAGCGGCCCCCAGGTGATGGAGGGCTGGCATGGGGTGCGCTTCGAGCAGCCCGTGCGCCGCACGCGCGAGACGATCGAGATCCTGCGTCGGGTCACCTCCGGCGAGCGGCTCAGCTACGAGGGGCGGATCTATACGCTCCCTCTGCCCGGCGGGGAGGGCCGTTCCATCCGCTCGGCGATGTCGCCTGTCCACGTGCCGGTCTACGTGGCCGCGCTGGGACCGGCCAACCTGCGACTCACCGGCGAGCTGGCGGACGGGTGGGTCGGCAACTCGTTCCTCCCCGAGAAAGCGGACGTCTTCTTCGACCCCATCCGGGAGGGGGCTGTCGCAGCCAGTCGCGACTTCGCCGAACTGGATCTCACTGTCGCCGTGGGGGTCGAGTTCACCGACGACGTCGAAGAAGCCGGCAGGCGCCACGCGGCCGGCTACGCCTTCACCTTCGGCGCCATGGGGTCGCTCGCCACCAACTTCTACAACGACATCTTCGCCCGACAGGGTTTCGCCGAAGACGTGCGAGCGGTGCAGGAGCTATGGCGCTCAGGAAGGCACGACGCCGCCCGGAAGCGCGTCCCGATCGAGATCGGCCTGCGCACCAATCTGATCGGTACCGACGCCATGGTCCTCGAGCGGCTGCGGCTATACCGCGACGCCGGCGTCACCGGCTTGCGGGCCACCTTGGCCGGCGAGGATCCGCACCGGCGGCTCGCCGATCTCGCTCGGCTCCTCGACCTGGCGCGCCGGGTCGAGGCCGAGAAGCTGCCATGAGAAGGGTCGACACCTCCGACTGGCCGTGCAACATCGCCCGCAGCGCCGCCATCCTCGGCGATCACTGGAACATCCTCCTCATCCGCCAGGCCTGCCTGGGGATCCGCCGCTTCGCGGACTTCCAACGGACCCTGGGGATCGGCCGGAACATGCTCACCGTCCGGCTGAACGCTCTCGTGGACCAGGGCATCTTCGAAGGGGTCGAGTACCAGTCGAACCCGCCGCGCAGCGAGTACCGCCTGACCGACAAGGGACGCGACGCCTACACGGTCCTCGCTGCCATGGACGCCTGGGGGCGTCGTTGGCTGGCCGGGCAAGGGGGAACGCCCGTGGTTCTCCACCACCAGGAATGCGACAACGACATGCACGCTGCCGTCGTGTGCAGCAAATGCTCCCGGCCTCTCGACGTTCGCCAGGTGACCGCCCGGCCTTCGGGCATCTCCCGCTGAGCGGGCAGGACCGACTCTGGGCCCATTACTTGGCAAGATGGGTGCTGGTCTGCATGCAGCCGAAGGCGGGACGCCCCGGACCGAAGCGCAGACGGCAGTATCAGGCCGTGGCGGCAGTTGTCGGTTGGGTGCCGACGCCGTTGCCCACCTGGAAGTGGGGTCCGTCGGTGCAAGTGGGGCTCGAAGTGTCGATCCTTCGTGGGGCACCCGCCGGCCTGGTTGTGCAACCATGGTGAGGTGACCACGGGGTGGTCGGCGAGGCCAAGAGGCGAGGCTTGGACGGAGCCGCCAGGCACTGCGGGTGGTGGCGAGTCGGACTTCGACATCTTGGGTCCGGCTCCCCGTGATGAGCCAGACCGCTATCCGGGACTGGTTCCGGCCTGTTCTTTCCTCCTCTGGGAAGCCACCTGCCTTGCCATAGCCCCGGGGTCGCGCCATCAACGATCGGTCAGTCGTTGGAGAGCTGAGCGGTGCGCGCTGCGCGTCGAGGGGGAGGCCTTTGTCCCCTGGGGGCGGGAGGTGTACTTTCCCGGTGAAGCTGGGAGGCACCAGACGGCGCCGGCTCGACCGTCGGTCGACTACGTGCTCACGCACCTGGGTGCGACGCCCATGGCCGACCGGGTGCCCGTGCTCGCGGTGGGGTCGAATGCGGCGCCGCGCCAGCTCGCCGAGAAGTACAGGGGCACGCACGGCGTGGTCGTGGTCACTCGTTGCAAGGTGTTCGGGTTGGAGCTGGCCTACGCGCCTTTCGTTGCGAGCTGGGGGTACGTGCCCCTGGTCGGTCGGCATCGTCGGGGTGCCCTGGCCGATCTCTCGATCTGCTGGCTCGACCGGGACCAGCTCGTCCGGATGGTCGCCGACGAGCGCGACGGGGGGGCTGCAACAGGCCCCGAAGCGGCGGCCTCGGTCTCGGGCTACGAACTGGTGCTCCTCGACGGCGACCGGCTTCCCGTGGTGCTCCACGACTCCGGCGAACGACTTTGGGGGGTGACCATGTTCCGCCCCTCCGGGGGGATGGCCGTTGAACCCTACCCGTGGCCCGAGCCCCCGGCGGCGACCCCACGAGCCGGAGCGGCGCAGCCTCCACGCGAAGCAGCCCGCGCGGTTGTCCTGGACGAGGCTTGGCGCCACCAGCCGTTCCAGCAGGACGCCCTCGGACGAGGATGGGGAAAGCCGGGCACCGCCGAGTTGGGCGGCGACGGGCTCGAGGAGGTGATCCTCGGGCCGGTCACGCAGTTGGACAGCTCTCTTGCAGAGGGCGTTCGAAGCGCCTGGGTGGCCTTGGATGACGTTGCAGGCCTGTCGGATCCGCTGACCTCCTCCACCGCGGTTCTCGCCCGCGGCGAGAGCCACGACGAGCGTTTGGGCCCCGTCTTCGAGGTCGCGGCGACGGGCTCGGTCGATCGACGCGGCGAGCACGTGGTGGTGCTCACGCCTGATGCAGCCTCGGCGCTGTGCTGGCACGGCGACGGGAGAGGGGTCTCACGCGACGCCCTGCCTCGTCACCTGCTGGTCATGGCAGCCGACGACGAGGGCGGCTTTCGGGGCGTCGTCGCCCGGGTCGTCACTGCCGACGAAGCGCTCGACAAGCAGCGCCGGCGCGTCTCGTTGCCTGCGGCTGGCATCGCAGCTTTAGACCAGACGCTTCGCTGCGCGATCGGCGTGGACGTTCGAGAGCACGTACGGCTCGCCCCAGTCTCTGCTCACCCGCGCCGCATAGCCGATCGCATCTTCGGTCCGCCCCGATACGTGGTTGCGCGCGTCGTGCGAGGCGAGTACGGAACTGGTGAGTCCGACCTTTGCTGCCTTCCACGGCTGGTGCTCGATGCCCTGGGCGTGGCCAGTGGCGACGACGTGGTGGTCGAGGGTCGCCCGCCTTTGGTAGCCGGCGACGGCGGGATGAACCTGGAGGCACCGGTGCCATCAGTCGAGTTGAGGGCTGTGGAGCTGCCTCCGGACCTCGCCGAGCGGCGGCGCGTCCTTGCCGGCGGCGGCCGATCCGGGTGGCTGGGGTCGGCGGAAGAGATCCTGGGGGTGGGTACCGACTTGCCTGAGATCGTCCTGGATGCTGACGCCCGCTCCCGCCTGAACGTTGGCCTCCTCGATCCGGTCCGGGTCCGCGCCCAGCGGGCGAGCCAGGTGACGGTGGAGCTGCGGGAGGGTATCTACCTGCTCGGACTGTCGCTGTTCGTAGTCGTGTCGCTCCTGTACAACATGGCGGTCCATCGGTGGGCGGACGTCGGCTTCCTGGCGGCCCTGGTTGTGCCTGCTGCATTGATGGCGGGTGCGGCGCGCCACCGGCTCCGCGCCCGTTTTTCGGTGCACCTCCCGCATCGGGTGGCGGGATGGAGAGGTGCTGGCCAGGCTCGCCGAGGGCAGGTCTCGTAGACAGCTCTCGAGCTGAGCGCGGCCGGCCGACCGACGGAGGCGGGGCGCTGCTCGCCCCGCCGGCAAGGGTCGCCAGGTGCGCCGGTGCGCTGCTCGACGGCGCGCCGTGTCTGCCTCTCGCCCTCGATAAATCAGGCTCCGGGACGAGCGTCGCTCGTCCGTTGAAGCCGTCAGGTCCTGCGGGCGACGGCGGTGCTCCGTCTCGCACTGGCAGCGGTCACTGGGGCCGCTCGCCTGGGCGTGTGCTCCGGGGCGGGCCCGTCCTCCAAGGCCCGGGCCAGGCGGCGCAAGAAGGCCCGGATGGTGGCGCGGGCCGCCCGCTCCAGATCTGTTCGGCCGAGTGGGTCGCCCTTGCCGGGCAGCTGACGCCAGGTTCCCTCGATACGCAACTCGCTGCGCTCGGCGTCGAGAGGGACGACCGAAAGCTCCGCCTCGAGCCGGCTGGCGGCAGGCGGGAGGCCAATCTGCCAGCCGAGCATGTAGTTGGCCGCCTGCCCGGAGGGGCTGGGTCGAGCCTTGCGCTCGGGCTGTCCGGCCGGAGCCAGAGTCACCTCCAGCACCGGCGAGCCGTTCTCCCTCGTGCCCCCGCCGCGATGACCATCTCCCGCTGGCATCCCGGCCTCCTCCGCAGCGGCTGCGGCAGCCGCGGAAAGAACCGGTTGCAGCCGGGCCAGGCCGGCGTGGACCGCGGCAAGGCCAAGCTCCACCTGCACCATGTCTGCTACGTCGATGCTGATGGGGTGCGAGCGGTGGGCGTCGGCGGGGACCGAGTAGGTGCCGGCCTCGATGGCGACGTCGCGCTCGGCCACCTCGGCCAGGGACGTTTGAGACAATAGGGCCCGAAGGGCCACGGTGGCCTCCGACCAGGTCTCGTGCAGCGGGCACACCGCCTCCCAGCGACAGGGTCCGTCCCCCAAGGCGCAGCGTTCGGAGCGCAGGGGCCCCTCGGCCGCCTCCACCACCTCCAGCACGCTGATCTCCGCCGGTGGTCTGCTCAGGCGATAGCCACCTTCACGCCCGGCCTTGGAGACCGCCAACCCGGCGCGCACCAGGTCTGCCAAGATCTGCGAGGCGAAGGTCGTGGGCACCTCGGTGTCGGCCACGACCTCCCTGATCTTGCGTGGGGAGTCGTCGGCGAAGGCCCGCGCCAGCGAAATAGCAGCTCGCATGACGTAATCGCCTCTCTTGGACAAGGTCATGTTCATGGCTCACACGTCCAGCTAGTCGCTCTACGCAGCTTACCCGGCTCCAGTATCCGGATTGAGCCAGGTTAGTCAGTATACGTACAGTAAATCAGTTGACATACCTGAGGTGGTGCGGTAAGCTTGACCCGTGACCGAGGCCGAGGGCCAGCATGGGGTGGCAACCCCGGAGCCGAGATGCGTTCCGCACCTCGGCGCCTCCGCTGCACCCGGACGCCGACATCCCCCATGCTCGCGCCTGCGCCAGCTGACGACCCCTTCGCGGCAACCTCATCCCGGTCGTGGAGGCAGGACCAGGGCACAGGCCGCAGTCGTACCGGGAGCGGAGGAGGCGAAGGCCGCGCCCGCGGCCTCGGTCACTCATTACGCTGCGCCCTGACGCACCGCACCCGCCCAGTGGGGCCCGGCGCACCGCTCAGCGGGGCGGAGGTCTAGGCGACGTGGCCGACCCTGCGCTCGATGAAACGCAGGATGCGCAGGTGCTTGGCAGTGTCCAGTTCCATCAGCTCGATGAGCAGGGCCCAGAGCGAGGTGTCGCGCACGGACCGCAATTCCCTGGAGAGGCGTTTGAGCGTTCTGGCGTCGTCTTTTTCCATACGGATGAAGCGGCTGGTCTGCTCTTCGAGCCCGGGTACGGCCTTCTGGCTGAGCCTGGGCACCGCGGGCTCGTGGACGCCGAAGTCGATGTCGGAGCGGATGGCGTTGGCCAACTCGGTGAGAACCCGGTGGTGCGGGCCTCGTCGTCGGCGATGAGGCGCACCAGATAGGCGACGTCGGGAGCCTCGCTTTGTTCGCCGAAGCGGCTGTAGTCGCTCAGGATCTCGGATTCGGCCTCTATGTGAGCCCGCAGGCCTGACAGGATCTTCTCCTCCCAGACGCTGCCCCTGGGCCTCCGCAGCTCGGTGCCGGTCGGAACATGGGATGCGCTCATGGACGGGACCTTCCTCTCGGACCCCTGCTGTGCTGCAGCGAACCGTTCCGCGAAGGTCCGCCCAGCGAGGGCCCGGCCGCGGAGGGGTGCTGACGGCGGCTGAGCGCCCGGGAGGGCGGGCGAGCCGGCGAATCGGGCCAGCAAATTGCCAGCACGTCTTCGGCGAAGGCGGAGGCGTCGGCAGCCGTCCCTCGGGACGGAAGAGCGGCGCTGGTCACGACCTGGGCTCCCTTTTTTTCCATGATCTCGACCATCTCCTCGAGCGCGCTCCGGGGCGACACGGCGTAGGTGCAGAAGACCGCGGCCCGCTTGCCAGCCAGAGGCGGCAGCTGCTCGATGAACCGGCGGGCGGCCCGGGCCGGCCCGACCTTGGCGAGCAGCAGTCCCTCCACCCAGGAGCCCACCACGACCAGGTCCGCGCCAGCCAACTCGTCGGGGCCGACCTTGGACATGGGCAGCAGCGTCACCTCGGACGCCCGAAGGGCGAGCACACCCGCCACGAGTTCGGCTGCGCCGGCGGTGTGGCCCGAACGGCTCTCGTAGCAGACCAGCACCCGCTCGGGAGGGGGCTTGGGCCTGCCGGGACGGACCGGTCGCGCTGCGAGGAGGGCCCGGGCGGCCCGGCGGCCCTGAGCCATCGCCTCGACCACCGTCGAGGGGCCCACCAGGGCGTCGCCCGCCACCCATACGCGGTCGGCGTGGGGGAACCGGGCACGTTGAAGTCCCACCTCGCGGCCCAGGGCCAGCCGCCCTACGGGATAGCGGTAGGCGAACTCCGAGGCGGGGCCGGCCAGCACGCCGCTGGCTGTCCAGCGCCGGTCGGGGATCCCGTTCTGCTCGCGACGCAGGGGAGTGCCGGGCAACGACGCTGAGAAAGCGGGGTCGTTCCGGTAGCCCATGGCCATGACGACCAGGTCGACGGCGAGGACCTCGGTCGCCCCGGAGACGATCTTCGGCCGGCGGTCCGCCCGGGGCTGGGTGGTGCGGGAGATGGCCGCCCGGGCCACCCGGCCACCCTCGCCCTCCAGGGAGGTCAAGGTGGCGCAGAAGCGTATGTCTACGCCTTCGGCTCGGGCCTCGGCCAGCTCGTCGGGCCGGGCCAGTGCGAAGCGCTCGTCGAGCCAGTCGATGCAGGTCGGCTGCAGGCCGAGGCGCCGCGCCGAGCGGGCCACGTCCATGGCCGTGTTCCCCGCACCCAGCACGAGGACCCGCGCGGGCCGCCCGTCAGCAGCCGCCATCCGGTCGGCGAGGCCGAGGGAGCCGAGAAAGACGTCCGGCCCTTCGCTGCCTTCGAGCACGGCCTTGGCACCCTGCAAGAACCGGGTGGCGTCGGTCACCCCGGCGAGGTCGGCTCCAGGAACCGACAGGCGCAGCGGGACGCTCGCCCCGTGAGCCAGGACCAGCCCGTCGTGGTCTCCCAGCAGGCCGGGCAGGTCCTCCGGGCGCACCTCCTGGCCGCAGCGGAGCTCGACTCCGGCGGCCTCCAGCTGGGCCCAGGGCCTGTTGGCGACGGCCCCTGGAAGGGTGAAGTCGGGTATGCCCCAGATGAGCAGCCCACCTGGCACGGCGTCTTTCTCGTAGACCGTCACCTCGGCGCCGGCCGCCACCAGCTCCCATGCCGCCCCGATCGCCGCCGGTCCCGAGCCCACGATGCCGACCGAGAGGGCCGAACGCTCGGTTGGAGGCGCCGGCGGCGGGGCAACGGGAGCGTTGTCGGCCACGAAGCGCTCCAGCCGACCGATGGCCACCGGCATCCCGCCGGCCAGCGACCAGCTGCATGCCCCTTCGCACTGGGCCGCCTGGTTGCACACCCGGGAGCAGACGTCGGGCATAACCGTGGTGGCCCGCAGCACCTCGTGAGCCCGTCCCAGGTCCCCGTCGCGGAGCGCCGAGATGAAGCCGGGGATGTCGTTGTGCGCGGGGCAGCCCCGAACGCAGGTGGGATCCGGGCAGGACAGGCAGCGCTGGGCCTCGGCCAGGGCCTCGGACCAGGTGGAAAATCCCTGGCGGACCTCCGAGTCGTCGCCCAGGAGGACCTCCGGGTGGTGGTAGCTAGGAGCGGTCCGTTCCCCGACGACCAGTGGCCCCTCCACCTCGATCGCCGAGAACGGGCAGGTGCGCACGCATTGGCGGCACCCGACGCAGGCGCGATCGTCGGCCACCGCCACCCAGCGCCCGGTGTCCATGCTCAGCGCTCCTGTCGGGCAGCGGATCACGCACTCCTGGCATCCGGCGCAGCGGTCGGTCAGGACGGTCACGTGGGGAAGGGTCGTTTTCGTTCTTTCGATGGAGGGCTCGACCAGGGTCATCGTTGCCTACCTCCTTGTCAGCTGGCGGCGTGCATGATCACGTACAGAACTGCGGCCGCCGCCCCGCAGGCCACTACGAAGCCGGCCGTGGCGAGGCGCACGCCCAGGGCGCCTCTGCTGATGGGCACGAGCTCTCGGTTGGCGATGCGCCAGGTGGCGTAGAGGGCGGCCAGGGTGCCGGCGACCACGACAGCAACTTGGACGAAGACGATCCAGCCGTTGGCGAGGAGGTGGTACGAGTAGATCGGGGAGGCGGTCGATGAGAACCCCGCCACGTGGGCGACGGCTGGCACCAGGCGCGGCGAGTGCTTGAAGAACTTCGGCAGCTGGCGTGCGAAGTAGTCGGCCCCGACGACGGGGATGAGGCCGTAGGCCATGGGCACGAAGTAGGCCCGGAACCTCGAGGTCCGCTCCAAGAAGCGCCCGGGCCGAGAAGCGGGCAGGCCCTGTCCGGCGAAGCCCCTGGCCACAAGGGCTGCGATCCCGGCGGTTACCAGCGCACCGATGGCAATGAAGCCCAGGTAGTCGACCGGGTTGGGGTAGTGGGGGAAGTAAAGGTTGCGGTTCAACCAGTTGTCAGCGGCGGTGAAGGCGTTGGTGGCGTTGAACTGCTGGTAGAGGACCAGCCCCCAAAGCAAGGCGATCCCCCAGGCCACGTCGGCGCGCCGGCGGCGGGGAGCCACGACAGAGGTGAGAGGCTTCTGCAGGAACAGCCCTACGTTGTCCGACGGGCACGCCTTGTAGCACTCCGAGCACAGCCCGCAGTAGAGGTTGGAGTCTGCCGATCCTGGCCAGGTGTACCAGGGACACCCGTAGCCGTCGGTCCCTCCGCGCATGCAGTCCTTGGTCGGGCAGGTCAGGCAGACCTCACGGTCGCGGGTCCTGAAGCCCGCCACCGAGCCCATCGAGCCGACAGTGCCGATCAGTGTCGACAAAGGGCAGATGTAGCGGCAGAACGTGCGCCGCTCGAACACCAAGAAGAACGTGAGAGCCGAGGCGACTATGCCGACCACCATCCAGGAGGTGTCTGCCGGGTTGCCCGGTCCGGCGATGTTGAAGAACTCCTCGATCCAAGTGAGGATCAAGAAGCTGGCTACAGGGATCAGGAACCCCACCCGCGCCAGGCGTTCAGGGAATTTGAGGCCGAGTCCGAGAGAACGCTGGGTCCTCCGGAAGGGGCTGAGCCGCTGGATCCACTCGGCGAAGCCGCCGAAGGGGCACATGGCGCACCAGGCCCTGCCCACCACCACCATCATCACGAAGACGAGGCAGAACCACACGTACCAGGTGATGGCGGCGCCGAAGTTGAGCCCCGGCACGGCCGTGCCGAGCAGGCCCACGAAGATCACAGTCCAGAAGATGATTTGGTTGGGCAGGATCAAGAAGAACTGGAACTTCCGGCTGCGGACCAGCTTGGCGACGCGGGGATGTGCGGTCAGATCCCAACCGGGTCGGGGGTCCGAAGCGGCGAATCGCTCCTGTAGCCCCTGGCGCTCGGGGGGCCGGAGCCGGACGGGGGAACTCGACTCCAGGCTCCCCGAGGGGGAGCGCCGATCCTGCAGCTCGAGGGCCATGCTCTTTCTCCTCGCCTTAACTGATACACCTGTACTGATTCACTACACGTTGTAGCCTAAGCCCCCCTTTTCGCGATGTCAAGTCACTTGCTATACTTTTTTTCCGCCGGAGAGACGCTGGGCGGCTCGAAAGGCTCGGGCTATGCAGACCCCTCGGTTGTTTGGGGCTGTGCCTAGCCGACGGCGATGACGGACGCGGCTTCTGAGACGTGGATCGGCGGGGGGGGCCAAGCCCGGGCGGCCGGTCGATCGCAAGCGGCGAGATCGGCGAGGGTGGTGGCGGCAAACTCTGCGCGTAGCGCCCGGGTCGCCCTGACCCAGGTGTCGTGGAGGGGACACACCACGGACCAACGTGCTGTCCCTCTCTCACGAGTGCAGCCTGCGTCTGGCGCGAGGCTGCCCTCGGCCGCTTCGATGACCTCCAGGAGGCTGATGTCGGCCGGATGCCGGGCAAGGCGGTAACCGCCGTGAACACCCGCTGAGGAGGTCGCCACCGCGGCCCGCACAAGGTCGCCCAGGATCTGGGAAACGTAGGTGCGGGGAACTCCCATCTCGGCCGAAATCTCCCGCAGCTTCGTCGGCCGCGGGGAGGGATAAGCCCGAGCCAGGCAGATGGCCGAGCGCACAACGTAGTCGCCGCGCTTCGAGAGCCTCAAGTCCACTACGCTAAGTATAGCGATACACTAGACGTCCTGTCGAGCAGAAAACGTTCGGCCTCGGGCGCTGGCGCTGTCCGGTGTGCGGGTCTTCGATTAGCGCTCAGCCCGAAGCTGCAGATCCCCCGGCCACCTCGTAGGACCACAACTCCGAAGACACCGAGACCGGGCCGCCGTGAGGGGCGGGCCGGTCGGCCCCGGCGTGGCCGTGGGCGAACGCCGGCGAGGCCACCCACGCGTTGAACGACTCCTCGTCGCGCCAGCGGGTCACGACCAGCCACTGGTCGCGACCGTCGGTGGGGCGGAGCAGCTCGAAGCCCTCGAAGCCTTCCTGGCCGTCCACGGCCCCGGCTCGCGCGGCGAAACGCCGGGCCAGCTCGGCGCCGCTGCCGGAGGGCACCGTGATGGCGTTGATCTTGATGACAGTCACGGCGGGCAGCCTATGAGGCTTCGGCGCCTGCGACGGCCCGCGACCGCGGGTATCTTCGGGGCCGGAGGCGTGATGGGTATTTTCGAGTTCCCCAACCCGGTCAACGAGACGTCGGCGAGGATCGTGGCCGGCGGTGTCGTGACGATGGCTGCGGCGACGGTCTTTCTCGACCAGCCTCTGATCCTCCTCCCTCTCACCTACGGGTTCGCGGCGCGGGTGGCCACCGGTCCAACCCTGAGCCCACTCGGCCAGATCGCCACTCGGGTGGTCACGCCCCGCCTGAATGTCAAGCCGCGTTACTCCCCCGGCCCCCCCAAGCGCCTCGCCCAGGCGATGGGCCTGGCCCTGTCGGGCACGGCGACGATCCTCTACTACGGCTACGGGCGCAAACGCGCCGCCTACACCGTGCTCGGAGCGCTCATCGGTGCCGCCGGGCTGGAATCGGCGTTCGGGATCTGCCTGGCGTGCAAGAT
>Ga0209061_1005020_pt1 | contig 12037 bp, 7 predicted proteins | sample Coa_R1_10_FD_187157 | JGI IMG/M metagenome (GOLD analysis project Ga0209061, IMG submission 187157) | Surface soil microbial communities from Centralia Pennsylvania, which are recovering from an underground coalmine fire - Coalmine... | ecosystem: Environmental > Terrestrial > Soil > Unclassified...
TCTCGGCTCGTGCGCCCGGTCGCTCGCTGCGCACGCAGGTGCGTCAAGCCCTGCTGCTCGGACTGAGTTTCAATCTGTATCGCTTGTAGCATCACTGGCTTTGCTCAAGGATGTCAACAGAGCCAACCAATGTCAAGCCGCTTCTCCAACGCAAATCGTATTAGTTGCCTATACCACTTTGTAGCTGTTTACATTCGTTATTCGTGTAGATTGCGTGTCCATCTGGCCCGTATAGACAACTTTTTATTGTTGGCGGGCATTTGTTCTTGACAAAAATGGACGTCGAAGCCTAAAAGGTCGCACGAGACGACCAGACGATCTCACCAGCGATTCAGCAAGGTCTGGCCGGGGGCGGTCCGTGGGGTTTCATCGAGTACCGATATACCGTTCGACCGTGGGATAGTGACCTGCGTACACTCTCATTCTGCCCACATATGCGGGGGTTGCCGAAATGCAAAAGATGCTGCTCGATTCTGTCGATATGAATTTCGACAGCGGTATAGACAACTCGAAAGCCTCTGGTGCGGGGCATTGGGGTCGACTGCGCCGATTGTGCGTGTGGTATGGAGCGTCGGCTGCCATCGTCCTTTGCGTGGTGCTCGGCTTAGCTGCGCAACTGCGAGCACAGGTTCGCTTTGGCGCCGTCGTTGGGTACGTCACCGATCCCAGCGACAAAGCTATCGCTGGGGCAACGGTTACGCTAACGAACGTAGGGACCGGCGAGACGAGTAAGGCCACGACTGATGCCGCAGGAACGTATGCATTTCCGAATATCGCTCCTGGTCAGTACCGTCTGGATATTGAACAGAGCGGGTTCGAGCGCTTCACGGCTCAAAATGTTAACGTTCAGGTGGATCAGACCACGCGGATCAACGCCCAATTGCAGCTCGGCAGTGTTTCTCAGACCGTCGAAGTGACATCGGGCGCGATCACGTTGCAAACCGATACTTCTTCGCTTGGAGCCGTCGTAAGCCAGCAAACGATTCAGAACATTCCCGTGAGCGGTCTGAACACCAACAATCTCATATCATTGGTGCCTGGAGTAAACGCGGGAGGCTCAACGTACGGAACTCCTGCCGGCGACCAAGCGGGAGGAGCGCGGACGAACTCCATCGCGTTTGGGAACTATTTCATCGGAGGCGCATTCGGAAACCAGAGCGCATTTTTCGTCGATGGTGCGTCAGTTAACGGTCCGGCCAATAACGTTAACGGACTCATTCCGGCACCGGACACGGTTCAGGAATTCCGTGTGGTGACGAATAACGTGAGCGCACAGTATGGCAGCTATGCCGGCGGGGTGGTCAACATCACGACCAAGTCAGGAACGAATGCTTTCCATGGCACCGCATACGATTACCTCCGCAACACGATATTCAACGCCAACGACTTTTTTGCCAATCACGCGGGGCTACCGCGAACCCCTCTGGTTCAAAACCAGTTCGGCGGCGCTGTGGGAGGGCCGATACGGAGAAATAGAGCTTTCTTCTTCTTTGGCTATGACGGACTGCGGACGCACTCGGCTGTGCTATCGACGACGACCGTTCCAACTGCGGATGAACTGTCGGGCAACTTTTCGGCTCCGGGTCTGCCACCAATTTACGACCCAACGACCGGGCAGCAATTCTCCTGCAACGGCGTGCTGAACGTGATCTGTCCGAACAGAATCGACCAAAGCGCTGCCGCGATCCTTGCAGATTCGTATCCACGTTCGGGTCCTAATCAGCCCGGCCTGGTGAACAACTTTATTCGGAATTTCCCGACCGGCGCCGTGCAGGACCAATACACGGGTCGAGTCGACACGGCCATTGGTGACAAAAATCATGTGTTTGGGCGATACACGCACTGGAAAGTGATCAGTACGCCGTACGATGCTTGGGGAACGCACACTCAGGGGCAGGGCTTGACCGGCCTATTTAGCCATCAGGCTGTGCTGGGCGATACGTATACGATCAGCCCGACCACCGTGCTCGATGTTCGCGCTTCGTATATGAGGATTTTCCAGAACGAGGCGCCGGACAGTGAGGGTATCGACCTGTCCAAGTACGGACCGGCTTGGGGCACCATTCAGAGCCAACTGGTCGGGGGCGCTCAGCGAGGGCGCACTTCATATCCATCATTGACATTTGTTGGCACACCGGGGTTTGCCGCGACGAATCTTGCAGGTACCAACGGTATTGGTTCCCAGTTGTATTGGATGCAAAATGTTTACGGTCTATCGGGAAATCTGATCAAGATCGTCGGCCAACACCAAATTAACGTGGGAGCGGATATACGCCGCGAACAATGGATTGCGGAGTCGCAGTTTACTGGCGTCGCGCTAACTTTTGACAACGAGTTCACCGCCAGTCCGACCGCGCCCGCAACCACAGGCGACGCACTGGCTTCGATGCTTCTCGGCGTTCCTCAGCGCACCAACGGCGCAAACATTAAGGAAACGGGATCCTATTACACTACGTATGGATTTTATGTCGAAGACACCTATCAAGCTACTCGTAATCTGACGGCGACACTGGGTCTGCGCTGGGACCAGCCGGGGGTTTACTCCGAATCTCACAACAGCAATACGGTTTTTCTTCCTAACGATCTTGCTCCGGTTGGCGGCGTATCAAGCTTTGTCAATCCGGTGACCGGAGCCACGCAACAACTGAAGGGCCTGTTTACCTTGGTTGCTTCGCCCGCGTGGCCATCGCAACGCGAAGATAATTTGCATTGGGACTTGTTTGCCCCTAGAGTCGGACTTGCATACCGTCTTGGTTCCAAAACGGTCGTCCGAGCTGGATATGGGCTGTCGTACCTTCCATTTTCGCTGGCGCAGGATGATACCGGTGTATCGCCTATTAACGGCATTACAACTGCGGTGAACAATACGTTCCAGGTTACGACCGGACAGCCAAACTCAATTACGGCAACCGTTGCGAATCCATTTCCGAATGGGGTTCTGCAGCCGCCGGGAAGAAGCGCGAATCTGGCGAACTATTACGGCACGACGGTCGTTTCACGTGTCCCAGGTCAGAAAGCCGCCTACCAGCAGCAATGGAACTTGGCAATCGAGCGACAGATTTCGCACGACGGCACGATCACTGTGGCGTATGCCGGATCCAAGGGAACCCATCTTTTGATGCAAGGTTTCGCGACGGCGCCGAACCTGAATATCAATCAGGTGCCGGACCAATATCTCGCGCTCGGCCAGGCGACCCTAGAGCAGCAGATCGCCAATCCGTTCTATGGTGTAATCACCAACCCAGCTTCGCCGCTGTCGCAACCAACGATCCCCGAGGGTGATCTGCTAAAGCCATTTCCGCAGTACGACCGAGTTTTAGCGATTGATCCGCAGGATGGCTTTTCCAGCTACAACTCGTTGCAGATTTCTGCTCACCAGAGATTTTGGGGCGATGGGGATGTGATGGCCGCCTATACGTGGTCAAAACTCATTTCCAACACTGACAGCGTGACGAACTTCCTCGACCCAGGGAATATCTTCGGTGGAACCATTCAGGACAATACGAACATTACGAAAGGCGCGAAATCCCTTAGCGAATACGACATTCCGCAGCAACTAACGTTCGGCTATACGGTTCCATTGCCTTTCGGGAAGGGCCGCAGGTTTTTGAGCGATACGAGCCCGATTGTTTCGGCCATAGCCGGAGGATGGTCGTGGAGCGGCTTGACCACGATCAGCAGTGGACCGCCAATCGCAATGGTGGAGCTTGAGAGCGCGACGCTTAAGCAATTTGGCGCAGGAAATGGCTTCATTTTTGCGCCGGGGCTCTTCATTCAGCCGGATGTGATCGCGGGCTGCAACAAAAGTGCCCCTGGGTCACGGGAATATCGAGCGCTGAACGGATGGTTTAATACAGCGTGCTTTCCGACGACGACCTCGTCCACTGCATTTGGAAACGAGCCCCGCGTCGATTCCGGAATGCGGATGGATGGAATCAACAACTGGGACATGTCTCTCTCAAAGAATTTTCCCATCCGGGAATCGCTCAATGTCAAATTTGGCGTGGAAGCGTACAACATTTTCAACCGCGCAAGATTCGCCGGACCAAATCCAATCGCAGGTCTGCCTGGCGTAACAGGTATTGTTACGAGCACGGCTGGGCCGCCACGCAATATTGAATTTTCTCTAATGCTCAACTTTTAGTTGGTTGAACAATCAGGATTTAACGTCGACGCGCTAATCGGGGAAAGTTGGCGAATCGCTTTGCATGTCCGGAGCAGCTATCACGCCTCGGCCACTCTAAAGGGAATTATGAGAGGGCGATTGATGACCTCGTCCTGGGTTGCAGCGATCATCTGTTCAGTCGCGTTTTTTGCCGCTGCACAGACTGGCGCACCGCTGCCATTGGATCCGAACCTCGGCATCCAAACAATCCCGGTCTGGGGCAGCCATATACCTGATTTCAGCGGTTCGCCCACCGATATTCCAACTCTAACCGTGTTTCTGCCGTTTCGCCCAAATGGCACGGCCGTCATCGTGGCTCCTGGCGGCGGATACACGATGCTCGCCAGTAATCACGAAGGACGACAGGTCGCCGATTGGTTTGCAGCCCGCGGCGTCACTCCTTTCGTGCTCAAGTATCGTCTCGGACCTCATAACATTTTTCCAATTCCTCTCGACGACGCACAAAGAGCCATACGGCTCGTCCGCTACAATGCGGGAAAATTCCACATTTTCCCCAATCGCCTTGGCATTATCGGTTTCTCTGCCGGCGGGCATCTAGCGGCCTTGACCGGAACGCTGTTTGACGCAGGCAAGGCAGGCGCATCCGATCCGATTGACCGCGTTAGCGACCGACCGGACTTCATGATTCTCGGCTACGCGTGGCTGAACGCCATGGAACCGAACGACAAGGGAAAAATCACGTATTGCTCGGTGCTCAAGGTTGTCCGGAAAGCCGACTGTACACGCTTTGAGAAAGCTTACACGCCCGCCCTTCAAGTAACCGCAGGGACGCCGCCGACATTTATTTACGCTACGTCGGACGACAATGTCGTTCCAGTGCAAGCCAGTGTCGATTTCTATGATGCTCTGGTGGCGGCGGGAGTTCCGGTGGAAATGCACTTGTTCCAGCATGGACGCCATGGCTCCGGACTTGGTCTCGGAAGCTCTTCTTTAGATTGGTGGCCGGTTCTCCTGGAGCAGTGGCTACGGGGCCGAGGCCTGCTGAGCGAGAAGCCCGCCGCCCACGAATAGCATCAAGATGCTCGAAATTCGTAGGGCCAAAAGATCGGGCGCCTCAGTGGGCCGCTACGTTTGCCCGCCGTCCCGTGCGCTCGTTCAGGTGTGCACCACAGGATTTGCGAACCACAAGCTGGCATGCCAATAGCACGTCTCGGGGCGGAAGATCCGGATTTGATATCCGATCGAGCATGACTGCTAAAGCCGTCCTTCCGATGTCCCGGCACGGTTGGTGCTGAGTTGTTAGCGGCACGGGCAAGAGGCGTGCATATTTGACGTCGTCGATGCCGACCATGCGGATATCGTCTGGGATACGCCGACCGAGAGACAACAGTGTGTGCATCAAGTCGCCGGCGGTGTGATCGTTTGCGCAGAGGAACGCGTCCGGTCGTTCCTTTCGTAACAGCGCGCTCACAAACTTCGTATCTGAAGCATCTCCAAGGCTTACGATTCCCCGATTTCGTGCCGAACCTTTCGCGAGTGCGCGCAGCGCATCACGATAACCCGCGATTCGGGCGTCCACGGTCGGGGCGGAATCCGGCCTCGCAAAGAAAGCGATGCGCCTGGCTCCGCACCTGATTAGGTGTTCGGTGGCCAGGAACGCCGCGCGTCGATTATCGATTCCTACCAAGTCGTAGTTGCTGCGCCGAGGATAGGGTTCGATACATCTGTCGAGTAGAACAACCGGAATATGAGCTCGATCAAGGGCCGACAGAATCCGGCGATTAGCTTCATATCGAGTTGGGGTGAATTCCACCGGAGCAAAGAAGACGCCGGATACCTTTTGCGAGATGAACTGCTGACAGAGCTGTTCCATAACCTGCTCTTTTTCGCCTGTCCGGGAGGGAGCGTGCCCCCACAGCAAGGAATGCCGCCTCGCCTGCGGCGCTTCCATCATGCCTCTACAGATCGCCTCAAAGATTTCCGTCTGCCCAAGCTCGGGAATCAGAAGCCCAAAAACATGACTGTCTGAGTCCGTCTTTTGAGCGACAAATGTCCCGGAACCAACACGCCGCGTCACGATTCCCAATGACTGTAAATCACGCATAGCTCGAAAAACGGTCATCCGTGAAACGCCATACCTCCGGACCAGCTCGGTTTCGCTCGGCAAGCGCTGGCCGGGCTTATAGGTTCCCGAAGAAATATCCTTCTGAATTCTTTCGATTATTTCTCGATACTTAAGATTGTTCACCGTCCACCTTTCCTCGCAAACTGCGGTTTCCTTTTTGCAACAACAGCGTGCTCCAAATATTACCATATACAACTTCAAGGCCGCCTGCAGCTGAATGCGCTTGACAGCGACGGATATGGCTCAGTACTGTCACGCCGCGCAGGGGATCTTCGGTCATGAATTCGCCCTTTGGGAAGCCGTAACGAAAGGCGGCCGCTACTGAGGCAAACGCCGAGAACGGTCGTGCAGAAATCTCAACTACCGGGCGAAATCAGGGAAGGAGGCTACTGCGGTGAGAAACATTACTCCGTGGGCTTGGCCTGTTTTGTTGCTGGTTTCGGCCCTCGTCGGGTTGCGGCCGGTGTCCGCTCAATCGTCGAATACGGCCCAGCACTGGGTCACGACTTGGGCGGCTTCTCCGATGGCTGGAACCTGGGCCGATGAATTTCAAAACCAGACGGTGCGGATGATTGTTCACGTCAGCCTGGGCGGAAATCGCATCCGAGTAGAGCTTTCAAACGCTTTCGGCATGCATTCGCTGACCATTGGCTCCGCGCATGTCGGCATCCAGCAGAAAGGCGACGCAATTGAGCCGGGTTCGGACCGGGCGCTTACATTTGGCGGCTCACCCTCGGTCACGATTCCTCCAGGCGCTCCCGAATTCAGCGACCCGGTCGATTTACGTGTGGCTCCTTTAAGCAATCTGGTCGTGAGCATCTATCTTCCGCAAAAGACAGAGCCGGCAACTTATCATCAGGTTGCTCTTCATACAACGTACATATCCGGCCCAGGCAACTTCACAGCTGCCCAGCACATGGAGGAGCGATGGACTACAACGTCCTATTACTGGCTCGTAGCAGTCGATGTCGAGGCCGCGACGCAAGATGGCGTGATTGTGACCTTGGGAGATTCGATTACCGATGGTTTCGCATCGACCATCGATGCCAACCACCAATGGCCTAGTCAACTGGCTGCGCGGCTGCAAGCTGACCCAGTCACTGCAGGTCTAGCGGTCGCGAATGAGGGCATTGGGGGCAATCGCATCCTACACAACGTGATTGGTCCCAACGCGTTGGAGCGGCTGGACCGGGACGTTCTCGCGCGAGACGGCGTGAAGTATATGATTGTGCTGGAAAGCATCAATGATCTGGGCTGGCCGCATCAGCCTGGAGCCCACCAATCGCAGGAAGTAACTGCGCAGCAATTGATCGCCGGCCTGCAGCAAATTATCGGTCGCGCGCACGCTCACGGAATTAAGGTCTTCGGCGCCACGCTTACGCCCTATCAGGGCGCCAACTATTACAGCGATGAAGGCGAGGCCAAACGCGAGACGATCAACCGGTGGATACGCACGAGCGGAGCTTTCGACGGCGTGATCGATTTCGATGCCGCTGTTCGCGATCCGAGCAGCCCACGCCGGTTCCTGCCCTCGTACGACAGCGGTGACCATTTGCATCCGAATGACGCCGGGTATAAGGCTATGGCTGATGCAATTAATCTCTCGTTATTTCGATAACAATGCGTAAAGGGCGATAGAGTTTGGTCTGGCGTGGAGTGCAAACGCATGCCTCTCTCCGTTTTCAGAGAGACGATGAACCGTCGCGAGCTGCTTAAGAAAGCTACCGGATTTGCCGCAGCGGCGGGATTCGAGCGCATCGCCGGCGCCAAGTCCACCCGGGGTTCTCAAACTCCGTCGGCACTGCGGTCTAGACTGGCGCATGACCCTCGGCGTCCACAATTTCACCTTCTGCCTGCCGCCAACTGGATGAACGATCCCAATGGACCAATCTACTGGAACAATCGTTACCACATGTTTTTCCAGTACAACCCGAATGGGGCCTACTGGGGCGACATGCATTGGGCGCACGCGGTCAGCCCCGACATGGTTCACTGGAAACACTGGCCCATCGCGCTTTCACCAACGCCGGGAGGACCGGATGCAGCAGGCTGTTTCACGGGAACTATCGTAGTGGATAAGGGCGTCGCGAGCGCACTGTACACCGGCGTCGTTGATGCCTCACTTCAAAACGCCACCATCAATGATGGAGAGCATCTCTTTCGCGAGAGCCAGTGCCTGGCAACCTCAACCGATGCTGAACTGAAGAATTGGTCGAAGCTGCCGCATCCCGTGATTGCCGCGCCTCCCCCTGGGCTGCAGGTCACAGGGTTTCGGGATCCCTCACCTTGGCGCAGTGGCGATTGGTGGTACTTAGCTGTGGGATCCGGCGCGAGGGGGCACGGCGGTCGAGTGCTGCTGTATCGGTCAAAAGACCTGCGGAAATGGGATTACCTGCACTTTTTGGCCAGAGGCGCTAGCTCCGGAAAGAATGCCGCAAATCCTGTCGCATCCGGCGATATGTGGGAGTGTCCGGATTTCTTCCGGCTCGACGGCAAACATGTGCTCATCTACGGGTCCATGGGCAAAGTCCATTGGCAGTCCGGGATTCTCGACGAAAAAGAGATGCGTTTTCACCCCGAGCGGTCAGGCATCCTCGATTTCGGCTCCTACTACGCGGCGAAGACACAGCTCGACGATAATGGAAATCGCATTGTATGGGGCTGGATTCCCGAGTCGCGGCCACTCGCAGAATACAAAGCTGCCGGATGGGCGGGCATGATGTCGCTGCCGCGCGTCCTGACGCTGGACGGAGACGGCCATCTCAGACTCGAAATTTCTCCTGCGGTGCACATGTTGCGTGGCCGCCGGCAGACGCTGGCGCCGGGCGCGAATGCTGGTTCGCGACTGGCGCACCTTGGAATCGAGAACGCGACGGGCGAGATCGTAGGCCGGATTCGGCCGGGCCACGAACCATTTACACTCGCACTCACTGGGCAACTTCCGCGCGGGCCGTTGTCAGAGCCCTTGGTCAAATTAGAGTTCGACCCGAAAACTCCCGATCAAATACTTGCCGGTGGTATGCCAATGCCCCTCCGCGGCCAGCCACAGCAACCGATAGAATTTCACATGTACGTCGATGGCTCTGTGGCGGAGGTCATTGTGCAAAATTCCGCTGCCTATACGAAGCGCTTTTATTACCCGGGTTCAGTCGCTCCGCGAGTCCAATTGCAAGTTGAAGGGACTGCAAGCATCGCAAGTCTTTCGGTGTGGGAAATCGTTCCCATCTCTCCTGACCGTCTTACGACGTAAAGGAACGCCGATGCCAATCAAGGCCGTGCTTTCAAGGGCATCCGAAGAATGAAGCCAAACCTTTATCTTGCGAGAAGCGCAATGGCCGGCGCGCTCGGCGGTTTGCTGTTTGGTTTCGATACCGCGGTGATCGCGGGGGCCACTTATTCGTTGACCGGCACGTTTGATCTAACTCCGTCACAGCTGGGCCTCACAGTCTCGATCGCGCTGTGGGGCTCGGTCTTAGGTGCGCTGACGTCGGGCTTGCTGGGTGAAAAAGTCGGCGGCCGCCGAGCACTCATGATCATGGCGGCTCTTTACCTCGTTTCCGCAATCGGCTGCGCGGCCGCTTGGAACTGGCCTTCTTTATTGACGCTGCGTTTTATCGGCGGACTTGGCATCGGTGGGTCATCCGTCCTGGGGCCCGTTTACATCGCCGAAATTGCCCCGGCCAACTGGAGGGGCCGCTTGGTGGGCACTTTCCAAATCAACGTGGTCGTCGGCATTTTGCTCGCATACCTATCGAATTTTTGCGTTGCGCTGTTTCACCTTGGGAATCTTGAGTGGCGCTGGCAGCTCGGCATTCCGACAGCGCCGGCACTGCTTTTTCTCGTGCTCGTCCTGGGCATTCCGCAGAGCCCACGCTGGCTCGCTACGAAAAACCGCTTGTCTGAGGCTCGCGAAGTCTTGCGGCTCGTCGGATCGAACGACGCCGAAACTGAATTACGGGAGATCGTTGCCTCCCTTCAGCTCGATCGTTCTCAATCGCGCGAGCCTCTTTTTTCGCGTAAGTACGCGTTTCCGATATTCTTAGCCATTGCCATGGGCATGTTTAATCAGCTATCGGGGATCAACGCGATTCTCTATTACTTGAATGACATTTTCTCCTCGGCGGGTTTCAGCCATATGTCGAGCAGCGGACAAGCCGTTGTAATCGGCTTCACGAATCTCGTGGCAACGCTGATCGCCATGGCCGTTATCGACCACATGGGACGCAAGAAGCTGCTTTTAATCGGATCGGCCGGGATGGTTTTCTGCCTCGGCGGTGTTGCGCGCCTGTTTTGGCGGCACGAACAATCGGCGGCGTTACTTGGGCTGCTCGTTGGATTTATCATCTTTTTCGCGATTTCGCAGGGGGCGGTGATTTGGGTCTACATCAGCGAAATTTTCCCCAATAAGGTGCGCTCACGCGGGCAAAGCGTGGGTTCTTCCGCACACTGGATCACCAACGCGCTTATCGCTGGTGTATTTCCTCTCGTCGCCGCGCGCTCCCATGCGCTTCCCTTCGTTGCCTTCGCGGCGATGATGGCGCTGCAGTTTGTACTCGTGTTGTTCATCTGGCCTGAGACGAAAGGCGCCACGCTCGAACAAATTCAGGCGCGGCTTGGCATCGATCAGGCAGCAGCTTCCGTTGAACGGGTGCAGAACAGGTGAGAATGCGCCTTCCTTGTCGGGCCGTCAGCCATGCACGTATCCGCAGAAAGTGTATTGAATCGACATGAAATCCGCGTTCTGCGCCATCGCAGTTTTTCTGCAAATCTTCGCCGGCGCGGCCTCTGTGGGCGCGCAAGGAACGCCTGCAAAACTCCCGCCTGGGATTGGAAAGCTCGATCAGCTTGTCGTGGAGGACGCCAGGCTTACGCTTCGTGCAGGGCGCGATTCTCTGACCGTGCAGGCGGTGGAACCGAATATTCTTCGCGTTCACTACCACCCGAATGGCGCGGCAAGCCCGCGCACGCAGGTGCTCGATCCGGACCGCACGTGGAGCAATAACGTTCCAGCGAAAATCGAGACCGGCGCCGATCCAATCACGATCTCTACGGACGCGATGCTCGTCAAAATCTCGAAAGATCCGGTGCGTTTGAATATCTGCGATAAGGACGGCCACGAACTGCTCGCGGAACCGCGGGATGGGGGCGTCTACTCGGGCGGGTTGCGATTTCAGGCCGCCGCCCGCAGTCGGTTTTTCGGCATCGACGCCACCAGCATACCGGGCCTGAACCTTGATCCGCGCCAGGACATCCGCTCAGGGCTGCTGCGCCAGGGCGGTGAGGTCCGCGCCGGACGCCAAGGCGACGGCGGTGCTCCCCTGATTTACACCACTCAATACGGCGTATTGATCGATTCCGATGGCGGCGATTTCACCGCTCCCCAATTTACCGGCGCATTCCAGTTTTCCGGCGGCTCCCGCAAGGATATCGAATACTTCGTCATTCTGGGTGATCCGATTACGCTGATGCGCGGCGTCGTTGACATTAGCGGCCATCCGCCCCTGATGCCGAAGTGGACCCTCGGATTCATGAACAGCCAATGGGGGACCACGGAAGCGGAAGTCACAAAAATCGTCGAGACATATCGCGCAAAGCAGATTCCCATCGATGGTTTTATTCTCGACTTCGATTGGAAAGCCTGGGGAGAGGACAACTATGGGAAATTGCCCCGGGGATAGTTGAAACTGGCGGACTCTCGACGTGCTGCACATTACGCGACCTGAGCTTGCTGGGTCAACGACGGATTGAGTTTGCGCTGCAGCGCGGCCAGTTCGCGAAAGCCTTTC
>Ga0209061_1005021_pt1 | contig 12032 bp, 9 predicted proteins | sample Coa_R1_10_FD_187157 | JGI IMG/M metagenome (GOLD analysis project Ga0209061, IMG submission 187157) | Surface soil microbial communities from Centralia Pennsylvania, which are recovering from an underground coalmine fire - Coalmine... | ecosystem: Environmental > Terrestrial > Soil > Unclassified...
GACGCTGCGCTGCGTGGGAGTAGGCAAGTGCCGCCGCAAAACCGGCAAAAGCGCCGAGGACGACACCATGTGCCCCAGCTTCATGGTCACACATGAAGAGCAGAACGCGACGCGCGGTCGCGCGCATCAGCTATGGGAGATGCTGAAGGGTGAGGTCCTCACCGATGGCTGGCGCGATGAGAGTGTGAAAGCGGCGCTTGATCTCTGCCTCGCCTGCAAAGGCTGCAAGGGAGATTGCCCGGTGAGCGTGGACATGGCGACGTACAAGGCGGAGTTCCTGTCGCATTACTGGGAGGGGCGGCTCCGTCCACGCCACGCCTACGCTTTTGGCCTGATTGATCAGTGGGCGCGGCTGGCCTCGATTGCGCCCGGATTCGTGAACCTGTTCACCCAATTGCCCGTGCTCAGCACCCTCGCTAAAAAAGCTGTTGGCATACCGATGGGGCGTCAGATTCCGGCCTTCGCTTCCGAAACCTTTAAGTCGTGGTTCCGTAAACGCGGGCCGCGCAACCAGGGGCAGCCGAAAGTGATTCTCTGGCCGGACACGTTCAACAATTACTTCGTTCCGGAAACTGCGCAGGCCGCCGTCGAGGTGCTGGAGCATTTCGGTTATCAGGTCGCAGTTCCTATGCGGCACCTGTGCTGCGGGCGCCCGCTCTACGATTACGGTTTTCTCGATCGCGCCAAGCAATACCTGGATACGATTCTCGATGCCCTTGCCGAAGACATCGACGCCGGAACACCTATGGTGGTCCTGGAGCCGAGCTGCTGCGCCGTCTTCCGTGACGAGATGCTCGGGCTGATGCCGGAGTCGCCGCGCGCTCGCCGGCTGGCGGAGAGCACCTTCCTGCTGTCAGAGTTTCTGGAGCAGAAAGTGAAGGATTACGCACCCCCGAAGTTACCGCGCAAGGCAATCGTCCAGGGACACTGCCATCACAAGGCCATCATGCGCTTCTATGACGAAGAAGCCGTCCTGAAAAAGATGGGGCTCGATTTCCAGGTGCTGAACTCCGGCTGCTGCGGCATGGCAGGCTCGTTTGGATTCGAGGAGGACAAGTACGATATCTCTTTGCAATGCGGCGAGCGAGTGCTCTTCCCTGCGTTACGTCAGGCCGAGCCGGAAACCCTGATCATGGCTGACGGCTTCAGTTGCCGGGAACAGATCCAGCAGGACACGCCGCGGCACGCGCTGCATCTGGCGGAGGTCATGTGTGTAGCGCTGCATGACGCCGAGAGCGTGCCCCCGATCTTTCCCGAGAACGAGCTGGTGCGAAAACGCAACACTGACCGCCGTCGGTCAATGGTACGGGCGGCGCTGGCTACCGGCGCGGCTCTGGCCGGCGGCGTCCTGTTGCTCTGGGGCCTGCGTCGCAGGACCTAGCAGCAGAAGCCTCACTTTAGAGCGCACTCGGGATGCTGGTCCATCACTTGGCTGAGCTTGCTCAGGTCAAAAACGCTGGTGGCGGGTGTACCCGTGAGAAACGGTGTGAACTGAATGGAAATCGTTCCGGCGCTAAGCAAGGATTGGATAAATCTTATGCGGTCGGCTTCCGTTTTGGCCACGTAGGCAACGGTTGGCCCCTCGCCATAAGGGGCCCAAACGGTCATTTGCTTACTGTTGCCTATGGTCACAGTGAAAGCTTGTACACCTCCTGCGGCGGTTTGAGCCGGGTCTTGACCCAATTCGCCCTCCGGGGAGAAAAGCAACAAATGCAGCGTCTTCTTGCCTTTTTTCGTGCATTGCACGCTCAGCGTTGGCAATTTCTGCTCTTGCGTGAGAAGTTGATAGGGCTTCTGCGCTGAAACGCTCAGGAGAACGCCGTTTTTGGCCTGAGAAACCTGCACCGCTTGTCCCCTGCACAGGACCGAGTACAGCAACATGGTGACGAGCGCGGGCAGCTTCATTGAGTATCTTCTAGTCATTTGTCCGCCTCCCGGCGAAAAAGGCAAGGCCAATTGCCTACAGAGTCTCGCACAAATTAGTCGACGAATTTCTGGAATTGTCATCACCAGCCGACCTGGTGGGCGATTGACGCCTCGGCTAGTCCACAAACTTCAAGAACCACCAAGCACTAAGGCGCTATTGCCAGATGCATTATAATGGCCCAAACGGTGGCCACTGGCCAGCTCACCTTTGCGCTCTAGACAATAGATTCGTTAACACCTAGGCTTTCCCTAGGTTGTAGCGACATTTCGAAGACGACAAACCGCCACTTCGCGAATGTCGGGGGTGGTCATGAATTCGTTCTTCAGCACCAACGCTACCGGCCTATGGACAGTGTTGCTGTGCATAGCAGTAATGTCTGCCATCCTGGCAACCATGGCTGCAGTCACGTTCGCGTGGAGACAGCGGCCAGTCAAGAAGGATACACCACAGCAGAATGAACTTCATCGCAGACTGACAGAAATCGTAGAGCAAGCCACGGCCCCCACAAATCAGCCTAGCCGGCGATAGCAGGATCCCCAGAGTAGCGCCGACGCCTTTACCGGATCGGCAGAAGTCGTTGTGCGGCAAGAACTGCGATCCCAGCCACCACCTGAGCCGAAGTCGAAAACGCTATTCTCAGCAGCAGACGCCGGGGCACGCGCATAGAAACCAGCGGCAGATTGGTCAAGGCGCTTGTCATGGAGCAGATAACCGCTGCTGTTCCCGCGAGAGTGGGGGTGATGCTGCCCGACGCGCTGAGGTTTGCGGCAGCAGCGGTTGCACTGGCACTACTGGCCATGCCTGTGAATCCGCTGGCCACGATCAGGCCGAGGTTACCGTAGAAACGTGCCGCCAATGTACCAATAACTTGAATCATGAGAAACAGGATTCCGTAGGAGAGCACTCGTCGCAGAGAGATGGGTGAGCTCAAACGCAGATCTCGACCCGCTTCATCAGTCTGCCGGCCCGTCAGAAGTAGCATTGAGACAATTGCCATTGCGAGCAACGGTCCGGTGGCCGTGAGTAGTGCTTTGGGCGCGAAGAGCGCCAGAATTGCCATGTTGCGAACGAACATCGCCAGTGTCGCCAGCAACACCACCGATGCGAGTCTTGTACCAGCAACTACACTCATAAGTTCGGCTATGGCCGCTCGATTGTTTACCAGTCCGCCGAGAACCGCAGTCCAGAACAGCCCGCGATGGCCGTAAAGCCGCAGCAGAACGTAGTTGACGAATGCGATGCCCGCGATTACGACGACTGTAATCCACGCTTGACGCAGGTTGACGAGTTGCCAGCGATCAACGAAGCGGTCCGGCAGAATGGGATAGATCACCAGTCCGATGAGGCCGAGCAGTACTGCACTGCGCAACTCGTCAAAGGTCACGCCACCGGCAAACCTACGCAGTTCCAGCTTCCATGCCAGTAGCAGGGTCATTAAGATGGCGGCGGCCACTGGAGTGAAGCTGTGGCCCAACCCCACCAGGATCCCAAGCAGGTAGGTAACCAGCAGCGCGGCGGAGGTAGTGATTTCAAGGGACTGGTTAGCCAGAATGCTTCGGGCGTTGAGTGATGCCACAATCACGATGACGCCCGCCATCGTAATAAGACCGTATGTGGGGGAAATCAGAACTGCGAGGGCGCCGAGCAATGCTGTGAGGCCGAATGTTCGTATCCCGACATCCTTACTGGCGGACTCACGCTCAAAACCAACGAGCATGCCGACAGCAAGCGCAACCGCAATCTTGAACGCGACCGCGTCGGGTGGAAAGCGAGTTATGCCGTCTCCAGCCGAACTCATAACCCCAGATGCACCCTTTATCGCTTACTGTAGCACCAGGGAGCGTCAACGGCGAGCGTCTGTCTGGTGGCCCGTGAGACAAGCGCTGAGTCATCAGCCTGCAACATTTCTCGACGATGTGACTTGCCGGTTTCCAAGCCCGGCTTCTAGAATCGCTGTTTGCATTGCACCAATTTGGAGGAACGGATGGCGACCCTGAATATTGGCGATGAAGTGCCGGATTTCGAATTGCCGGCCGTCGTAGGGAATATCAAGACGCAGTTCAAACTAAGCGATTATCGTGGCAAGAAAAACGTTGTGCTGGCCTTCTACCCCGCTGACTGGACGCCGGTGTGCGCCTCGCAGTTGCCGGGGCTGAACGCCGATGCGGAGCGCTTCGCTGCATACGACGCACAACTCGTCGGTATCAGTGTTGATTCCATCCCCAGCCATACGGCCTGGCAGAAGAAGGAGATCGGAACTCTGAACTTCCCCCTGGCGAGTGATTTTTACCCTCACGGCGAAGTAGCCCGAAAATTCGGCATTTTACGGGAGGGGGATCCCATGCCCGGCATCAATGAGCGAGCGATTTTCGTAGTTGACAAGAAGGGGAGACTTGCTTTTTCCAGGATCTATCCCATCGGACAAGTGCCCAGCAACGATGAAATCTTCGAGGTGCTGCGAAAATTGTAGGCGGTGCACCTCCGCATCCTGGAACGCGGCACGTGCTCTTCGCAAGAGTCGCAAGTGATTCAGTTAATCCAGCGGACACACCCAAGACTCAGCGGGACGCTGAAAGACTGGGAGTCGGAGGGTTTTGTGTCGGGGCACGACTTTCGTCGCGCCCAAGTACCTTATTTTGCACTTCTGAGCGGACTTTGGTCTGCAAGCGACCTACTTTTCAGGCCCTACCGACCGGCATCTAGAAACCGGGCGGGGGCGACGCGTTGTCCGCGTCGCCGGAGGAGCCTGGCGCGGGCTGCGGGGGCGCCTCGCGCTGCGGGGGCAGCGGGTAATATCCATGCTTGGCAAAGACCAGCAGTCCCGGCCGCTTCACCCGCACCTCGATATCGCGATAGGTGCTGGAGGGCGACTGCGCGGTATTGTAGCCCAAGGTGTACTGATTGCGGGCTTCCATGGTAAGGCGCTGGTAGGCACTCTCGATGGCCTCCTTGGAGAACTCGTCCAGCACATCGCCGCCGGTAGCGTTGACATAACGCGGCAGTACATTGCTGTAGCCGAAGCCGGGGATGCGCGCCTTGGCGATTTTGTTGTAGACCGGGATTGCGGCCGTGTCTACGCCAATGGCATAGACCGTGATTCCGTCGGTCAACAGCACTTTTAACACTTGAGCGTAGCTGGCTGAACTGCCATACTCCTGACCGTCGCTGATGACGAAGATGATCTTGCGGCTGGCCGGCGATCGATGGGCCAATTCCTGCGCTGCCATGAGAATGGCATCATTCAGGACGTGGTATTCCGGAGTGGGAGTAAGCACCTGCGGCGCGCCCGCGACAGGCTTGCTGTTGGTGTCCGGTCCCGATCCAAATGGCCCGCCGACCACCGATGCTCCGGCATTTGCCCCCCGCTGATCACGAAGGCGTTGCAGCGCCAATTCCATGCGGGTGGTATTGCCGAAATCCTGGCGCTTATTCACCGTGTTGCCGTAGGTGAAGACGGCAACTTCATCGAAAGGGCCGAAGGCGCCGCCCAGTGCCGAAAAGGTCCGGTTGATTTTGCGCAGTTCCGGGTCCGGCAGCCCCTGATCCACGATGAGGGCCGCGGAGAGCGGGAAGGGATCGCTGGTGAAAAAAGTGAGCTTCTGTTTGATTCCGTTCTCGTAAACACTGAAGTCCTTGGCCAGCAGGCCTTCTACCATGTTCCCGTCACGGTCCTTCACGGTCACCGGCACGGTGACGAAGTTGACTGTCTTGGTAAGGGTCATCAGCTCGTCGCGTCCGTTTTCGTGCGCCGGGACACTGCCCGCAGGAACGGTCTTGATCTGCCGCGATCCGGGGGGCGGCGGCTGGGGATTAGTGCGCTCAGCCGACTGTTGTTGCGGTTGACTGGCGTCGCCGGTATCGGCTGGCTGCTCAGGGTTTGCCTTGGAGGAAGAACTTCCCTGCTCATCGCCGCCATTGAGTGGCGGTACATTCACATTGGGCGGGGGCGCATTGTTCTGCGGAATAGGCGCGTTGGGTAGACTCTGTTGCTGGCCCAAGACAGAAGTTGCACTTAGGGCGAGGACCGCGGTCAGGAATATACCTTGGATGCGGAAGCTCAAGGGGTGAGAAAGCATAGGCGTCGAGCCATCTCCAACATTAGCGGAGCTACGCTCAGTATAATCGCACTGGGCCGCTTTTTCGATAGGCAGTATCGCTGATTTTGTGGCCGTGCTCTACAATGTAGGTACCCTGCCGTGCCCGAAAAGATGTATCCGAGGAAAAGAGAAGTTATGCCCGCCTCTCGCCTCCGCCACAGTTCCATTGCCGTCTGCCTGTTGCTCAGCAGCTTTTGGTTGCCTGCTCAAGGGCAGAACCCGTCAGCCCAGTCCTCCACACAAGAGCAGCAAGCGCAGCCTGGGAACCAATCGGTGGAGACCTTCAAGGCCGAGGTCAACGTTGTCAACCTGTTCTTCAACGTCAAGGACAAGCACGGCATGTTGGTCCCCAACCTTACCAAGGACGACTTTCAGGTGTTTGAGGATGGCAAGCCGCAAACCATCAAATATTTCTCGGCGGATTCGGATCAGCCGCTGACGCTCGGCATCATGATCGACACCAGCGCCAGCCAGGAGCGCGTGCTGGGCATCGAGCAGCAGGAGTGTGCGGAGTTTTTGCGCCAGGTGCTGCGGCCCAAGGACGAGGCCTTCGTCATTAACTTCGATGTGGACGTTGACCTCGACCAGGATTTCACCAACAGCGTCCACGACCTGACCCGTGCCTTGAACAAGGTGCAGATCAACGCCGGCATGGGCGGCGGACCGCCCGGCCTAGGCGGCGGACCCGTCCCCACCGTTCCCCGCGGCACCCTGTTATATGACGCGATCTATCTCGGCGCCAATGAGAAGCTAAGCACCGAGGTCGGCCGTAAAGCCATGATCATCTTCACGGATGGCGAAGACCAGGGCAGCCGCGAGACCATCCGGGAGGCCATTGAAGCTGCACAGAAGGCCGACGCCATGTGCTACGTGATCCTGATTGCCGATCGCGGCTTCTATGGCGATTTCGGCTACACCGGCGATTCCGACATGCGGAAGCTGGCCGAAGCCACCGGCGGCCGCGTGATTGACGTGGGAAACAAGCAGGACAGACTCAAAGCGGCTTTCGATCAAATCCAGAACGAGTTGCGTAGCCAGTACAACATCGGCTACACCCCGACGAACGAGAAGCTGGACGGCAGCTATCGCAAAGTCCAGATCAAGGTCAAAGGCGGCGAGTACCGGGTGCAGGCCCGCCAAGGCTACTACGCCGTCGCCAGAGACTAAACAAGGGACCGAGCCGCACAAGCCCGGCCGGCGGGCTTTACCGCAAACGTGTCATCCTGAGCGCAGCGTTCGCTGCCTTTGCGAATGCGGGTTGAAGGATCCTTAGGGTAAAGGGGTCGTTTCTTCAGAAACTCGCTCTACGGCTCCGAGGCTGACCGATCCACTGCTGCGCCGTTTAGTTCTTCTAGGCGCTGCTGAAGGTAATCCCATTCCGCGCGAAACTTGCTTCTTTCCGCCTGCGCTGCGCTCTCGGCTTGTTTTTCCGCATATCCCGCCCACCACCACAGCGCGATCGACAACGCCGCCAGGAACAGGCACAGCTCGTAGTTGGGATAGCCCAGATACGCGCTGAAAGCCGCCAGGCACATGACTAGCCATGAGCCCAGATGACGTCGCGAACGCAACTCCGCCTGCGATTTTGCTTCTTCCAGCAGGTTCCACTCCGGCAATTGCGCTTTGGCCATTTCCAGGCGCAGGCGCTCGGCGGCGCCGGCGACCAGCGGAATGAGAGCAATTACGTCGTTGCCATCAGCCGAAAACACCAACTCGCTGCCGTCCAGCCGAACGCTGAGTCCGCGGACTTCAGTACGCACTTCATTGCTGAACATCTTACCCCCAGCGGGCGAGCTCGTACTCCGCATCATTTCCCGCCAAGTCAATCAACCGACCCAGGAGGACATACAGCTAGTCGCTAGTCGCTAGAACTGGTTTCAAAAATAGATTCCGCCTCAAGTGAGGCACTTACGTGAAATAGCCACTCCGGGCTTGAGTTTTGGTATGAGACTCACAGACCGGCAGTGGGCGGTAATGGAGAATTTATTGCCGAAAGCGCGTGGCAGGCGACGGCGTGGTCGGCCAGCAGCGGACAATCGGGCCTGTGTCGAAGGTATCCTTTGGGTCTTGCGATCCGGTGCACGATGGCGTGACCTGCCGCCGCAGTATCCCAGCCCGACGACGTGCTGGCGTCGGCTGCGGCAGTGGGAGGAGCGGGGCATCTGGGAGCATGCCTGGCGGGCGCTGTTGGGTACGCTGGACCAGAAGGGGCTGTTGCAGTGGGAAGAAACGTTTCTGGACGCGACCTTCTTTCCGGCTAAAAAAGGGGCCTCGCGGTCGGCAAAACGAAGCGCGGCAAGGGCACGAAAGCCGTGGTACTGGCCGATGGCGAGGGTATACCTCTGGGAATTTGCGTCACGTCGGCCACGCCCAACGAGGTGACTTTGGCCGAGCCGACGCTGGCGGGGGTACGGGTTCCACGCGGCGGTCGAGGACGACCGCGAATGCGACCGCAGCGGATCATCGCTGACCGTGGTTACGACAGCGATCCTTGGCGGCGACGGCTGCGGCGGCGCGGGATCGAGTTGATTGTTCCCTACCGCTGCAACAAGCGGAGCAAGCCGTACGCGGACGGGCGCAAGCTGCGCCGCTACCGTCGGCGCTGGAAAATCGAGCGCACCTTTGCCTGGTTCGGCAACTTGCGCCGATTGCAGGTGCGGCAAGACCGCATCCTGAGCGTGTTTGAAGGCTTGTGTCATCTGGCGTGCTTGTTAATCACGCTAAGGTATTTTTGAAACCACTTCTAGTCGCTAATTGCTAGCGGCTAGTCGCTGCTCTTCCGCACCGCGATCCCCAATTCTCTCAGTTGTCGATCGCTCACCGGCGTGGGCGCGTCGACCATCAAATCGACCGCCTTGGCGGTCTTGGGGAAGGGGATGACCTCGCGCAGGCTCTCGGCGCCGGCCAGGATCATCACAATGCGGTCCAGCCCCAGCGCGATGCCCCCGTGTGGCGGCGTACCGTATTGCAGCGCCTCCAGGAAGAAGCCGAATCGCGCCTGCTGCTCCTCGGGCGACATGCCCAGCGCCCGAAAGATTTTCGCCTGAATGTCCTGGCGGTGAATACGGATCGAGCCTGAACCGAGCTCGGTGCCGTTCAGCACGACATCGTAAGCCAGAGCCCGCACGGCGCCGGGATCGCTCTCCAGCTTGTCCATGTCCTGTTCATGGGGCGAGGTGAAGGGATGGTGCGCGGCGTTCCAACGCTGCTCTGCCTCGTCCCACTCGAACATCGGGAAGTCGGTGACCCACAGAAAGCGGAAATTACCGTGCTGAAATGCGCCGTGCCGTTGGGAATATTTCTGCGCCAGTGCAAGACGCAGTTGTCCCCCTGCGGTATAGATCGTGTGCGCTTGTTCGCGCGTCTTCATCGCACCGGCCGCTTCCGTGCGCTTGGCGCCAGCAACGACAACCAGCAGATCATCGGCATTTGCTTTCGCCAGCTCGCGAACCTTCGCGACAGCTTGGGGAAATGATTTTTCCAGCCGCTTAGTGTCTTCGAAAACCTTGGCGTCTTTGCGGTCGCCAAAGATCGCCCTGATTTCATCGCGTTCTTTGCGCGAGAGCTCGCCAACTTTCGGAATCACGATGGCGACCACAGGAAGCTCGGGATCGAGGTTCAGCGTGACGAGGTTTTCCGGCGCAAACGCATCCCGTACGCCGGTCATCGCCGGCAGGCGCAGGTCTGGCTTGTCACTGCCGTACAATCGGATCGCCTGGTCGTAGCTCATCTGCGGAAATGGCACTTGGATCTCAGCGCCGATGGTTGCAAAGGCCGCCTTAAGGAAGCCTTCGACTACGCGGAATATCATTTCCGGCCGGGGAAAGCTCATCTCCAAATCGATTTGTGTGAACTCCGGCTGGCGGTCGGCGCGCAGGTCCTCGTCACGGAAGCAGCGCACAATCTGGAAGTACTTGTCGAAACCGGAGATCATCAGGATCTGCTTGAACAGTTGCGGCGACTGCGGCAGGGCGTAGAACTCGCCGGGATAGACGCGGCTGGGCACCAGGTAATCGCGCGCGCCCTCGGGCGTGGAGCGCGTCATAAAAGGTGTCTCGATTTCGTAGAAGCCCTGTGCGTTGAGGTACTCGCGAATAGCAATCGACACTCGGTGCCGGAGCTGGATATTGCGCTGCATCTCCGGCCGGCGCAGGTCGATATAGCGATACTTCAGGCGGACCTCTTCATTCGCCAGCACCGTGTCTGCCGGCGTAAAGGGCAGGGGCTTGCAGTCGTTCAGCAGGCGCAGCTCGTCGGCCACCACTTCAATCTCGCCGGTGGAAATGTTCTTGTTGATGGTGCCGGGGTCACGCAACTTTACCTGCCCGATGACGGCGACCACGAACTCGGAGCGGACATCGGTGGCCTTGTCGTGCGCGGCGCCGGCATCAGCGGTGATCACCACCTGCGTGATGCCGGTACGGTCGCGCAGATCAAGGAAGACCAGGTTGCCAAGATCGCGACGGCGGTTTACCCATCCCATGAGGACGACTTTGGAGCCGGCATCAGAGGCGCGCAGCTCCCCGCACATATGAGTTCGTGTCAGATTGCCAAGAAAGTCGAGCATAATGAGCGATTAGCGATTGGCTATTAGCAACTAGCCAAAGCACGTGCCCTAGGTACGTTACGTGCTAAATGCAATTGCGAAATGCTGAACCTATTGTCGCAGGTATTCCGTGAGTTTGGCGCGTGGCACCTGAACCTGTTCGCCGCTGGCAAGATTTTTCACCGCAAACTGATCTGTCGCAACTTCATTTTCCCCGACGATCACGATGTATTTCGCGCCAGCCTTCTCCGCCAGCTCGAACGACTTCTTCAGGCGAAAATCTTCGTCGCCGAGGTCGGCGGTTATCCCCGCACGCCGCAGCTCGCGCGCCAGCTTCAGCGCGTGCACATTCATCCCTACGCCCAGCGGAGCGACGAAAGCATCCAACTGTTCTTTCGGCTGCTCGCCCTGCGATTCCAGCGCCAGCATCAGCCGGTCTTCGCCAATAGCAAAACCGATGGCGGGCGCTTTCGGCCCTCCCAACAACTCCGAAAGGCCGTCGTAGCGGCCCCCGCCGAGCACCGCATTTTGCGCGCCCAGGCCGCCATGGGTGAACTCGAAGGTGGTGCGCGTGTAGTAGTCCAGCCCGCGCACCATGCGTTCGTTTACGGAGTACACAATGCCGACGGCATCCAGCATCGCGCGCACCGCAGCAAAATGTTTGTGGCATGGTTCATCGAGATACTGGCTAATTTTCGGCAGCTTCTCGATGATGGGCTGGTCTTCCGGGACCTTGCAGTCGAGCACGCGCAGCGGATTGGTCTCGGCGCGGCGCTGGCAGTCAGCGCACATCTGGTGCACCACCGGCTTCAGCGCCTCGCGCAAAGCCTGGTTATAGCGCGCGCGATCTTCGGCGCAGCCGACGGAGTTTAGTTGCAAATTCCATCCGCGCAGGCCAACTTCGTCCAGCAACATGGCCAGCATCTCCAACACTTCGGCATCGCGCGCCGGCGATTCACTACCCGCACTGGGCGGCCCGATGATCTCGGCATCAATCTGGTAGAACTGGCGGTAGCGTCCCTTCTGCGGCCGCTCGCGGCGGAACATCGGGCCGATGCAATAGAGCTTCTGTAGCGTCCCCCTGTCGCCGAGCCGGTGTTCAATGTACGCCCGAACGATGCCCGCCGTGGCCTCCGGCCGCAGGCTTAGGGATTGCGCTTTTTCGCTTTGTGCGCGCGCTCGATCCTCCCACGTAAACATCTCTTTGGAGACGATGTCCGTCTCCTCGCCGACGCTGCGGGAGAAAAGCTGGGTGTCCTCGAAAATGGGCGTGCGGATCTCGTGAAAGTTATAGCGGGCGAAAAGCTCGCGCACCTTTGCCTCCACCCGATTCCACAAGTCGGTGTCGGGCGGAAGCAGGTCACGAGTTCCGCGAACGGCTTTGATCATCGTTGTCCGTGGTCGGTAGCCGGTTGCCTAGTTTGTGATGCGTAAAGGCCAGGCAGTCGTTCAGAAGAGCTGG
>Ga0209061_1005023_pt1 | contig 12023 bp, 15 predicted proteins | sample Coa_R1_10_FD_187157 | JGI IMG/M metagenome (GOLD analysis project Ga0209061, IMG submission 187157) | Surface soil microbial communities from Centralia Pennsylvania, which are recovering from an underground coalmine fire - Coalmine... | ecosystem: Environmental > Terrestrial > Soil >...
CACGGTCCTCCCTCACACTCCTACTCGCAAAACCTTCAGCGCTAGGTTTGGCTTCGGAGAGCAAGCGCCCCCACCTCTCAACTTTCTCCTTCGCCTTCACCCTAACGTACACCTCCTCCAAGTACTCTTTCAACAACTTATTAATATCAACACCCCTCCTTTCAAGCTCCTCTTTAACCTCCTTCTTAACCCTCACACTTATCACTGCAGACATATGCGTTTATAACCCGTAAACAGACATATAAATCTACTGTAAACGGCCAGGTGGTGTCCGGACTAGGGGGTGGTGGGCGCGGCCTCCGAGCACGCGAAGACGCTATCCGGATACAACCAACAGCCAAACGGTGTCGGAATAAGGATCCTCCACATCCACCAACCACACTTACCCCCAGTTAACCGGACAACATCCCAAAAAAGGCGAAACCAAAAGATGAGGCTGAGGCTCTACGATTCACCTCTTTCAGAGCTAAGAAAAATCTTAAAGTGTGAGCTCCAAGAACGCGGGAAAGCGGTTCTTGCAATCCCCTCCCATAACACATCCCGCGGATACTTCCCTTGCGGGAAGACCAACAGTAGCCTGACCTTGAAAGACCGCATCCTACACTACCCCCACTGTGGTCCCACTCTCGATTCGCAATCTCAACGCTTACCAAGTCCTCTTAAAAAGAGCAGGGTGTGAGACGCCCCACCTAGTGTGCCTAGGGAGCTCCAACCAATACCTCCCCTCCCATCCTTGGGGTTGGTGAAGGGGAGGGGTGGGCAAGGTGGTGGGGGTGTTGATGTGGGAAGCTCCGCCCTTTAGGGCGGGGCAGCTCACCTTGAGAACGACCACGAACTGAGTTTGCTCCAGTGTGCTTCATCGGTGGCGGAACTTTCACCTCTAATATGGTTTCTACGCAACTACCTGACCTCCTCCCCGCACTGAACGGTAGACCCAAATTTGCGTTTGACGCTGATTGGACCCCACGCACGAATTTTGGGTCTACCGTAAAGGGTGAGGCTTGTCGTTCCTTTGTCAAAAATCACACCTTCCCGAATGTTTACACCGCTGGTGGATTTCGAGGCTCTGTTCAGGGTCTCTTTCTATATAGCACAAATCTCTTTCTATGTGGCCCAACGCTTTAAGTGCCATCTTCAGCAACACTATCCGTGAACGAGCAAAACATAGTTAAACACGGTTTATCAGCGTTAAACTTATATGCGTTTACCGATTAACATAGTTAACGTGTCGAGCGTAAAAGTCTATAAGAAAGGAATAATCGTGTTACCCGCAAAAGTGAGGGGGGCGCTCAACATAGCTGAGGGAGACACTCTGCTACTCAGGGTAGAGAACGACGCGGTAATACTGGTTCCCAAGAGAAGGGCGGCGAGCATATTTGGCACCCTAGGATTCGACGTGGTAAAGGAGCTCAGAGAGGAGAGGCGTAGGGAGGTTGAAAGAGAGGTACGCGCTTGACACAGGCGTAATATCACTTTTCCTAAGCGGGAACAAGGAACTAAAGTGGCTCGCAGAACAAATAGACGATGGAAACGCGCTCACCACGAGGCTCAACCTAATCGAGCTCACCACACTCATAGCCCGAAAAGCGGGCTGGGATGCCGCTAAAACATATTATAACAGGATAACCGCCACCAACCTAAGCATAGTTGACACATACGAGGAAATCACTTTAAGCGCTTCACGCCTCAAACTACTGTATCCCGAGCTTTCAATCGTGGACACAGTGATCGCAGCCGTAAGCGAGCACACCCACGCAACACTCCTCACCACCGAGGAAACCCTCCCCAAACTCAAAGACATTAAAGTGAAAAAAGTTAACTACTAGACCACTCACGGCTTCAGCCACCCACAAATCAGCCCACAAATCGAACCCCCGCCCCCCACGACAAGAACACAGCCAACCCCCACCATAAGGTTCTACCCCAAGGCCACTTTCAACCAGCGGCACACTCCCATCACCACAACCAAGCCAAGTCTGCAACGAGAATAAGGAGAGCCCGACCATGATCTCCCCAAAACCCTAACCGCCCTGCAGCGCCACCCAGCACCGCAACCACAAATCAAGCCACCATCTCTCATCTAACCCTTTCTACTCGAAACGACCAAGATGACGCATCACCCACCCCGAAAACACCCGTTTGCATCGCGCCATCAGCATACCACCCCCAAAAACCTAGAACCCCAATATGGCTAAACACGCTTCGCATCACCACAAGAACCATAACCCCACGGCCAACCGTCCAGTCAAAACCCCGAGCGGGGTAGCCATATGAATCCCCTGACGAACGATTAATCGACCAAATCTGGGTATAAGCATCACTCCTCCCACACACTGAAGGGCGAGGTTTGCCGATCTTACCAGATATGGGTGAACCGGTCAAACCCAAGAGTATCCATGCGCATTGGCCAAGTCAAAGACAAGCGTTATGATCTTCTTAGTGTTGTTCCACCCGTGTTGCGATGCGGAGGTGTTATTGGGTAAACCTAATACTTGTGAACACGCACCAAATGTGTGGTTAGATACACGAGGGTTTCCGCGAGGATTCCGGTGCATCTTAGAGAGAAGCTGAGGAAGTATGGTGTCCGAGTCGGCCCCCTGATAAGGGATGTGCTGGAAAGAGAGGTGAGGAGGGAGCTTGAGGAGGTGGATAGGGACATGGGGGATGCTCCTGAAAGGCTCAGGAAGATAAGCGACGAGGAGTTCGCGAGAATCATCAGGGAGACAAGGGACACGGGACGAGCCACCCCTCCGGCTAAAACGAGACCATCAAACTCATAAAGAAGCGAAGCACGCGGTTCCCCACCCGCGGTTAAACCATACCACTTGCACCCTGCGAGCCAACAAACACCCTTCCCAAGAGGAATACACCAGTGTAAGTGGACGTGCATCATTGGAACAGAAGCACCGAAACCTTGGCTACCCACAGCATTATACCCCAAACCCTAAACCACGCTTGAGCACACAAAACACCGTCACCACCACGGAAGCATCCGCAGGCGGCATAAAACAGCCGGCCACGCGGATGCCCCAGCGAGTCAGAACCCCGCCATTGCGATAAACTGTACGGCATTAACCCCCAACCAAATAAAGATACTTTTCGAATACCGGACTGTTTAAATCCTAATTTACACCTATTGGGGTATGGGTAAGAAGAGTTACGTTGTGAGCGTCAAGGTTCCCCACCAAGTTAAGGAGGAGATGGAGAGGCTCTCGGGGAAAATAAACTGGGCCGAGGAAATAAGAAGCTTCATCACGAATAGGATTCGCCTCGAGCAGGCGAAGGAGAACGTAAAGAGGCTTGAGGAGACCATCTCAAAGCTACCAGAACTACCCAAGGGAACAGTTTCAAGCCTGGTGAGAGCGGACCGTGACAGTCATTGACGCCAGCGCACTCGCAGCGCTCTGCCTCCGTGAGAAGGGGTATGATAGGGTGACTAGGGAACTAACACTTCTACCCACAACAGTGGAGCTCTGCGTGAAGGCAACGCCATAGTGGTGGCCCCACGAAGAGGGCTAATCAGTAGGGACCAAGCAGCCCTCTCCTTCAAAGCGCTAAAAGAAGCCTCACAGTATAACCTCAACTTTTACCCAGAACTCAAGCTACTAGACAGCGCCTACGAAATAGCTATGACTAGCGGTGCGACCATATACGACCCACTCTACATTGCGCTCGCACACCAAATCGGAGACAAACTCCTTACACGTGATAGAAAACAAAAGGAAGCCGCCGACAAACTCAAGGTGAGCTACCCCGCCCTGAACGGTAGACCCAAATTTGTGTTTGACGCTAATTGGGCCCCACGCACGAATTTTGGGTCTACCATAAAGGGCGGAGCTTCCCGCATCGTTGCCCCACCATGCCCACCCCTCCCCTTCACCAACCCTAGTGATGGTGGGGGAGGTATTGGGCGGAGCTCCGCGGGCACACCAAGCGGGTGGCACCCACCCTGCACGATTTAAAAGAACCAGGCAAGCATTAAGGTCTCGGTCTAGGGTGAACCCGCAGTGGGGGCAGCGGAAAACCCTGTCCTCCAAAGTTAAACCGTGGTTGATTTCCCCGCACTGGAAGCACTCACGGGAGGTGTTATACGCTGGGACAGCGAGCACGCCTCTCCCACGCTTCTCGAACTCCCACTCAAGAATCCGCCTAAGCTCTGAGAACGCGGAATCATGGAGCCTCAGCCTCCTCTTCCCGGTTTCACCCCTCCGAATCAGACCCACGACGTTCAAGTCCTCCAAGACTAGTAGGTCGTACTCTTTTGCAAGGAGAGCGCCGAGCTTGTAGAAGAGGTCACGCCTAAAGTCGCCCACGTACTCATACTCCTTCGCAAGCCTCCGCTTCGCCTTAAACCAGTTCTTGGAAAGTTTCTTCTTCCTAGAGAGACTCCCCTGCAGAGCCCGGATTCTGTCAAGCGAGCGCTCAAGCGGCCTCGGATTCTCAAGGAAGCGACCATCCGACAAAGTGACAAGCCCCACTATACCCACGTCAACACTCACCGCCTTCCCGGATCCCTGTATTGGTCGCTCGGGTCGCTCACCCTCTGACTCGTCCACGAGAAACACCACGAAGATTCGGCCTGAGGGGTTGAGCTTCACACACACTTGGGACACACGATTCAAAGGAAACTCCCTGTGTATCACTATGGTAAAGAAGCCTATCTTACTCAAATATAGGCGGGCTTTCTTCTTTTTGTTTTCACCCTGCCCAACCTCCCTTATATTGGAAAGCTTCCAGCCTGACTGGGGGTAAACCAGGGACAAAAACCTGTGGGGCTTCTTCACCTTGGGCTTGTTCGCCAACCCCTCAAAGAACCTTTGACGCGCCCAATAAAACCTCTCGGCGACCTGCTGGGCGACCTGAGAGTGCAGCGATTGGAACTCCGTATTCCGCTTTCGGAGGTCCAAGGCGAGTTGCCGAAGCTCGTTTCTGTTCATAGTGTGCTTGTTTTTCTCGTACTCTTCCTCTTCGGCGTGCAAGAGCGTGTTGTAGACTCTGCAGGCTGCTCGGAGCTGGGCTTCCAACACCCCCGCCCGCCGTGGTCTTGGAGCAGTACGCCCTAAACTTGTAGGCTCTCACACGCACACCAACTATTCTTTCACGTACGTATTTATAGCTACATGGTCCCCGCCTTAAAAGGCGGGGTTTTGGAAAGTTTATAACATTTACTGCCCAGTCTAAACATGAAAGAAACGGTCACCGAGACCACGTTGGCCCTCCGCCCACTACCAACCCAAACGCTAAGAGAAAGAAATCCCAAACATTCCACATTAACAGCTGGAAATAACCAGAACCACGATCCACCTTAGAAAAATAATTAGAACCAGCACAACCAATAAGCAATCTAACAGTGAGCTACCCCGCCCTAAAGAGCGGGTCTCCACGGGTACAGCGGGTGGGACCCACCCTACCTGTACGCTTCGAAACCACAAGGGAAACGTTGAGATCCCGGTCTAGGGTGAACCCGCAAATCGGACAACGAAACACTCGGTCCTCCAGAGATTCACTACGTAGTGGGTTTTAGAGAAATGCCGGTTTAAGGAACTCCGTATTAAACTGCTACCTGAGCTAAACATTTATTGATGTTAAACATGGTCATTATTATGGGTTGGGAGCTTAAGGTGCACGATAAGGGCCTCATCATTCTACCAGCCGAGCTGAGGAGGGAGCTACATATAAGGCGGGGCTCAATCCTCGAGGCACAGCGTCAAGGCAACACAATAGTGCTTAGACCCAAACCCTCACTCCTAGAATCCTACGCCTCAGATGGGAAACCGAGGGCGGCTAAGGTTATCAGGCGAATACACGAGGAGAGGCGTGGAGAGGTTGAAGCAGAGGGTGCTCCTTGACGCGGGGTTCTTCTCCGTACACTTCGGGGGCACCGATGAGCGCGCCAAGAAAATATGTTGAGAACGCCGCCACAGGCAAGCTTGAAGCCTACGTTTTACACCTAAACCTCACAGAATTTCTTTATAACTACGCCGCAGAGTTCGGCTGGGAAGCCGCGAGAACCAAACACTCACTAATATCCTCCTCAATATTTATAAAGCAGCTTGCAACAACCGAAGAGTAGCACTAAAAGTAGCACAGATAAAGCTCAGAAACACATCGCTCTCACTCGCCGACAGCTATCTACTCGCCGCCGACATCCTACACGCAAGGATAGCCACAACAGACTCCACCCTAAAAGGGGTTAGACCTGACAGTATACTACTAAAGTTCTGAAAGCACAGGGTAATCCCACCGAGCACAAGCCCAATCCCCCAACCACCAAACAATCCTACAATGCGCACCCCACCAATATTTTCTATTCAAACCACAACCGACACAATCGATCCCCCAACCAATAAGGAGTATAGACCCAGTAAGGGAGCCCACCCACCACACATCGGCTCAAAGCGCACGGAGCAACTATTCGAGGGCGACTTAACCCCCCACCACAGGGTTAGGAACAGCGATACATCCCCCCAAACACACCCGAACCATCCTCGCAGCAAACGGATCAGAACACCACCCCCACCCCCGTAAACACCCAGAGCAATGGAACCCCACACACCAAAATTAGCACGTCTTGAGATAGAGGAGAAATAGGGGAGCCTCAACAACGGTGGTGTCCAAGTTAGAGTGTGGTGCGCGTGGTCTTCAAGCGTGGAAAAGTGTTATCCGGACACCACCTCAACAACACCAATAAGGTAAGATATAGAAAACATGATGGTGTCCGGATTAGATGATAGCTTGCTTGATATCCGGGTGTGGAAAGCGTTATCCCAACACCGCCGGAAACACAGCCTTCATGGCTATAGAGGTAACAACGGGGAGGAAGACACCCGGGACTGAGAGAAGGAGGATGCGGCCAAGTAGCTCGACTCCGAGGCGCTCCACCACAACACCGCGCGTGTGAACAGAGCGCGTAACGGGCTCTGGAAACACTATAATTTAGCCCTACTTCGATGTTTCCTCTATCTTCCCCCAGACTTCACCGCTGCGGAAATCGATCTCGATCGAGTCAAACAAGCGTGAGGCGAGGTCGAGTGATATAAAACCTGGTTCAAGCTCAGCTATAATGACCATTGAGTTAACACTGCGCCCAGCCACCTCGACTATGACCCCTTCTGCCTCAAGCGGATTACCATAGCCAAAGGCCAAACGCACATCTGTAGAACCAATTATACCCAACCCCAACTCTTTACGTGCATTCATGGTGATAGCGACGGCCTCCCACCCGCGGAAGCCCGTGTCAAGTATCAGCGTCGTCTTTGGAAGCATTCTCCCCGTTTTCGGGTTCCGCAGTGTTGCCTCCAAAACAACAGGTTGCTGCGGGGTCCAGTAGCCCACTTTCAGACGCATAGTTTACTTCTCGGGTTTGCTGAGTTTACCCGACAAATATGCGAGGACACCCATCGCCCCAAGCGCCAAGCCAAGCGTCACAAGCGGCCGCCAAGCCGTGAGCTCATCTGGCGCCTCAAGCCTCACCCTGTAATTCTCAAGCACCCCTGAAACCCACTTACCACTCGGCCTATACATGAGGTGCGCCCTGTTCATAAAAGCCAACGCATACTCAAGCGTCTCATACACCACGGGCGAACGCACCTTAACACTCGAGGAGAGGTGCTCCAAGTAGGCACGCGAAACCTCAACGTGTGAGCTAACAAAGCCATCCCTAAAGCCCCGTATATGATGCTCCCAAGGCTCCACCACAATCTTCGACAAGGAGAACTCCTCACCCATCGGCGTGCTAGGGCTCACCACACTGAAACCCTGACTCACCAAGAAATCCCTAAACCCGTATATACTGGGAACATACACGAGTAGCGTATCCTCCTGTTTCTGCTCCTCCTCAGATATAATTACTTCCCCGCCATCCTCAAGCAAAACCCGCCGAGGATACAGCAATTCATAGTACCTCACGCGGACAGACTGCAACCCCACCAAACCCATCCTAAATAATAATCCAGACGTGTATAAATGCTTCCACAAGCCCCCAGATAGGGTATCGGAGCGGTGAACCCCAACACCGCCAACCCCATAAAAACCCCCACACACCCCATGATTTGGAGACTCACCAAGATTAAGCCACTAGAAACCATGCGGTCAAGGCGCCCCGCTTGAGTCCCCACACTGAATAAAGCATGGATGCCCCGGTATCTTCAACCCGAAGGGAAAGGCTCATCCAAGTGCTGCAAATAGTTTCCCATCGAAGAGAACACCCATCGAACACTAACCGCCTGTAGTGGGTTCTAGAATAATCCAGCTCACAGTAATTACACCCCCTTAGCTGCTATCCGAGCCACGTTTTACAGCACCCCCTGCACGCCGAAGCACACACCCATATAGGTTAACTGACCGCGCAAAGAATAACGATTCGGGATGTATCCCCAATGTGAATTCTAACAGGATTCGCGGCATAGTGAAAGTGAGTGGGTGATGCGCCGCCGCGTTACGGCGTCGGGGTTTCCAAGAGCACTAAGCGGTTGGAAGCACTTAAATTAAGCTAAGTTAATAAATATTAAGTGGTTGCCTATGGAGAGCCACACAACCGACGAGTGGTTAGAGCAGCTAGTCAGGGAGAGCGGGGTGCTCGCCAACAAGCTCAGGCTCCTCGTATACCTAGATATCCAAGTAAGGAGGAGGACCACATGGTCTCAAATATCCAGCGACATCGAAAAGCTAGTAAAAAGAAGGGTGAACCCAAACGCCCTGAGCTTCCACCTAAAGCAACTTCTAGACTCAGGCCTAATCACAAGAGAAGCAGGCGAATACACCGTTGGGGGAGAGCCCCCGCTTAAGCGTGAGACACTTACAAAAGCGGTCGAATATATCCGCACACTCCTAAATGAAAAGGAGGTAGGTGAGGCATGAACCAGGAGGCAGGGTTAGGTCAGGCCGAGCTTGAAAAAATAAGAAGGGAACTCGAGTCCTACATAGCTACACTTAAGGGCGCCCCAAACTGGGCTGTAAACGTCAACATCACAAGTTTGGACACAGCCGAAAACAAAACAAGAGTCTCCGGATTCTACAGGTTAGGCGCCGCACAATGGCACATTTTCTGGGTCGAGCTCACACCAGATAGGAGAATCAAAAGCTTCCAGGGATAATCGAAGATGCTAGCGGCGACTGGTGCCAACATACTACTCTTGGCCAGCTACGACCCAGATACACTCAGCCTGATACACAGAGTTAGGAGCAGAGTTGTAGAGGAGTTCCAAGCAGAAGGCGTGTACCTGTTCCTACTGGACGAATTGGAGATATTCGACTCAGAAAACTATTTTGTTGTAGCGGAAACCTCAGATAAGAACCACATTACACTCTATGTCTACAATAAGAAAAAGTCCTGGGAGGCGCCAGAAGATGTGTATGATCTCGAAGTAGGCCAGAAAGACTTAGTGGCATCCGTTAAGAGCTTTATGTTCAAAGCCTACAACGCGGGCTGACTTACACGCCTAGGCGTCACACAGAAGCTCGAACACTTAGCGCTCACCTCCACACTCATTCTTCTCATAAGAGACAGGGAGCTCACTCGTGGAGGCGAACTCATAGAGCTGGCCACGATAACCACCCTCTCAGCCAATGTGGCAGAAAAAACCTGGTTTCTCAAAAGAGAGGGATTCGAACTATCCACAATGGTTGAAGAATTACTCATACAGCACGGCGTAAAGCAACTCACCTACACAAGCGAGCAAAGACTAGTCGAGTGTGTGACCAGATTAATCAGACAAAACACAGCACGAAACCCTTAGCCAACCAATTTTCAACAATAGCATCATGAAATAATCTTTACTGCTCAATCTAAACATGTAACAAACGGTCGCCGAGACCACGTTGGCCCTCCCCCCACTACCAACCCAAACGCTAAGAGAAAGGAATCCCAAACATTCCACATTAACAGGTGGTGGAAATAACCAGAACCACGATCCACCTTAGAAAAATAATTAGAACCAGCACAACCAATAAGCAATCTAACAGTGAGCTACCCCGCCCTAAAACGCGAGGTTTTGGACTGTACATAAAGGAGGTGGACTGGTTGGAGTTTGATGCCGAGCCATGTAAAATCATGGTCAGGGAGCTTGCGGGAACCGTGTGGGGGCAATTAGACCTGGAGGAAAGCTTACGATTGAGTGGACACATAGGCTAATAGAGGAATGTTTGTAGCAGAGTGCCCGAAGGGGTCTGGTATAAACTGTTTCATCTATCATCTATCTAGTGGTGGAAGACTCAGACAAACACACTAAGGCTCTGAGCACGCTGACAAGCTTGAATGTATGTGGCGGAGGGTTAGTGACGCCGGCGAACTTGAGCGCGTCGCCTTCTACACGCTCGTGTTCTGGGTCCCCTCAGAATACGCTAAGCGCTTTAGATTTGGTTCGAAGCACCCGGAGATTTTCGCTTTGAGTTTGAGCGTTAAAACAGAAGACTTTTCCTGCACTCCTAGATCTGGACGCGCATGTTTTTGACTGCCCCCCTTGACTCCATGATCCGCTTTTTCAGAAGCCTTTATATGTTTCGTCTCAATAAATAGAGACGGTGGACACGGATGAGTGTGAGTCACGAATACGTTGACGGTCTATCCGACTACGCCGAGTATGTTAGTGGAAGATTTGTCACCAACCTGATTGAAGCCTTAGCCGAAGCAGAGCATGGCAGCAAAAGAGAAGTTTACAGCAAAATAGGAATAAGCAGGGGCACCCTATACTCTGGGTACAAGATCTCGTTTCCCACTAAGAAGAAGATACTCGCATATGCCTTGGAGAAACTGGACACGGCCGAAGTGGTTAAGAGCATTGTAGATGACATGATCTATACCATAAACATGTTAGTGCTAGACGCCACAAAAGCGCTAAAAGCGCAAAACATGGAGGATGATGCCAAAAAGCTCTTCGCCTGTACCTACAAATATCTAAATCAGAGGGTAAAAACACACTTTCAATCCACAATTCACCCAGCGCACCACAAGCAAAGCGGTAAGCAAAAACCTAGATGGGCTGACCGAGCTAAACTACGTTAAACACCTTATAACACAGCGGGGCTCAAACCACCATCGGCGCCTAGACAAGAACAGTCTGAGCTTGCTTTCAACCCATACTCCTAGATACGAAGCCACACCGAAAAAATTATCACCCTTAACGCGCTAAAGCGCTTATGACCGACACACAAAAAGAAGATTCCAAGCTGCTGTATAACTTCTACATAGGCCTATTCGCACTGTGGCCAACACTCCTCCTAACATCCACACTGGGATTCCTCACGCTCCTCTTCCAGCCGAGACCCCACCAAGCCCCACTGGGTCCTCTGTACGCGCCAGTCACAGGCATCATCATGGGAGTCTTCATCTGGGCGAGCTCCTACTGCATGGCGAGAATGGTGGGCGCCTACAACGTGATGAGCAAAGCCATATCGGAAGAGCACAAATCCAGTGACCCAACTAAACAGGCTAAACCTCAAGACCCAACGGAAAAAGACCCCCTATCATTCATAGGGCTGGGTGAAACCATAGGGAAACACCCTTTGACAGTTTCCATAATCGCACTCGCAGTACCCGCAACACTCTACACACTACTACTTATCGCATACTACCCAGGCACCAGCGAGGTGCTAGCCGCCTCGGCGACAATACTCGTAACGGTGGCAGCCACGCTAGTCGCATACTGCATAACACCAAAAAAACACTAATGACCAGAAGTAGGCGGATAACAACACCCAGCAACGCCGCCAATAAGCAACCGCGAAGGAACCCCACAACACAGGAAATATCGAAACAAGACAAATTTTATATATTTATGAGCCCAATTGATACTTTAGATGAGGATCTCTAAAGTTCACGTCAAAAACTTTAGAGCACTACGCGACATTTCCCTAACACTAGACAATATTACCACCATCGTGGGCGCAAACGGCTCAAGTAGAGTATGATGTCTTCGGAGTTCAGCGATGGCTTCTTGTATGTCGAATAGGTGAAGGCTATTCCCTGTTTACTAATCGTTATTCCCCCCTACTACTGCAAACCTCTTCCTCTTAGGGTTTACCTT
>Ga0209061_1005025_pt1 | contig 12023 bp, 11 predicted proteins | sample Coa_R1_10_FD_187157 | JGI IMG/M metagenome (GOLD analysis project Ga0209061, IMG submission 187157) | Surface soil microbial communities from Centralia Pennsylvania, which are recovering from an underground coalmine fire - Coalmine... | ecosystem: Environmental > Terrestrial > Soil >...
GTGCCGCTTGGGCGGCCCAGGAGGGGCTCGCCGTCGGGCGCCTTCTGACCGAGGTTGGCTCGGCCCTGAACGGAACGCGTCGGAGGTTCCTGGCGCTGCGGTCGAGCCTTGGGACCGCTTGGCGCGGTTCGGGGCCGAGGAGGTGGAGGCCGCCCTCGCCGCTCAGGGAGGGGGGCTGGTGGGGGTCGATCCCTCCGAGGTCGACGAGGACCTGGTCCGAGACGTAAGCGAGCTCCTGAGCGGCCTCGGCGCCCGGCACGACGGCCGGCGTGCCGCCGCCCATCGGGGGCCCGGGCGATGGCCGCGCTCCGGCACGATGGCCCGGAGGGGTGCCCCACGAGGGTTCCCCATCGGAGCACGCTCCGATGGGGTCCCCAGGCTGGCCTCGTGGGGTCCCCGGTGAGACCCGGGCTTCCCGGGCACGCGGCGGGGAAGCGCGAAGCCCGCGAGGGCAACCCCGTGAGGGGTGCCGCATGAGACGATCGCTTACTCAGCGGCAACGGCGTCGACCGACAGGCCGTAGAGGTTGGCCAGAGCCACCACGGTCGCGAGAGGGGGCTGCCTCGTCCACCTCGTGGTCACTCAGGGGCACCCGGCTCACGCCGATCGCCTTCGCCGCAACCTCCTGCGAGGGACCGGCCCGCTCCCGCGCCCTGGCCGGCGCTTTGCCCCAGCCCTCGAGGCTCGACGCCATCCGACTTCATCGTCACCGCCGCCGGCGGGCGCGGATCGGTCCGCAGCTGCGTTACGAATCAAACGAACGCCAAGGGGGTTGGAACGTCATCAGCCCCGCCCGGTGAGGAGCCCCACCGTGCCCAGGGTCAGCAGCTCGATCCTGGGCTCCCGCCAGCCAGCCGCCGCGGCCAGCCCCACCAGCTCCCCCGGGGCCAGGTAGGCGTCGACGGTGTCGCTCAGGTAGCGGTAGGCCTGGCGATCCCCGGAGACCCAGCCCCCGATCCGTGGCAGCAGGTGACGCAGGTAGGCCCGGTAGGCCCGACCGACCGGCCCCCTCCCGGGGCGGACGAACTCCAGCACCACCGCCCGCCCGCCCGGCCGCAGCACCCTCAGCATCTCCCGCAGCCCTCGCTCGGGATCGGCCAGGTTGCGCAGGCCGAAGGCCACCGTGACCGCGTCGAAGCTCCCCTCCGGGAAGGGCAGGGCGAGGGCGTCGCCGCGCACGTAGCGGGGGCCGGGCGCGGCCCTCGCGGCCACCTCGAGCATCCGCGGGCTGAAGTCCAGGCCCACCACCAACCCCGCCGACGCCAGCCGACCCAGCTCCAAGGCCAACCGGCCGGAGCCGCAGGCCACGTCCAGCGCCCGGCCTGACCGCCCGGGGTCGGCGACCCGGGCAGCCCGACGGCGCCAGCGGGCGTCGGCGCCGAAGGAGAGCACGGCGTTGAGCAGGTCGTAACGGCGGGCGATGCGATCGAACATCGCCCGCACCGCGGCCGGGTCGCGCCCACCTGGCGTGCGCGAGGGCGCGGGCGCCACCTCCACCGGTCAGCCCACCAGCTGCCAGATCGAGCTGATCCCCTGGCCGACCCCGATGCACATGGTGGCCAGCCCGAACTCCACCTGGCGACGGCGCATCTCGGTGACCAACGTCCCCACCAGCCGGGCGCCGCTGCACCCCAGCGGGTGGCCGAGCGCGATCGCCCCCCCGTTGACGTTGACCGTCTCCTCGTCCAGGCCCAGCTCCCGGATGCAGGCCACGGCCTGGGCGGCGAAGGCCTCGTTCACCTCGACCAGGCCGAGGTGGCGCACCTCCAGCCCAGCCGCGGCCAGCGCCCTACGGGTGGCCGGTACCGGCCCGATCCCCATGTAGTTGGGATGGACGCCGGCCGCGGCCGCGGCCACCAGGCGGGCCAGCGGCCGCAGTCCCCGCGAGCGGGCCTGCTCGGCGCTCATCAGCACCATGGCCGCCGCCCCGTCGTTGAGCGGGGAGGCATTACCAGCGGTGACCGTCCCACCCTCTCGGAACGCCGGCCGGAGCTTGGCCAGCGCCTCCAGCGAGCTGTCCGGGCGCGGGCCCTCGTCGGCGGTCAGGACCACGGGCTCGCCTCGGCGCTGGGGCACGGTCACGGGCACGATCTCGGCCTCGAAGCGGCCCTCTCGCTGGGCGGCGACCGCCCGCTGATGGCTGCGCAGCGCGAACTCGTCCTGGGCCCGCCGGTCGACCCCGTACCGCTCGGCGACGCACTCGGCGGTCTCCCCCATCTGGAGGGTGCCGTACATCTCGGCCATCTTGGGGTTGACGAGCCGCCAGCCCAAGGCGGTGTCGTGGAGGGTCTGGGGCCCGCGGGGGAAGGGCCCGTCGGGCTTGGCCACCACCCAGGGCGCCCGGGTCATGCTCTCGACGCCCCCGGCCACGACCACGTCAGCCGCCCCCACCTGGATCTCCCGGGCGGCGGTGATCGCGGCCTGCATGCCCGAGCCGCAGAGCCGGTTCACGGTCTGGCCCGGGACCTCCACCGGGAAGCCGGCCAGCAGCAGGCCCATGCGGGCCACGTTGCGGTTGTCCTCCCCGGCCTGGTTGGCGCAGCCGAAGACGACGTCCTGGACCTCGTGAGGCTCCACCCCGGCTCGCTCGACCGCCTCCCGGATGACCAGCGCCGCCATGTCGTCGGGCCGTACGTCCTTCAGCTGGCCGCCGTAGCGCCCCATCGGCGTGCGCGCGAAGGAGACCACGACGGCGTCGCGCAGCTCCGCCATCGGCTACCTCCCCTGGAAGCGGGGCGCTCGCTTCTCGAGGAAGGCACGAACGCCCTCTTGGAAATCCTCGCCCTGCATCTGAACGCCTTGGAGATGGAACTCGAAGTCCATGGCCTCCTCGAAGGTCGCGTCGAGGGCGTGGTTGACCGACCGCTTGATGGCGGCCAGGGCCCGGGTCGGGCCCGCGGCCAGACGCTCGGCCAGCTCTCGCACCTCCGGCTCAAGCCGATCGGCGGGAACGACCCGGTTCACCACCCCCAGGCGCTCGGCCTCGTCCGCCGGGAGGGGTCGGCCGGTGTAGAGCAGCTCCAGGGCCCTGCCCACGCCGATCAGCCGCGGGAGGATCCAGGATGCCCCGCCATCCACGGTGAGGCCGATGTTGACGAAGGCCTCCACCAACCGAGCCTCCGGCACCGCGTAGCGGAGATCGCAGGCCAGGGCCACCGAGACGCCGATGCCGGCCGCCACGCCGTTGAGGGCGGCGATCGTGGGCTTGGGCATGACGCGGAGCCGGGTCAGCAGGGCCTCGTAGTCCTGTCGAACCTCGGCCAAGGTGCCGACCCGGTCGGCGAACTCCTGGACGTCAGCGCCGGCGCAGAAGGCGCGGCCCTCGCCCGTCACCACCACCACCTTGGTCTCGGGGTCACGCTCGGCTCGCTTGACGGCGTCCAAGAGTGCCCGCCGCAGATCGGTGTCGAGGGCGTTCATCCGCTCGGGTCGGTTGAGCCTGATCCAGGCCACCCCGTTGACGACCCGCTCCTCGACCACCTGGTTCGCACGTGTCTCGGCCATCTCCCTCACCGTCCCTTGAACTCGGGCCGCCGCTTCTCCAGGAAAGCGCGCATCCCTTCCTTCTGGTCCTCGGTGGCGAACAGGAAGTAGAAGCTCTTGCGCTCAGCCGCCAACCCCTCCGAGAGCGGGGTCTCCAGAGCCCGGTTGACGGCCTCCTTGGCCATCCGCAACGCCAACGGCGCCTTGGCCGCGAGCTGCTTGGCCAGGTCGACGGCCACGGCCACGGTGACCTCGGCCGGCACCACACGGTTGACCAGTCCCAGACGATAGGCGCGCCGGGCGTCGATGGGCTGGCCGAGCAGGTTGACCTCCATGGCCACATACTTCCCCACCGTCCTCGGCCATCGCTGGGTCCCCCCCGCGCCGGGGATGATGCCGAGGTTGATCTCCGGCTGCCCGAACCGGGCGGTGTCGCCGGCCACGATCAGGTCGCACATCAAGGCCAGCTCGCACCCTCCACCCAGGGCGTAGCCGTTGACGGCCGCCACCAAGGGCTTGGTGAAGGCCGTCACCGCCTGCCAGCGGCCGGTCTGGTCCCGCAGCAGCTGGTCGACGGCCGATCGCTCGCTCATGTCGGCGATGTCGGCGCCGGCGGCGAAGACCTTGTCACCGCCGGTCAGGACGGCGGCCCCGATCCCGGGGTCGGCGTCGAGGTGGCCGAGCGCGTAGCCCAGCTCGGCGATCAGCTCCGGGCTGAGGGCGTTGAGGACCCGGGGCCGGTTGAGCGTGACCACCCCCACCGTCCCGTCCCGCTCGACCAGGATGTGCTCGTACTCCATGCCACGTATCATCCGGCATATGGGGCAGGTGCTTCGGGACAGCTACGGTCGGGTCGCGGACGACCTGCGCATCTCGGTCACCGACCGCTGCAACTTCCGTTGCATCTATTGCATGCCCGCCGAGGGCCTCCGCTGGCTGGCCCGAGACGAGATCCTCACCTTCGAGGAGATCCAGCGGCTGGCCCGCATCTTCGTCCAGCGGTACGGGGTTCGCACCATCCGGCTGACCGGCGGCGAGCCCTTGGTCCGGGTACGGATCGAGGAGCTGGTGGCCATGATCAACCAGCTCGACCCCGCCCTCGACATCACCATGACCACCAACGGCGTCCTGCTCCGGCAGAAGGCCAAGCTGCTCAAAGAGGCGGGGCTGAAGCGGGTCAACGTCTCCCTCGACACCCTCCACCTCGACCGCTTCCGGGACATCGCCCGCCGCGACGCCTTCGCTCGGACCATGGATGGGATCGAGGCCGCCGTCGAGGCCGGCCTCTGGCCGATCAAGCTCAACGTGGTGGTCATGAAAGGGGTGAACGACGACGAGGCGGTGGACTTCGCCCGCCTCGCCCGCGAGCGGGGCTTCGAGGTCCGCTTCATCGAGTTCATGCCCCTCGACGGCGACCACATCTGGTCGAACGACCTGGTGGTCCCCAGCCAACGCATCCAGGAGCGGATCGAGGACCTGTTCCCCCTGGTGCCGGCGCCGAGCGACCGTCCCGGCCCCTCGGTCAACTACCGCTTCGCCGACGGGGCCCCCGGGGGCGTCGGCTTCATCTCCTCCGTCTCCCAGGCCTTCTGCGCCACCTGCAATCGCATCCGTCTGACCGCAGAGGGCGGGCTGCGCACCTGCCTCTTCTCGCTTCGCGAGACGCCGCTTCGTGACCTCCTGCGCGGCGGCGCCTCCGATGACGACCTCGCGCGGGAGATCGAGCGTGCGGTCTGGCTGAAGGAGGAGGGCCACCTCATCAACCGGGAGGGCTTCGTCAGGCCGAGCAAGAGCATGTCCCAGATCGGGGGATAGCCTTCGGCGGCGCCCATCGGCCGTGGGGTGACCGGCACCGGCCAACCTCACTCAGCCCCGGTGAGCTGCCGGGCAGTACTCTGAGCCCGATGGTCGAGGGACAGGCCAGCGCAGTCGCAGCGGGGTCGAGGTGCGCTCAGCATGAGCGGGCTGGCGGAGGGCGCCCGGCTCCGGCCCCCGAGCGCCGGGCCGGTCGCGGAGGTGGGCCGGGGGGTGCGCACCGTCCAGGGCAGCCACCACGTCGTCACCCGGGCCGCGCCCCCAGACCGCCGTGCCCGCCGGCCCGGCCATCATCGCCCGAGGAGGTAGCCGTGGCAAGGAGCGGCACGTGCTCGACGCCGAGCTGGTGGCCCACGCCCTCCTGGCCTCACCGACCTTGGTCGCCACCGTTCTCGGCCATCCCCCAGACCGCACCTCGACCGACCTGCTGGCGGAGGGCGAGCCACGCACGCCGACCGGGGCCGACACGCGCCCCGCGCCCGGCCCGGCAGGGCCCCCGGTCCAGCGGCAGGAGGGGCTTCAGACCGCCAAGGCCGGGCGGCGCCACCGGCCTCAAGGTCTGGAGACGCTGACCCCGCTCGCGGCCGCAGCACCGCCTTCGACGAGCCAGGCCCTCTCCCGGGCCTCCGCCGCCAGCGGACGAGGCGCCAATCACCTCGCAGGAGCGTCGACCATGAGCCAAGGAACCCCAGGACCCGACCAGGAGCCCAGCTATGAGCAGGCGCTGGAGCTGCTCGACCAGAAGCTGAGATCGCTTGAGGACGACAAGCTCTCGCTGGAGGAGGCGCTGGCAGCCGTCGACGAGGCCAGGGCCTACCTACGCATCTGCGAGCGCCGGCTGGAAGAGGCCCGCCGTCGCATCGAGACCCGCCCCGAGGCGAGGGGGGAGGAGGGCGCGTGAGAGAGGGCCGGATCGGAGGAGGGATGGCTGCCCGCGTCCGCCAGGGACGGAGGCCGGCGGTGGCCAGAGGTCCCGGGCCGACCGCTAGCGGATGATCTCGACCAGCAGGACCCGGGCGTTGTAGATCGCAGCGCCGAGGCTCAAGATCACGGCCGGCACCGTCAGGTGCGGTCCTCCACCCGTGCCCGGGACCAGGATCAGGCCGGCCAGCGCAAACAGCACCACGGTGGCCTGGCCCAGCGCCACGTGCACCATGAGGTGGACACGGAAGCGCCGGTCGAGCCTGCGCCACTGAGCGACGCCGGCGCCCCCAGGCCGATCGCCTCGCCGAGGGCAGCGGCCAGCAGCTCGATGCCCAGCGCCAGCACCGGCTGGAGGACCAGGACGAGCGTCGACATCACCAGCACGCCGAACAGAGTCCGACCGCCTCCAGCCCCCGCTCGGGGATGCCCTGGAGGGCGAGGATCTCGTCCAGGTTGATCGAGATGCCGACGAACGCCAGGCCAGCCAGCGCCGGAGGCGCCGACCGTGCCCACGAAGGGGTCCGACCACGCGCCGGCCCGGGATGCCGCCATCAGCCCATCACCGGGCGTAACGGTACGGCACCAGGCGCGGAGCAAGGCCCGGCAGGTGCGGTGATGCCTCTAGGCGATGGCCCGGGGCAGAGCCCCCACGTGCTCGCCCTGCGACGGGCAAGAGCCGAGGGTGGGAGGCACGGCCGCTCAGCGAGCGATGCGCCGCTCGCCCGAGAGCTGCGCCCGCGCCGCCAGCAGCGCCCAGCGACCCCAGATCGAGGCCCAGACCAGCCCATTGGCGAAGGCCGGCAGATCGGGGGCGTAGTGCTTGTAGTGGAAGGTCCACATGGCCCGGTGGAACTCGAAGAGCATGCGGGCGCTCTCCTGGCGCGTCGAGGCGCCCTTCAGGTGAACCGCCCGGGCCGTGGGCAGGTAGAAGATCTTCCAGCCGCCGGTCTTGAGGCGATAGCAGAGGTCCAGGTCCTCTCCATACATGAAGTAGTCGGGGTCGAAGAACCCCACCCGGTCGATGGCCGAGCGACGCACCATCAGGCAGGCAGCCGAGCCGGCGTCGATCTCGTGCGGCTCGGTGGGCGGGAGATGCCCGAGGTTGTAGCGGTTGAAGCGCTGGCTGTCGGGGAACAGACGGCTCAACCCCGAGAAGCGGTACAGCGCCGTGGCGGGGGTGGGAAACCCACGCCGGGCCGCAAGGTCGAGGCTACCGTCCGGGCGCTGCAGCCGCGGCCCGACCGCGCCCACGTCCGGCCGGATGAGGAGGAAGTCGGCCAACCTGCCAACGCAGCCCGGCATCACGGTCACGTCCGGGTTGAGCAGGAGCACGAACCTCCCCTCGGCGTGCTGAAGCCCGGCGTTGTTGGCCCGCCCGAAGCCGACGTTGCCAGGCAATCGGAGCACCTTGGCCTCCGGGAACTCTCGGGCCACCATCTCCGGGGAGCCGTCCACCGAGGCGTTGTCGACCACCACCGCCTCAACCGGAACGTCCGAGCAGGCGTAGAAGGCCCGCAGGCAGTCCATGAGGAGATCGCGGACGTTGAAGCTGACCACGATCGCGGAGACCAGCGGAGGTCGAGGGTTCATGCGACCGGACCAGGATACCCGTGCCGTTACGTCTGAGCGCGCGTGGGCACGCCTCCAGAACCTCGCAGGGCTCCCCGACCCGAACCTCGATGCCGCCGGCCCCGGCCCGGCCCTCTCGCCCCCGCCGAGCTGCCGGTCCTTCCACGTTGACGAGGCCAGGGGAGGATCGCCACCGCGCGACCAGGCCCCTCCTCGGCGCCAGGCGAGGTGCCAGGATCCGTCGGCTCGACCCCATCGTTAGAATCCTTCGATCGTGAGAGCGACCCTCGAGTCGCCCCTGAGGCGTGGCCCGGGGCCGCGCCTCCGGCGCGTCGGCGCTAGCCGGCTCGTCAGGCAGAACCTGGTCCTCTTCCTGGGAGGGTTCACGGCCGGCGTGGGCGGTTTCGTCTACCACGCGATCGCCGGTCGCTGGCTGGGGACCCGAACCTACGGCGAGGTCTCGGCCCTGGTGGCCCTCTACACCGTGGGCACGGCCGTGAACCTGACCCTGGTCCTGATCCTCGCTCGCTACGCCGCTCACCTCCAGGCGACGGCTCGGCTGGGCGCCATCCGCCCGCTGATGCGCCGCACCGAGCGCGCCATCGCCATCCCAGCGCTCTTGTTCTGCCTGGCGGTGGGCGCGATCGCCCTGCCGGCGGCCGACTTCCTGCGGCTCAGCTCGCCCGCGCCGCTGGTCTGGCTGGGGATGGCGGTGGCCATCTACTGGTTCACGGCCGTCCCCAGAGGCGTGCTCCAAGGCCTGCAGCGCTTCCCGGCCCTGGCCGCCAACCTCTCGCTCGAGCTGGTGGTCAGGACGCTGGCGCTGGTCGCCTTCCTCGCCCTCGGCCTGTCGGTGAGCGGATCGATGATGGCCCTGGTCGCCGGGGTGCTCTTCGCCTACCTCCTGGGATCGGCCACCCTGCGCGACCTTCGCCATCACGAGCCCCGACCGGATCGGATGAGCTCCCTGGCCGGGTTCGGGATGCTGGCCGCCGCCGGCACCGTGGGCGTGCTCTGGCTCTACAACGTCGACGTCGTGCTGGCCAAGCACTACCTCGGGGCCCACCAGGCCGGTATCTACGGCGGCCTGAACAAGATCGAGACCATCCTCTACTACGCGACCGTGAGCGTCAGCCAGGTCCTGTTCCCGCGGGTGGTGGAGGCGACCGCGACCCGGCGCCATCCGGGGCGGCTGTTGCTCCTCTCCTGCGGCCTGATCGTCGCCATGGGGCTGGGCGCGATCCTGGTCTTCGGCGCGGCTCCGGGGCTGGTCGTCCAGGTTCTCTACGGCCCGGCCTTCGCCGACGCCAAGCCCTTCGTCCTCCCGGTGAGCGTGATCGGGCTCGGCCTCAGCCTGGACAACCTGCTCGTCCAGTTCCTGATCGCCGTCCACGACCAATGGTTCGTCCCCGTGATGAGCGTGGCCTGCGCGCTCATGGTGGCGCTCATCGCCGTCTTCCACGCCAGCCTGGAGCAGATCGTGGTCGACGTCTTCGTGTGCATCTTCGGCCTCCTGGGGGCTCTGGCAGCGCGCTGCCTGGTCACCATGTCCCGGCTGCGGGCCGAGATCGAGGCCCGCTCCTAGCCCCCGGCCCCGCCGCCCTCCGGCCACGCCGGACCGGCCACGCCTGCCCGGACGACCTCCCCCCTCCGACCGCCAACGAAGGCCCCGGCCACCGGTTGGGCGCTCGAAGCTCCCCCTCAGAAAAAACCGAACCCCGCCAGCCTCACGGCTGCGGGGTTGATAAAGATGCTCGGCAACGACCTACTCTCCCACCCCGTTACCAGGGCAGTACCATCGGCGCTGGAGGGCTTAACTGCCGTGTTCGGAATGGGAACGGGTGTTTCCCCTCCGCCGTTGTCACCGAACGCCCTTGAGTATACCCTCTTCGCATCCCGCTCTGCGGGCAGCTACCGGGTGCGTCGCCGGCGTGCGCGCAGGCTCTTGATCTTGCGCGCCTCAGCCGGGGGCACGTAGTGAGCGCGACGCCGCATCTCGCGCACCAGGCCCTGCTCTTGAACCTTGCGCCGGAACTCACGCAGCGCTTGCTCGAACTCCTCCTGGTCCTTGACGATGACCTTCAACCTTGGCTCACATCCTTCGTTGGTTCAATTTCCTGACGGCAGCCCGCGCCCACGGCCCACATGGCGGCCAGGGGCTCGGGGAAAGCATACCCCAAGGCTTTCGGGCCCGAACCTCGATGTCGGGCCGCCGCCCGCTCCTGAGGGGCTTCCCCCTATACGCGCTGCACCTCCCCCGCCGCGGCTGGCTGGCTCGACGCCTTTGGCTGTCGCGCCCTCGCCGGCGACAGGTAACGTCGACGAACGACCAGGGTCCCGGCCACCATGTCGTGCAGGCCTTGCTTCTGCGCTCCGAAGCCGGCCAGCACGTAGCCCAGCCCCAAGGTGAGGTTGGAGAGCAGTTTGGCGAAGTAGCGGCCGGTGGCACGGCCGAAGGAGATCCGACGCCCGTACAGATCGGTCACGACCAGGTCGAGGGCACGTTTGCCGATCGTCCCCTGCCAGGGCGAGCTCTCCAGGCCCGCCCAGTAGAGCCAGAGGAGGACCAGGATGATCACCATCATGGCCAGGGTCACCCCGACGCTCTGATCCGGGCCCGGCGAGGAGAGCAACGCGATCCCGTAGAAGATGGAGACCACCACGAACACCAGCCCCACCCCGATCGCCATCAGCAGCGCGTCGATGGCGAACGCCACCAGCCGACGCCAGAAGCCGGCATGCGCTTGCGCGTCGACGACCGGCGGGGGAACCAGGGGCGACGCCGGCGACGTGAGGGGCCAGGACGTCGCGGACGGGCCCGAGCCCGTGGTCGCCGGCACCGACGGGGCAGGCGCCGAGGGCGCGGGGGTTGGCGGCATCGGCTGGGCCACCGCCGGCGGCGTCCAGGCAGGGCCGGCAGGGGCGATTGGCTGGGAAGGGGACGACGGGGTCGGCTGCGGGGAGGCGACGGCCTCAGCCGTCACCGGGGCCGGGGGAGGGGACCCATCGGAGCCCTCGGCCGCCGCTCGAGCGGCCGCGACCGCCTCGTCGACGCTTCCCCCGCGGTCCAGGCACTCGATGGCAGCTCGGGCGGCCGCGTGCAGGCTGGCCGGCTCGCGCCGCAGCTCGCGTCGAGCCCAGTCGTACCACTCGGCATAGGCGCGACGCCGGGGTGGAACCCGGGCCAGGAGGACCACGGCGTGCCCGGCCACGCTGCGGCGGGCCGTGAGCCGAACCGTCCGCTCGTCGCCCCCGGCCTCCAGCGCCTCGAGCGCCGCCTGGGCGACCCCCAGGCACACCCGGTTATCAGAGCTGACCTCCCGTTTGGCCCAGACATACCATTCGGCGAATCGTTCGTCAGCGTTCAGCGACGCGCCCTCCACCACCACAACACTATCACCGCAGCCTCCTCCTTTTCGGCGCTAGTGAAACGGATCTCGCGGCCGAGATCCGGGGCCACTCGGCGCAGCGACCCGACCACGAGATCCGACAACGTTCAGGCTGATCCTACGTAGTTGGCGTTGACGATCAGCCGCTCCAAATACACGGATTTGGCCGTATCCCAGGTTCCGGTGCATGTGATCAGCGAGAGCTGAGGTGGCCCTGAAGTCGCGAACAGGCCAGCTGGGTGTGCGGTGTAGGGGACCTTCTCGCGGTCACTGACCTGGAAGTCCAGGGTCAACCCATCCTTCGTCACCACCCGCACCATGTCACCGGGCTGCAGCTGGGCCAGGCTCCAGAAGACGGCCTTGACCCCTCCGTACCAGTCCAGATGCCCGGCCATGACAGCGTCACCGGGCTGCCCTGGCACCACCCCTGGCGCGTACCAGGCCACATCGTGCCAGTCCTTGGGGACGCCCATGTCCCCATGGCCGTCCGTCCCGACCTCCTCGACGTTGGCCCTGACCCCGATCTTGGGGATCACCAGCTGCGCCGGAAGATGGCGGACCGAGGCCGGTGCCGTGGGGGAGGGGGTGAGCTGGAGACGCGGCCGCTTCGCCGCGAGATGGCCTGGGCCGCCGCAGGCCGCGGCCACGAGCGCCGCCGCCGCGATGAGCCCGATGAGCGTCCGTCGTTGCCCTGCGATCGTTTCCATCACGAACCTCCGAAGGGGGCTGTCGACTGCGGTCGACAGAGGGATGCGGAGCCGGGGGGACTCGACCGCTCACAACGGCGGCATCCCGCCCGAGCGGGGGCCTTGGGACCCCTTCACAGGCGGGGTTGGCGAGCCG
>Ga0209061_1005030_pt1 | contig 12008 bp, 9 predicted proteins | sample Coa_R1_10_FD_187157 | JGI IMG/M metagenome (GOLD analysis project Ga0209061, IMG submission 187157) | Surface soil microbial communities from Centralia Pennsylvania, which are recovering from an underground coalmine fire - Coalmine... | ecosystem: Environmental > Terrestrial > Soil > Unclassified...
AAGCACCGAGATCACGGAGAAAGTCACCAAGGCGATCGAGACGGAGATCGGTAAGATCGCCCGACCCAAGAGCATCTGGATTGTCAGTGATCTGCCGAAGACGCGGTCGGCGAAAATCATGCGCCGGATTCTGGCTGGGATCTCCAACTTCACCGACGTCGGCGACACGACGACGCTGGCCAACCCCGAGGTCGTCGAGGAGATTCGGCGGGCGGTTCAGAAGGCGAAGATCGACCGTGGCGAGGTGCCGCGGCAGCTTACCCCGGAGGAACTCGAAGAGATCCGCGCCTTCGGCCGGGTGGAGTAGCGGGGGCGGCAACCGAGGCGTTGCGCGCCAGCCGGCGGTACGTACACTCGCCGCGTGACCGCAACGGCATCTGACGGCGCGCAACGCCTCGACGCCGGCGTAGCGATCCGGGTCATCCCGTGCCTTGACGTTGACGCCGGGCGGGTGGTCAAAGGCGTCAACTTCGTCCACCTCCGTGACGCCGGCGACCCGGTGGAATTGGCCGCCGCCTATGACGCCGAGGGTGCCGACGAACTGGTCTTCCTCGATATCACGGCGAGCAGCGCCGACCGCGAGACCATGTACGACGTCGTCCGCCGTACGGCCGAGCAGGTCTTCATCCCCCTGACCGTCGGCGGCGGGGTCCGCAGCGTTGCGGATTTCGACCGGCTGCTGCGGGCCGGAGCCGACAAGGTGGGGGTCAACACGGCGGCCATCGCCGATCCCCGGCTGCTGGCCGAAGCCGCCGACCGGTTCGGTGCGCAGTGCGTCGTCCTGTCCATCGACGCCCGCCGCCGGGCGGACATGCCGTCCGGATTCGAGGTGACCACCCACGGCGGTCGGCGTTCCGCGGAGCTCGACGCGGTCGAGTGGGCGATCCGCGCCGTCGACCTTGGAGCGGGGGAAATTCTTCTCAATTCGATGGACGCAGACGGAACCCAGGCGGGTTTCGATCTCGAGCTCATCTGTGCCGTGCGGTCGGCGGTCAACGTTCCGATTATTGCGAGCGGTGGCGCGGGCCGAGCAGCCGATTTTCCACCGGCGATCGCGGCTGGGGCAAACGCCGTTCTGGCGGCGAGCGTGTTTCATTTCGGCCTGCTGCGCATCGCAGACGTGAAAGACGCCCTTCGCCAGGCGGGATATCCGGTCCGCGACGCGACGTCCGCGCTGCGCGACCGCGACCGGGCGCGCCACGACTCGGGCCCGGCGTAGCCGGCGACCCCGACCGGTTGAGCCCGGACCGACCGTGGCGGAACGCCGGCCAGCCGGCAGAATGAGCACATGACCCGACGTCCTTCCAACCTTGACCCGGCGATCGCCGCGCGGCTCAAGCGCGACGAGCACGGCCTTTTCCCCGCGGTGGCCCAGCAGTACGACACCGGCGAAGTCCTCATGGTGGGCTGGATGGACGACGAAGCGCTGCATCGCACGCTCACCACCGGACGGTGCACGTACTGGAGCCGGAGCCGCCAGGAGTACTGGGTCAAGGGGGAGACGTCCGGTCACCAGCAGTGGGTGAAGTCTGTTGCGCTCGACTGCGACGGCGACACGGTCCTCGTCAAGGTTGACCAGATCGGCGCGGCGTGTCACACCGGGGACCGCACGTGCTTTGACGCCGGGCAGTTGCCCGCCGTCGTCGGCGAGCCACCCACACCGGTCGGCGCCGGTGAGCGGCAGCCGGCCTCGGGCACAGCGGACGCCGCGCCGTGACGACGCTCACCACCCGTCCGCCGACCGATTCGGGTGTTCGCCGGCTGACCCGGCGGTTGTTGGCGGACGGCGAAACCGCCATCGGCCTCTACCGGAAGCTCGCCGGCGACCGTCCGGGGACCTTCCTGCTGGAATCCGCCGAGAGCGGCAGGTCCTGGTCGCGTTATTCCTTCGTCGGGGTGCGCACCGCCGCCGTGCTGACGGAGCGCGGCGGCCGAGGGCAGTGGCTGGGCACGCCGCCGCCCGGCGTTCCCACCGACGGCGACCCGCTGGCCGTCCTGGTGGGGACGCTCGACGCACTGCGCACGCCGCGCGATCCGCAGTTGCCGCCGCTTGCCGGCGGTCTCGTCGGTTTCATCGGATACGACATGGTCCGGCGCCTCGAGCGCCTTCCCCAGACGACCGTCGACGACCTCGGCCTGCCGGAGCTGCTCCTCCTTCTGGTCACGGACCTTGCCGTTTTGGACCATTACGACGGCAGTGTGCTGCTCATCGCCAACGTGTTGCCGGGTGATTCGGTGGACGCCGCGGCGGCGCGACTCGACGAGATGACGTCCGCGCTGCGGCGTCCCGCACCATCGACCGTCACCGTGGTCGACCAGGTGCCGGCACGCGAGCCGCTGCGGCGGACCGCCAGCGACGAGTACTGCGCATGGGTGGAGCGGGCCCGGGAGTACATCCGGGCCGGCGACATTTTCCAGGTCGTTCTCAGCCAGCGTTTCGAAATGACGACGACGGCGTCGGCATTGGACATTTACCGGGTGCTGCGGACCCGCAATCCCAGTCCGTATCTTTTTCTCCTGCGGTTCGAGGGTTTCGACGTCGTCGGATCGAGTCCCGAAGCGCACGTGACCGTGAAGGACGGCCGCGCGACCATGCACCCGATCGCCGGCAGCAACCCCCGTGGGGCTACTCCCGAGGAAGACGCCGCGCTTGCGGCTGCACTGCTTGCGGATCCGAAAGAGCGTGCTGAACACGTGATGCTCGTCGATTTGGCCCGTAATGACCTGGGCAGGGTGTGTGTTCCGGGCACGGTCGAGGTCGTGGATTTCATGGCTGTCGAGCGCTACAGCCACATCATGCACTTGGTCTCCACCGTGGTCGGGCAGGTTGCGCCGGGACGGAATGCGCTCGATGTTCTGACAGCGACATTTCCGGCCGGCACGCTCTCCGGTGCGCCCAAGGTACGGGCGATGGAAATCATCGAGGAATTGGAGCCGACCCGCCGCGGCCTCTACGGCGGCGTTGTCGGGTACGTCGATTTTGCCGGCGACCTCGACACCGCGATTGCGATTCGTACCGCGTTGCTGCGCGACGGCACCGTCTACGTTCAGGCCGGAGCGGGATTGGTTGCCGATTCCAACCCGGTGAGAGAAGACCAGGAATGTTGCAACAAGGCCAACACGGTGCTGTCCGCGGTGACGATCGCCGAAACGCTGCATCGCGCCGGCTGACGGAATTCACCCTCGCGATCGGCGGTCTGGTCGTCGTCGGCGGCCTGTTGCTCATCGCCGGCGGCCGGCCGTGGATCCGCTTCACGACGGTGACCGCCGCCGGACTGCGCCTGTCGGCGGTCGCGACCGGGCATGACGTCGCGGGTACCGCGTACGCCGCGGGATTCGTCTTCCTTGCCGCGACGGTCGCGATGCCGGCGGTCCGGGCCTGGCTTCGGCGTCTTCTTGGCATTCTGATCGGACTGACGGCCGCGGCGACGGTGGCGACCTGCGGGTCGGTGCTCGCACACCCGGCCCGGGCGGCCGCCGGCCGGGCGGTGGCGGTCTCCCAACTCCGGCCGCCGGTGATCACGGCGGCGTCCGTGATGATCTGGCCGTGGCTGGCCGGGGCCGCTGGGCTGATCGCCATCGCGCTCGCTGTGCTGGTCGCGGTACGGTCCGCTCCCTGGCCGGCGATGGGCCGGCGTTACGACCGTGCGCCGCAGGATCGGCGTCCCCCGGCAGCCGGGGCTGCACGCTCCGCCCCGGAGGCGTCGGCGTGGGACCGACTCGACCGCGGCGAGGACCCGACGGTGTGACAAAATCCTCCGCAAGTAGGGCGATCGAGAGGACCCCATGCGTGGCCACGGTGTAACGAACGCTACCCTGGGCGAGTTCCTCAGTCCGAGGAATCACGTGTTCCGCCCGCAGCGCGGGAGCGGAACAGCGTCGGTCGGAGGGTCCGTGCCGGTGAGCCTGCTCGACGACATCATGGCCGGTGTCCGGGCGGACGTCGCTGCGCGGCAACGCCTCGTGCCGTTGGACCAACTCAAGGCCCGTGCCGCCGGCCGGCCTCGTCCGCTGGACGGCGTCGCCGCCCTCAAGCGGGACGCGGTCACGGTCATTGCCGAGGTGAAACGGTCGAGTCCGTCCCGCGGCGATCTCGCGCCGATCCCCGATCCAGCTGCGCTCGCCCGCGAGTACGCCGCAGGCGGCGCCGCGGCAATCAGCGTGCTCACCGAGCCGCGCCGGTTCCACGGTTCGCTGGCTGATCTCGAGGCCGTCCGGCAGGCCGTTGAGATTCCCGTCCTCCGCAAGGATTTCATTTACTGCTCCTACCAGCTCTGGGAAGCGCTGGCCTACGGCGCGGATCTCGTGTTGCTGATTGTCGCGGTGCTCGATCAGAGCGCGCTGGTGTCCCTCATTGAACGGGCGGAATCTCTCGGCCTCACCCCGCTGGTCGAAGTGCACACCGCCGAAGAAGTCAGCCGTGCCGTGGACGCCGGTGCGCGGATCATCGGCGTGAATGCCCGCGACCTGCGGACCTTCGAGGTCGACCGCGACCTTTTTGGACGGTTGGCGCCGCGGATTCCCAACGGAATCGTCAAGGTCGCCGAGTCGGGTGTGCGCGGACCGCGGGATCTCCTCGCGTATGCGGCAGCCGGGGCTGACGCCGTCCTGGTCGGGGAAGGATTGGTGACCGACCGGAACCCCCGGCAAGCCGTCGCTGAACTCGTCACGGCCGGCGCGCACCCGGCGCTCCGGCACGAGGCGATATAGCCGTGGCCGATCGGAGGCGCTGGTGAGCGGCGTCCGACCGGCGTTGCCGGATGCCGCCGGGCATTTCGGCCCGTTCGGCGGGCGCTTCGTCCCGGAGGCGCTCGTCGCGGCACTGGACGAGCTCGCCGCTGCACACGCGGCGGCGATGGCCGATCCGGATTTCCAACGCGAACTTCGGCAGCTGCTCACGTCCTACGCCGGCCGGCCGACCCCGATCACCGAGGCGCGGCGGTTCTCCGAGCACGCCGGCGGAGCCCGCATTCTGCTGAAACGCGAGGACCTGACGCACACCGGCTCCCACAAGATCAATAACGTGCTGGGGCAGGCGCTGCTCACCGTCCGGATGGGCAAGAAGCGGGTTATCGCCGAGACCGGGGCAGGCCAGCATGGCGTGGCGACCGCTACGGCGGCGGCGCTCTTCGGCTTGGACTGCACGATCTACATGGGCGAGGAGGACACGCGCCGGCAGGCCCTGAACGTGGCCCGGATGCGGTTGCTCGGCGCGGACGTCGTCCCGGTCGACGCCGGCACCCGCACGCTGAAAGATGCGATAAACGAGGCATTCCGCGACTGGGTGACGACCGTCGAATACACCCACTACGTCTTCGGCACGGTGGCCGGCCCGCATCCTTTTCCCGCGGTGGTCCGCGATTTTCAGCGGATCATCGGCGACGAGACGCGGGCCCAGCTGCTCGACGCTCTCGGACGGTTGCCGGACGCGGTGGTCGCCTGTGTCGGCGGCGGGTCCAATGCCATTGGGATTTTCACCGCCTTCCTTGCGGATTCGCAGGTCCGGCTGTACGGATTTGAAGCCGGCGGGGAGGGGATCGAGACGGGTCGGCATGCGGCGACGTTGAGCGCCGGGAGCCGGGGCGTCCTGCACGGCGCCCGCACCTACGTGTTGCAGGACGCCGACGGCCAGACCCGCCCGTCGCATTCCATTTCCGCGGGGTTGGACTACCCAGGCGTGGGACCGGAACACGCGTGGCTGCGGGAGACCGGACGGGTCTGCTACCAGCCGGTCACCGACGCCGAAGCGATGGACGCGTTCCGGCTGCTGGCCCGCACGGAGGGCATTCTCGCGGCGTTGGAGAGCGCGCACGCCCTGGCCGGCGCGTTACGGGTCGGGCGGGAGCTTGGCCCCGGGAGTGTCGTGGTCGTCAGCTTGTCGGGGCGCGGCGACAAAGACGTGCAGACCGCGGCCCGGTGGTTCGGCCTTGATGCGTCGGACAGGTCCAGCAGGTCGGCCGCACACCGCCAGCCGGGCTCCGGCGTGGACGTCCCGGGCAGGTCGATGTGACCGCGGTCGGTGAGGCTTTGCGCCGGTGCCGCGCGGAGGGCCGTGCCGCGTTGGTGGGTTACCTGCCGGCGTGTTTCCCGGACGTCGAGCGCGGCATCGCGAACCTCCAGGCCCTCCTCGACGGAGGCGTCGACATCCTGGAAATCGGCTTGCCGTACAGCGATCCCGTCCTCGATGGGCCGGTAATCGCCCGGGCCGCCGACGTGGCGCTCCGCGCCGGTTCCACGACGGCTGCCGTCCTGCGCACCCTCGAAGCGGTCGCGGCTTCCGGAGCCGCTGCTGTGATCATGACGTATTGGAATCCCGTCGAGCGGTACGGCGTCGATCGGTTCGCCGCCGCAGTGGCCGCCGCGGGAGGAAGCGGCCTCGTCACGCCGGACTTGCTGCCCGATGAAGCGGAAGCCTGGCTGGCTGCCAGTGACGCACATGGCCTGGATCGGATTTTTCTCGTCGCCCCAAGCTCGACCGACGAACGGATCGCGTTGACCGTCCGGTTCTGCCGTGGGTTCGTCTATGCGGCGTCCGTGATGGGTGTCACCGGCGTCCGGGAGCGGGCAAGTGCCCAAGCCCCGGAGCTGGTCGCCCGGGTCCGCCGTTACACGTCACTGCCGGTTGGTGTCGGACTCGGCGTGGGCACGGCCGAGCAGGCGGCGGAGGTCGCCCAGTACGCTGACGCGGTCATCGTCGGTTCCGCGTTCGTGCGGTGTGTCTTCGACGCCGGGCACGACGCTCCGGCCGCGCTCCGCAAGCTCGCGGCTGACCTTGCCGCCGGGGTGCGCAGGATGCCGGCAACCGGGTAGCGTCGAAGTCGCGATGCACACACCCTTGGCCTACCTGCCGAGTCCGAGCCGCGGTGTTTGGCACCTCGGGCCGCTGCCGATCCGCGCATACGCCCTCTGCATCATCCTGGGAATCATCGTTGCCGTTGCGGTAACCGACCGGAGGTGGCGCAACCGCGGCGGTTCTCCCGGTACGGTCGGCACGCTCGTCACCTGGGCCATCCCGTTCGGCTTGGTCGGCGCGCGGCTGTACCACGTGGTCACCGATCCGGAGCTGTACTTCAAACCGGGTCGCGACTGGGTCCGAGTGTTTTACATCTGGGACGGCGGTCTGGGCATCTGGGGTTCGATCGCCCTCGGAGCGCTCGGCGTGTGGATCGCCTGCCGTCGCTACGGCATTGCGTTTCCGGCGTTCGCGGACGCCGCGGCCCCGGGAATCGCGTTCGCGCAGGCCATCGGCCGGTGGGGGAATTACTTCAACCAGGAGCTCTACGGCAAACCGACGACGATGCCGTGGGGTCTGCGGATCGACGGAGCGCATACGGCGTCCGGCCTGCCGGGGATCTACCAGCCGACCTTCCTGTACGAATCGCTGTGGGACGCCGGAACCGCGGTTTTCGTGCTCTGGGCGGATCGGCGCTTCCGGCTCGGTCATGGCCGGGCGTTTCTGCTGTACGCCGCGACGTACACGGTCGGCCGCGGGTGGATCGAGTACCTTCGAGTCGATCACGCCAACCACATCCTCGGGTTACGTCTCAATGACTGGACGAGCATTTTCGTCTTCCTCGGCTCGGTCATTGCCTTCGTGGTGAGTGCGCGGCGCAGCCCGGGCCGTGAGGTGGTGGTCGAGGGATTACGTTCCGGCAGTACGCCGCCAGGCGCGGCTGTTGCCGACAGCAGCGGCGTCCCGGGTGGGCATGCGCCAGGCGCGGTGAGCGATTCGGCCGGCGAGGCGTCGTCCGCCGTGGCTGTCGACGTCGGGCCGCCGGGATCAGCACCGCCGGCAGGCGCGGATGGGTCGGAGGTGGAACGATGACGGCCGAGCGAACGAACGACACGGCCGCTGACACGCCCCGGGCGGAGATCCATCACGATCACCGGGACGTGACCGGCGGGTGGTTGCGCCCGGCCGTGTTCGGCGCCATGGATGGAATGATCTCCAATGTCTCGTTGATCGCTGGCTTTGTCGGGGCAAGTGCGACGCCGCACCTGGTGATTTTGAGCGGACTTGGCGGGCTGGTCGCCGGCGCGTTCTCGATGGGCGTGGGGGAGTACGTCTCGGTTGCTTCACAAGCGGATCTTGCGCGGGCTGAGATCGAGGTTGAGCGAGCCGAGTTGCTGACCAACGCGCACGCGGAACGCGAAGAGCTGGCCCAGCTGTACATTGCCCGGGGCGTGGAACCCGAACTGGCCCGGGAAGTGGCCCGGCAGCTGTCGCGTGATCCCGAACGGGCGTTGGAAATCCACGCCCGCGAAGAGCTGGGGCTCACGCCGCACGACCTGCCGTCGCCGGTCCTGGCCGCCCTGTCGTCCTTCCTGGCGTTCTCGGTCGGTGCTCTTCTTCCGCTGCTGCCCTTCCTGCTCGGCGCGACGGTGTTCTGGCCGGCGGTGCTGGTCACCGGGATAGCGCTCTTTGCCGCCGGTTCAGCGGTGGCGCGGATCACCGCCCGGCCGTGGTGGTACGGCGGGTTGCGGCAGTTGCTCTTTGGTGCCGCTGCCGCCGGCGTGACGTACGGCGTGGGTGCGGCGATCGGCACCCATGTGGCCTAGCCGCTCTCGCCGATGAGGCGCACGGCCGCACTGCCGCGGCGATCGGGTCAACGCATGTGATGCGCCACCCCGCTCTCTCCCCGCCGGGGCGCGGGAACTTGTGGCAAGATAGGGGCAAGACTCTTCAGGGCCAGCGTCGTCCCTGGGTGTTCAGGTGACGGCGCTTTTTCATGCCCGCCGTCCCACCCGACTCGACGACGGGAGAACCATGTCGACGTCCCCGATCAGCCCGGTTGACCTGGGCCTGCCTGACCCGACGCCGCGCGGGTTGTACGACCCACGCTTCGACCGCGACTCCTGCGGTGTGGCGTTCGTGGCTGACCTGCGCCGTGGCCCGAGCCACGCCGTGATCGAAATGGCATTGACTGCGCTGCGGAATCTCGAGCACCGCGGGGCGACCGGCCGCGAGGCCGATACGGGTGACGGCGCCGGCCTGCTTGCGCAGATCCCTGACGCGTTCTTCCGCGCCATCCTGGACGTCAACTTGCCGCCGGCCGGTGGGTACGCCGCAGGTATCGCCTTCCTGCCCACCGACAATTTCGCGGCCGCGACCAAGGTGTCGGCCATCGAACGGATCGTCGCCGAGGAGCAGCTTCGGGTTCTCGCATGGCGGGAACTGCCCATCGATCCCTCGGTGCCGGGTCCGTCGGCCCGGGCGGTCATGCCCCGGTTCCGTCAGCTTTTCGTCGCACCCGTCGATTCGTCGCTGACCGGGATTGATTTGGAGCGACGCACCTTCCGGGCCCGCAAGCGGATCGAACGGGAAGTCGGCGTGTACTTTCCGTCGCTCTCGCCGCGGACCATCGTGTACAAAGGCATGCTGACCGCACCACAGCTCGAGCGGTTCTTCCCCGATCTCGCCGATCCACGGTTTGCCAGCGCACTGGCCTTGGTGCACTCCCGGTTCTCGACGAACACGTTCCCGAGCTGGCCGCTGGCACACCCGTACCGGTACATCGCGCACAACGGCGAGATCAACACCATCATGGGGAACCGCAACTGGATGCGGGCACGGGAAACCTTGTTGGCATCCGACCGGATACCCGGCGACCTTTCCCAGCTCTTCCCCATCATCACGCCGGGCGGCAGTGACTCGATGAGTTTCGACGAGGTGCTGGAATTGCTGCACCTCGGCGGCCGGTCCCTGCCGCACGCGGTCCTCATGATGATTCCGGAGGCGTGGGAGAACAACGACGAAATGCCCGACGACCTGCGGGCGTTTTACGAATTCCACGCGAGCGTCATGGAACCCTGGGACGGCCCGGCGTGTGTCACCTTCACCGACGGCACGGTCATCGGTGCGGTCCTTGACCGGAATGGCCTGCGTCCGGGACGCTACTGGGTCACCGAAGACGGCCTTGTCGTGTTGGCGAGTGAAGTCGGTGTCCTCGACATTGATCCGGCGACGGTCATTCGGAAGGGCCGTCTCCAGCCTGGGCGCATTTTCCTCGTCGACCTGTCGCAGGGGCGCATCATCGACGACGCCGAAATCAAGGCGCAATTGGCGGCGGAGAAGCCGTATCGCGAATGGCTGCACGCCGGTCTGTTGAAGCTGCCGGACCTGCCGGACCGGGAACACGTTGTTTACACCCACGAGTCCGTGCTGCGCCGGCAGCAGACGTTCGGTTACACCGAAGAAGAATTGCGGCTCATCCTTGCGCCGATGGCGCGCAGCGGCGCCGAGCCCATCGGATCGATGGGCAACGATGCGCCGCTCGCCGTTCTCTCCAACCGTCCTCGCCTCCTCTTCGATTACTTCACGCAACTCTTCGCCCAGGTCACCAATCCGCCGCTCGACGCCATTCGTGAGGAACTCGTCACTTCGTTGGCGAATACCATCGGCCCGGAACAGAATCTCCTCGAACCGACCCCGGCGTCGTGCCGGCAGATTGTTGTTCCGTTCCCGGTGATCGACAACGACGAGCTGGCGAAGATTCTGCACATCAACGACGACGGCGATCTGCCGGGGCTCGCGCCGTACGTGGTCCGTGGCCTGTACCGGGTGAGCGGCGGCGGCGCTGCGCTGCGGGAGCGGTTGGCCGAAATTTGTGCGGAAGTCTCGGAGGCCATCGAGCGAGGCGCCCGTATCATCGTGCTTTCCGACCGGGACTCCGACCGCGAATTTGCCCCTATTCCGTCGCTTCTGCTCACCGGGGCGGTGCATCACCATCTCATCCGGGAGAAGACCCGGACCAAGGTGGGCCTGGTCGTCGAGGCCGGTGACGTCCGCGAGGTGCACCATGTCGCGCTGCTCATCGGGTACGGCGCCGCCGCGGTGAACCCCTATCTCGCCATGGAAACCGTGGAAGACATGGTGCGCACGGGATTCCTGCGCGGCATCGACGCCCAGACCGCGGTGCACAACCTCGTCAAGGCGCTCGGCAAGGGCGTGCTGAAGGTCATGTCCAAGATGGGAATTTCGACGGTCGCCTCGTACACCGGCGCCCAGGTCTTCGAAGCGCTCGGGCTCTCGCAAGAGGTGATCGACCGCTACTTCACCGGGACGCCGTCGAAGCTGGGCGGCGTCGGTCTCGACGTCCTTGCCGAGGAAGTCGCGGCCCGCCACCGGAAGGCCTACCCGGTCGACGAAGTCCGGCCGTCCCACCGGCGCCTGGATGTCGGTGGTGAGTACCAGTGGCGCCGGGAAGGGGAATTGCACCTGTTCAATCCCGAGACGGTGTTCCGGCTTCAGCATTCGACCCGCACCGGCCGATACGACATTTTCAAGCAGTACACCCGGCTCGTTGACGAGCAATCCCGCAACCTCATGACGCTGCGCGGGTTGTTCCGCCTCCGCACCGGTGTTCGGCCCCCGGTGCCCATCGAGGAAGTTGAACCGGTGAGCTCCATTGTCAAGCGGTTCTCAACCGGTGCGATGAGTTACGGCTCGATCAGCCAGGAGGCGCACGAAACGCTCGCGATTGCGATGAACCGGCTCGGCGCCAAGTCCAATACCGGTGAAGGCGGAGAGGACCCGGAGCGGTTGTACGACGAACGGCGCAGCGCCATCAAGCAGGTGGCCAGCGGGCGGTTCGGAGTGACCGCCGAGTACCTCACGGCCGCCGACGACCTGCAAATCAAAATGGCCCAGGGTGCCAAGCCCGGCGAGGGCGGTCAATTGCCGGGTCACAAGGTGTATCCGTGGATCGCCAAGACCCGGTACTCCACGCCCGGTGTCGGGCTCATCTCCCCGCCGCCGCACCACGACATTTACTCCATCGAGGACCTCAAGCAGCTCATCCACGACCTGAAGAACGCCAATCCGCGGGCACGGATTCACGTCAAGCTCGTCGCGGAGACCGGTGTCGGGACCGTGGCGGCCGGTGTCGCCAAGGCGAAAGCGGACGTCGTCCTCATCTCGGGGCATGACGGCGGCACCGGAGCGTCGCCGTTGACGTCCATCAAGCATGCCGGTGCGCCGTGGGAGCTTGGGCTAGCCGAGACCCAGC
>Ga0209061_1005032_pt1 | contig 12004 bp, 7 predicted proteins | sample Coa_R1_10_FD_187157 | JGI IMG/M metagenome (GOLD analysis project Ga0209061, IMG submission 187157) | Surface soil microbial communities from Centralia Pennsylvania, which are recovering from an underground coalmine fire - Coalmine... | ecosystem: Environmental > Terrestrial > Soil > Unclassified...
CGCAGACTCGCAACCCCAAGCAGGCGACGGTAATCACCATCGTCTTGTAAGGCTTGCTGAGCTGAGCTACCAACGCCCTGAATTCGGCCGGCGTCAGCGTTCGCGGGGTCTTCATCCGTTTGCGTGACTGCCGTACCAAGTCAATCGGGTTTCGTTCCACTATTTCCCAGCGGAGAGCAGCCTGGAAGAGGGTGTGCATGAGATTGCGAACCTGAGATTTGGTTTGCCGGGAATGTGGATAGGACTCAAGCCACTCCTCTACGGCCAACGTCCTAACATTGACCGCCGGTTCGCGCTCCCACCTCGGTCGGATATGATTCTTGAACAGACTTCAATAGGTGCTTTGGGTTAGCTTGCGGCACCGCTTCGGAGCATATTCTTCCATGAATCGATCGATGAGCGCTCCCACGGTGACCGCGTGAAAGTTTTGTTGTGGGTTCTCCGCGTTGATCGTGATACGGAGATGTTCAACTGCTCGCTCCGCATCGGCCCGGGTTGGGTATCGTTCAACTGTTCCAATCAACACGGATTTGGGCTTTCCGTTCTCCATCCAGCGGAATTGCCAGACGTCTGGCCCTTTCTTCCGCTTTCGGGTTGTCAAATTTCCATACTAATATCGCGCCGTCATGGTTTCTCCTTTTCAAAACGAAGTTTCCATGCGGCACGGTTGGCGCCCTGCACACGTCGGCCGAAATCGTTACCATTCTTAACGAACGAGGTCTCCGCACGGGAGAAGGCAACCGCTTCATCCTGCCGCGAGTAAAGTCGATTGAAAGACTGTATGGCTTGAAGAGCCGGTATGAGCGGTTGCGTGCGGCCGGAATGCTAACCCGGTTCGAAATAGCCGAGCGTCTCGGAATCACCCGGTACTTGGTCGAGAAATATCGTAATCTGGGGCTGCTCTAGGTCACCTCTACAACAACAATGCCGAATACCTCTACGAGCCTCCCGACCCTGCTCTCGGCAAAAGGCCACGCACTATCCATGCAAATGAGGTGCAGTGTGAAGCATAGGTCATTACCCTCTGCATCCCCCTCACCTACACGCGCACCCGCACGGTGAAGAACGACGACGGCACCGAGCAGGATGAGCAGTTCACCTTCACCCACTTCACCTACAAGAACAACTGGTTTGTGCTCTCGCAGACCGAAGGCGCCGAATACCAACCCCCGCCATCCCGGAATGGAACGAGCCGAAGGCACTGGCGGCTCTGAAGATCGAGTGCATCCCGTTCGAGTCTCTGGACGGCAACACCCAGGGTTATTCGGGGCGCGGCGGCCAGATCGCCATCAATTCCCTGGCCGGCGTGTTGGCGGGCGGATGGCTGGCGGATCGCCTCACAGTCCTCACGCGTGCGGGACGGTTCTATGTGGTCGGCTGTGGGGTCGCGTTCAGCGCGCCCTGCGCATATCTGTCGCTTGCGGCCTCTACGGTGAAACAGTTCAGATTTTATGCCGTGGCTTTTGGGCTGCTGGCGGAGTTCGCCATGGGAAATTTCTTCGCCGCCGCATACGATGCGATTGCGGACCGCAATTATGGTTTTGCGACAGGCGTGCTGAATATGACCGGCGGGCTTTCTGGCGGGGGGCGACGTTGCTGGTCGACATGTACAAGAGCGAACTTGGCACCGCAGGACTCATAGCACGGGCTGCCACAGCCGCCGCATTTTCGGGAATTGTACCAATTGCCGCTGCGCGGTGGTGCTTCAAACCCGGTCAAGAACGGCTTTAGGAGCATATTGAAAAACGTTGAGGACCTGTCATTCCCCATTAAAACAAGTACTTCAGCGTGAACTGAATCTGCCGGGCCGGCCGCGTACCCCCTATCCGCCCGTTGGAAACACTCGTGTAGCTGGTGATGTATTCGGTTGGGGCCGCCCACTGCGTATGGTTGAAGGCGTTAAACATATCAGCCCGGAACTGGAGCTCCCCACTTTCGCGCGGAAACCTCGTTTTAATATTTCGTGCGATGGCCATATCCCAATTGTTGATGCCCGGAACGGTAAAGGCAGCCATGTTCGAATTTCCCCAAGTGCCATAGGCCGACGGGGTAAAGCAGGCGGGATTGAACCACTCGAGATAAGTACGCCCGCCCGGAACATTATTCGGGTTGCAGATGCGGTTTGGCATGTTGTTCTCCGCTGTTCCGGTTTGATCGGGACCCAAGTCAAGCACTGGCGCCCACCCTCCCTGCATGAACGTGGTGATTCCGCTCACCATCCAACCACTGATAATGTGGTTCAAAACGGCGCTAGAAGAATTCGCATAGGGCTGGCCCGCACCGAACGGTAATCGATAGGAGTAGCCCGACACAAACCGGATTGGAGGGTCGGCTGTGTAGTCTCCTGCCCAGATATACGGGGCGCGGAAGTTTTGGTTGCCAATGTCGCTGTAACCCCAGTGGCTACTAACAATATTCTTAGTCCACTGAAAGTTGGATATGAGGGTCAGCCCGTGCCACGGGTTGCTGTTCTTGAAGCTCATCAGTAAGCCGTTGTAACGACCCCATCCGATGGGAGACCAAGTTCCAAGCTGTCCCCAACCTGAAAAAACCCGCCTCTGCTGAAGCGTTTCAGTCGCCAACGCAGTTCCCGCGACGGGCAAGGCAGCCGCATTTTCGTCAATGAACTGGAATTCGTGGGTTGTATGGCTTCCTACGTAACTCACGCTCAGTCCCCAGATCTGGCCTATGCGCTGCTCCACTTCCGCTGACCATTGGTCCACCGCCGCCGTCGGAAGGTACGGCAACACGAAACGGTATGTATTAACCGGAGTGGCGTTAGGTACAGGAATCGATGTGGGATTGATGGCCCCAAATTGGGTGCTTACCGTGTAGGTTGGGATAGGAGTATCCGCAGGAATTATGTTCTGCTGGTATCGAAGCGAGAACGGAGCTGCTCCGGTCTGCAGGTTTGAGAGCTGATTGTCATTGACGTTACCGTCATAATAGATGCCAAACGAACTGCGAAAAACGGTGCTTGGAGTCACTTCCCAGGCCAGCCCGACTCGCGGTCCCAGATCCTTGTCACCCGTCGTATATCCGGTACGCGGAACACTCGGATTGAGCGGAGCACACCTGCCATAACAATACTGCGCGCTCAGATAATCCAGCGGGTTTTGCATAGCGTAAACAGGATCCCCGTTGCTCGGATTATAGGTGAGGGTTGTGTTTCGCGGCACGAGCCAGGGCGTCCAGTGCTCGTACCGGAGCCCATAATTCAGGGTTAGTTTATTCGTCACTTTCCACGAATCCTCCACGTAGAATCCTGAGTACAATTGGTACCCAGCGTAAGGGGCGGTATTCAAGATGATGAAGTTCTCATCTGTGGCTCCCATCAAGTAATCCGCATAAGGAAGGCCTGTTACGGCCGCGCCCCCTCCTCCCGGCGCAACTGCCGCACACGCAGCGTTGCCCAACGGACATGCAGTCGTATACTGACCGTTGAAATAGAAGACGCCTTTGTCATCTGCCACCGACTGATAGCTGAAGCGTTTGTCAAGAAGACTGACTCCAGCTTTCAGGTTGTGCCGCTCCCAAACGTGACTGAGGTCATCTTGAAGCTGATAAGTATTGGTTATCGCATTATCAATAAAAACCCCGGAAGTATCCATGTCGTATCCCGTACCCGTAAAATCGGGACCTCCGGGCAAGTTCGAGGTACCTGATATACCGATCTGCTGCGAAACGTTCGGAACACCTTGTGTCTTGCGTCCCAAGAACCAACGAGGACGGGTGTAACCAACAAAAAAGTGGTTCACGGTGTTGCTGTTGATGGTTTCGATCCAGTGAACAACTCCATTGTAAGAAGCTTCCGGATTGAATGTGCCAGCCAACGGATCGATGGACCCGGCAAAAGCGTTCACGGGTGTTTGGGAGTAGCGGCCGTAAATCGTGGCATTGGAACTCTTCAGGAAGTCTACGCGCACATTATATTTATCAGCGCTCATCGTGCTTCTCTCGGTTCCTAAATACACCGGAATGCCTTGAATCACTGCATTGGGTTGCAATATCCACTCGTTTTGAAACTTGATGGTAGCCGGATCAACGCAAGTGGGGTGTGGGGCGCAGAGGGTGGTGGCTCCCATTGGAATCTGGTTATTGGGAAATTGCACGCGTAATCCGGTCGCAGGGTTCGACTGATAGGGGTTGTAAATCGGGACTGGCGGTAATGGCTTTTGCGGAGTTGAATTCGCATTCACGGAAAAATCGCCATTACGATAGGCGGCCGGAGGTACGGCCTCCTGGACATCCTGCTCCTGCTGTGCGCGCAAACCCTCATAGTTGAAAAAGAACAATAGCTTGTCCTTCTTGATCGGACCGCCCAAGCTGGCTCCAAAGAGGTTCTGCTGATACGGAGCAAGCGTTTGGTGCGCTTGGTTGGCAAAGAACGTGTTCGCATCGAACGCGTTGTTTCGCAGATACTCGTATACGTCTCCGTGATATTGGTTCGTTCCGCTTCGGGTGATGACGTTAATTCCTGAGGCGCCGTACCCAAACTCCGCACTCATATTGGCGGTCTCAACACGCAACTCCTGAATGGTATCCGTTGACTGAAGCTGAGGGGTATCTTCATACACGGGATTCTGGACGTTGGAGCCGTCAACCGACACGTTCGAAGCCGAATCGCGATTGCCGCCTACAAACGCACCCGAGGAGTTATAGGTGTTACCAATGCTGACGTAGTTATAAGCATTCGAAGGCTGGGAGATACCGAGCCCGCCATTGTAACCATTGGCCTGCTGCGGAACGACCCCGGGAGCCAGGGTGAGTAAGTCAAAAAAGTTTCCCCGCGTCGTAGGAAGGTTGCGTACCAGCGTCGGAGTAATAGTCCCTGTGATGTCCTGGGAATTGGTGTTCAGCAACTCCGCTCCTTCCGCAGACACCGTGATGGACTGCGAAGTCTCTCCTACTCGCAACGTAACGTCCACAGTGGCGGGCTGCGTTGCCAGGATCCGACGATCGGTAACCACTTCTGTACGGAACCCGGACTTGCTTACCCGAACCGTGTACAGCCCGGGCAGAAGAGACGGGAATGAATAGAAACCCGAGTTATTCGTTCTTGCCTTGAATACAGCGCCCGTCAACTGGTCGGTAATGACGACATCAGCCTGCGGAACCGTAGCGCCGCTAGCATCTGTGACGGTCCCGTTGATACCCGTTGTCGTTTGCATCTGTCCATGTGCCGTGAATGGAATCCCTTCCAAACAGACGAACAAGGCTATTGAAACAATCCTGAGCCAAATCTGCGGGCTTCGTATTAGCGGCCATCTCATGTGGAGTCCTCCTGTTTATGACATGCTCTTACCACCAAGGTTCACAACTTGCAGCGGGCTTGCCCCACTTGTTCTGACTATCTCAAGCCAAATGTTAACTGCAATTAGCTCTCCCGGACCTCAACTCATGGGCGAGTCTAGTTTTCACCATCCTGTTTGTCAACACGAATGTTTCTATCATATCCATATCAATTTTAGATGGACATAAAACGCCCGGCCTTATTCTTCCCGCCAACAACACCCTGTTCCGAGTGGTTCTGTAAGCAATGGATTGCGAAGAGTCAGGAACTCTATGAGGCGAGGTCTCCCTTCGATATCAGGAAGGAATAGATTCCATCTGGTCATTATATTGGACAACTCGCGCGTCTCGCGTTAGATTTGGAAACCTGCACGCGATCTACTCTCGAGTTCTCATAAGGAGGACTGGCAGAATTGACCAACCGCTCTCGTCATCCTGGCTCTTGCTTGCTCTTTCTGCTTTTCATTCTTTCCAGCATCTCAACTAGCAAATTGTCCGCCCGGCCAGTCCCTCTGCAAGCGTGGCGATCGGCATGGCGAGAGAGCACAGCGGCAGGTGTATATGCCTACCGTAAAGGAGCATACGTTCATGTCGGCAACGAATCTCTGGAGCGGGTGTTTCGGGTGTCCGACGATGTGCTCCGCACCGTGGAGTTGGTGAACAAGGTGAGCGGAGAATCTCCCCAGTCGCAGGATGAGCCAGAGTTTAGCCTTAAAGTGACAGGCGCGGTCGCAGGCGAGCTAGGCACGCCGGATTTCAAGCTAGTAAACATCGAAGTGAGCGAAATTCCGAACGGCGGCCTGCGCGTGGTGTTTGATCTCGAATACCGGCGGAATGCAGAACTGAAGTTGAAGGAAGTGGAAGAAGCCTATGCGCACCGGCGGTATCAACGGAAGTGGCTGGAAGTGAACTGGCAGGGCGAAGGAGACGTGACGGTTGAGCGAATCGATGTCGAGGAGATTCTATTCGGGTGGTGGTATGTCGCTGCTCCAAGCCATTACGGCTATGGCCAGCCGGTATTCGTGGGGGACATGTACCTGGGGTTGGAGTATCCGGGGGCGGAGACAGGAATCGCAGGGTACACGTATCTGCGGCACTATCCGGGGCGCTCGGCGAAGGAGGGACTAAAAAGCAAGACGGCAATCTGGGGCGTGGCAAAAACCCCTGCGGAGGTGGAAGAAGCATTTTTCGATGATTATCTGGCTACGCTCCGTCCCCAATTGCCCCATCCGTTCGTCCGGTTTGATTTGCTTTCGGCGCGGCCGATACAGAAGGCGATCGCTGCCGTACAGACTGTTGAGAGCCAAGTTCAAGGGGCCGGACTGCACTTGGATTCGTTCTGCATGTGCGATGACGGCTGGCAGGATATGACCACGGTGTGGCGACCAGATCCCATTCCATTCCCGAACGGGTTCGGGCCACTCGCTCAGGCTCTTAAGTCTTACGGCAGCCACCTTGGATTGTGGCTTGCGCCCGACGGCTTCACTTTGGATACGAGATGGGGCGCGCTTCGGGGACTAGAAGTCAGCCATGTGGGGCAGAGAGGATCGAACGGGTTCTACTGTATGGCAGGCCGGAACTACTCCACAAGTCTCAAAGAAGCGCTTAGGTCTTACATTCTCCATGACGGCGTGAATAACCTATGGTTTGACTACAACGAGTTTGCCTGTAACGTGCCCACGCATAGGCATCCGATTGGGCGTGCGGGGCGCGACGCAGAGATCGACGCCTATATCGATCTTCTGAAGTATGTCAAGAGTCTATCGCGCGAAGTCCACGTCGAAATCACAACCGGCATGTGGTTGAGTCCTTGGTGGACGCTTTACGCTGACTGGGTTTGGCTGGGTGGAAGCGACATGGGCCAGGCGAGATCGATTCCGGCACTGAACCCTCAAGAGAGCGAAACCACCTATCGGGATAGCATTCTTTATGACGACTTTCGAATCCATCAGTACGTGTTTCCTTTTTCCGCAATCAAGGCGCATGGCTTTTGGGAAGAGAAAGGGACGCCGTTTTCATCATTCAAGAACGATTGCATGATGGTCGTGGGGCGCGGACTAAGTGATTTGGAGATTGAAGATTCTCCCGACAATCTCGATGCAAAAAGATATGCATTCCTGGGCCGAGTGATCCGGTGGGATAAGAACAATTGGAGCATCTTGTCCCATACACGCATGATTCTGGGCGATCCAGGCAAAGGCGAGGTCTATGGTTACACGCACGCCGGCAAAGGCGCTGCGCTGGTGGTACTGCGAAATCCGAGTCTAACAAGCCGGCTGATGGGCTTGCCCTTCAAGACGATCGGAATTTCGCCTGGCGTGGTCAAGGCAGGGTCCGTGTTTGAGATCTATCCGACTTACAGTCCCATGGATATCGGCGAACCGCCACATAGAAGCCTTTCGGTGCAAATTCTTGGCGCTCAGACCAAAGTGATCGCCATTGTATGGGATCGAAGTTTGATCAATCGCCTGAAATTTTAGTGATCAACAGAGAACATCCGCTGTCTAGCTTTTTCGAAAGTGCGCGGGCAAATTATTCTCCAAGTGAATCGCACATCTTCAGAGGTGAACCGTGAAGGAACTGACACGTCGCGAACTGTTTGAATCGATTGGCAAGTTGGGCGCGATATCAGGTCTTTCGGCTCTACCGCCCGTGAAGGCCGCCGCAGAACAGGCGCGCGTGGCAAGTGCGCTGGAAACTCCTCCTCCGCCTTCTGTGCTGCCTGGAACTGAACCGCTCACGCGAGAAGGCGACTTTGCCGCGCAGATGGTCCAAGGCATCCACCAGTTCCTGCTCCGACAGACCACGGAATCGGTGGAGACACGGCAGGCCCTGTGGCACCGCGATAGCACATCTCCCGAAGCGTACGAGCGATCTGTGGCACTGAACCGTGAAAGATTTCGCAAAGCTATCGGGTTGATCGACAGGCGAATTGCAAATCCCATGCCGATTATTGAGAGCGTCGTGGGCTGGCCTTCAGTCGTTGCTTCCGGCTCCGGCTACAAGATATACGGCGTGCGCTGGCCGGTCTTCGAGGGCGTGGATGCTGAAGGCCTGATGCTTGAACCAGCGGCAAAACCGGTGGCGCGAGTTGTGGCGTTGCCGGATGCGGACTGGTCCCCGGAAATGCTGGTGGGACTTGCTGAAGGAGTTCCCGCTGAGGCGCAGTTTGCGCGGCGCCTCGCTGAAAACGGTTGCCTGGTTCTGGTTCCCGTGTTGATCAATCGAGCCGATACGTGGTCCGGCAACAACGCCATTGGCAAGTTCACAAATCTAACGCATCGTGAGCATATTTACCGCATGGCGTATGAAATCGGCCGGCACATTATCGGATACGAGGTGCAAAAAGTGCTGGCGGCCGTGGATTGGTTTTCAAAGGCTAATCCCTCCAGGCCGATCGGTGTGTTTGGCTACGGCGAAGGTGGCTTGCTAGCGCTCTACAGTGCTGCGGCCGACACCCGGATTCATGCAACCGTCGTCAGTGGTTATTTCGAGCCTCGCGAAAACGTATGGCAGGAGCCGCTTTACCGAAACGTTTGGACGCTGCTTTACGAGTTTGGTGACGCCGAACTCGCGAGCCTGATTGCTCCGCGCACGCTGATCGTGGAAGCGTCTCAGGGGCCGGAGGTCTCCGGGCCTCCGCCGGCCCGGGAAGGAAGAGCGGCTTGCGCAGCTTCGGGACGTCTCAGGAGTCCGGCACTTTCAGATGTGCAGACGGAGGTCGAGCGCGCAAAAAAGTTAGGGGTGGCCGACCATATCAAACTGGTCATAAGCGGAAACAGGCAAGGGCATCCCGGCTCTGACGAGTCACTGCGCGCGCTTTTGCAAAGCCTTGGATCTAGAAAAAGTCTGGCGCATTCGGGGGCGGTGCCACGCGGTAATCGTCAGGGATTCGACGCGACAGACAGGCTGCATCGCCAGTTCCGGCAGTTAGTCGACTTTACGCAGCACGCGGTGATTGAGTCGGAATTGGCCCGAGCGAAGTTTTGGGAAAAGGCAGATGATTCTTCAGTCGGGAAGTGGAAAGAAACAACGGAGCCCTACCGGCGCTATCTGTGGGAAGAGATTTTCGGCAAGCTGCCAGAACCTTCGGAGCCGTTGCAGGCTTATACGCGACAGATCTACAAGGAAGTCGCCTGGACCGGTTACGAGGTTTACATTCCACTCTGGCCGGACGTCTACGCGTACGGCATTTTACTATTGCCACGCCGCATGGAACCCGGAGAGCGGCGGCCCGTGGTGGTTTGCCAGCACGGGCTCGAGGGACGGCCGCAAGACTTGATCAAACCGGACCGCGTTGCCATGCACTTTTACCATGAATTCGCCGCCGATTTGGCGAATCATGGTTTTGTGACTTACTGCCCTCAAAACCCTTACATCGGTGGCGAAACTTTCCGTTTTCTGCAACGCATGGCGAACCCTTTAAAGCTTTCGCTTTTCTCTTTTATTCTCAGCCAGCACAAGCGAACCCTCGAATGGCTGGGCCAACAGCCGTTTGTTGACCCTGCCCGCATCGGATTCTACGGGCTCTCATACGGCGGTAAGACGGCAGTGCGCGTTCCACCGCTGCTCGATCAATACGCTCTGTCGATCTGCTCCGGCGACTTCAATGAGTGGATCTGGAAAGTCAGCCGCGATGATGCACCGTTCACTTACGTGTTCACGCCCGAATATGAAGTGCCCGAGTTCAATCTCGGCAACACCTTCAATCATAGTGATATGGCCAATCTGATGACGCCGCGTCCTTTCATGGTGGAACGCGGGCACGACGACGGAGTGTCGGTCGATTCTTGGGTGACGTACGAATATGCTAAAGTTCGACGGCATTATGATGAACTCAATCTTCAAGGCAAAACTCAAATTGAGTTCTTCAACGGCCCGCATACAATCCACGGCGTCGGAACGTTTGAATTTTTGTACCATCATTTGGACTGGGGCGAGCCCTTCCGTTGGTAGAGGATGAAAACTCCATTCCCGCTGCTGCAAGCCGCCTGATCCATGCGAAGCCCGACTAGAGAGAGCCGTGGAAGGAGCATTCTGCCTCGACGGCCGTAGTGCTAAGTTTTGAGGCAATCACAATGTCGACGAACAGAAGAGAATTTCTAATAGCCGCTGGGCTTGCCTTCGCTGCTGCGGTGTCTCCAACACATTCGCTAGCGGACGCCGAGTCGTCAGCCAGTTCAGGACTGCACGTCCCGAATCTCGGAAATACGAGATCCCGCCTGAGATGATGGGCCTCGAACGCGGACGAGAATTTCTGGCTCTGGAATGGTGGCAATACCGATGGCTCGGGCGCTTCAAGGATAAGTTTGAAGTTGAGGTTCCTGCGGGCGACGTCGCGATGATCCACGCTCAGCCCGTAAAAGATGTTCCATCGCTCGTGTCAGTCTCCCATCACTATACCGGCAGCTACATTGTTGAAGACGTTCAGTTCGATCCCTCCACAGCCGTGTTGAAGGGAGTTCTTGCAACCAAGCCGGGCCTGCGCGTGGTTCTCTTTGGAAGTCAGGCGAAGGGTTGGCTGTTTTCGCCAAGGGCGACGTTTCATTCGGTGTCGAATTCGCTGGGAGGATGGCAAAGCGAAGTGATGATAACAGCCATGCGAACGCCATTCACAATCCAGTTTCAAAAAGATTGACGGCAGGAGCTCAATGGTGGGCTTTTTTCAAAATGACTCTTACGCCTGCCGCACACGGCCGTCAGGTGCAGACTCCCGAACTTCCTTAAATAACCGAATGAGTTCCGAGAGGACTTTGGGAAGGTGGTCCGATTTATGGAAAACGATGCCAACCTGCCGGATGACGTGATGGTTCCGAATTCGGAGGCAATGGAGTTCTTTCCGCTTTAGTTCCTCAGCGACCGCGCGAAGTGGGATGATACTCACTCCCAAGTCAAGTTTAACGAGGGGCTTAATCGCAGCGACGTTTTCCGCCTCCATTGCGATTCGCGGGCTGATTCCGGCTTTATGGAAGAAGGCATCGAGGACGCTTCGGGTATGCGCCCCTTTTGGAAATGCAATCAGAGGGTATTCCTGTAACTCTACCGCTTTGATCGAGTGTTTCTTGGACAAAGTGGGATGCTTCACACTTGTGACGACGACCATCTCCTCGGAGCACAGCGGAATAACCGTCAAGTCAGGATACTGAATCGGCAAAGTGAACACGCCCAACTCGATGGAATTGTCCCGCAATTTCGAAAGCAAAGTATCCGTCGGTCCTGTAACGACCTGGAGTTCAATGCGAGGGTAAAGCGCCTTAAACTTTTCGAGGGCTGGCGGAAGGATGTACGTACACGCGATCATTCCAGCGCCGATTCTTAGTTGTCCGCGCCCCAAGTGCGCAAGCTCGGAGATCTCAAGCGACGCGTTCCGGAGGTCCTGAAAGACTTTGCGGGCATAACGAAGCAACGTTTCACCCGCAGGGGTGATATACACTCTTTTGCTGACCCGCTTGAAGAGACGCTCGCCACACTCGTCTTCCAGCAGTCGGACTTTGCGACTAATCGCGGATTGCGCCACGTGAAGCTGCTGGCCGGCCTTAGTAAAACTGGCGTTGTCAGCGACGGCGATAACCATTTCCAATTGTCGCAGATCCATGGGGCGCATTATATCATGATTCGCTGCTTCATAGATCGAAACTATGCAATTGCGTATCGATATGAGCCCAGCTTTCCATTTGACACCGGCACTTCGGAGCGGTATTCGATCATGGGT
>Ga0209061_1005033_pt1 | contig 12000 bp, 9 predicted proteins | sample Coa_R1_10_FD_187157 | JGI IMG/M metagenome (GOLD analysis project Ga0209061, IMG submission 187157) | Surface soil microbial communities from Centralia Pennsylvania, which are recovering from an underground coalmine fire - Coalmine... | ecosystem: Environmental > Terrestrial > Soil > Unclassified...
CGTAAGTGAGCGTGTACACGGGGGGCTGCCTGCATGCGGTACGCGAGCAGCAACGCGAACTCACCGACCCACCTCACTTACGCGATCGTCCTCCGCCACCTCGGGCACGTGGCCATCCCCCGCGCCCTCCGGTCTCTCTCAGGGTGCCCGGCACGTTTGAGGGAGAGCCGCAACCGGAAGACCGGGAACTCCGGCGATGCTGGCCTGCGCGCGCCCTTACAAGGGCTGACGGTATCCCTCCGCGGAGGGTAACGCCACCACCCTGGCATTCTCCGCCATCGTGTCGCTGTCCGCACGGCCCTCCCGCTGCGGCATCTTCTCACTTCCGGCTCCCGGAGGCGGCACGACGGGCCGATCCCGGCGGATCGCCCCGCTCACCCCGGCGATCTGCCCCACCGCCGCCGTGAACTCCGCATACCGCGCGATCTCACCGCACCCCTTCGCCACCTCGCCCCCAGCCAGCCGCCCGCCCCCTTGCGGCAGCCTTCACACCCCGCCCCCACAAACCGCGGCCCGCCGCCGGGATGACCCGCAGCCGCGCAAAAGCGGCCCGGCTTACCGCACCTGCGGTCATTCCCGCGCACCGGCCCCGCCAGACGCCCCCCATGGCGCCGAGCCGTGCACACAGCCGGTTCCGCCCAGCCGCCAGCTCCGGGAACGACAGCCCAGGCATGGGCACCTCAGATCTGGCCGCAGCAAATACACCCAGACCCCCACCACAACCAGCCCAGCCGTGGGACCCCTCCGAATGTGCCGCACACCCAGCGCGAACTGCCGACGAGAACACCGCGCAAAGCGCGTACGCTCGGTAACTGTGCAGACCCGCAAGACCAGTCCCGCGCCCGGCAGCCGGCGCGTCCGGCGGCGGGACCGCCACGGCCGCGGTCTGCGCGGCCGGCTCGTCCCCGCCGATGTGCCACTGTACAGGAGCCGCGCCCAGCAGTTCGATGACCTGGTGCTCGATGCCGTCGCACGGCTTGAGCCGCGCTGGGCGTCCGAGCTGTCCGGAGTCGAATTCGCCGTTCAGGAGGTCCCCGACGGGGACATGCTCGGCGATGAGTCCGCTCCAGTGCCGCTGGCGAGGATCGACCCCGGCGCGCGGCGCCCTGGCAGTCACCCGGCGGGCACTGCCCGCTCACCGCGGATCGTCTTGTACCGGCGTCCCCTGCTGGCCCGGGCCGACGACGAGGATGAGCTGAGCGAACTCATCTTCGACGTGGTCGTCGAGGAATTCGCCCAGTTGCTCGGCCTCGATCCGGACACCATCGACCCGGGTTACGCCGACGGGGAGTGAGCCGCCCGAAGTCCCGGGGCCCCGGGCCAGTACCGTCACAGCGGGCATCGCAGGACGGCCGCGGGCCGGCTCTCCTGCCGGCCCAGCGATCCCGGGCCAGCGCTGCGATCCCGGGCCGGCGCTGCGGGCCCGGGCCGGCGCTGCGGGCCCGGGCAGCGTGGCAGAACGCCACCGGGCACGGTTCGCCGCCCCGGCCTACCCCGCGTGGCGCTTCAGCCGCCGCCGCTCGCGCTCCGACATGCCGCCCCAGATGCCGAACCGCTCGTCATGCTCCAGCGCGTACTCCAGGCACTCGGCCCGGACTTCACAACCCCGGCACACCTTCTTGGCCTCCCGGGTCGAGCCGCCCTTCTCCGGGAAGAACGCCTCAGGGTCGGTCTGGGCGCACAGCGCCCGGTCCTGCCACCCGAGATCCTCGGCGCCGTCTGAGCCGGCCACACCGTGCATAATCGGGACGATGACCTCAGACAAAGCGCACCTCCTACCCCTTGCGGGGGCCCCCTGATCCGCGCCACCTCCCCTGGGAGCGCGTACTACAACTATGAAATTACACCCACGTGTCTTACCCCGGGTCAAGAGAGATACGCGCCGGTGAGCGCCCCGGTGTCCGTGATGAGGGGATAAATCCCCGGAAGATCCCGGGCCGCCCGTCCCCGCAAGCCCGTCCCCGCAAGCCTGCGCCCGGCTGCCGGGCGCAGGCTTGCGGGGGCACCCGGTCGGGCCCCGGCCTTCCCGGCGTCAGCGGAATTCGACGCCGGAGGGGAGTTCCGCGCCGTACCAGGATTCGATGATCCGCCGCGCGATCGACACCGGCGGGGGCAGGCCGATCTCGCGCGCCTCCAGGGCGGCGAGCAGCCCGTCACGGCTGTACCAGCGCGCCTCGGCGATCTCCTCGGCGTCGACGGTGATCGGCGCTACGGTGTCCGCGAACGCGCGGAAGCCGAGCATCAGGCTCCTCGGCATCGGCCACGGCTGGCTGCCGAGGTAGGCGATGCGGCTCACGGCGATGCCGGTTTCCTCCCTGACCTCGCGGGCGACGGCCTGCTCGGCCGACTCCCCCGGCTCGACGAACCCGGCGAGTATCGACACCCGCCGGTCCGGCCAGCTCGCGTTCCTCGCCAGCAGGCAGCGATCATCCGGGTCGGTGACCAGCATGATCACCGCCGGGTCGGTCCTCGGGAAATGCTCGGTGCCGTCCGCCGGGCACACCGCCGAATGCCCGGCGAGGCCCAGCCGCGTCGGCGTGCCGCAGCGCGGGCAGTGGGTGTGACTGTCGTGCCAGTTGGCGAGCGCCACGGCATGGGTGAGCAGCCCCGCGTCCCTGTCCGGCAGCAGCGCACCGACCTGCCGCAGCGAGGCCGGGCAGGTCACCGCCTGCCCAGGTTCCCCGTCGCCCGGGGGGCTGCCGCCGGCGGCCTCGTGAACGCTGGCGAGAGGGGCGCTCACGCCGAAGTAGGCGGTGCCGTCGGCGCCGGTGCCGAGCAGGAAACGCGTGCCCTCCGGCGCCTGCGCGGTCGGCACGAGCACCAGGTCCGCGCCGCCGTCCCGCAGGCGCACCAGGGCCCGCCCGTTCTCGACGACGAGGACCCGCGTACGCGGGTCACGCCACGCCGCGGCGAGCCATTCGCTGTCGGTGCGGCGCGCGGTCGCCCTGTCCACCGCCGCGCGGCCAAGCGCGAGGCGGCCGAGCAGCGCGGGGGTCTCCGTCACCCGCGGCCGCCGGCGGGCACCAGGTCGCCGGCGGACGCCGCGAGCTCGTCCCACAGGTACGCGGCCGCCTCGGCGCCCTTGAGCAGCAGGGACATCTCGGCCTTCTCGTTCGGCGCGTGGATGCGGTCGGAGTCGAGGCCGACCGCGACGAAGACGAGCGGCGCGCCCAGGATGTCGGCGAGGTCGGCCTCGGGCCCGCTGCCGCCCTCGCGGGTGAACAGCACCTCGCGGCCGAACGCGCGCTCCATCGCCCGCCGCGCGGCCCGCACGGCGGGCGAGCCGACCGGGGACGCCGACGGCCGCACGCCGGGCCCCCCGAAGGTCACCTCCGACTTGATGCCCGGCGGTGTGCGGGCCTCGACGTACTCCCGGAGCGCCGCGGCGACGTCGGCGGGATCCTGGTCGGCCACGAGGCGGAACGAGACTTTGGCGTGCGCCTCGCGAGGGATGATCGTCTTCGTGCCGGGCCCGGTGTGCCCGCCCCACATGCCGTTGATCTCCGCGGTCGGCCGCGCCCAGATCCGCTCCAGCGTGCTGTAGCCCGCCTCGCCGCTGGCCGCCCGGCTGCCGCCCGCCTCCGCAAGCCATGCCTCCTCGTCGAAGGGAAGCCGGGCGAACATCTCCCTTTCCTCCTCGCTGAGCGGGAGCACCTTGTCGTAGAAGCCGGGCAAAGTGACCCGGCCCGCATCGTCGTGCAGCCCGGCGAGCAGCGCGGCGAGGGCGTGCAGCGGGTTCGGCACCCCGCCGCCGAACGACCCCGAGTGCAGGTCCCTGCCGGGACCGGTCATGTCGATCTGGGCATCGAGCAGGCCGCGCATCCCCGTGCACATGGACGGTACGTCCGCCGCCCACATCGTGGTGTCGCTGACCACGATCACGTCACAGCCGAGCCGGTCCCGCTCGCGGCGCAGCAGGTCGGCGAAGTGCGGCGAGCCTGACTCCTCCTCGCCCTCGATCAGCAGCCTGATCGTGACCGGCGGCGCGGCGCGGCGTGAGGCGGCGAGGCACGCGCGCACGCCGAGGGTGTGCAGCAGCACCTGGCCCTTGTCGTCCGAGGCGCCGCGTGCCAGCAGCAGGCCGTCACGCTCGGCGGGCTCGAACGGGGGGCTGTGCCATTCGCTGAGCGGCTCGACGGGCTGGACGTCATGGTGCCCGTAGACGAGAACCACGGGCGCGGCCGGGTCATCCGCGGGCCACTCGGCGAAGACCGCGGGCTGCCCGGCGCCGTCACGGGCTGCGCTCCCGGTCTCCCAGATCTCCGCGACGGGGAAGCCGGTCTCGCGAAGGTGAGCCGCGAGCCACTCCGCGGAGGCGCGGACGTCGCCACGCCGGGCAGGGTCAGCGGAGATCGAGGGGATTGCCAGCCAGTCCTTGAGCGCGTCGAAGAAGCCGCGAGCGTTCGCTTCGACATAGCTACGGGCATCCATCACTACCGGCCGCCTCCTCGCGCAATCCCGGCTTCCTGGCCGAGCCCGGCATATCCGGCCGCTCCGCCAGCGCGGCGGCCGGGGCCGGGCCTTGCCAGAAACTCTAGCGGCCGGGCGCGCGCCGACGGCCCGGCGTGCGCCGCGCTGTCACAGCGGGGAGTGCGGGCCGCTCGTCGCGCTGGCCCCAGACGTCCGCGGTGCTGTCATCAACGACGGCTCCGCCGTCGCCCTGCCTCGCTACGCCCGTGCTGCCCGCCAAGCCCGTGCATGGTTCCCGCCGCGCGAGGTGAGCGGGCCGCTCGCACGGGCCGCCGCGAAAGCACCGCCGGCCCGTGCGCGCGGGACCGGCCTGCGGGCAGCACTCCCGGGCGGCCACTCGCACGGGCTCAAAGGGCCCGTGCCCGCCGGGCCGGCAGGCAGCACTGTCTCACCGGCGCCGCAGGGCTGGCACCAGGAACTCCAGCGCCACCGTGACCGTGGCCACGGTGGCAGCTGTCATCAGGGGACGTTCCCTCGCGACGGAAACCGCCCGCTCCGCGGCATACCGGGCACGCACATTCCACCCCGCCCGGCGTGCCCGCACGGCCGGAACCTGCGTGCCCGGCGTGCCTGCCGCGGCGGGCCATGCCGCGGCGCGTACCGCGCCTATCCTGCCCTGAGCCCGGTGCCTCGCCTGGCTGCCCGATGAGGACACCGCGTGCCGTGCCCCGGCGACCGTGCCAGCGACCTGGCTGCGTACCCGGGTGACCCGCTCCCCCGCCCGGCCCCGCGCCTGCCCCATCCTGGCCCGCAGGAGCGCCGACATGTCGCTGGCGTTCCTGCGGGCACGCGCCTTCACGTCCGTCTTCGCGACGAGCGCCTCCAGGGACGCGCCAAGCCGGGCACGGGTCTGCTCGATGTCCTGCAGCAGTGCCTCCTGAGTAGCCGCCGGCTTTTCAGCCGCCGGCTTTTTCACGCTGCCCTTGCCAGCAGACGTTTCCGCGGTCATCCCCGTATCCTCTCCTCGTCACGCCGTCGCGCGCTGGCCACGCACGGTATCGCCCCTCATACCCGCTGCTGACCTGGGCTAACACGGACGGCAGGTGAGCGCAGAGCTGGCGGGCTGTCACCGCGTGGACAAGGACGCCCCCGGTTCTACCGCGTCGCTGCGGCCGGCGGAGTGCGGCGCTTGCTGCGTGCGGCCCCGCTGGCTCTGGGCCTGCGTGCACGCCGTAACCTGGGGCGCCGCGATCCCGCACAAGGCTCCCGTGCCCCGCTGGCCGATGCTGCTGAGGAAAGCCAGGCCAAGGATCAGCAGGCCCAGCACGACCATCACCACCGCCAGGGGGGTGATGTCCTTCAGGCGTGACCGCCACGGCGACAGGCGCTCCAGCCGGGGCAGCGCCCCGGGCAGGACCATCCGGTTGAAGTCCGACAGCAGGTCCGCCAGCGCCGGATCTGACTGCTCCAGCGAATTCTCGATCTCGGCGAGCGCCCGCTGCTCGCCTGGTGCGAGGCTCATGATCGGCCTCCATATGTACGTGCCGCAAGCTCCTGCCTAGTTCATATCCACTCATCCCGATTTCTATCGTCCAGCGACATAAAATCGGAGCTTCTGCGGCACGGTGCCGGCGGGCTCAGGGGGCCACGGCGGTGGCCCGGTTGTTCCCCGCGCCGGCCATGGGACGGCTGTCACGGCGACGGCGGACCGCGGTAGCGAGCCCGTGGAGCACGGAAGCGGTGGTGCCGATGTCCATGCAGGCGTCCGTGATGCTCTTCCCGTAGACGAGCCGGGCCGGATCACCGGGCTCCTGCCGCCCGGCCCGCAGGAAGCTCTCCAGCATCACGCCGACGAGGCCGTCCTCCCCCGAGGCGATCTGCTCCGCGAGCGAGGCGGTCACGGCCGGCTGCCGGCGGTGGTCCTTGTTGCTGTTGCCGTGGCTGGCGTCCACCATCACACGCCGAGGCAGCCCGTGGGAGGCCACCGCCTCCAGCGCCGCCGCCACCTGCCGGGCGTGATAGTTCGGCCCGGAGCGGCCGCCCCGCAAGATGATGTGGCAGTCGGGGTTGCCCGCCGTGGTGACCACGGCAGCCGCTCCGGCCGGGGTGACGCCGAAGAACGTGTGCGCGGCCGCTGCCGCCCGGCACGCGTCGACCGCCACCTGGATGTCACCGTCGGTGCCGTTCTTGAACCCGACGGGCATCGACAGTCCCGACGCAAGCTGGCGGTGCACCTGGCTCTCGGTGGTCCGCGCGCCGATCGCGCCCCAGGCGACGGCGTCGGCGATGTACTGGGGTGTGACCGGGTCGAGCCACTCGCAGCCGACCGGCATGCCGATCCCCACGATGTCCAGCAGCAGCCGCCGCGCTACCCGCAGGCCGCGGTGAACGTCGTAGCTGCCGTTCAGCCCGGGGTCGTTGATCAGGCCCTTCCAGCCGGTCACCGTGCGCGGCTTCTCGAAGTACACCCGCATCACGATGAGGAGGTCATCATCCAGCGAGCGGCGAAGCTCGGCCAGGCGGCGCGCGTAGTCCAGCGCGGCGACCGGATCATGGACCGAGCAGGGGCCCACCACGACGAGCAGGCGGTCGTCGGTACCGTCGAGCACCGCCCGGACATCGGCGCGGGCCCGCTCTACCGACTCGCCCAGGCGTTCGCCGAGCGGCAGCTCGTCGCGCAATGCCGCCGGCGGCAGCAGCGGTTCATACCCGAGGATGTGAGTATCGCTCGTGTGCGGCATGTCTCTCCTCCCGGCAGGCCCGACACCCGCACCTGGGAGCCAGTCTGCCCTGACATGAGAAAGACAGAGGCGATCGCCTCTGTCCGGCTGGCTCCAGGTGATGGTCAGCGCACGCGTTCGCGGCCGGCGTCACCCAGAGCCAGCCTAAAGCGCCAATACCATCGCGACACGCGAACGATGTTACACCACACGCCACGGATCCCGCGCGGGGCCCCCCGCAGGAGGGTTCCGCGGGCAATCTCCTGCCCGCGGCATGCCGGCCCTGCCTGTGCGGCTCACGTGGCCGAGACCACGGGATCCAGCCTCGCGGGCTGCCGCGACGGGCCGTTGCCACAGGTGACGGACACCGGCAGGCCCGCGGCCGGGCGGCTTGCGGCGGCCAGGTGGAATCGCACCCAGCGGGCGGGGAAACGGCCCGTCAGCCATGCCCGCGGCAGCCTGAACCGGTCTGCTCACGCTGACCAGGCGCAAGGTGCCGGAAAATAAAGCTACGTAGTCGTTCACCCGGCGCGCGGCACGGATCATCCACGATCCGTGCGGCCGACCGGGACAGAAAGGGGCGCTCATGCTTGTGGCGTTCTCGGTGACGCCGCTCGGGACCGGCGAGAGCGTGGGAGAGCTCGTGGCCGACGCGGTCCGGGTCGTACGGGAGAGCGGCCTGCCGAACCGCACCGACGCGATGTTCACCACCATCGAGGGCGACTGGGACGAGGCCATGGCGGTGGTCAAGCGGGCCGTGGACGCGGTCGCGGCGAAAGCGCCGCGGGTCAGCCTGGTGGTCAAGGCCGATCTGCGCCCCGGTGTGACGGGCGGGCTTACCACCAAGGTGGAGAGCGTGGAACGCCATCTGCGGCCCTGACGGGCCGGCTCCCTGCCGGGATCACCCCTCGGCGGGGATCGCCTCGATGAGTGCCGTGAGCCCGGCCTCGTCGAGCAGGTCGGCAGGGCGGACGGTCACATCGTGCCGTACGTAGTAGAAAGCCGCGCGCACCTGGCTCACGGGCACCCCGGCGAGCGCCGCCCAGGCCAGCCGGTACGCGGCGAGCTGGACCGCTGCGGCGTGGCGCTCGGCATCCGAGGAGGGCGGCTGCCCGGTCTTCCAGTCCACCACGTCGAATCCGCCGTCACCGGAGTCATCGAACACCGCGTCGATCCTGCCGCGGACAACCCGGCCGGCGATCAGCGTCTCGAACGGCACCTCGACGTCCCGCGGCCACCGCCGCCCCCACTCGCTGGCCTCGAAGCGGGCGCGCAGGTCCGCGAGGTCGCCGTCCGGCGAAGCGGCCGCCGCATCGTCGTCCGCGCCGGACAGGCCGAACAGTTCGTCGTCGTCGATGAGCCGCTGCTGGCCGTACCGTTCCTCCAGCCACCGGTGGAAGGCCGTGCCCCGCCGGGCCTGCGACGCCGGGGGACGCGGCATGGGCCTGCGGATGCGGCTGGCCAGTTCGGCAGGGTCACGCGCCAGCGTCACCAGCGAGGACACCGACAGGTGGCTCGGCAGGACGACGCGCAAGCCGCTCTCACCGCGCCGGCGCTCCCGCTCGGCGAGCAGGAGATCGGCGTCCCGCCGCCACGCGGCCACCAGCGCCTGGTCAGCCGGGTCCAGGCCGGCCATCTCCGCACCGGGCTGACCCGCACCGGGCCGACCCGGACAGGCAGGGCCGCCGCCAGCGGAAGCCCTGGGGACTGTTGTGCCGGGACCGGTACCGGCCAGTGCCCGCATGGCCTCTGTCACCATGTCAGCGGCCTCCCTGACGGCCGCATGCCGTTCGTCCGCGTGCGTCACCGGCCAGGGAGCCGACGCCGGCTCGGCCAGCACCGGGTTGACAGCATCCCCGGCGGGCGGCGGGGCCCAGCGGGCCACGTGGCCCGCACCCGCCTCGCACGCCGACCTGACCTCCTCAAGGAAGGGCGAAGGCCCGAGCCGCGCGGCCCCTTCTCCCCACCAGTACCCGGTGCAGCCGAGCCAGAAAGCCGCCCTGGTGACCGCCACGTACATAAGGCGGCGTTCCTCGGCCAGGTCCCTGCGGGCGCAGCCTTGGCTGAACGCCGTGATGTCATCGGCGTCCAGGCTCCGCAGCGCGGGCAGGTCGGCTGCGTCGCCCCGCAGGCTGAAGGGCAGCAGCCGCGCGTTGTCCGTCCAGCGTGTTGAGGCCCGCGGCCGGGCGGGGAAGACCTGGGCACGCGCCCCGGCGGACAGTCCCGGCACGAAAACAGCGGCCCACTCCAGCCCCTTGGCCGCGTGCACGGTAGCGATCTTGACCGTGTCGGCCTCTCCCACGCGGCCGGCCTCCAGGCCGAATTCCTCCGTCTCCGCGGCGGCGAGGTAGGCGAGGAAAGCCCCGAGCGTGGGTTCCTCCCTGCCGCCGGCGAACTCGGCAGCGGCGTCGGCAAGGGCATCCAGGTCAGCGCGGGCGGCGAGCGGGTCCGCACCGGGGCGGGCAGCGACCTCGATGTCCAGGCCCAGCGTGCGCTCCACCTCGCCGATCAGATCGGGGAGGGGCCGGCCCGCCTGGCCGCGAAGTGCCCGCAGCTCGGCGGCGAGCGCGCGGAAGCGGGCATACCCCGGTGCCGAGTACGCGGCCGGGTCCCCGAGGTCGTCGAGGGCCTCGACAAGGCTCCCGGTGTCCGCTGTCAGGTCCGTGATCGCCTCGGCCAGCGCGTCCTTCTCGCCGGGCCGTTCCCTGGCTGCCTCCTGATCCCCGTCTCCCGCCTGGCCTGCCCCGCCGGGGATGTTCGCCCGGCCCCCGCCGGCGCCGGGCTGGCCGTCAGCCCCGGGCTGGGCGCCGGCCCCGGGCTGGGCGCCGGCCCCGGGCTGGGCGCCGGCGCCAGGCACCGGCGCGGTGCCCTGAGCATCCGGCCCGGCCTCGTCGTCCTCGCCGGCAAGCTCGCGGGCACGGCGGCCGAGCGCCACCAGGTCACGAGGCCCGATCCGCCACCGCGGTCCGGTGAGCAGCCGTACCAGCGCGTCTGAGGCCGACGCGTCGTGCACCACGCGGAGCGTCGCCACGACATCGGCGACCTCGGGTACCGCGAGCAGCCCGCCGAGGCCCACCACCTCGACCGGGATGCCGCGTGCCTCGATCGCGCGGCGCAGCGCGGCGAACTGCGATCGCTTGCGGCACAGCACCGCGATGTCGGAAGGTTTGATCTTCCTGCCGTCGCGTTCAGGCGGGTCAGGGTCCCCGGCAGTCCCGCCGGGCCAGCGGCCGCCGTCCGGCGCCGTGCCGGGCGGCAGGGCGAGCAGCTCGGCGATCCGCTCCGCCACCCACTCGGCCTCCTCCGCGGCGGTCTCCAGCAGGGCGCACGTCACCTCGCCGCGCGCGGCCCTGCCGGGGGCGGGCACCAGGCGTGGCACGTCCGGCGCCTCCGCGCGCAGGTCCTCCTGGATGACTGCTGCCGCATCGAGCACCCGGCCAGCGTTGCGGAAGCTGGTGGACAGCCGCCTGACCTGCGCGCGGGCCGGCGCGGACGGCGCTTGCGCGCCAGCAGCCGGACGGCCGGGCCCCGGCGGGGAACCGGAGGCGGCGGAAGGGCCGGCAGGCCCGGGGAAGTCAAGGATGAACCTCCGCAGGTTGCCGGCACTGGCGCCACGCCAGCCGTAGATCGACTGGCACGGGTCGCCCACGGCCGTGACAGGATGGCCGGCGCCGAACAGCGCGCGCAACAGCACGAGCTGGGCATGGCTGGTGTCCTGGTACTCATCGAGCAGGACGACCGCGTAGCGGGCGCGCTCGGCCGCCCCGACCTCAGGGTGGCGGGTCGCGATCCTCGCCGCCAGCGCCACCTGGTCACCGTGGTCGAGCACCTCGCGGGCCGCTTTCTCCCGCGCGTAGGCGGCCACCAGCGGCAGCATCTGCTCCCTGGCGCGCTGGCACTCGCAGATCTTCCTGACGGTGGCGGGAACGCGGCCGCCCAGGGCGTCCCGCTGTCCGGTCAGCCACTGGCCGACGGCCATGACATCCGCCACGTCCTGCAGGTGCTCGGCCATCTCCCCCGCCAGTGCCAGCACTGCCGCCGTGACGGTCCGCGGCGACCAGGTGATGTCGTCCATCGGCCCGTCGTAGGCGGCCACGATCCGGGCCGCGAGCTGCCAGGATTCTGCCGGGGTGATCAGCCGCATCGCAGGCTCAAGGCCCTCGCGCAGCGCGTTGTCGGCCACGAGGCGGCCCGCGTAGGCGTGATAGGTGCTGATCACCGGATCGCCGGGCAGCTCACCGGGCGGGGCGGCGCCGCCCGGACCGGTGGCGCCCTGCGTCCCCGCGGCGGGCGCCGGCGCGGCGGGCACGAGGCCCGAGCGGTACAGGCGCTCCAGCCTGGCACGGACCCGCCCGGCGAACTCCGCGGTCGCCTTCCTCGTGAACGTGAGGCCGAGCACCCGGTCGGGCCGGACCAGCCCGTTCGCGACCAGCCACACCAGCCGGGCCGCCATCGTCTCGCTCTTGCCCGAGCCGGCCCCGGCGATCACGGCGAGCGGCCGGAGCGGCGCGGAGATCACGGCCGCCTGCTCGGCGGTCGGCTCGGGAAGGCCGAGGATACGCGCGAGCTGCGCCGGGCTGAACCGCGCCCTCACGGCTCCACCTGCGCGCCCTTGGGGTGCACGGGGCAGCAGGATGCGACGGAGCATGTGCGGCAGCCCGGGTTCACCCTGGCCTCGAACACCGAGCCGGCCATCCCCGCGGCGACGGCCTCGACGAGGTCCTTGGCCCAGCCGGGCTGCGGGTCGTCGGCCAGCGCCTGCTGCCGCTGCACCCGCGCCCGGCTGGTAAGGCCCGCCTTGCCGACGTGCACGAGCTCGGCGCCGCCGGCTTCGGTGAGGCCGAGATGCTCGAAGGCGCCAAGCAGCACA
>Ga0209061_1005036_pt1 | contig 11995 bp, 23 predicted proteins | sample Coa_R1_10_FD_187157 | JGI IMG/M metagenome (GOLD analysis project Ga0209061, IMG submission 187157) | Surface soil microbial communities from Centralia Pennsylvania, which are recovering from an underground coalmine fire - Coalmine... | ecosystem: Environmental > Terrestrial > Soil >...
GATGCATCGCGGCCAGTTGCTCATCGAGAAACAGGTTCATCTTGTCTCCTCTTAACTTCTTGCTCTTGACTGATGTTTTCTTCTTACAGGAACAAGTGTACCATGCTATACCTGACACCCTCTGTCACATTTTCGCCTTTTTAGGCCTTTGCCTCGCCTTTTCCGATCTCCCTGGTTGGTTCTACAGGCGAAGAAAGAGGTACAGATATGTTGCGATTTTTTCACATGTGTTTAGACTTATAACTGTCAAAAGAACTGTCATTTTTGAAGAGGAGAAGGCCAGCGAACATGCTTTTTGATGGGCATGGTACAATAGTTCCGTAGGGTTCCTATCACATAGTAGAGCTTAGAATTGAGGAACGGATAATGCCTGAGTCGCAAACTGCCCTGGGTAAGACCAGGCAGGTATCTATTCATGAACGCTCCATTCGCGTTGGCGATTTCATCGTGGTGAACGGCTACCGGGTGAATCGAACATTGCTTAAAGCGCGATTTGCTGAAGGAGGCTATCAAGCTCAAGAAACAGCACATTTCTTACTATTTACGCGGGGAGTTGCTCCCAGGACAATACTCGTCCACTGGTTCGCCTCCGAGGAGATAAATGCGGACATTAAGCACTTCATGTACCTGGAATTAAAGCCATTGGGATTGCTCGATCGACCTCAGCATTATGGAGAGATTCTCGCTGGAATTGTTGGCTCGTTCTTCCCAAAGGATGTAAGAAGGGCCTGGCATTATTTCGGAGCCAATACCTTGCAGCAGTTTGTGGCTTTTCTATCGACGGTCTCCACACCACCATATCCTGATTACACCTGTATCGGCTCGTTTGCCACACAATACAAACGCATATGCGAACTCTGTACCGGGAAGACGTTTCTTGATGCTGGTTGTGAGTCAGGTTTCCTTCCTGTGTTGATTGCCGAACGAATCCCTTTTATGACACGGGTCGTAGGTCTTGATATACGTCCGGATATGTTTGATGTTGTGAGCGAACTGGCCCGAGAGCGGGGCCTGTCAAATGTAGAATTTATCCAGGCAGATCTTCTGGCCGAAGACTTTGCCAGAGTAGGGCAGTTTGATACAGTTACTGCTATCGGTGTAATAGAGCATTTTTCTGAGCCTGAAATGTACCGTGTTCTGGCGAATTTGCTAAAGATAACAGCACAACGGCTCATTCTCATTGTCCCTTATGAAAATGAACCTGAACCAGTTTACGGGCATGAACAGCTATTCACTCCTGCCACGCTTGAGTCTATAGGAAAATGGTGTGTCCAACACTTAAATGGAATGGGGAAAATCTGGCTCGAAGAATGCGTAGGAGGACTGTTGCTCATAGAGCGATCTTAGAAAGAGAGAAGAGGCGAACGCACAACAAATCTCTTCTCTCTTCTCTTTATCACAGTAGAGAACTGACCTGAGAGAGTTGACGTTCTGCTTCAGCTACAAAAGTGAGTACTTCTGAGTCGTGAGGATATTGCTCTAGCAAATCTCCTCTGAGGTACTCAACAAACTGATTGTTTACCATAGGAGCATTCATGCTTGCTATAATGGGCGTGGCCTGCCGTGCCACTTGCAAGCTAACGCCTCGCTCCCGCATACGTGCATAAGCCATAGCCAGCGGTATCAGAATACTGGTTCGGCGCACAAGCCAGTTAGGAGGACTGTTGATAAGAGCTTCTTTAAGATAGTCAACCGCTTGTTTGTAGTTGCCACTCATAAGGGCTAGTTTTCCGGCTAACTGGAGCCAACTCGACCGGTCAAATTCTTCTTTGGGACTAATCTGATCGAGGTATGCACTAGCTTCTTCGAGCCTTTTCTGAGCAATTCCATAATCCCCCATCTCCATAGCGTTATCTGCCCAGCAACAGAGTAGATGCGCTCTTACGCGCACATGCTCTTCTTCGAGATGTCCAAGACTGCGTAGAGCCTCCTCTATAGATTGAAGAGCTTCTGTATGCTGACCTAATGCCTGATACGTGTCAGCGAGGCAGACGAGGCTCTGCGCAACGTACAAGGGATCACCTGTCCCAAGTGCAGCGACATGCGCATTAGTATGAGCCTGGAGAGCCTCTTCATAATGCTCCTGCAAGTGTTGCGCTCTACCGATGAGATTGTATACACCTGCATAGTAGATAGGCCTTACCTGAGAATATAAAAGGGCATGATTCTGTTGTACCAGGAACAACTGTGCTTGACCAACCGCAAGAACCTGTGCATTGCCAGCCGTGTGGAAAAGTTTCCATCCCGAGACGATACTCTCACTCAATGCCTGATGAAGCTTGACGCGATCTTCGGCTGAAATGTGTTGCCCTGTCGAGATGGGGATGTTGCTAACTGCTGCTGCGGCTCCAATTTGGAGTAGTTTGCGTCCTAATTCGCGTCGTGACATTTTCGGCATTGCCTGAACCCCTTTCAAAACTATCTGCAACGACTCAAACAGGGTTTCAAGCGACCACCCTTCATCCAACAGTTGAGCCAGATCGTCGGCTTCGAGAACCAACCACGCGCCTAATTGCTCTTCAAGCGTCCCCTCAGTTGCGTAGAGCCTACTTATGGCCTGATTGCCCTTGAGTAGCGACGGGGCTTTACTCTCTAGGAGAGAAGAGGCCCTTACAGGCAACTGGTCAGCTTCGCTCTTCTGATGACTGCTCACTTCCGCCTGCTCTTCGCCCACCAGGCCCAATTCCTGAGCCGTCTTGCCAAAGTACCGGCATAATCGCTCCCGCGAATCCGCGCTCAGTGGTTCTCCAGCTTCGGCACGCTTAATTGTCACTAATGCCAACTGCGTTTGGGCGGCCAGTCCTTGCTGCGTCAGGTTGCGGCACAAGCGGGCCAGTTTAAGCGGGTGTTGATGAGTATCGCTCATTTTCCCTGTACTCCTTAGTGTAGTGGGTGAACCCACCGTTGTCGATGAGTTTTGAGCAGAAAAGACCTACTGATCCCAAAGTGAGCTACAAGTGATCTCTTTCTGAGCTATTGCTCTCTTCATTTCGCTATACACTACGATTGTACCACAAGATGGTACAGCTTGAAACAAAAGCTCTAAGCCTTGCTGCTATCACTGATAGGAACTTCAGGTTCGGGCTTTTTGCGTGGCCCATGTGGTCCAGATTTGCGAGGTGTTGCCAGAAACGTTTCCAGCGAATCCGTATAGATGAACCAATCACGCGAAAGCTGGAAACCCTCTAATGTTCCTTTTCTCAGTAAATGAGCAAGATATGTTTTACTTAATCCTGAGCGTTCAACGGCTTGCGCCGTGGTGAGACACTCACGATCGGTCTCAATATTCTTGAGTATCGCTTTTAGCACGGGAATCCTCTCTATTTATTGTTCTTGAGTGTGATTATAACACACGCGAAAGCTTGCAAATCATAGCTAATTTATGTTATAATAACATTAGTTAGTTATTATAACGATATCTAGCTAATATTTGTACCTGAACAACTGAATGGGGTTTCAGCCCTAGCCAGGCGAGGATATGCGCTAGTCGCCCTTTTTCCCAACCGTTGACATGTCCGGTTGGGATGATCTGAGTGTAGAGAGGAGGGAAAAGAGCCAGCAGGCCACTTAGAGACAGCAGTTCAGCGTGAGCCATGAAGCGAGTCGAGTCATGGCGGGCGGTATCCTGGCATGGCGTGCGCAAGCAGCCTGATTGTGGCGTACCGGGGGCTTGTCCTTTCCCACTTGTTTCTTCCCGGTTGATCTCTGCTCGTCTTCTTCTCATGGCGATCAGGGATGAGCCGCTGAAGAAAGGAGGTGATCTTACTGGCTCAACCATTGTCACAACCGAACGCTTTTGAAGTCGCTGGCTTCTGCCTGACGTGTCCACCCCCGCAGGAGGTGGCTGCCCTGTTACAACCGCTGGGTTTCCGGCTCGTCTTCCAGATGGAGGCAACGATCTACCCGGCCTACGCGCATACGCCCGATCTGCCAGCCCAGTACCACTACAAAGACCCCTTTGGGACCGAGGTCATTTACCTGGCCGGTCAGGATAGCGCTCTGGATGGCGAACGTCTCCCGCGCCATGCTTCGCGCTTTTGGCTCTCGCCTGGCGCGGATCTGCTTGCCTATCGACGTGTCGCTCGTTTGCTGGCTACTACCTGGCCGCTCACCTGGAAGCCCTCTCACGGAGAAAATGCTCTCGTTCTGCGTTTCATCGCCTAGCGTGACCTTTCTCCCCGTCATTCGTGGATACTAGGATGAAAGGTCATTCTTTCATCCTGTTGACCACTTTTATTCTTGAATCAGGAGGACTGCACATGGCAGATCAGCAACAAGACGACTACATTCCGTATGACCCCACCACCGCGATCACGCTGGAGGATTACGACACCATCCACAAGGAAAAAGAGCAGTTTCAGCAACTGCTGCTGCAAGCGCGTGGCGAGTTCATGTACCAGCACTATAATCGCCTCTTGCGCGCCCTTGAAGTTTCCCTTGAACGCGCCGCGAAGGTGAAGGTGCGGCTGGAACGTCAAGAGCGCCGCAAGGTTGCCAAAGAACATCACGAGCAATTGCAACAGCAACGCGAGCAGGCCCGTTTAGAGCGCCTGCAAGAGCGCCTCAAGAGGGTCTGACGAAATGCGGCAGCTCTCATGCAAAAAGGGAAGGGCTTCCGCAACTCGCAGGCCATCTGGGCGCAACTTCTGTAAGATGCTGGCAGGAGGAGGCTGAGAGTCCCGTGATTCCTCTTGCTGGAATAGTGGGACGGTTCCGGGACGATTCCGGGACGATTAAATTTCCTGCCAGCGTCTTTTGCACACCTGGGGAGCAATCTATGGCAGCACCACAAAGCAAAATCCGAGCCGCTATCGGCAGGCTCAATCCGTTCAACAAAGGCCAGAGCCAGCCATCCCGGCAGGCGACCCTGGCTCCAACTTCCTCCTCAACGGCAAGCGGCCCAACCACTGGGCCACTCGCAGGCAAAAGTGGCCCGACGCTGGAGCAGGCGCGTGGACAGATTAACTTGGTCAACTATTCTCCCGATGAGTTGATGCTGCACGTCGAGCAGACGATGGCAGGCGTTCACTTCGGTATGACGGTCCCGGAGAAGTTCAAGGAATACCTGGCCGAGTTCTGGGACGTGACCGGGCCGCTTGTGCTGCTGGCAGGCACTGCTGGCGAGGTATTCGCCTTCATCTGGGGCTACTCAGATGTCAGCGCCTGGTGGATCGGCCTGTCGATCCTGGCGACGGTGATCGTGCTGGAAGCGACTTTTGCCGTCGTCTCCTATAAGAGTTCTACTATCCGCAACCGGGCCGAGCACAAGTCCGGGGGAGTCACCGATGCCGAGCGGCGCATCCTGGCGCGCTACCGCCAGATGTGGCTCTTTCTGGCTCTCGGCGTTGGCGTCGGGCAGGCGGCCTTTCTCATCTCGGCGCTGGGTCTCAAACTCGGCCACCTGCTGATCTTGCTGGTCGCCTTCGTCGTAGCGCGTACCCTCTTCACGCTGGCTTCCGACTTCTACACTGCTTTCGTGCATGCCCGCAAGCCAACCGAGGGGGAGGAGGCAAAGGCGCAGCAGGCCCAACGGGCAGCGCTGGCAAAGGACTTGCTGCACCAGAAAAGCGAGGAAGTACGCATTCTCAACACGGGCATCCTCGACCTCCAGCGTGCGCATACGACTGCCGAAATGGAGCAAGACAAGCTGCGCACGCAACTGGAGGTGGAGCGGCTGCAAAACCAGGCGCAGATCGAAACCTTGAAGAATCAGGCCGAGCAGGCGCGCCTGTTCACCAAGCTCGGCAATAGCCTGATGCGCGCGATGTTTGACCCGGACCTGCCCGACGAGCAGCGTCAGAAGTTGCTCGGCACCATGCAGGGCTTCATGGTGGCCAGCCGCCAGCTTCCGCCGGGCTATCGGCACATCAGCGAAGAGGAGCGTGAGGAGGATCTCTAAACATGCCGGAGAGACGCTATAGCCGCTACAAACGTGCGGATGTGTGGGCGCAAGCCTATCACTTGCAGGGCCGTCTCGATCTCACCATCCTCGACGGGACCGTTTATGGCCATAGCGTTGACATTGAGCGCCCAAGCCGCCGCATGAAGTACCGGGCGGTTGTACTGGCCCGCTCATCGGACTGGTACGCCTTTTCCCTCAACTGTGTGGATCGCTTCCGCCACGGTCTGGATGCGGTGCTGTGTGGAACACACGACTCTTGTCTCCCCGTGCCGGTGCTGGCCCTGGATACCATGCGCTGGTACGAGCCGCTAGAGATGCGTCTCAAGAGCCTGGAACCGACTATTGGCCCCGATGGCAAGCCAGTAGCAGACGCCTTTTCTCAAAGGCGCAAGTCGCACTACGGCCACAATATGCTCATCGGAGCGCTCATGTGCCAGCGAGAAGACGCCCTCAAGCGCCTGCAAAGCTTGCCTCGTTCGACCCGGCTGCGTATCGAAGCCAAGATCAAGCGCCTGCATCAACGCCGTGCCGGGCGTCCCTTGCTGGTCTGGCCGCTCTATGAGACCCCGGATAAGTAAGACAACCAGAAGAGGAGGACATGAATACAGAAGAACTGGTGCAAGCCTTGCGCCAACTCGACACCCTCTACGAGCAAATGCACTCCGTCCAGGCGCTGCTTTTTGGGGACAGGGGCACGAGAGCTTCCTATGAACAGATCACCACCCGTATTGAAACGGCATTCCCCGATTTGTGCGTGCGTCGTGTTTCTTTTACTCATCGCATGGCACACGGGCTGTTTCCGCTTGATGAGCCGGATGAAAAGCGGAAGCAACAGTAGACAAAGGAGGAATAACACATGGGAACAGGTACACCGGCCACTCCAACCGTTACGGTAGATATCGTCCTCTTCAAAAAGCACGGAATTGTCTTGCAACTCTTGCTGATCCAGCGCAAAAAGCCGCCGTACCAGGGCTGTTGGGCGCTGCCCGGCGGCAAGCTGGATACTGGCGAATCCGTGGAACAGGCTGCTGTCCGCGAACTCTCTGAAGAGACGGGCATCACTGGCGTCGAACTCCAGCAGTTCCACGTCTTCAGTGAGCCGGAGCGCGATCCACGCGGTCACTACATCAGCGTCGCCTTCTACGGTTTTGTCGAGGCTGCCATCGAGGCTCATGCTGGCGATGACGCGAGCGCTGCCGCCTGGTTCAACCTCCCTCTCCCTTCTCTGCCGCAACTGGCATTCGATCATGAGCACATCATCCGGGAGGCACTGTCAGAATCAATACTCGAAATGAAATTCGTTCGCCAGGGGAAAGATGAACCTGGAGCAGGCAGAAAGGAGCAACAGACCGTGAAGAAGTGCGAACGCTGTGGAGCGGTCGCCCACACGACAACCGTTACGATGAAGCAAGGAACCCAACCGACGCAATTGTGTGCTGACTGTGTAAAGATTGTCTGTCGTCCTGGAACCAACTGGACAATCAAACGGTAGATACGAACTATCCCCTACCCTGTCCCTCTCATCGAAGCCTTACAGTCAAAGCCAATTTCAGGAGAAGGCAGAAATCTCTTTCTCTCTTCTCTACTCCGCCCAAAAATGCTGCCTGTAACCCTGTAATGACGTTTTAAGGAGGTGATCTCCCCTGCCAAAGTGTTTTTGGGCTGCTTGTCGGCAAACCTTTACCTGCCTCTCCGCCTTTGACATGCACCGTGTGGGTTCTTTCGGCAAGCCCATCTATGCCCAAAGCCCGACCGGAAAGTCTCGGCGCGTCATAGGACATACCCCTTGCTTGCGTTGTTGCCTGGATGAGCAAGAGATGTTCGCAAGGGGAATGGTCAAGGATGAGAACGGCTGGTGGATGACGCGCCCATCGCTCATCCATTGGGCTGAAGACCAGACGAGCTTTTCCGAAGAGAGAGAAGCCATTTCCGCCTTTTCTCAAAGAAAGGATGAGCTGACATGAAAGTCCTCGTGCTCTTTCTCCTCTGTGCGGCGGTGCTCTTGCTCAGCATCGCTATTGGCATCCCAAACCCTGTAGTGCGTGACCTGTTGATGATAAGTATCCTTACTGGCCCGCTCCTGCTCCTGCTTGCGCTTTCTCTGGCGATGGCGCACTTTGCCAGAAAGAGACGACACCATCTGCGAGCAGAGGCTGAGGCTATCTGCAACTTTGACCAAACCATCCCAAAGGAGTAAACCATCATGCAACAGCGATGGGGCTGCGGCTGTAGCCCGCTATTCTGGATTTGTGTCATCCTGGCGCTGGCACTTGTCCTGCTCATTCAGGTGAAAGTCAACCACTGGAATTTCCGCCTGCCGGTGCAGGTCTCTCCCAACTCCCTCAATGCGGTCGCGGCTTCCCTTTCCCATGAGCAGACTTCTCCGTCCTCCTATGTCGTCACCGGTCAGCCCTCGATCAGTGCTGACTTCATCGACCAGGTCCTTGCTGTCTATCATTCCCCGGCTGCCGGGACCGGGCAGGCCATGTATGATCTTGGCGTGCAGTACGGAATTGATCCCGTTTTTGCCCTGGCCTTTTTCTGGCATGAGAGCACCTTCGGCAAGTACGGCATGGCGGCAGTGACGCGCTCGCTCGGCAACCTGCGCTGCGTGGCGGGCTACGCCTGCTATCAAGGTTTTGCAGCCTTCGCCTCCTGGCAGACGGGCTATGAAGCCTGGTACCAGCTTATACGCTCCTATGTGGCGCATGGCCTCAAGACGGTGGCGCAGATCGTTCCTACTTACGCGCCCTCATCCGATGGCAACACGCCAGTGTCCTACATTGCCGCCATCGAGCAGGCAGTGAACACGTGGCGAACTGGGGAGGCGCGCGTATGAGGGTCCACGCTGGTCATTTCCTGCTGTTTCTGATTGTCACGGTAACGCTGGCTTGTATCTTTGGCATTTGGGCGCTCGTCGGTCGCGTGGCCTTGCTCATCATTCTGGCAGGAAAGTGAGGAGGAACCACTATGAAGGAAATAGGAGTATTGCTCCTGACCTGGATCGTGTTAGCGGTGTTGCTGATGCTCAGCTATGGCATGCTCTTCTTCTGGCTTCTCAGGCCAACACTGGCCCGTCTCACGCGTCGTATCCGGGGTATAGCGAACCGGTGTCTCTGCTGTGCCTGGTGCTGGCGAGTACTACGCCTGCCATTTCCGTCCCACTGGTCGTCGAGCATCTGCTACTACCACCAATGGCGGCTCCGGACACAACTCGCCGCCCGCCGCCACAGGAATGAGCGTTTGGTCAGAGGCACGATACTGGAGGCACGCCCATGATGAGAGAACGCATGAAGACGCACCAGGCGCTCTATCCACCCTGGTGCAAGAAAGACAGCCCGGCGACTCTTGCAAAAGAGCGTGACGGCTGGCGCTGTATCGATTGCGGACGCGGCCAGCGTACCACGTACCGCAATGCAGACGATCAACTTTCTATGGTTTTCCTCCATGCCGCCCATATTCACCCGCTTGACCCGGATTATGAGCAGGTAGAGCCGATTGAAGGCCAGCGTCTGCGCGCCAGATGCGCCAGTTGTCATAGAAGATATGACAGCTATTGGAAAGAACGCCAGGCTGAAGTAGAGCATCAGATCACGATGCATCACAGGCTGCTCAGCCGGTTTCTCATCTGGCGCTTCCTGTCCAGTGCATAGGAAGGAGATTACTATGTGCTCAATTCTATTGATCTGGTTTGTACTCGTTCCTGCTGCCATCTGGTTTGAGACGCACTTCCTGTCCGGCGGCTATACGGTACTGCTCCAGCTTGCCTGCAATCTGTTTAATGGGCAGATGCATCTTGACCCGGTGGAGCTCATGAGGCTGGATGAAAGCAACTTCATCCTGGCGCTGACGGCAATCCAGATCAGACGCTATAGCCTCAAGATTGACGAGCTGACCAAAGAGGAAGGAAGCAAACCATGACAAGACTTACTGGGAAGGCAGCCATATCTCAGTCGGCTTTTCCTGGTGGGAAAGCTGCTCCTCTTCGTTCCCCACTCAAGCAGATGGCCCCGGATGAGGTGCGCGCCTGGCTAGAGCAGACCCGTGAGGCATTGCAGCGCAAGATGCGGCGCGAACGGGACTACCTCGACAGACGGGCAAGGCGAGGTGTTCGCACACCAACCGACGAGGCATACGAACACGATCAGGCGCTGGAAGCTGATCTCTTGCGCCTGCTGGACGAGATCGAAGAGACGCTTGGGGAGGTGCTGCCATGAATCTGCTGGCACCCATCTTGCGCGGGCGCGAGCACCAGCGGCGCTGTTTTCTCTGTCATCCGGCACGTGAGCTTGACGTGCCGGATTTGTGTTTCTGGCATTTTTATCTCTTTGAGTGGCGTCTGTGGCGCTTCCTGCGCCGGACCAGGCAAGTGGGAAAAGGGAGGTGGAAGCCGTGATGCAGCAATTGAAGGGGCGCTACCCGCCCAACTGGAAGCACCTCTCACACGCCTGTAAAGAGCGGGCGGGCTGGCAGTGCGAGCATTGCCATGTCAAGCAGCACACGCTGATGACCTCGGCCAAAGGCACGCCCTACATCATCTACCTGCACGCCGCCCACACCCATCATGACCCGACCAACCCACAGCCGGACCTGATCGCGCTGTGCGTCTGCTGCCACGCTCGTTACGACGCCGGGCATCGGCAGCGTCAACGGCGTCTCGCACTGGAACGGCGCAAGCACCAGCGCCTACTGGCAGAACGCACAGACTTCCGCTTTGCCGGTGGCTAAGCAGAAAGGAGGTTTCCTATCCAGCCATCCACGTTTGAAGAAATCTACACCACCTACAAGGGGCTGATCTATCATCGGCTCTATCACTTCGTGCATGATCGCGAGCTGTCCGAGGATCTCACTCAGGAAGTGTTTTGCCGGGCATGGAAGGCGCTGCCTGCTATGCCTCCTGGTCCGCTCAACATGCAGCCCTGGTTGTGTCGCATCGCCACCAACCTGGCGATTGACACACTGCGTCGTCAACGCCTGCTGGCCTGGTCTTCTCTCGGTCAGTCAGAACAGGAGCCGCAGGACGAGCGGCAAGCTGATCCACAGATAGTCTATACAGCTACAGAAATCATCAGCACGGCGATGGCTCGTCTTCCAGTCTCCTATCGCCGTGCCTTGCTCTTGCGAGCGCAAGGCTACCGACTGACCGAGATTGCCGACCGGCTTGGAGTGGCCCGCAGCGGCATCAAAATGCACCTCTCGCGAGCGCGTCACGCCTTCCAGAAGCACAGTACCGGCTGCTACAAAGCGAGGAGCAAGAGCCGTCACCAGGGCAATCGTCACCAGCCTGGTCACTAACGGTTGATGGTTCTCTTCATGTATCAAAAGGAGATCCCCATGGCAACCTTTGAAAAGCGCGACTTTCCAGAAATCAGCAGAACGGCGTATCTCATCACTGACGACTACGGCCATACTGCTGAACTCACACTGGCGCAAGCGAATCACCTGCTTGAATGGCTTTATCAGCAGAGAGACGAACTGTATAGGCTCACTCACCAGGCACTAGAGCAGGCTACACCCTGGTATGAAGAGACGCCAGCAGAGTTTCTAGCCGGTTTCGATGAAATCATTGAAGTACATCGCCAGGGCCAGCAGCGCGGAAAGCCTGAGCAGCAGAACCAGGACGCTAGCAAGCCATTGACAGCGTCTTACCCGCATCCGAACGGGAGGTCATCCGGCTGCGCTATGGTCTGGATGGAGAAGGAGAGAGGATGCGTACGCAACCGGAAGTGGCGGCTGTTCTAGGCTGCCATGTCAATACAGTAGCGCGGCGAGAGTGGCGAGCAAAAGCCCAATTGCAGCAAGCCCTGGCTCCCTTCTTCTATGAGTACGAGGATGAACAAGGGCTCGAGCGAGAGGTGGCATAAGGTGGGGGACGCCGGTGGGGTGGGGATGTGGTGGCATGGGGGTCTCATCTCTCGCCGGGTGGTGAGGTGGGGCAAGCCGTACCGCAGGCGGGGTCCCCTTCGGGATGCCTGCCTACGGCTTAGCCGTAAGCACAGGGGCGGCGGGCGTCGAGGGGGCGGGGCGTACCTGTCGGCCAGAGGGGCTGCCGCTCCTGCACCGGCCTCCCTCACCCCCTCATCTCTCGCCTGG
>Ga0209061_1005037_pt1 | contig 11989 bp, 16 predicted proteins | sample Coa_R1_10_FD_187157 | JGI IMG/M metagenome (GOLD analysis project Ga0209061, IMG submission 187157) | Surface soil microbial communities from Centralia Pennsylvania, which are recovering from an underground coalmine fire - Coalmine... | ecosystem: Environmental > Terrestrial > Soil >...
GTGCGCGGACCCGACTCCGTCGAAAAGAATTAAAAAAACTCTTGACAAGCAGATTGAAGCGGTTCAAAATCTGCATTGATGGAGAAATGCCTATGATATCCACCAAACTCGCCCCCTCCATCACAGCTTGGAGCAACACCAAAATGTTGTCTGCCGGAGGTTCGAATTCTTACGGTCGGAAATATACACGTTTCCCCGGAGGTCCAAACCATTCTGCCGCGGAATATACACTAGCCAGACTCTATGTGAGCACAGGTAGGAGAGTAGCGGGGCAGGCTCTGATCTATCGGTTTGAGCGACAGCGGCAGACCGAGAAGGAGAAAGAGAGTCAAAAGCCAGGGATTGAATTGGCTCAGAACTAGTTTTGTGCAGGATTTTCCCGAGGAGGCGTGATGATGAATCGAATAGAGAGTTTCAGATCCATAGGTAGTCGGATACCGACGGTATGCAAGTCTATAGACCGCCAACCATTTTCTCGTATGCTATTTCTGCTCTTTTGTTGCAAGCTGGCATTTAGCCGGTTCAATAGTGGGTTCACCGCGGTCGTCCGGGGCGCAGCCGCCGCAGCGGATAGTCTACCAGGCTTAGGGAGATCTGAGATGCGGAAATTCGCAGCAGCGGCCATGGCGCTGGTACTCTTGCCGTCTATGTCGTCGGCGCAAGCAGTGGGGAGCATTTCTGGGACCATTACCGATTCCACCGGGGCAGTAATGGCGCACGTCCAAGTAAACGTAAAAAACCAAGGCACGGGAGAGGAGCGGACGGTCACCACAGATGACAGTGGGCACTATATGGTTCCGCTATTGCCGGTGGGCACTTACAGCGTGACGGCAAGCGCCAACGGCTTCCGGTCGAGCGAAGATCGCAACGTCAACCTGGAGGTGCAGCAGAACCGCACGATTGACTTGGTTTTACAGCCGGCTTCCGTAGGAACGGAAATCACGGTATCGAGTCAGGAAGCCCAAGTCGAGGTACAGCGGACGGATGCGACATTGGGGCAGACTATTCATTCCGAGCAGGTGGCTCAGTTGCCCCTAAACGGGCGGGATTTCGTCCAGCTTGCGCTGCTCGGTCCCGGCACCGTGCGCGGGCAACGGCCAGGAGATTTCCTAAATCAGGGCGGCAGCAGTGAGGTATCGTTTCGCGGCAGCGTTTCCTTGTCGGCTCAGGGCATGCGCGAGAATGCAAACGACTGGCTATATGACGGTGTGGACGATAACGAGCTGACGGCAGGCGGCGTCGGATTCCTGCCGCAAATCGATGCCATCCGCGAGTTTCGCGTGCTGACCTTCAACTACTCGGCCGAATACGGGAGCCGCGGCGGGACCACCGTGCTGGTAAGCAGTAAATCCGGAACGAACGAACTGCATGGCACGCTCTTCGAGTTCGTACGCAATCAGATTTTCGACGCGCGCAACTTTTTCGATGGTGCGCGCAAGGCTAAGTATAACCAGAACGAATTTGGGGGATCGCTTGGCGGTCCGGTTTGGAAGAATAAGACGTTCTTCTTCACAGACTTTCAGGTAAATAAAATTCGGCAGGGTCTGACCATACTCTCGACGGTGCCCACGGCTCTGGAACGCCAGGGCATATTCACGGAATCATTTCCGAATGCGCCCCTGCAAACGATTTACGATCCCAACTCATTGCATACGGACCCGACTACGGGCGCCCAGGTGAGGAACGCATTTATAGGAAATCAAATTCCAGCTTCGGAGATCAGTCCGATCGGCTTGGCCATTGCAAATCTGTACCCGCTTCCCATCTTCACGGACAGATTGGGGGGAAATTATCTATCCAATCCGGTGAAGACGATTGATGACGGGCAGTGGGATTTTCGCATTGATCACACATTCCGGGATCAGGATCACCTGTTTGCGCGCTTTAGTTGGGACGATGCGTCGGAATTCCTTCCGTCCGGACTACCGGGTTTCGGCGCGGCGAGCGCATTCTCAAGCACGCAGAGTTTCACTACTCATGCGCGCAACGTGGCGTTGTCGGAGACGCATATTCTGTCACCCACACTAATTAATCAAGTCACCGTCGGCTACAACCGCGATTTCAACTACATCCAATCGTACGGATACGGCAGCAATGAATCAGCGCGGCTGGGCATTCCCGGAGCGAATCTTGGAACGCCGGAAACATCGGAGATGACGCAGATCAGCATCACTGGCTACAACCCAGTTGGCGACCGGCAGTTTTCGCCTTTCCAGGGCGGCACAGATATATACGAAGCAAAGGACGCTCTGGATTGGATCCACGGCAATCATTCGCTTCACTTTGGTTTTATGTATCGCGCGATGCAGGAGAATACGCTCGGCGATAACGCGTTTGCCGGCGCGTTTACCTTCAACAATCTCTTCACGGCAGCAATAAATCCGAACGGATCGCTGAACGGATCCACGGGGAATGCGATTGCCAGCCTTTTGATTGGCTATCCTACGTCAGGTTCGCGCAATAACGAGTTGAATGGTTCGACGCGCGGCAGGCGCTGGAAGGAATACCGCGGTTTCCTGCAGGATGATTGGACGGTCAATAAGAAGCTGACATTAAATTTCGGCGTGGCGTACGACGTAACAACGCCAGAGTACGAGGCGCATAACCGCTTCAGTAATTTGATCTTCAAAACTGGGCAGATTCTGATCGCGGGCCAGAATGCAGGACCCACTGTAGGAGTGAATACCGACTACAGCGGAGTAGAGCCGAGATTTGGATTCGCCTGGACCCCTTTCAGCTCGAATACAGTCTTGCGCGGGGGCTACGGCATTTTCCACGACACATCTGCGCAGGGAGGTACAACGGGACCGTATCAGAATCCGCCTTACGCAAATGCGTATGCGTTCACTTCGAATAACATTACGCCCGTGAGAACACTCGCGACCGGATTCCCCGATAATAGCCAGCCGATCGATCCGGCTACCGCCTATCACGGCGACTGGCACGTGTTCGATCCGAGTTACAAGATGGGGCGAATCCAGCAATGGAATTTCAATATCCAGCAAGCGCTTCCGGGAAGCACAGTGCTGACGCTGGCGTATGCGGGCACTTACGGAAACCGGCTGATGGAAAAGAATTTCAATTTTAATTCAGCGCCTCCCGGGCCTTACAACAATCCCGCAGCGCTCCGGCCCTATCCGCAGTACAACAGCATTCTGGTTACGGACAGCCACGGCTGGCTGAACTATCAATCGCTTCAGGTGAAAGCGGAGCGGCGGGCGGTAAAGGGATTGTATATGCTCGCTTCGTATACGTATAGTAAAGCGCTTACTAATGGGCTGGTACAGGAAATTACTTCGGATCCCGGGCAGGATTACTATCCGCTATTGCCGTTTCCAAGCGCGGACAAGGGGTTAGCATCGACCGACTTACGACAGAACTTTACGCTGAGCTATCTGTACCAGCTTCCGTTCGGAAAAGGTCAGACGTATTTGTCAGGTACGAATGCGTTAGAACAGGCGGTACTGGGCAACTGGCAGATAAACGGCATCACAATTATTCACACGGGCTTCCCGCTCGGCATGACGATGGCCTCCAACCAATCGGGCACCGGGATCGGCAACCGACCGAACCGCGTTTGTGACGGCTCGTTGAGCAATCCGAGCGTCTTTGAGTGGTTCAACACGGCCTGTTTCGTTGCTCCCGTACCCGGGACGCTCGGTAATGCGGCACGTACGGAGCTTTACGGGCCGGGGCAGGTGAATTTCGATTTTTCGGTCTTCAAAAATTTCCCTGTTACAGAGCACAGGGAATTTCAGTTCCGCTCTGAGTTCTTCAATATCCTCAATCACCCGCAGTTTTCCGTTCCGGGAACAGCGCTGGGCAGTGCCACGTTCGGGCAGATACAATCCACTGTGAATTCACCGCGGCAGATTCAGTTCGCGCTGAAATACGTTTTCTGACTTTGAGTAAGGAATGAAAACGAAACATAGCCGGCTCAGCAGCTTACGCCGGGAATTCATAAGAACGGCCGGGCTAGGTGCTACAGCGCTCTTGAATCAGGCGCTTGCGTTTGCTAGCGGCAGGGACGAGAAGACTCATATGCAAGAAGAGAGGAACGGGAAGCCGCGGCGCGTAATCATCGACACGGATCCAGGAACCGATGATGCGCTTGCAATCTTTTTAGCGCTTCGCTCGCCTGAATTGAAGGTGGAAGCGATTACGCCGGTAGCAGGAAATGTGCCCTTATCTCTGACATTGCCAAACGCACTCCGGCTAGTGGAAATTGCCGGGCGCACAGACATCCCGGTGGCCGCCGGAGCCGAGCATCCCCTGAAACGGCGCCTGGTGACTGCCGCCTACGCTCATGGGGAAAACGGGCTCGGCGGTGTGCAGTTCCCCGAACCGAAAACCCGGCCTGCAGGAGAGAGCGCTGCGGCGATGATCGATCGCATGGTGCGGGATGCGCCAGGCGAGATTTCTATCATTGCCATTGGTCCGTTGACCAATGTGGCCTTAGCGTTTCGAGAGAATCCGCAACTTCCGCGCATGCTGAAAGGTATCACCTTGATGGGCGGTTCGCTATCCGGCGGCAATGTGACCCCTGCTGCCGAGTTCAATATGTATGTCGATCCGGAAGCGGCGCAAACAGTATTTCGCTCCGGTGTGCCCATTACGATGGTGGGATTGGATGCGACGCGGCACGTAGCTTTGCACGAAGAGCACATCTCCGCTTTGGAGAAAAGCAGTGATGCGGTGGCTCATGCGGCAGGCCTGATTACGCGAGCGGTAATGGACCACAGCCGCAAGGCTGGATACGCGAGCGGCCCAGTGATGCATGATTCGCTCGCAGTGGCGACATTCCTCGATCCAAGCCTCGCGAAGCTGCAGGAATACTACGTGGAAATCGAAACAGCGGGCGAATTCACGGCCGGAGAAACGGTCGGATACAAGCGGGGCCCGATACGTCGTTCGGCACCGTTCGAGAACAGTCCGGCAAGCGAAAACATATCGGAATCGTTCCGGCCGAACTGCAAAGTGGCTCTCGATGTAGACGCGCAGCGCTTTTTCGATTTGTTAATCGGACGCCTCACCGGAATGCCAACAGCGAGACGCGCCGGGCGAACGTAATCGACTGGAGCTAGTTACTGCATGTATTCTCCTGCGACATTTTCGGCCGCGCTTCTGATGACCATTTTGAGCGCGGTGTTTTGGGCATCCTGGGCCAACACTTACAAGGGCGTAAAGCGCTATCCGTTTGAACTGTTCTATTGGGATTACATCATCTGGTTAGTCGTGTGCGCGTTTGCGTTCGCTTTCACCTTAGGCAGCTTCGGGACGCAAGGGGAGCCATTTCTAGCCAATTTACATTTGACCAATGCGAGCAACATTGCGTTTGCGCTGGTCGGCGGATTTATTTTTTACGCTGCCAATCTGCTGCTCGTATCCGGCATCGAGATTGCCGGGCTAGCGATCGCATTTCAAACTGCGATCGGTATCGCGGTAGTAGAAGGGGTTCTGCTGAGCTATGCGTTGCGGTCGAAAGGGAGCGCCGCGTATGTGGGCATTGGGATTCTCCTGGCCATTGTAGCGACCCTCTGCGACGTCAAAGCGTACCGGCGGCAGAGCGCCGGAGCAAAGGGTGAGACGCGGAAGGGCATTGTAGTGAATGTCGTTTCCGGTATCTTGATGGGAGCGTACACCATTCATCACGCGCTCACTGACCTATGGTCATCCTTTGACGCTGTATGCGATTGCGGCGATGTTCAGCCTCGGCGCCTTCCTCTGCTGTTTTGTGGTGAACGTCTATTTTTTGAACCATCCGCTGGTGGGACCCCCTGTCGAGTTCTCTGGTTTCCGGTGCGCAAGCGCCAGCAATCATCTATCGGGCATTTTGGCTGGAACCGCGTGGGGCGCGGGACGCTGTTTCAACTTTATCGCCGCTTTATATGTTGGTGTTCCAATTTCCTATGCGATCGGGCAATCGGCGCCAATGATCGCCGCGCTGGGGGAGTATTAGTTTGGAAGAATTCGCCAGTGCTGACGCCAAAGCGCGACTGTATTTGACGTTTATGTTTCTCAGCTACATCAGCGCGGTGAGTGTGATCGCACTGGCTCATCACGCCTAAGGAGGAACAATGAGGAAGCTCACCCGGTTTTTGGTTGCCGCTTGCGCAACGCTGGCTGTTAGCAGCGTTGCCGCAGCGCAGGAGAAGCAGTATGTTGTAATCGATCAGGACGCGGCCGGTCCGGGCGGCACGGACATGTTGTCTATCCTGATCCTGCTGCAATCGCCGAAGGTAGAACCGCTGGGGATCACGGTAGTGACGGGCGACGCCTGGCGCGATGAGGAGGTGGCGCACGCGCTGCGGCTGTTAGAACTGATAGGGCGAACGGATATTCCGGTTGTCCCTGGCGCTGCGTTTCCGCTGGTTCGGACAGAACAGTGGACGCAGTTATGGGAGCAGATGTACGGCAAGATCGTTTATTTAGGAGCATGGAATCAACGGCCAAACCGGCACGGGCCATATGAGGTTCCGGCTCTGCGCGAGGGTAATCCGTCCACCAAGGCGCTAAATGAAGATGCCGCTCATTTCCTGGTGCGAATGGTGCACAAGTACCCACATCAGGTGACCATTTATGAAGGCGGCCCGATGACCAATCTGGCGCTCGCGCTCAGTCTGGACCCGCAGTTTGCCGAACTTAGCAAGGGGCTGGTGTTCATGGGAGGGAGTTTGAGTCCGCAGACAGACAACCCGGAGTTCGCCAACAATCCGCGGCACGAATTCAATCTGTGGTTCGACCCCGAGGCGAGCCATATCGTATTGCGAGCGCATTGGCCGTCTATCACGGCGACAACGGTGGACGTTTCCGTAAAGACTCGATTGACAGATGAAATGGTAGCAGAGATTGCAAAGACTCAGTCGCCCGTCGCACAGTACGTAGCGCGCTTCTCGCATCCTGGGCGTTATCTCTGGGACGAACTCGCGGCCGCGGCGTGGCTGGACCCGGAACTGATTACCGGCGAAAAACAAGTCTTTATGGATGTCAATTTGGACCGTGGGGCCGGTTATGGAGATACACTGACATGGTCGGAGAGAGTGAAGCCTGCAACTGATTTGCAATTAGTCCGTGCGCAGATGGACGTGAACATGCCAAAGTTCGCAGACATGCTGATTCGTTTGATGACGGCTCCCACTCCTAACGCGCGGAATCCGCTGATGTTGAAGGAGTCGTCTGCAGCGCGACCCGAGCATCCCTGAAATCGAAAAAAATTCATGGGCAAAATTGTCGTGATCGGCAGTTTAAATATGGACGTGGTGGCGATTGCGCCACGCATTCCTGTTGTTGGCGAAACCATCATCGGCAGTCAGTTCTTTACCGAGCCGGGAGGTAAAGGAGCAAACCAGGCCTACGCGGCGGCGAAACTTGGCGGTCGTGTCTCGATGATCGGACGCGTTGGCGACGATGAATTTGGCCGAGCAATGCGGAAGAATCTGATCGAAGCGGGTTGCGAGACCGGCTCGCTCGTAACAATTCCAGGGACGAGCGGCGTGGCGCTGATTTTTGTTGCTGAAAACGGGCACAATTCGATTATCGTTGTGCCGGGTGTGAACAACGAATTGCGGCCGTGCGATGTGGAACTGGAAACGGCGCAACTTAGCGAGACGGACATTGTGCTGCTGCAATTGGAGAATCCGTTAGAGACGGTGCTTACCGGCGCGCGAGCAGCACGGAACCGGGGCGCGCGGGTGATTCTCGATCCCGCGCCTGCGCCGGCTACCCCACTGCCCGAAGAGTTATTCTCTTTTGTCGAGATTCTGACGCCGAATGAGACAGAAGCAGCTATACTGGCCGGCTTGTCCCCGGGAAGAATTACTCAGGAGCGTGCGGCATTCATTGCAGAGGATTTGCACCAGATGGGCGCAAAGAGCGTGATCATAAAGCTCGGCGAGCAGGGATGTCTGCTGCTCGAAAATGGGCGAACGAATCTGGTGAGAGCTCCGGAGGTGAATGCGGTGGATACAACAGCAGCGGGAGATGTTTTTAATGGAGCGCTGGCGGTAGCGCTGTCGGAAGGCGCGGAATTGTTGGAGGCGTGCCGGTTTGCAGTGAATGCGGCGGCATTATCCGTGACGCGCATTGGGACGCAGATTGCGATTCCATCGCGGCACGAAGTAGACCAGTTTGCAGCCTCGCAGCTCGCACGCCCGCACGGCTGAGAAGCATTAAATCAATCGGCAGCGCTAAGGCGGCCGCTGTGGATTGCGGAGGTGTAACTTCGAATTTTGAGCTCAGTCGGAAGGACGATATTCTGGGGAGCTTCGTTTGCGTCCTGCAGCCGCCAAACAAGAAGCGTGGCTCCTTTCGCCCTCAGTTGATAGCCGGGTTGCGCAACGGTGGTTAGCGGCGGGTGCACGAGCTCCGAAGATTCCAGATCATCAAAGCCAAGCAGCGACATATCCTCAGGACAGCGCAATCTCGCTTCGTGCAACGCCGAGAACGATACGACCGTTGGTCACGAACACAGTCGTCGGGCGGGACTGCAGATGGAGAAGAAAGCGCATTTTTTCGTAGCCAATGGCTCGATCGAAACGCCCTTGCTAAATGTAGGTGGGATCGATGCCGATTCCGGCTTTGCGCAGCTCAGCACAAAATCCGTGAACACGGCTCGCCGCGGGGGCTAGCTTTAGATTGCCGGTAATGATTCCAAATGTGCAATGACCGAACGAGAGAAGATGCCTGGCAGCAGACGCAGCGCCGCCGACGTTATCGACGGTGACCGTATCGCCGCTTCCCCAACGCGCCGGTTTACGGTCCAGACAGATCACCGACGTGGAGCTTTAGATCTCTTTCAGAATGCGCGGCTCGCTGTTTTCCGAAGGTATTATTATGAGGCCCGCCATGTGATACGCGCGCAATTGCTGCAGGTAGGCCGTTCTTATCTTTGTCGTTGTCGGCGTTGCAAAGAACAAGACGGTAGGAGTGATGGTAGGCGACGTCTTCGGCCCCACGCAAAACCGCCGGAAAGAACCGGGTTCGTAATATCGGGTACGATCATGCCAACAATATTCGATTGATTTCGTTTCAGGCCCGGGCAATTTGGCTGGGCTGATTGCCAAGCTGCCGGATTGCATTTAACACGCTGTGCTTTCAGCAGCTCGCCTAACTAAGCTCTGGTATTTATGTTGTTCGGCAACGGCGCGATCCAGTTGTGTGGTCAGATCGAGCACCATCTTCCGCAACGCATCGGCATCCTGCGGGCCGGCTGTTGGGATCGAGCGACACTCACTCGATTGTAAGTTCAGTACGGAGCCTTTTAAAGCAAAATCATTGCTGATGAGAAATGTTTTATGCGGCATGGGCACTCTTGCGCTGGTATCGCTTGCGCCGTCTGGCCTGGCTCAGATCGATTCTGCTCAGCAGTGCCCCGAGCTCTTGCGCTGTGCTTTCCCGCCGCCGCTCTTGTGGGCCCTCGGCCGCCGGTATGGCGTATGTGCCTGCCTCCAAGCGTTTGCTCCATAGCGGAAAGCCGTCGCGATCCCAATACAAAATTTTCACGCGATCGCGCCGGCGGCTGGCAAAAACAAACATCCAACCCCAGGTAATCCCGCACCAACGCCTGCAGGCTGTCAAACTCTTGCGCATGTCGCACGCATTCAGGCACAAATACACGCGCACGCTGGCCGGCAAATGCATCATGCCCGTAGCACTTCCAGTATTTGGCGCAGCAGCATCAGATCCACGCCGGAGCCGATGCGCAGCAGCTCACCCCTGGCCAGTACCACTTCCCAGCCCGCTTCCATTTTGCTCACGCTCGGCGGCCGCCGTCTTCACCAAAGCGAAGCGCATCGGCTGCTGCTCGCCAAGCCGCTTGCGCCACACATAAAACGCTTGCTCCTGGATCCTGCGCTCTTTGCAAAATTGCAGTACGGAAAGCCCGCTGCACTCGTGCTGCGGAATTTGCTCGCGCCAATACTCGCTTCGCGCTGTCTTTTCGGAAGTGCTGTCCTTCATGCCACCACTATGCGGCCAATCCAAGCCCTCCGCCAGCGCGGTTCACGAGACGCTTACCACACACATCCTCCCCGCCAGTCGCAGAGTAATCGTGCCAGCAGCGGATCTCGTGATTGCGAAGGTCCATCCAACCTTTCTGCTGCTGTCCTAGGCCATAAAAATGCTCTGTCGGCGGCGAGTCGAACGTGGCCGCAACCCTGTAACCCTTTGCGCCCGCATCTGCCTGTGCTCCCGGACGCAGCGGAGTCATCGTCCAGCTTTGCATCCGCAGCAACATCCTTCCCTTCGGCGTTGTGATAAGCAGAGCATCGTTGTGCTGGCCAGGACTGCCACCTGACCCGAAATATTTTTCGCGCAACTGGCGATTGAGAGCATCGAGCGGCATTTGCTGCGGCACTTTGTCCTTAGGCAGTGTTTCCTGTGCAATGCGCACCACCATGCGAGCCGACCGGAAAATGTCGTCGCCTTGCGCGTCCCGTTCATGTGTCCAGCCCTCGCTTGATGGCTTTGCGGTAAATCCGAATTCCGGCGCGCCGAGAGCCGCGCTAGGCTCAATACTCATCGTCACACGCAAGATATTTGGCGAATAGGGCTCGAGCGAAATCACGTGGCCCTCTCGCTGGAGCACCCGCCGAGTCTCCTGTGCTACTGCCTAGTTTTTTGTCCAAGCTGTCAAATTTTTTGTGAGCAGTTTACCAGATTAGTGACGGTTTTGTGACAGTCAACTCGCCATCAAAATCCCTCATTCGGTAGGCACAGCTTGCCTTTATGAGCGCGACACGAGCAGGAGGCCGGCGTAAAGCTTTGTGCAGTACTTCTGCGAAGAGCAAGGAATCTGGCTTTCATGCTTCGCTGATGGTGCATGCTACAGCCAAGAGCGCGACCCTCAACTTGCGAATTCGAGGCAAGTTTCAATGTCTTCGCGGGTTAGAGAGGGACACTCAGCCAGGAGGTCCTCACTGGTGTCGCCATTTGCGAGCATGCGGACAATCTAATGGACTAGGATGCGTGTGCTCTTCACGCACGCTTCGCCGTGACCGCCGTGATAGATCGTCGGATCGTTGGGAATCCGTTCAGACGGCATCTGCGACCTCCGGAACTAGTTTCCAGTTAGGATGTAGAGTTCAAAGCGACCCCGCTTATACAGCTTTGCCGAAACCCATGTTACATTCCGAAGTCCTACCCCGTCCTGCAAATGGAGATCAGAGGAGCGGAAGTCTATAAAACGAATCTTCGGCATTATTTTCGTCGCCTTGGCAGGAGCGGCCCTGTTCGGGGGCTTGTATATGCGGTGCTAGCCTCCACCCATCTTTCCGAGCCGGTGCCGCAACCGTTTATGGCCCGACCCTGCGGCGACTCTGGGCCACCGCCGCCGCTATGCTGGCACTCGCTGGCGCTATCATCGGCGGACTGGCTCTCAGTCGCCCACCCAGCCCTTTCCATCACCGGCTCGGTGCGTCTGAAAGCGGTCGTGGCCCTGGTAGCGGGCATAGTCGCCGCGCTCAACGGCGCGGCGAATTTGGCCATGGCCAAGGTGGTCCCGGCATCGGGAACGGTGTAGAAGGGGCGCGGCGGCGTTCGTGCTGGGGTTGATCGCCCTGGCCCTCGGCTGGCTGGCTCTGTCCCGCTACCATGCACTGGCTTGGAGCCCAGCCGATATAGGGCTACGTTGAATCCCGCCGCGAGTTTTGAGCTTACCGTCAGCGCCTGCCTGGCCTTGCGTACCGGACGCTCCGGTCGGTCGAGGTTGTCGGTTGAGGTTGCGGCTCGCCGAAATATAGCTCGCGGCCGGTGAGGTAAACTGAACGGAACTCCTGAATAGCCACCCACCCAAGTAGCCAATTTACGTGTGGGTCGATCTTAACCCCGGTAACTCGTAGCCGCGAAATGTGCGGGAATCCGTTCGACAACGAATCGGCTGCCAGTGCCTGTTGACTGATACCGATATTTCTGCAATCATGGAACTACTGAACCAATGAAGCCGCTGCGGACTTCCGAGCAGAGTGACATCGCGAGGTACGCCGATATGTTT
>Ga0209061_1005039_pt1 | contig 11987 bp, 10 predicted proteins | sample Coa_R1_10_FD_187157 | JGI IMG/M metagenome (GOLD analysis project Ga0209061, IMG submission 187157) | Surface soil microbial communities from Centralia Pennsylvania, which are recovering from an underground coalmine fire - Coalmine... | ecosystem: Environmental > Terrestrial > Soil >...
CGCTGCGGGTGGCCCTGGTCGTCCCGGACCGCGAGCTGTGGTCCGGCGAGGCGAGCATCGTGATCGCCAAGACCACCGAGGGCGACATCGGGGTGCTGACCGGGCACTCGCCGGTGTTCGGCATCGTGTCCGAGGGCAGCGTCGTCGAGATCCACTCCGGCGAGCGCACGGTCAAGGCCGCGGTCAGCGGCGGGTTCCTGTCGGTGGCCGACGACCGGGTGGCGGTGCTGGCGGCCCAGGCCGAGCTCGCCGAGGAGGTGGACACCGCCAGGGCGCGCCGGGAGCTCGACGCCGCGCTGTCGGATGCGGGCGCCGGCGCGGAGGAGCCGGCCGCGGCCAAGTACGCGCGGGCGCAGCTGCGGGCCGCAGGCGAGGCCTAGGCAGCGGGGCCGCGCTCGCCCCCCGGCTTCCACAGCAGGTCCCGCTCGCCCTCGTTGGCCCGGCGGGCCAGGATGAACAGCAGGTCGGACAGCCGGTTCAGGTAACGGGCGGGCAGCGGGCTCACCGCGTCCCCGTGCTCGGCCAGCGCCGCCCACGCGCTGCGTTCCGCTCGCCGGGTGACGGCGCGCGCCATGTGCAGCAGCGCCGAGCCCGGGCTCCCGCCGGGCAGCAGGAAGCTGCGCAGCACCGGCAGCCCCTCGTTCCACGTGTCGCACTCGGCCTCCAGCCGGGTGATGTAGGACTCGTCGATCCGCAGCGGCGAGCCCCGCCCGGGCCGCGGCGTCCCGGTCACCGGGTTGCACAGGTCGGCGCCGACGTCGAACAGCTCGTTCTGGATCCGCGCCAGCACCTCGCTGATGCCGGGGGCCAGCCGGCCGAGCGTGACCGCCATGCCGATGGCGCAGTTCGCCTCCTCCACGTCCGCGTAGGCGGCCAGCCGCGAGTCGCTCTTCGAGGTCCGGCTGCCGTCGCCGAGTGCGGTGCTGCCGCTGTCGCCGGTGCGGGTGTAGATGCGGGACAGGACGACCGGGTTCTCGCGGCGGTTGCGTGGCATGGTCCTACCCTACGGCCCGCGCCGCTCGCCCCGCGGCCCGCTGCCGCTCGCCCGGCGGCCCGCGGGTGCCTGCGCGGCGGCCCGCTGCCGCTCGCCCCGCGGCCCGCCCCGGCGGCGCGCCATGACCGCCGGCCAGGGTTCACATAGAGCTGCTATATCGCTACGATGAGCGATCACCCGGGACCCGCGGTTCTCGGGGGCCCGCCGGTCCCGGGCCCGCGCGACGTGGTTCGCTATATCGCCATGAAGACCGCCACGTACGACTACATCATCGTCGGGGCCGGCAGCGCGGGCTGCGTCCTGGCGGCCCGGCTGTCGGCCGACCCCGGCATCAGCGTGCTGCTGCTCGAGGCCGGGCCGAGCGACGATGCCGACGAGATCCGCGCGCCCGCGGCGCTGAACAGGCTGTTCCAGAGCGCCTACGACTGGAATTACGCGACCGTGCCGCAACGCCGGGCGGCCGGCCGGTCCGTCTACTGGCCGCGGGGCAAGGTCCTCGGCGGATCGTCGTCGATCAACGCCATGATCTACGTGCGCGGCAACCGCCGCGACTACGACTGCTGGCGGGACGAGCATGGCTGCGCCGGCTGGGGCTACGCGGACCTCATGCCCTACTTCCGCCGGGCAGAGGACAACTCGCGCGGCGCGTCCGCCTATCACGGCGCGGGCGGCCCGCTGGCCGTCACCGATCTCCGTTACCGGTCGAAGGCCTGCGCGGCCTTCATCGCCGCGGCGCGAGAGCAGGGAGCGGCGGCCAACGACGACTTCAACGGGCCCAGCCAGGACGGCGTCGGCTGGTACCAGGTGACCCAGCGTGCCGGGCGCCGGTGCTCAGCGGCCACCGCGTACCTGCACCCGGCGGCCGGGCGCAGCAACCTCACCGTGCTCACCGAGGCGCTGGCCACCAAGGTTCTCATCGACGGGGACAGGGCTACCGGGGTGAGCTACCTGCGGCAGCAGGAGGCGGCGGTGGCGCGGGCCAGCGCGGAGGTCATCGTGTGCGGCGGCGCGGTCAACAGCCCGCAGTTGCTGATGCTGTCCGGCATCGGCCCGGCGGAGCACCTGGCCAGCCACGGCATCCATGTGGTGGCCGACAGCCCCGGCGTCGGCGCGAACCTCAGCGACCACCCCATGGTGCCGGTGACCTGGGCCACGCCGCGGGTCCGCGGCCTGTGGGAGAACAGCGGCAACGTCGGCGCCGCGCGGTGGCGGCTGACGCATCGCGGCCCGCTGACGAGCAACGTCGCGGAGGCGGGGGGCTTCGCCCACTCCGAGCCCGGCCTGCCCGCGCCGGATCTCCAGCTGCACGTGCTGGCCGCGCCGTTCCGCGACCAGGGCCTGGCCGATCCGGCGCAGCGCGCGATGACCGTGCTCGTCGGCCTCGTCGGCGTGCGGAGCCGGGGCCGGATCTGGCTGCGCAGCGCCGATCCCCGGCACCGGCCGGCCATCGACCCCCGCTACCTGGACAGTCAGGACGACGCCAGGGCGCTGGTCGCCGGCCTGAAGATGGCCAGGGAGTTCGCGACCGCCGGGCCGCTGGCGGCGATCTGCTCCGGCGAGCTCGCGCCCGGCGCGCATGTCCGCTCCGACGCCGAGCTGCTGGCGTACCTGCGGGCCGGCCTGGGGACCCTCTACCATCCGGTCGGCACCTGCGCCATGGGCCGCGAGTCCAGGTGGGGCAGCGTGGTCGATACCGAGCTGCGGGTGCGCGGCGTGACGGGGCTGCGCGTGGTCGACGCGTCGGTGATGCCCGCCGTGCCCCGGGGGAACACGAACGCGCCGACAATCGCGATCGCCGAGCGCGCCGCTGACCTGATCGCCGGCCGCGCGCCGCTGGCGCCGGCCGATCCCGCCGACCCGGTCGACGCCCTGGCCATGGCCGGCGCCGCCGAGCGGCGCAGGGCCCGAGGCTGGCCTCACCGCCCGCGGCTGGCCTCACCGCCCGCGGCTGGCCCTCACCGCCCGCGGCGGCCCCGGGCACGGCCGCGCGGCCGGTAGAGCCGGCCGTGCACCACGGTGACGAACGTGACGATGCGCCGCATGTCCCGGGGCGTCCTGCCGAACGACATCAGGTTGACCGGCGGCCGCATCCGCTGCCGCGTGATCGCCTTGGGCCTGGTGAACTCGCGCAGCCCGTCCGCGCCGTGCACCCGGCCGAACCCCGACTCCGCCACGCCGCCGAACGGCAGCGCCGGCACCAGCGCGAACCCGAGCACCGAGTTGATCGAGGTCATTCCGCTGCGCAGCGCCCGCGCCGCCGCCATCGCCGCCGCACGGTCGCGGGCGAACACCGCCGACCCGAGCCCGTACCGGCTCCGGTTGGCCAGCGTCACCGCCTCGGCCAGGCCCGGCACCGGAGCGACCGTCACCGTGGGCCCGAACGTCTCCTCGCGCACCGCCGCGCTGTCCTCCGGCACGTCCGCCAGCACCACCGGCCGGAGGTACGGCCCCGGCCCCGCCACCGCGTCCGGGCCCCCGACGACCGGACGTCCCCCCCGGGCCAGGGCGTCGGCTACATGCCTGGCCACGACCTCGGCCTGGGCAGCGGACGTCATCGGCCCGTAGGCGGCGCCGCCGTCCGGGCCCGGCCGCAGCCCGGCGACGCGGCGCGCCAGCTTCTCCAGGAAGGTGTGGTACGCGCCCTCGGCCACGTACACCCGCTCGATCCCGACGCAGGTCTGCCCGGCGTTGGACATCGCGCCCCATGCGGCGGCGTCCGCGGCGGCGTCCAGGTCGGCGTCCGCGGCGACGAGCATGGCGTCCTTGCCGCCGCATTCGGCGATCACCGGCGTTAGCGTGTCCGCGGCGGCGGCGAGCACCTTGCGCGCGGTGGCCGCCGACCCGGTGAACGCGATCTTGGCGACGCCGCTGCGGGCCAGGGCCTCCCCGGTCGCGCCGCCGCCGGTGACGAGCTGCAGCACCGGCCGCGCGTCGCCGAAGACGGCCAGCGCCTCGCCGAACGACCGCGCCAGCCAGGCACCGGTGGCCGGGACCAGCTCCGACGGCTTGAACACCACGGCGTTGCCCGCCGCCAGCGCGTACGCGATCGAGCCGACCGGGGTGAACACCGGGTAGTTCCACGGCCCGATCACCCCGACCACGCCCAGCGGCTGATACTCCACGGTGGCCGCCAGGTGGATCGCCGCCAGCCCGCTGCGCACCCGGCGCGGCCGCAGCACCCGGCGGGCGTGCCGCGCGGCCCAGTCGATGTGCAGCACGGCGAGGACGACCTCGAGGGTGGCGTCCTGCAGCGGCTTGCCGGTCTCCTCGTGGACCAGCTGCGCCAGCCGTCCCATGTACCGGACCAGGTGAGATTTCCAGGCGAGCAGCCGGACCCGCCGCCCGGGCCAGCCGAGCCCCGCCCACCAGGCGGCGGCCTCGCGGGCCGCGGCCACCGCCGCGTCCACCTCGCGCCGCGAGTGTTCCGGGTAGGCGGCGAGGACCTCCCCGGTTGCCGGGTTGACCGTCTCGAGCATCGCTGACAAGTAAAGCACGGGGGCTACGCTGGGGCACGAGACCCGAGGGGAACGGTGTGCCGTCACGCCCGTACGTGCTGCTGAGCTGCGCCGTCTCCGCGGACGGCTACCTCGATGACGCCGGCCCGCGGCGGCTGATCCTGTCCGGTCCCGCCGACATCGACCGCGTGGACGAGGTCCGGGCCGGCTGCGACGCGATCCTGGTCGGCGCGCAGACGATCCGCCGCGACGATCCCCGGCTGCTGATCCGCGACCCGCGCCGCCGCGCCCGCCGCGCCGCCCGCGGCCAGGGCGACGCTCCCGCCCGCGTCACGCTGACCGCCACCGGCGATCTCGACCCGCGGGCCCGCTTCTTCGCTCCGGGCGCGCCCAGGCTGGTCTATTGCGCCACGCCCGCCGTCCCGCTCGCCCGGGCGCGGCTGGGCGGCAGCGCCGTGGTGGTTGACGCCGGCGCCCCGCTGTCCCTGGGCGGCATGCTGGCAGACCTGGCAGAACGATCGGTGGTGCGTCTGCTCGTCGAGGGCGGGGCCCGGGTGCTGGCGCAGTTCCTGGCCGGGGACCTGGCCGACGAGCTGAACCTGGCCGTCGCCCCGTTCTTCGTCGGCGATCCCCGGGCGCCACGGCTCCACGTGACCCGCGACGCGGACGGGCCGGATGCCTCTGCCCCCGGCCCGTTCAGCCCCAACGGCCCCGCGGACCCCATGACGCTTGCCGAGGCGCGGCGGATCGAGGGCATGGTGCTGCTGCGTTACCTGCTCGGCCGGGGCGGCCCGGATCACCGGTTCCTGCGCTGGGCGATCGAGCTGTCCCGGCTCAGCCCGCCATCGGATTCCGCGTTCTCGGTCGGTGCGGTCGTCGTCGCCGCCGACGGCGAGGTGCTGGCGACCGGGTTCTCCCGCGAGCAGGCGGACCGCGATCACGCCGAGGAGGTCGCGCTGCGCAAGGCGGCCGGCGACCCGCGGCTGCGCCACGCCACCCTCTACAGCACGCTGGAGCCCTGCGGCGCGCGGGCGTCGCGCCCGGTGCCCTGCGCGCAGCGCATCATCGCGGCCGGCCTGGGCCGCGTCGTGTTCGCCTGGCGCGAGCCGCCGCTGTTCACCGCGGCCCACGGCGCCGAGCAGCTGCGCGCGGCGGGCCTGGCCGTCACCGAGGTTCCCGACCTAGCCGAGCGCGCCCGGTCCGTCAACTCCCACCTCGTCAGTGGCCGCGGCTGAGCTGCGCCGGGCCAGGCTGGCGCTCCTCGGTTACTTCTTCGTGCTCGGCGCCGCCACCGCGACCTGGAGCGCCAGGCTACCCGCGATCACGGCGACGCTGCACCTGTCCGACGGCCGGCTCGGGCTGGCGGCGGTGGCCGGTTTCGCGCTGCTCGGCGCGGGCCTGGCCTGCATTTTCCCGCAGATCGTCTCCGCGGCCGCCCGGCTCGAACCCGCCCGCGCGGGCCGCAACATCGGCCGGATCGCCGCGGTCGCCTACACCGGCCTGCTCGGTGGCCCGGTCGCGATCGGCGCGCTGGCCTCCGGCGTGGGCCTGCGGCACGCGCTGCTGCTGCCTGCCGCCCTCGCCCTCCTCGTCGCCGCCGTCGCCGCCGTCATGGCCCCTCGCCATGGCTGCGCCGCCAGCGGCGCCGCCGGGCAGCCCGCGGCCTGCCGCCGCCGGTGACGGCCCAGCCGCTGCCCGAGAAGCGAGCCTGTCAGGCAGGGTCCTCGCCTTCAGGTACCCAGCGGCCCTGCGGGCCGTGCTGAATCGGTCCCGGCACTCCGGCGAGCCGTTCAGGTCTCATAGGTCGTGGGCACGGTGGCGTACGTGCGTCCCGTCGGGGCCCGCCAGACGAGCACGCCCGGTTCCGGCTGGCCCAGGAACCATCCCTCGGCCTGCTTGAGCTTATGGTGATGGCGGCAGAGCGGAGCGAGGTTGCAGCAGCACGTGACGCCGCCGTCCTCCCAGGCGACGGTATGGTCCAGGTCGCAGCGCACCGCGGGCCGACCGCAGCCCGGGGCCGAGCACCGGGCGGTGCGCGCCCGGATCAGGTGGGCCAGGCTGCGGCTGGGCCGGTAGCCTGGCTCGGCCTGGGCGTGGGCGCATGGCCCGCGGATCACCGGCCGGAAGATGATCTTCAGGCCGGACAGGAACCCTGCTGGCCTGCGGCCGGGCGGCGCTGGTCCCGGCGGCCCGGTGCCGCCGGGTGGCCAAGGGCCATGCCGGCCGGGGACGCAGGCGTGCGCCGCCGCGCCACCGTCGGGGCGCAGCGCAGTCACGCACCAGCGCGTGTCCGGGTGCCTGGCCGCGGCCGCCACCAGGTCCCTGGCCGTCTCGGCGTCGACCAGGCCGAAGCCGGCTGCCTCCCCTGGGATGGCCGCATCGCCCAGTAGCGTGGACAGCGGCACGGTGACGTTGACCAGTGCCGCGAAGCTCGGGCCCGTGCCGGCGGCGGCTCCCCGAGCCGCCCCGGGGCCCGGCCCCGCCGGCCCGCGACCGCCGGGGCCGACATCGCCGGTTCCGCCGTCGCGATCCCGCGGTCCGCCGTCCCCGGGGCCGCTGCCGTCCCGGCCATCGTTCTCGCCCGATGCGTCCTCGCCCGAACCGGTGCCGGCCGAGCCGCCCGGCCCGCCGGGCGCGCTGGCCGAGCCGGGGCCATCGCTCGTGGCGAGACGGCTGTCGCGCTCGGTGAGCAGGTCGAGCCATGCGCGGACCCGCAGTTCCCGCAGCGAGCCCGCAATCCCGGCCGCGCGCAGCTGCAACGCCCGCTGCTCGACATGCTGTTGGGTGGCGAGTAGCTCATCGGCCGGCAGCTCGCGGGCGATCATCCCGCCGTTGCCGGACTGCTCCCGGAACCACCGAACGTGCGCCTCCCGCCGGGCCGCCTCCTTGCGCCGCTGCGCGGCGCCCGGGTCCAGCCTGAGCACCAGCCGGTGCGCGGCGTACCGTAGCTGCCCCCATGTCTTGGACTGCGCCGCCTCGGCCAGCTCCGCATCGGCCTTCGCCGCGTCCTCGTCGGCCAGCACCCGCGTCTCGTCCTCGATGATGCGCAGGTGCACGGGGTGGATCAGGCCAGCCGCCAGCGCGGCGAACGTGCGCGGCAGCCTGGCGGCCACCGCGCGGGCGTAGGCCATCTGCTCGGCCGCCGACTGCCAGGACACGCCCATCTCGCTGCCGAGCTCGTCGGCGGCGAATTGCGCCGGGCCGGGCGGCCCGGCTTCCCGCCGCGCGGCGAACTCGGCGACCGCCGCCAGTTGCGTCCATGCCACCCGGGCTTCCAGCCGCCGCGCCGCGGCGATTACGCCCAGCAGTTGATCGTCCGACAGGGCCGCCAGGCCCTTGCCGTCGCCGCCGACCGCGGCATGCACCAGCATGGCCAACGCCGGCCCCGGCCCCATCGCGGTCGCCTCCCCGCCGAACGCGAACCCGTCCGCGCTGTCGGCAACCCAGTCGGGCAGATCCCAGGCCTCCTCGGCCGAGGGCTCGTCGGGGCAGCCCGGGGCGCGCAGCGCGTCCGGCGCCGTGTCGTCCCGGCCTCCCGCGCGGCCCGGCCGTTGCGGGCCAGCACCCGACCCGCCTAGCGCGGCCGGGTATGGCAAGGCGGAGCGGGGCTGCTCGCCGCTGCCTTCCCGGCCGGGGCCGGAGACTGGGTCCTGGGCCACGCGCACCATCCGTTCGGGAGAAAGACCGTTCGGGAGAACGAGGGTCCTGAAGCAGGCGAAACTTCACATCGCGATGGGTTCCGCCGCGAGAAGGAACTCGGCCGGGCACATGAAGGAGAGAGGCTCTTCGGCTACGAACGCTGCTGGGTGCAGTCCGGCCTTCGTGAAAAAGTATACCACCCCTTCCGTCATGATGGCCCTATGAGGAATCTTTTTTTCAGATTCTTCCTGGGCGTGCCACGAGAGCGGTGACTATAGGGGACCACGGGTCGAGCTGGCGCATGTCGGCCGGCGATGCCGGCGGCCAGGACAGTGTTCGCGCCGACGGGGACGGGAATGCCGGGGCCGGCAGGGGATGCGAAGGCCGGCGCCGACGGCCGCGCGGCGGCCAGCGCCGGGTTGCCGCGAAGCGGTTCCGCCGCCGTCACGGCGCCGTCAGGCAAGCGCTGTCAGGCAAGCGCTGTCAGGCAAGCGCTGTCAGGCAAGCGCCGTCAGGCAAGCGCCGTCAGAACAGCCTGTCCTCGGGGACCACGCCGCGCATGGCATCGTAGTCCAGCGTGACGCACCGGATGCCGCGGTCCTCGGCCAGGACCCGGGCCTGCGGCCTGATCTCCTGCGCGGCAAGGATGCCGCGCACCGGCGCGAGCAGGGGGTCCCTGTTCAGCAACTCCAGGTACCTGGTGAGCTGCTCGACCCCGTCGATCTCGCCGCGCCGCTTGACCTCGACGGCGATGCTCTCGCCCGCCCCGTCCCGGCACATCAGGTCGACCGGCCCGATCGGGGTCGGGTACTCGCGGCGGACCAGCCGCCAGCCGTCGCCGAGCAGGTGAAGCTGCATGGCGAGCAGTTCCTGCAGGTGCGCCTCCACGCCGTCCTTGACCAGCCCGGGATCGGCGCCGAGGTCGACGCTGACGTCGCTGATGACCTCCTCGATGGTGATGGCCAGCGTCTCGCCTGACCTGTTGGTGACCGTCCACCTGCCGGGCTCCTCGACCAGCCTGCACGGTGGCGACATCCAGTTGAGCGGCTTGTACGAGCCGCCATCGGAATGGACGAGCACCGAGCCGTCCGCCTTGACGATGAGCAGGCGCAGCGCGGGGGCGAGGCGGGCGGTGAGCCTGCCGGCGTAGTCGACGCTGCACCGGGCGATGACGAGCCGCACGCCTGGAAACTCTACGGCAGCACGCCCCCGGCCACTCCCGTTCCCCGCGCGGGTGCTTCCCGGCCCGTCCCGCCGCGCCGCCGGCACGCTCACATAAGCTGGGCTGGCGTGAGCCCGCGCCGGATCCGCCGCGAGCGCTCCGGCCCCGCGGCGCCCGCGGCCGGCCCGGAGCGCATCGAATCCTGGCCGGACGGGGACTGGGCCGTCCGGCAGGTGCCCGGCGCGGGGACGGCGAAGACGTACCGCTGCCCGGGCTGCGACCAGGAGATCGCGGCAGGCACGCCGCACGTCGTCGCCTGGCCGGCCGACCGGTTCGGGCTCGGCATCGACGAACGCAGGCACTGGCACTCGGCGTGCTGGCAGAGCCGGCTGCGCCGCCCGCCGCGCCCGGCACGCGCACGGCCCGCGCGCACATGGTCCGCGCCCGCACGGAGGAAAGGGAACACGTGACCGAGATCAAGGCAGCCACGGTGCTCCCGGCCAAGCGGACCCCGATCACGCTGCACACCGGCGACGGCCTGCGGCTGGTCGGGGAGCTGGCGCTGCCGGCGGACGCCGATCCGGTCGCCACGCTGATCTGCCTGCATCCGCTGCCCACCCACGGCGGCATGATGGACAGCCACCTGATCCGCAAGGCGTCGTACCGGCTGCCGGCGCTGGCCCGGCTGGCCGTGCTGCGGTTCAACACCCGCGGCACGTCCTCGCAGCAGGGGACGAGCGAGGGCCGGTTCGGCGGCGGGGAGGAGGAGCGCCACGACGTGGCCGCGGCGGTCCGCTACGCGGCCGAGGCCGGGCTGCCGCGCCGGTGGCTGCTCGGCTGGTCGTTCGGCACCGAGCTCGCGCTCAAGTGGGGGCTCGGCGCCGGGAAGGCCGCAGAGGCCGCAGAGGCCGCAGGCGAGGCGGCGGTCCAGGGCGCGATCCTGCTGTCGCCGCCGCTGCGCCGCGTCGGCGACGCGGACCTGGACCGCTGGGCGGCCTCCGGCAGGCCGCTGATCGTCCTGGTGCCGGAACTCGACGATTACCTCCGCCCCGACCAGGCGCGGCGCCGGTTCGCGCGGGTGCCGTCGGCGCAGGTCATCGGCGTCGACGGCGCCAGGCACCTGTGGGTGGGGGAGCGCTACGTGCGCATCGTGCTCGACCAGATCGCGCGGGCGCTGAACCCGGCCGCCCTGGTCCCGCCTACGATGACGCTACCGACGAACTGGGAGGAATCGTGACCGGATTCGACCTGTCCGGCAGGACGGCGTTCCTGACCGGGGCGTCCCGCGGGATCGGCAAGGTCATCGCGGTGGCGCTGGCCGAAGCCGGCGCGGACGTCGCGATCGCTGCCCGCAGCGCGGACGGGCTCGCCGAGACCGCCCGCGAGGTGGCCGCGCTCGGGCGCAAGGCCTTCGTGCTCCCGCTCGACGTGACCAGCCAGCGGGACGTGACCGGCGCGGTCGGCGAGGCGATCAGGCTGCTCGGCCACCTCGACATCGTCGTCAACAATGCCGGCGGCTCGAACTTCGTGGTGCCGTTCCTCGACATGCGCATCTCGGGCTGGGAGAAGATCATGCGGCTCAACCTGGACTCGGCGATCTACGTCTGCCAGGCGGCCGGCCCGCACATGCGCGAGCGCGGCCGCGGCTCGGTCATCAACGTCGCCTCGGTGGCCGGGCTGGCCGCGGCGCCCGGCCTGCTTCCCTACGGCGCCGCCAAGGCCGGGCTGGTGTCGGTCACCCGGACGCTGGCGGTCGAGTGGGCGCGGTACGGCATCCGGGTGAACGCGCTGTGCCCCGGCTGGACGGCCACCGACCTGAACCGCAACCTCTGGGACACGCCGGACGGCGGCGAGGCCATCATCGCGAACGTGCCCATGCACCGCTGGGCCCGCCCCGAGGAGATGGCGGGCCCGGCCGTCTTCCTGGCCAGCGACGCCTCCTCCTACATGACCGGCCAGGTCCTGGTCATCGACGGCGGCCAGGTCGTCGGCTCCTGACCCGGCCCTCGGACATCTCCGGAATCTGTGTCCTAACTGTCGTCATGCCGGCAGTTACGACATGGATTTCTCCGGGTGCCGGCGACGCCGCGGTGCTGGCGACGCCGCGGTGCCGGCGACGGAGGCCCGCCGGCGACGGAGGCCCGGCGGCGACGGAGGCCCGCCGGTCACGCCTCCCCGGCGGGGGCGTCCTCGGGGACCAGCCACAGCACGCCGAGCGGCGGCAGGGTCACGCTGGCCGACGCGGGCCGGCCGTGCCATGGCTCGGCGGTCGCCTCCACCAAGCCCATGTTGCCGACGCCGCTGCCGCCGTAGCCGGCCGCGTCGGTGTTGAGCACCTCGCGCCAGCGGCCCGCCAGCGGCAGCCCGATCCGGTAACGATCGTGCGGCACCGCGGCGAAGTTGGCCAGGCAGGCAAGGACATCAGACGGCCCGCCCGCGCCGAACCGCAGGAACGACAGCACGTTGCCCTGCGCGTCGTTGGCGTCGATCCAGCCGAATCCGCCCGGCTCCGAGTCGCGCTGCCACAGCGCCGGGGTGCGGCGGTAGATCGCGTTCAGGTCGCGGGACAGCCGCTGCGCGCCGCGGTGCACATCGAAGTCCAGCACCCACCAGTCCAGGCCCGCCTCCGCCGACCACTCGCCGACCTGCCCGAACTCCGAGCCCATGAACAGCAGCTGCTTGCCCGGGTGCGCCCACATGAACGCCAGCAGCGCCCGCAGCCCGGCGAACCTGCGCC
>Ga0209061_1005040_pt1 | contig 11987 bp, 10 predicted proteins | sample Coa_R1_10_FD_187157 | JGI IMG/M metagenome (GOLD analysis project Ga0209061, IMG submission 187157) | Surface soil microbial communities from Centralia Pennsylvania, which are recovering from an underground coalmine fire - Coalmine... | ecosystem: Environmental > Terrestrial > Soil >...
GCCGGCCGGATCGGTGGTCTTGGTCAACTGGCCCGTCGTGTCGTAATCGTTCGTGGTGGTGAGATAAGTCGATCCGCTCACCCATTGCGAAATCACCGTCGGATTGCCGCGCACGGTGTTCGATGTGCCATAGTTCGTATCATCGTGATGGGTGACGCCGGTGACGGAACTCAGGCCGGTGGAATCATACGTCGTTTGAGTTTCCGCCACTTTCGTTCCGCTCTGGTAAACCACCTTATCGGTGACCCGGTTCAGAATGTTGGCGCTCACATAAGGCGAGCTGGCGAGATAAGTATAATCCGTCTCGCGGTCGGGCGTGGAGCCGAAGGAGCCGGTGGTGTAATTCCATTCTTTTTGGGCGCTGACGTTGCCGTAATAGATGCTGTCATAGCTGTATTCCGTCTGGCTTTCGAGGGTTGAACCGGCGCTGGGCATGGAAGTGACCACCTGCGTGGGCCGGATATAGGAAGCGCCCACACCGCCGCAATCGGGACAGGCGTTCGAGAAATCGTAAGTCGTTGTCGCCTTCTTCAGCAAAGTCGATGACCCGTTATAATAATCCGTCTCCGTATTCCAGGCGCCGTTGTTCAAGGTGAAAGTATAAACCGTTTCATCGCCGCTGGGCTTGGTTTCGGTCACTTTCTGCTGGCAGTCCACCTGATTGCTGGAGCAGGTGGTGATGACCGAGGGGGTGTAAGTCCACGTGCCGCCGCCCGAGGCGCGGCTGGCCAGCCAGCGGTTGACCGTGCCGTAGGCGTCGGAAAAGTTTGCCCAGGTGTAGTCAATCGTTCCGCCTGTGGGCAGCGTCATGGAAGTGAGCAGGCCATAGTGCCCAGCGGTAGTGCCGGAATCGTAGTTGAAACTGTAGGTGGTGCCGTCAGGCAGTTTGATCTGGGTGATCACCGTAATCGTCCCGGAATATTCGGTGACGCCCGAGACGCCAAAGTTGGTGCTGACGTTGATAGCGCTTTCGGTGACGGTATAAGTCGAGGTTGAACCCTGGGAATTCTCAACCGAGATGGTAATGGTATTGCCGCTCTGCGAGCCGGCGACGGGAGTGCGATTCAGCGTGTCGATCAGGTTCCCATTGGAATCCGCCGTGAAATAGTTGCCATTCGAGTCCTTGTTGCCGTAGACGCTCTGCGTGGCATCGATGAGGATGGTTCCGTTTTTGGCGTAGACCTTGGGCGTGGTGTAGTTGGTGACGTACATATGGAAGCCGCTGGAATGCTGATCGAAGGCGTCGCCGCTCGCAACATTCGGGTTGCCGCAGCCGGAATCCTTCTGCGTGGAAATGGGGAAGAATTTCACCGTGCCGTCCGTAAGCATGAAGAGGGTTGGACCATAGTAGGTGGTATACGAGGTCTGGTTGCAATATTGTATATTCTCAAAGACCCCCGTATTGATTCCATCCTCGTATCCTGAGGACCATCCTCCGTTGATAAACAGCCCCATGGACGAGAGATTGATGGGCTGCCAGCTTTTGGAGGTTCCGTTGTTCACAATGGTCCAGATGCGACTGTCATACACCAGTTTGTAATGGGCGGGCAGGCTGCCGCGCTGGACGGGCGAGGCGAGCGGGATTTCAAGATGCAGATCGCCGTTGGCCACATCCACAAAGCCGCGCTCGACCGTTTCTGGGGTCAGGAACGAAGGCCGACCGCCGTTATAGAGGTAATACAAACTTTGGGCAGAGACCGCCTGGGGCAGCACAAGGCTCAAGAGGCCAATCAGCAAAAGCTTGAACGCCATAGGGGATATTGCCGGGTGAGAAACGTTGCTTTGGACTGCATCGAAGAATTCACTTTCCATGATTCCCTCTCCTGAATTCAGCGCCGTTGGGGTTATCGGCGGCTTCATGGGGTAAGCCCATGGCGGCCATCGCTGCGCCGCTAGAGCGAGAAATCCGCATCCGTAAGGCCGGTGTTGAACTGGATCGCGCTCAACTGAATGCTCCAGATCGGCTGGCCGTTCACGGTGTCCGTGATGGTAAAGGGAACCATCACGCCGTTCACGGCGCGGTAGTTGGAGAAGAAGACATCTTCCGGCAGGCTGACAGTAAGCGTTTCCTGGGGATGGGTCATCTGCTCGGTTTTGACGATGAGCGAAGTGGTGGGATCAATAAAGAAATCACGGGTCGTCAGTTGGGCAATCAGGCCGTTGGGATCGTAGGATGAGGCATAGTGCCGCTGGACACGAATCTGAAGGACATTCGCGCCGTTCACCTGGGCCGTTCCGACGGTGGAAACTGTAGTCGTCGAATTGAGCGAAGCGGCGACGAGCGGCAGATAAGGGAAAGTGAGCGAGCCCAGCGTAAGGGCATTGTGGCCGGAAATTTTAGTCTCTGTTCCATCCGTTTCTTTGAAGTTGCCTGTGCCGTGGCTCACCGCCTAGGAGCGCGTGCCTTCCGGCAGAGTTGCATCCAGCCGGAATTGATCCAGCCCTCGCCCGCGCAAAGTCACCGAGCCCTGATCGGGATTGCCTGCCCAGAAATAAGTGATCTGGCCGGTGGCGGTGAAATCCTGAATCGCGCCCAGCGCCTGCGCCCCACCCGCCGCCTGCAATGCCTGGGCGAGCGCGGCCACGGCTTGCGGATCAGAACTCGCGACAATGGGCGGCAATTGTGGTGTGCTGGCGGAAGGCCCAGCCAGCCCCTGCCCCAACCCGCACGTTGCCGCAAATAAAATGGTGATGAAACTCCGGTACCACATAACCACCTCCTCAACCAGGGTTGCCAGAGTTGGGTTCGTCTTTACGCCCTGCGATCCTCCGGCATGGCAAATCCCCGCTTTTTGAGAAACAAACTAACGATTGCAAAAACGCACTGAAGCTACAGCGCTGAAGAAGGGTTTGTCTACTGTCTTGATGGGCAGGTATAAGACCTAGCCACGGGTAGCTATACTCTGGCAGGACCTTCACCTGGACGAAGACAGGACAGTTATTACTAAAGATCAACTAGCGCAAGCGATTGCTCTGATTTAGAGTATCGACGAAGGTGCAAGCCAAATTTTGCCGATAGATTTGAGAGGGGGAACCGTGGGGCGCCATCAGGGTAATTCTCAGTTGATCAAGGTCTGTATTGTCGGCAGTACGCTTTTAGGTTTCCGGTATCTCCGCCACCTGCTGAAAAACGATCGCCACATCCGCATCTTTCCAGAAGATCAGGCAAACCCGAATCTGACGAGGGGGGATCAGATCGTCTTCCTGCTTGATCTCGACGCGCTGCGACTCCCCTTAAGCGCGTACATGCGGACCTTGCGGACGCGCTTCCCAGACGCAAAAATACTGCTGCTGGGCAAGCAGCTTCCCGCTGACGAACTTTCTCGATCGCTGTTTTTTGGAATTGATGGGTTTATGACCTACGACGAGGTGGAGAGGAAGATTCAGGCGGCGATTCGCGCGCTGGCCCATGGCCGCCTGTGGTTCACACCCGAAATGCTGACGGAATATGTGAGCCACTTGCGCTCGACTCAATTGCAGCCGAAACCTACTCTAACGAAAAAAGAAGCCGAAGTGTTAGGGTTGGTTAAACGAGGGTTCTCCAATAAAAAAATCAGCGCGCAGTTGGGCATCAGTGAAAGCACGGTGAAATTTCACCTGTCCAATGCCTTCGCCAAGCTGGGCGTTGATAATCGCCGCGCCGCGGCCGAACGGCGTCTTTCCGAGGCATTTTTGCAAGCTGCGCCTGAGGAATGCTGAAGATTATAACGCCCGCGCTAGCTGCGGTCGAGGTTGTACTGGCGGATTTTATAGAGGAGGGCTTTGTAGCTGATATTCAGCAGTCGGGCCGCTTCTTTACGATTCCATTTCGTCTGCCGCAAAGTGCGGGAAATGGCTTCGCATTCCGCTTCATCCTTGAGGCTGCGGACGAGGGATTTCAAATCCGCCGGCCTTTCCTTCGGAATCTCCGGCGCCGCCTCTTCAACCAGAGGCTCGCCTTTTCTCTTCGACTCCAGTTCGCTGAGCACCAGGGCTTCATCGCCCAGGATGAGGTAGCGCTTCACAAAGTTTTCCAGTTCGCGCAAGTTCCCGGGCCATCGATACTTGACGCAGGCTTCAACCAGATTCGGTGAGACGGAGAGCGGAGTTCTGCCGTAGCGCGCGGCGAAAAGGCCCATGAAGTGGCGCAGCAGAAGCGGGATTTCCTCTTTGCGGTCACGGAGGGGAGGGATGCAGATGGTGAAGGCGTTGAGGCGATAATAGAGGTCCTCGCGGAACTTCCGGGAAGCGATGGCTTCGGAAATATTAATATTGGTGGCCGCCAGGATGCGAACGTCCACTTTCACCATGGAGCGGCTGCCCAGGCGCGAGAATTGCTGATCCTGCAACACGTGAAGCAGCTTGGCTTGCAGGGCGGGCGGCATTTCGCCAATCTCATCGAGCAGAATAGTGCCCTTATCGCAGAGTTCGAACTTGCCCGGCTTGGGCCGTGTGGCGCCCGTAAAGGCGCCGGCTTCATAACCAAAAAGCTCGCTTTCCAGCAAATCCGCCGGCAGCGCGGCGCAGTTCACCTTCAGGAGCGTGCGGTCTGCGCGCGGAGAAAGTTTGTGGATGAGCCGGGCCACCACTTCCTTTCCGGTTCCGCTCTCTCCCAGCATCAGGACAGGCACATCCACTTGCGCCACTTGCGCCACCTGGGCGCGGATTTTGCGCATCGCAGGGCTTGCCGCCACAAAGAACTGATCATCGCTCAGTTCTTCAACTTCTCCGGCCTCCGCGGCCTCTCCGGAGGCTGTCGACCGCTGGCTGAGGCAGTGCGTGAGAACCGCATCCAGCTCAGCCTTCTGGAAAGGCTTGGTCAGGTAATCCTGGGCGCCCAGCTTGATGGCCTGGGCCACTTTGCGCGTGTCCGTCACGCAAGAGAGCATCACGACCGGAGTTCCGGGGTGAATCTGGCGCAGGCGTTCGAGCGTCTGGAGTCCGTCCAGCTCCGGCATCAGCAGGTCGAGGAGGACCAGGTCGGGCTTGTGGCCGTTTTGCAGTTGTCGCAGCGCTTCGACGCCGTTTTGCGCAGTGGTGACGTGGTAAGAATCCACCTCCAGCAGCGTTTGCAGGTAGCGCCGCATGCTGGGTTCGTCGTCAACAACTAAAATGTCGGCCTGCGTTGTATTCAAGGCCTTGCTCCTGATATTGGGTAAATGACACGCGAAAAACTCGTCATAATATGGCCCAAAAGTTTTTCAGCAACCTGCTACGTTCCCAATGGCAACAGGAATGAAAATGTGCTGCCCGATCCCAATTCGCTTTCCACCCAAATCTTTCCGTTGTGCGCCAGGACCAGGCGTCGCGCAATAGCGAGTCCCAAGCCCATTCCGCCCACCGAAGTCCCTTGTTGCGGAAGCTTCACGAAATCATCAAAAATTTCCTGGTGATATTCCGGCGCAATACCAGGCCCGGTATCGGAAACCGCCACCCGGACCGCATTGGGCTCGGATGCGGGCCGCTTGCGTCGATCGTGCGCAACGTTATCTTCCTGGCGACTGCGCCGCTCCCACATATAAGGCTCCGCCGTCAGCCACACGGTTCCCCCTGGCGGAGTGAATTTCAGCGCGTTTTCAAGCAGGTTGGAAATAATGTGCTGGATCTTGTCGTAGTCAAACGAAAACGGCGGCAACTTCTTTTGCAGGGGCAAATAGAGCGCCACGCCTTTTTTCTGAAAGGATGAAAGCCAATAAGTGTAGAGTTCTGAAAGACAGGCGTTCAAATCCCCTTCCGCATACTTCAGCGTCAGCTTGCCGGTTTCGAGAGCGCTGTAACTGAGAAAATCCGCAATGTACTGTTGCAGGCGTGAGCAGTTATATTGCGACTCCTGCAAAATCTGTTGCTGACGCTCGTTAAGCGGTCCGGGCTTTGAAGTGAGCAGAAGCTCGATATACCCGGCAATGATCGCCAAGGGTGTCTTGAGTTGATGCGCTGCCGTACCCAGCGCCACCGTCCGGCGGCGATTCTCTTCCTGCAACTTCTGATAGGCTTCCAGAAGCTCCATATACCCTGAGGAAGCGGGCGCTTCCAGGGCCTCGGTTTCCGGAGAGAACGCGTTCTCATCCAAACCAGGATGGAGTTCCGCTGTCGCTGGTGCTACTGAAATCGGATTGGATCCTCGACTTCGCGCCATTTTCGATCATCCACATTCATCTTGCAACGGCACTGGCAATTCACAATTTGAAAGCGGGCGAATGGTAAATCCCATTTAAGTCGGCGAATACGATCCATGATTCCAGCGCATGGCTTTTATCGGCATAGACGGATTCGAGGCTTGAAAATGGAACTTCTCTTCTCTGGAAGAGAAAATGTTTGCTCATCCCACGCAATTTACTTGTTCGCAAGAATGATGATTCTTGCGATCAGAAAGATAAGTTATTGAAAAATTGGAGCTTAAAAGACCGAAGGATGATTCCATACGAGGTTATTTGGCCCTCTAGTTGCGAGTATAGGCGTGCCCTCCGTGTATGTCAAACAGCGGTTTATGGCTGAGAATGAGATTGTGTATCATATTACTCAGCAAGGAGCTCTTGTGGCACAGCGCAGGCGGGCCCGAGAACGCCGCCAGTCCCAACGCTTATCGATTGCAATCCCCATCTTTGCTCGCGCGCTCGATAGTCAGGGTCGTGAATTCCTCGAATTTACGACGACCTTGAACATCAGCGCGGGGGGCGCTTTGCTGGCGTTGCGCCGCTACTTGCCGCCTGAGAGCGCCATCAGCCTTGAGATTCCTGCTGCTCCGCTGCCCCACCTTGCGAGCCGTCCCAAGCTCCTGCGCGCTTTTCCAGCCCAGGTTGTCCGCATGACCCCCTCCGAGCCTTCTTACCTTTGCGCGATCCGTTTTAATCATCCCTTAATTTAGATCGGCTGAAGCGTCGGCTTTCTTGAGCGGAACATCCATTTTGATTCCCTAACAGGTCCCACACCCGGCGTGGGCAGAGCGACAACGTGAACTCCAGGAAGCTGCGGCTATTTAATGCAAGCGCCGCCTAAACGGATGGTCCCCAATAAATCGAGCCTGTTTTGTGGCCAAAAGCGACAAATCCCTGATGGTTCGTCACCGGCCTTCCATAAAACGCTTTATGTCCCAGAAAACAAGCCGTCACGGCAATTGACCCTGTAGCCGTTTGTTGCTACATTTTTCTATTAATTTAAGGCTTTCCGGCCCTCTGCGGTTCGGCCCCTCAACTTAGTTAAACACCATTTCCTGGCGGCAGTTGCGCCAGATCGCGGAATAATGATCGTTAAGGAGAGATATGGCAAGAAAATCAAACGGCACGATTGGCATTCTGACGGGAGGCGGAGACTGTCCGGGACTTAATCCCGTGATTCGCGCGGTGGTGCGCCGCGCCGATATGCTGAACTACAGAGTTCTGGGCATTAAAAACGGCTGGTTGGGTCTCGTCAAGGGAATCGCCGAGCCGCTCTCTCTGATTTCCGTTTCCGGCATTCTGCCCCGTGGGGGCACGATCCTGGGAACTTCGCGCACAAATCCCCTAAAGAGCGAGGAGGATAAGAAAAGGGTTTACGCGAACCTGAAAAAGTTCAAGATTGATTATCTGATTGCCGTGGGAGGAGAGGATACGCTTGGCGTGGCTCGCAAGCTGGCTGCCGAGGGAGTAAAAGTGATCGGCATTCCCAAAACTATTGACAACGATATTGAAGGAACAGACCAGACATTTGGATTTGATACAGCCGTTTCTATCGTTACAGAGGCCATCGATCGCCTGCATACGACGGCTGAATCCCACCAGCGGGTGATGGTGGTGGAGGTGATGGGCCGTCATACGGGTTGGATCGCGACGGTGGGTGGGCTTGCAGGCGGGGCCGATTGCATCCTGATTCCTGAAGAGCCTCTCACGATCGATGAGATCTGCAAGATCCTGGAAAAACGGCATTCGCGCGGACGGCTCTTTTCCATTGTCGTCGTGGCGGAAGGTTTTAAACTTGCCGGCTACGACGATGTGGTCACAAAAGATAAAAAGGTCGATCAATTTGGCCACGAACACCTGGGCGGCATTGGCGAGGTGGTGGCGCAGGAAATCGAAAAACGGACTGGATACGAAACGCGCGTCACGGTGCTGGGGCACGTGCAACGGGGCGGCTCACCCACAGCATTCGACCGAGTGCTGGGCACTCGTTATGGAGTCAAGGCCGTCGATCTGATCCACGAGGGCAAGCTGGGAATGATGGTGTGCCTGAAGGGCAATCGCATTGCCTATATTCCGTTGAAAAAAGCGATGACCAAACTGAAATACGTGGATCGAGAACTGATCGATACGGCAGAAATCTTCTACGGCTAAAGGCAGCGCGCCCTCCGGTCGTGATCAGCAGGTTGCGGAGGAATTTATGGCGACACCGGCTTTCGAGTATTATCAGGCGCACCAGGAACAATTTCTGGAAGGGCTGATCCGGTTGCTGAAGATACCGAGCATCAGCACCTTGCCTGAGCACAAGCCGGACGTCCGAAGCGCCGCAAATTTTTTGGCGGACGAATTCCGCGCCATGGGCATGCAGCGCATCGAAATCATCGAGGGCGCGGAAGGACAAAACCCGCTGGTTTATGCCGAATGGCTGGGCGCGCCCGGCAAGCCCACGTTGCTCTTCTATGGCCACTACGACGTGCAGCCGCCTGATCCGCTTGAAGAATGGTCTTCGCCCCCTTTCGAGCCTTCCATCCGTAATCAGAATATTTATGCGCGCGGTTCCTCAGACGATAAGGGCCAAACCTATCTCCTGGTAAAGGCCGTTGAAGGATTTCTGAAGAGCCAGGGACGCCTTCCCGTAAACGTAAAGTTCCTGATCGAAGGCGAAGAGGAAGTCGGAGGCGAGCATATTGAAGCCTTTGTGCCGAAAAATCCGGAGAAGCTTCGCGCCGACGCCGCAATCATCTGCGATACGGAAATGTTTGCGCCGGAACTGCCCACCATCACCACCGGGCTGCGTGGTCTGGTCTACACCGAGGTTGAAGCGCGAGGCGCCGCGCAGGATTTGCATTCCGGCATGTACGGCGGCGCCGCGCCCAATCCCGTGCAGGCGCTGGCGGAAATCATTTCCAGGCTCAAAGGTCCGGACGGCAAAATTCGCATTCCGGGCTTCTATCAGCGCGTTGAACGGCCCAGCGCTAAAGAACTGGCCGCGTGGAAGCGATTGCCTTTCAAGGAGAAAGAATTTCTGAAGAAGGAAGTCGGCTCCAGGGCATTGACAGGTGAAAAAGGTTATTCCGTTCTCGAACGCCTGTGGGCGCGGCCTACGCTCGAAGTGCACGGCATTCGAGGCGGCTTCACCGGCGAGGGGGCCAAAACGGTGATTCCGGCCGTGGCGACAGCGAAGATCAGCATGCGACTGGTTCCAGCCATGAATCCCAGGGAGGTGATTCGCCAGTTTACGGCTTGCGTGAAGAAGTTGACTCCTCCGGGGATTCAAACCACGGTGCGCGTTCTCAGTTCGGCGCCCGCGTCGGTGGTGAGCACCGAAAACCGCTACATCGAAGCGGCGGCTGAAGCCATGGAGCAGGTCTTCAAAAAGAAGACGGTTTATATGCGCTCCGGCGGCTCCATTCCTATTGCAGGTCTCTTTGACCGATATCTCAAGACGCCCGTCGTCATGATGGGCTTCGGCCTGCCGGATGACCGTCTGCACGCCCCAAACGAAAAATTCTATTTACCCAATTTCTATCGCGGAATCGAAGCCGTCGGACGATATATGGAGTTGCTGGGATCGTAATCTCCAGTGGAGCCGAATTCGATGACGAATTCTGAGCCGCTGCCTGTTCCAACCTCCGATGAATGCACGCTTGCGCTCCTGGCGCATGTGCTGCAAATGATTGCCTGGTTTATCGCTCCATTGATCATCTTCTTGATGCGACGCCAGTCGCGTTTTGTCGCTTTTCATGCCTTACAAGCGCTCATTTGGCAGGCCATCTTCATAGGGTTTGGCATGCTGATCATGGTAGGCTCGTTTGTCGAGGTAGTTCTCACTGCGCTTCACCCTTCAGCGACTGCTCATACGAATGCTTCATCACCTCCGGCTGCACTGTTCATCTTCTTCCCGCTTATGTGGTTGTTTTGGATGGGAGGATGGGTTGTCAACATCGTGCTGGCGATAGTTTATGGGTTGAAATCCAGCCGTGGTGAGTGGGCAGAGTATCCTGTGATCGGGCGTTTGGCGCGCCGCCTGGCGCACGTCTGATCCCTGACAATATGGGACGACTTCATTGAGAGATCGTCATGAAGGCCCCGTCCTCATGCGCCTTCCGCCTGCCTTCGCATCGCTTGCTCAGATGATTCTGCACGGGGTACTATCCTTTGAAAGGAGATCATCCGAATGGCCACACTTCCCCGCCCATCGACAACGGAACAGATCTTTGCCGCTCTTCGGGAGGCGCGGGCGCGCACGCTGGAACTCATCGATGATTTGAGCGACGAGCAAATGATCGGGCCGCGCCTCGAGATTGTGAATCCGCTCCGCTGGGAGATTGGCCACGTGGCATGGTTTCAGGAATATTGGGTGTTGCGCCACTTTCGTGGCTTGCCTCCTCTCTGGCCCGAAGGCGACAAGCTTTATGATTCCGCCCGCATCCCGCATGATACACGCTGGGACCTTCCGTTGCCCTCCAAGGCCGAAACTCTTAAGTACGTGCGGCAGGTTCTTGAGCGCATTACCAATCCTTCCCATGCGGCAAGCCGAACCGCGAAGGAAATAAACCGCTATGATGAAGATTATTTCCTGAAGCTCGCCTTATACCATGAGTATATGCACGCCGAAGCCATTACCTATACGCGGCAGACTCTGGCCTACCCCGCGCCCCGCATCGGGATCGCCCAGCACGGGAAGGATCAGAACACCAGCGGCCATTCCAAGAATCCTGGCGATGCGGAGATTCCAGGCGGAACATTTCTGCTGGGAAGCACGCCCGAGATGCCCTTTGTTTTTGATAACGAGCAATGGGCGCATGAGGTCAATATGAAGCCTTTTCAGATTGCGCGGATGGCGGTGACGAACGGGGAATTCATGAACTTCGTCGAGGATGGCGGTTACCGGCGGCGCGAATGGTGGTCTCCTGAAGGCTGGGCGTGGCGCGAAGCGGTTCAAGCCGAACATCCAGTCTATTGGAAGCGCGAGGCGAACGGACGCTGGCTACGGCGAAATTTTGATGCGTGGGTGAGGCTTGAAGAGCGCCATCCGGCGCTGCACGGCAACTGGTATGAAGCCGATGCCTATTGCCGATGGGCGGACCGGCGCTTGCCCACTGAGGCTGAATGGGAGATGGCAGCGAGTGTGGAACCGGCGGCGTCCGATCCAAGCGAGGCGAACTCAGCCCTGCAGGTTTCGCCCCGGAAGAGGTTGTTTCCCTGGGGCGATGATTTGCCGACTCCGGATCGCGCCAATCTGGATTGGCGCTCCATGGGATGCTTGGACGTCGATGCTTTGCCCGCCGGGGACAGTTCCTTCGGATGCCGGCAGATGATCGGCAACGTGTGGGAATGGACGGCCACTGACTTTGGCCCTTATCCAGGCTTTTCGCCCGGCCCTTACAAGGAGTATTCCGCTCCCTGGTTCGGCGATCACAAAGTTTTGCGAGGGGGATGCTGGGTGACGCGCTCAGGACTGATTCGCAATAATTATCGCAATTTCTATAAGCCTCATCGCCGCGATGTGTGGGCCGGGTTCCGCACCTGCGCGCTATAGCACACAGTTCGATGAGCAGGGATTGCTCAATTGTTTTGTCACTTCGCGGCTTGTACCCTGGGCGTCGTAGAGAGCGGTTAGGAGAATCCCGATGAAGTCCTGCATCAACTGTATGGTCGTTCTGATTTGGCTGGTAGCCGGAACGCTCTGGGGTCAACACACGCCTTCGCCTGCGTTGCTGGTGCTGGCCAAGAGTGATCGGTCGCTGGCGATTGTCGATCCGGTCACCTTGAAAGTGGTGGCTCACGTGCCAGCCGGGCCTGACCCGCACGAGGTGGTTGCTTCACCGGACGGGAGACTGGCTTTCATCTCGA
>Ga0209061_1005041_pt1 | contig 11987 bp, 9 predicted proteins | sample Coa_R1_10_FD_187157 | JGI IMG/M metagenome (GOLD analysis project Ga0209061, IMG submission 187157) | Surface soil microbial communities from Centralia Pennsylvania, which are recovering from an underground coalmine fire - Coalmine... | ecosystem: Environmental > Terrestrial > Soil > Unclassified...
CCGAACTCGGCCGCCGCAAACACCCGCGTCGGCACCCCCGCCCGCCGGGCCCGCTCCAGCGCCGGCGCCCCGGGCCGGTCGGAGGCCACGGCCACGATCCGCACGCCGTCGCGGCCGTGGACGGCGTCCAGCAGCGCCTGGAGGTTCGTCCCGGCGCCCGAGGCCAGGACGCCGACCCTCACGCCCGAACCAGCGGAAGCGGGCGACGGCGACCGGGCGCCTCCTCGCTCCCCCGCCCCCCGTCCGGCGACCGCTTGACCTCGCCACCCCCGCCGGACGCGGCCTCGCCCGCCCCCCCGTCCGCGACCCCGCCAGCTCCCCCGCCAGCGCCGCCCACTCCCCCGCCAGCGCCCGCAGCCCCGCCGAGCGCCGCGGCCGCCTCGAACGCGTGCTTGCCGCCGGCCGCCTCCGTCCCGTCGAGCGGATAGACGCCGGTGAAGCAGGCGTCGCAGTGCTCGGCCCGAGTCACTCCCACCGCCTGATACACCCCCTCCAGCGACAGGTAGTGCAGCGAGTCGGCCCCGAGCAGCTCGGCCACCTCCGCCACGCTGCGCCCGTGGGCGATCATCTCCTCGCGCGTGGGCATGTCGATCCCGTAGTGGCAGGGGTGCTTGATCGGCGGCGAGGAGATCCGCAGGTGCACCTCCGCGGCCCCCGCCTCGCGCAGCATCTCCACGATCTGGGGCAGCGTGTTGCCGCGCACGATCGAGTCGTCGACCACGATCAGCCGCTTGCCCGCCACCACCTCGCGCACCGGGTTGAACTTCAGGCGCACCCCGAGCCGCCGCAGCTCCTGGCCGGGCTGGATGAACGTCCGCGCCACGTAGCGGTTCTTGATGAACCCGTCGTCCTGGGGCAGCCCGGCCGCCCGCGCCAGACCCCGGGCGGCGGCGTTGCCCGAGTCCGGCACGGGGATCACCAGGTCGGCCGCCACCGGCGCCTCGCGCCACAGCAGCTCGCCCATCCGCGCCCGCGCCACCTGCAGCACGGTGCCGGCCATGCGCGAGTCCGGCCGGGCGAAGTAGATGTACTCGAACAGGCAGGAGGCCCGCCGCTCGCCGGCCGAGAACATCCGCGAGCGGATCCCGCCGTCGAGCAGCGTGACGATCTCGCCGGGCAGCACCTCGCGCAGGTAGCGGGCCCCGATCAGGTCAAACGCGCACGACTCGCTGGCCACGCAGTACACCGGCCGCCCGTCCTCGCCGACGATCTCCCCCAGCGCCAGCGGGCGCAGCCCGTGCGGGTCGCGAAAGGCGACCACCGCCTCCTCGGTCAGCACCACGGCCGAGAACGCGCCCCGCAGCCGCCGGGCGGTGTCGGCCACCGCGTCCTCGAGCGCCTCGGCCGGGTGGGTGGCCAGCAGCGCGGCCATGATCTCCGAGTCCGAGGTGGAGCGGAAGGCGACGTCCTGGGCGCGCAGCTCGGCGTGCAGCTCGACCGCGTTGATCAGGTTGCCGTTGTGGGCCAGGGCCAGCGTCCGCCGGTCGTCGCGCACGATCGGCTGGGCGTTCTCCCAGGCCGAGGAGCCGGTGGTCGAGTAGCGCACGTGGCCGATCGCCATCTCGCCGACCAGCGACCCGAGCTTGTACTCGTCGAACACCTGCGAGACCAGCCCCTGGTCGCGGATGGCCATGATCGAGCCGCCCCGCGGCGCGGCGGCGATCCCCGCCGACTCCTGCCCGCGGTGCTGGAGGGCGAACAGCGCGAAGTAGGCCAGACGGGCGACATCGTGGCCGGGCGCATAGATGGCGAACACGCCGCACTCCTCGCGCGGCCCGTCGCGATTCTCATCGACGCTGGGCATAGCTCAGTTCCCCGGCGCAGCCTGGGATTTCAGGCTAGCAGCGCCGTTCACACGAAGCGCGCCAGCCCCCGCTCCCAGGCGGCGGCAAGTGCGGAAACTGCGACGCTGAGCACGCCTTCGATCCGCAGCTCCTCGCCCCCCACGGTGCCGATCACCGGCCCGAGGGCGGCCACCGCCTCCCGCGGCCCGGACACCACGAACGCCCCGCCGGGATCCTCTCCGAACACCTCCACCGGGGCGTGCACGCGCGCCCCCACTCGGCCGGCCACGCAGCATTCGGCCAGCGCCACGGCCAGGCCGCCCTCGGCGATGTCATGCGCACTGTGTAGCGCCCTGGAGCGAATCCCATCCCGGACCTTTGCCTGCGCGTCACGGACCGCCTGGCTCTCCTTGACCGGAAGTGGCCCGGCCGGCGGCTGACCCCGCAGCTTGGCCAGCTCCGAGCCGGCGGCCGAGGGGGCGAAGCGGCCCACCAGGCCGATCGCGTCGCCCTCGCGGGCGAACGCCAGCCGTCCGGCGGCGGCCGCGTCGGGGAGGCGGCCGACGATGCCGACGATCGGGGTGGGGAGGATCGGCCCGGCCGGGGACTCGTTGTAGAGCGAGACGTTGCCGCCCACCACCGGAATCCCGAGCGCCTCGCAGGCCTCGGCGATTCCCTCCACCGCCTCGCTCAGCTGCCAGGCCACGTGCGGCTTCTCCGGGTTGCCGAAGTTCAGGCAGTTGGTCAGCCCGAGCGGCTCGGCCCCCACGCAGGCCAGGTTGGCGGCGCACTCGTACACCGCGTCCGCCGCCCCCTGGCGGGGGTCGCAGGCCACCCGGCGGCCGTTGCCGTCGATCGCCACCGCCAGCGCCGAGCCGTCGGGCAGGGCGAGCACGGCGGCGTCGGCCTGCTCGGGCCGGCGCACGGTGCGCGAGCCGACGATCGGGTCGTACTGCTCGAACACCGGTCGCCGCGAGGCCAGGCCGGCCGAGCCGAGCAGCGCCAGGAGCGTCTCGGCCGGCGGCTCGTCGCCGCGCAGCTCGGCCGGCGGGGGCCCGTAGATCGGCAGCGCGGGCTGGATCGGGTGCAGATCGTACAGCGGGCAGGCGTCGATCAGCACCGCGGTGGGCAGCTCGGCCACCACCGTGCCCCGCCGCAGCACCCGCAGGCGCGGCTCCTCGGTGACGCTGCCGATCGGCGTGGCCGGCACCTCCCAGCGCTCGCAGACGTCCATCACCGAGGCCACCCGCTCGGGCGCCACCACGCACAGCATCCGCTCCTGGGACTCGGAGATCATGATCTCGAACGGGGCCATCCCCGGCTCGCGCAGGGGCACCCGGCAGACGTCGATGTCCAGCCCCACCCCGCCCTTGGCCGCCATCTCCGAGGCCGAGGAGGTGAGCCCGGCCGCCCCGAGATCCTGCAGGGCGACCAGCAGGTCGCGCTCGAGCAGCTCCAGGCAGCACTCGATCAGCTTCTTCTCGGTGAACGGGTCGCCGATCTGGACCGAGGGCCGCTTGTGCTCGTCGGCCTCGCCGAGCTCGGCCGAGGCCAGCACCGAGGCGCCGCCGATCCCGTCGCGGCCGGTGAGCGCCCCGAGCAGCATGAGCACGTTGCCGGGCCCGGCGGCGGCGGAGCGGATCAGCCGCCGGCGCGGCGCCAGCCCCAGGCACATCACGTTCACGAGGCAGTTCTGCTCGTAGCTGGGGTCGAACTGCAGCTCGCCGCCGACGGTCGGCACCCCCACCGAGTTGCCGTAGTGGCCGATCCCGGCCACCGCCCGCTCGAGCAGGTAGCGCGAGCGGGGCGAGCGGGCGGGCTCGCCGAAGCGCAGCGAGTCGAGCACGGCGATCGGGCGGGCGCCGACCGCGAACACGTCGCGCAGGATCCCGCCCACCCCGGTGGCCGCCCCCTGGAACGGCTCCACCGCGCTGGGATGGTTGTGGGATTCGACCTTGAACGCCAGCGCCAGCCCGTCGCCGACCGCCACCGCCCCGGCGTTCTCGCCCGGCCCGAGCACCACGTGCTCGCCCCGGGTCGGCAGCCGCCGCAGCAGCCGGCGCGAGTGCTTGTAGGCGCAGTGCTCGGACCACATCAGCGACAGCATCGCCAGCTCGGTGTTGTTGGGCTCGCGCCCGAGCCGCTCGACGATCAGCGCGTGCTCCTCGTCGGTGAGCCCGAGCTGGCGGTGGCGGCTAGGCGAGGACGTGCTGGCGGACATGGCCCTGGGCGATCGAGGCGAAGATGCTCAGCCCGTCGGTGGAGCCGGTCAGCGGGTCGACCGCGTGCTCGGGGTGGGGCATCAGCCCGAACACGTTGCCGGCCTCGTTGCACACCCCGGCGATGTCGTCCTGGGAGCCGTTGGGGTTGTGGCCCGGGGCGTAGCGGAGCACCACCCGCACCGGCTCGGGGGAGAAGTAGCGCCCGGTGGTGTGCTTGACCGGGATCGACAGGCGCCGGTCCGGCGGGCAGGCGCAGGTGAACGGGGTGTCGGCGTCGGCCACCTCGAGCTCGACCTGGCGGAAGACGAACCGCAGCGAGGTGTTGGGCAGCAGCGCGCCGGGCAGCAGGCGCGCCTCGCACAGCACCTGAAAGCCGTTGCAGATCCCCAGCACCAGCCCGCCGTCGCGGGCGAACTCGGCCACCGCCTCCATCACCGGCGCGAACCGGGCGATGGCGCCGGCGCGCAGGTAGTCGCCGTAGGAGAAGCCGCCGGGGATGATCACCGCGTCCACGCCCTGCAGGTCGCGCTCGGCGTGCCAGAGCAGCACCGCCTCGCCCACCCGGCGGGCGGCGGCGAGCGCATCCAGCTCATCGCAGGAGCCGGGGAAGCGGACGACGCCGAACTTCACCGCGAGGTGTCCTCGACGATCTCGTACTCCTCAATCAGCGGGTTGGCCAGCAGCTGCTCGCACATCCGCGGCAGCTGGCCGGGGTCCTCGACGTCGAGCTCGATCAGCCGCCCGATGTGGACGTTGGCCACGCCGCTGAAGCCGAGCGCCGGCAGCGCCCGCTCGACCGCCTGGCCCTGCGGGTCGAGGATCCCCGCCTTGGGCCTGACCAGCACACGGGCGCGCATCAGGGGGTAAAGGCGGATGCGCCGCCGTCGGCGGCGGTGCGCTCCAGCCAGGCCTGGAACGGCTCGCCGGTGATCCGCTCGTAGGCCTCGAGGTACTTCTCGCGGGTCCGGGCCACCACCTCCGCCGGGATCTCGGGCGCCGGTGGGGTGCGGTCCCAGCCGGTGGAGGAGGCCCAGTCGCGCACGTACTGCTTGTCGAAGCTGGGCTGCGAGCGGCCGGGCTCGTACTGGTCGGCGGGCCAGAAGCGCGAGGAGTCGGGGGTGAACAGCTCGTCGGCGAGCGTCAGCGTGCCGTCCGCGTCGAGCCCGAACTCGAACTTGGTGTCGGCCAGGATGATCCCCCGCTCGCGCGCGTGGTCGGCCGCGAACTGGTAGAGCGCGATCGACACCTCGCGCACCCTCTCGGCCATCGCCGGGTCGCCGATCAGCTCGGCCGCCCGCTCGAAGTCGATCGCCTCGTCATGGCCGGTGGTGGCCTTGGTGGAGGGGGTGAAGATCGGCTCGGGCAGCCGGTCTGACTCGCGCAGGCCGGCGGGCAGCGCGATCCCGCTGACGGTCCCGGTCTGCTGGTAGTCCTTCCACCCCGACCCGGTGATGTAGCCGCGCACCACGCATTCGACGCTGAGCATCTCCAGGCGGCGGACCAGCATCGCCCGGCCGCGCACCTCGGCGGGCACGCCGTCGGTGACCGACAGCAGGTGGTTGGGGACGATCTCCGCCGTGCGCTCGAACCAGAACGCCGACAGGCCGGTGAGCACCTTGCCCTTGTCGGGGATCGGCGTGGGATGGACGACGTCGTAGGTGGAGATCCGGTCCGAGGCGACGAGCAGCAGCGTGCGCTCGGGGCCCTCGTAGATCTCGCGAACCTTGCCGGAGGCGATGCGGGGGAGGTCTGAGAGAGCGGTCACGGCTCGATCCTAGCGAGTGGCTCGGCGGCCGGCTCGGCCCCCTCGGCGGCCGGCGGCCTCACGCCCTCGGCGGCCGGCTGGCTTCCGTCGGCGGCTCCCGCCGGCGCGATCTCCTCCAGCCGCCCCACGATCTCCTCCGCGTAGCGCACGAACGAGCGGTGGTCGAAGATCGCCTCCAGGTCGAGACCCTGGGCGGCGGGCTCCTGGGCCAGGAGCCGGCGCAGCGGCGTCCGCTCGGCGATCGCCCGCTGCGCCAGGCGCTGCACGATCCGGTAGGCCTCGTCCCGGCTCAGCCCGTGCTCGACCAGGGCCAGCAGCACCCGCTGGGAGAACAGCGCGCCGTGGGTGAGCTCGAGGTTCTCGCGCATCCGCTCTGCGTTGACCACCATGCCCTCGATCAGCCCGAGCGTGCGCCGCTGGAGGTGGTCGAGGAGGATCGTCGAGTCCGGGAGGATGATCCGCTCCACCGAGGAGTGGGAGATGTCGCGCTCGTGCCACAGGGCCACGTCCTCCAGCGCCGCGTGGGCGTTGGCCCTGAGCACCCGGGCCAGCCCCACCACCTGCTCTGACTTGATCGGGTTGCGCTTGTGGGGCATGGCGCTTGAGCCCTTCTGCCCGGCCCCGAATGGCTCCTGCACCTCCCCCACCTCGGTGCGGGCCAGATGTCGCAGCTCGAGCGCGAAGCGCTCCATCCCGGTGGCGGCCAGGGCGATCGCGGTGAGCAGCTCGGCGTGGCGGTCGCGCGCCACCACCTGGGTGGAGGCCGGTTCGCGCTCGAGCCCGAGCCGGGCCAGCACGCGCGCCTCGTACTCGGGTGAGGTGGCCGAGTAGGTCCCCACCGCGCCGGAGATCGCGCCCACGCACGCCTGGGCGAACGCCCGCTGCAGGCGTTCGGCGTTGCGGTGGGCCTCGAACGCGAACGAGGCCAGCTTGACCCCGAACGTGGTCGGCTCGGCATGGATTCCGTGCGTACGTCCGACGGTCAGCGTGTGCACGTGCTGGCGGGCGCGGGCGGCCAGCGCGGCCACGATCCGCCGCGCGTCCGGCAGCACGAGCTCGGCCACCCGGCGCAGCTGCAGCGCGAGCGCGGTATCCAGCACGTCGCTGGAGGTCAGCCCGTAGTGGATCCAGCGTCCGGCCGGCCCGGCCGAGGCGGCCAGCACGTCGACGAACGCGGCCGTGTCGTGGTCGGTCACCCGCTCGCGCTCGTTGATCGCCTCCACCGTGAAGCTCGAGGCGCGGATCGCCTCCAGCTCGGCCGGCGTGGGCCCCTCGAGCTCCTCGGCGGCGGCGATCTCCACCTGGCGCATGGCCTCAAAGCGCGCCTCATCGGACCAGATGGCGGCCAGCTCGGGACGGGTGTAGCGGGCAATCACGGGCGCGGGAAGCTGCTCGTTCGACGATCGCCTTCGATTATCACCCGCCGCCCAGCTGGACCGCCTTGACGATCAGCAACACGACCGAGACGACCAGGTAGCCGCGCAGCGTCAGCATTGCGACCTTGCGCCCCATCGACCACTCCGGCCGTCCGAGCAGCGCGAGCGGCGGCATCGTCCACTGTTCTCGGGGGATCCGCGGGGTGCTCTCGACCACGGTGACCGCCGCCGCGGCCCGCCGCGAACGGACCGTGACGAGGCCGAAGGCGAGCAGCCCGAGGGCCAGCACCGCACCGCCGATCAGCGACACCTCGGTCACGTTCACCTGGGGGAAGATCGTGGTGGCCATCAGAATCAGCGACAGGAGCACCAGCGTGGAGACGATCACGCTGGCCACGGCGTTCAGCCAGGGCCGGTTCACCCAGGGGCCTAGCACCTCCCGGTCGTTGCACAGCAGGAGCAGGAACACGCTGGCGCTGGGCAGCAGCACGCCCGCCAGCGCCTGCACGGCCAGCGTGATCACGCCCAGCGGCGCGCCGGGGATGAGCACGATCGCGGCAGCTCCCAGAATCAGCGCGGAGAAGATCCCGTAGAACAGCTTGGCGTCGGTGAAGCTGCGGTGCAGCGAGCTCTTGGTGCCGAACACATCACCAAACGCATAGCTCGTCGACAGGGTGAGCGCGCCGGCGCCGATCAGGGAGGCGTTGAGCAGCACCAGCGCAAAGAAGTCGCCCGCCACCGGCCCGAGCACGTGCTCAAGACCACGAGCTGTCCCACCCGCGTCAGTGAAGTTGCCGAAGTACCGGGTGTGAGCGAAGGCGAACGCTGACACGCAGATCAGCGCGGCAGCACCGATCACCACCACGAAGGCTCCGATCCAGGTGTCGAGCCGCTCGTAGTTGATCCAGCGGGGGGTGATCCGCTTGTCGATGATGTTCGACTGCTGGAAGAACAGCTGCCAGGGTGCGACCGTGGTGCCAACAATCCCGATGATCAACAGCATCGAGGTGGAGTTCACGCCGCCCCTGACGCCGGGGACGAATAAGTCGTGCAGGATCGGCCCCGCATGTGGGTGGGCCATGAAGAACAGCGGGATGACCAGGAAGTTGGCGAACACGAACACGAACATCGAGCGTTCCCAGAAGCGGAAGCTGCCGGTGGCCGTGATCGTGATCAGCGCGACCGCCGCGATCGGCACCGCGATGTACTTGGAAACACCGAAATAGCCAAGTGACAGATCCACTCCGATGAACTCGGTGACGATCGTCAGGAAGTTGAGGATGAACAGGTCCCCGACCGAGAACCAGCCCCAGAAGCGCCCGAAGCGCTCGTTGATCAGCCGCGCGTGGCCGACGCCGGTCACCGCCCCCAGCCTGACCACCATCTCCTGGTTGACGATCAGCACTGGGATCAGCAACAGCAGCACCCAGAGCAGGCTGGTTCCGTAGTTCTGGCCCGCCTGCGAGTAGGTGGCCACGCCGCCGGCGTCGTTGTCGCCCACCATCACGATCAGGCCCGGGCCGATGATCGCCAGCAACGCCAGCAGGCGCGAACGCAGGCTGCGGTGGCCCTCCTCGTGCTCGCGGATGGTGCCGAACGCGCCCTGGATATCGCCGACGTGGGCGGGATCGAGCACCGCACGCTGGCGCTCGCGCTCGTTCACGCCGCTCGTCATGTGCTCGACCTCCTTTCGCCTTCTCGCCGCGCCGCCGCGGCCGGCTGGAGGTCCCTCAGACGCCCCGGGGTCTATGCCCCAGGCGAGGAGAAGGCGCCCACCACGCCAGCCGCGAGCCGGCTACTTCGCGGCAGCTCGTCGGTGTCTAAGTGTTCGTCGTGGTGAAGCATGTTCAGCCCTTCGGCAGCGCCGGGAAACGGCGCCGCTGCGAGGGTATCAGCGGATCGTCGGCGATTCCAGCCCGTGCCCGAGGCCGATTCTCCCATGCGGGCGGCGATTCCAGCCCGCGCCCCCGACGCCGCTTCTCCGCTGCGAAAGGCGATTCCAGCCCCGGGCCCCCGAGGCCGCTTCTCCGCTGCGGCCGGCGGTTCAGTCCGCGACCCGAGGCCGATTGTCCGACGCTGCGCTCGGCCGCACTAGCCGGCAGCGCCCGGGAAGGCGGGCGCCGCGCCGGGCTCGAATCGGCGCTCATAGATTCGGTAGCGCTTGACGATCCTCCCCGCCAGCGCCTCCATGGCCCGGTTCATCGGCTCGTTGACCTCGAGGATCCAGCCCGTCTCCGCACGCTCGATCCCCCGCTGCAGGCACGTCTGCCACACGTCGTTGTACAGGGCGGCGGCCGTGCCGGTGTGCTGAAAGGCCGGCTTGACCCCCAGCGCGAACACCCGGATCTCATTGATCCTGCGCCGGGCGAGCAGCGCCTTGGCCCAGCCGAGCGGCAGCAGCCGCCCGTTGAGCCCAGCCAGCACCTGGTTGAAGTCGAGCAGACTGAGCGAGACCCCCACCACCTGGCCCTCATGCTCGGCCGCCTTGGCGAAGTCCACGTCGAGCACCGGCCGCAGCTCCCTGGCCATCTGGTCCAGCTCGGCGTCCGTCAGGGGAACGAAGCCCCAGTTGTGCGACCAGGCCTCGTTGTAGATCTCCATGAACTTGCGCACCTCGCTGGCCAGCTGACGCTTGCGCAGCGGCCGCAGGTACACGCCGTGCTCGCGTCCCACCCGCTCGGCCAGCTCGCCGATCACCGGATAGACCTTGTCGTAGTTGCTGCGCAGGATCTCCCACTTGTAGAGGTCCATCGCCTTGACCAGGCCGTGGGCCTCCAGCAGCTCGCGGTAGTAGGGGTGGTGCCAGTTCTCGAGGATCTGCGGCCGGTACTCGAAGCCCTCCACCAGCAGACCGCACTCGTGGTTGGTCGAGAAGTCGAAGGGACCGATCAGCCGGTCGCGCCCGCGCGCCCGCAGCCACTGCTCGGCGGCCTCCAGCAGCGCCCCGGCCGTGGCCGGATCGCGCTCGCATTCGAAGAAGCCGAACATGCCCCAGCGGTTGTTCTGAAACTCGTTGAAGCGGTGGTCGACGTGGGCGGTGATCCGGCCCACCGGCGTACGGCCCCGCCAGGCCAGGAAGTACTCGGCCTCCGCGTGCGCAAAGAAGGCATTGCGCCGACGGTCGAGAAACCGCTTGCGCTCGGAGATCAGCGGCGGGACCCAGTTGGCGGCGTCGCGATACAGCCGCCAGGGCAGGCGGATGAAGGCCATCAGCTCGCCTCGCCCGCGCACGGGCCGGATCTCCACCTCGCCCGACCTGGCGCTGCGGCCACCCGCGGCCGGGGTGTCGGAGGCGCCGGACCGGGCGCCGGGGTCACCGACCGCGCGCTGCACCTTGCACCGTGACGCTTGCGAACCTCACCCATGGCAAAAATAGCGGCGTGCTCCGCGGCCGCCCATCACCCGGTTCGGGGTCTGACCAGCAGGGCGCGGGGTCGGGCCAGGGAGATCGGGCGCCCGAGCAGCCGGGGGCGGAAGCGGATCCGGGCACCCGGTCAGAGCAGCCGGGGACGGGAGCGGACCGCCGGCTGTGGGAGGCGGCGATTCACGAGCTGTCGGAGCTTGAGCGTCCGTCGGCCTCCGAGGGGGAGCGGCGGGCGGCCGAGTGGATCGCCGAGCGCCTGCGCGAGCTGGGCTATCCGGCGCGGGTCGAGCGCGAGGAGGCCCACGGCGGCTACTGGTGGCCGCTGGGCCTGGCCAACGCGCTGGCCGCCGCCGGTGGGCTGGTCTCGCTGCGCACCCGCGCAGGGCTGGCGCGGCTGCTGGCGGGGCTGTCGGGCGGGGTGGCGGCGGCCGTCGTGTGGGACGACGTGAACGCGAATCTGCGCTGGCGCAGGGCGCTCCTGCCCCACAGAGCGACCTGGAACGTGGTGGCCGAGGCGGGCGACCCGGAGGCCGGGCGCACCGTGCTCGTCGTGGCCCACCACGACGCCGCGCACTCCGGTCTGGTCTTCCATCCCGCCCTCAGCCGAATCGGTCCCCGGCTGGCTCCGCGGCTGCACGAGCGCTCGCGCCACACCCTGCCGATCATGCACCTGGTGTGGGGCGGGCCGCTGCTGGTTTCCGCGGGCGCCGCGCTTGCCCGGCGCTGGCTGCGCGGCGCCGGCGTGGCGCTGTCGCTGGGCACGGTGGCGGCGATGGCCGACATCGGCCGGCGGGCGGTGGTGCCGGGGGCAAACGACAACCTGAGCGCGGTGGCCGTGGTGCTCGCGCTGGCCGAGCGGCTGCGCGAGCGGCCGCTGGCCGGGCTTCGGGTGCTGCTGGTCTCGACCGGCTCCGAGGAGTCCTTCTCGGAGGGCATGCACGGCTTTGCCCGGCGCCATTTCCCCCGCCTGGACCCGGGCAGAACCGAGGTGCTGTGCCTGGAGTGCCTGGGTGGCCCGCGCCTGATCGTGCTGGAGGGCGAGGGGATGCTGGTCATGCGCGACTACCCGCAGCATCTGCGCGAGGAGCTGGCGACGGCGGCCGCGGAGGCTGGGGTGAGCGTCGAGCGCGGCCTGCGCACCGTGGCGGCCACCGATGGGTTGGTGTCGATGCGGGCCGGCTACCCGACGGTCACGCTGGCCTCGGTCGACTTCACCAAGATGCCGCTCAACTACCACTGGCCCACCGACCGCCCCGAGGCGCTGCACTGGCAGACGATCGAGCGTGCGATCGCCGTCTGCGAGCGGTTCCTGCGCCGGCGGGCGGCGGCGGAGGAGTAAGCTTTCACCCGCTATTCGGGGAGAACGGCGCTTGAACTAGGTCACATGTCACGCGGGCGCTTTTTCTTCAACCTCGGTGCACTCGGAGCGGCGGTCCTGCTGATCGTCGCCTCGGTCGCATTCGGGCCGGACGCGCT
>Ga0209061_1005042_pt1 | contig 11986 bp, 9 predicted proteins | sample Coa_R1_10_FD_187157 | JGI IMG/M metagenome (GOLD analysis project Ga0209061, IMG submission 187157) | Surface soil microbial communities from Centralia Pennsylvania, which are recovering from an underground coalmine fire - Coalmine... | ecosystem: Environmental > Terrestrial > Soil > Unclassified...
ACCGCCCCGCCGAACGCCGCCACGCACGAGGCCAGGCACGCGATGTAGGCCCCGCTCAGCAGCAGCGCGCCGCCGGCGCCCTGGGCGAGCTTGGCCGGGTGCTGCGCCACCTGGAGCAGCCGCGGCAGCACCTGGCCCAGCATCGGGGACAGCCGGGCGCGCAGCAGCCGCCGCCCCGCCGGGACCGCCAGCACGGCCAGCGCCAGCGCCACCAGGCCGGCCAGCGCGAAGTAGGCCCACGTCGGCGGGCTGAGCGGGCTCTTCGGCGCGGTGCCCGCGATCGCGGCGAACACCAGCAGCAGCACGACGTGCAGCCCGAAGGCGGCCATCTGCTCCACGCCGACGCTGGCCGCCGCGACCGGCGCCGGGATGCCCCTGCGCTGCAGGTACCGGATGTTCAGCGCGGCGCCGCCGACCGCGGCAGGCGCGACCAGGGTGACGAAGGACCCGGCGAGCTGGGCCAGCAGCGTGCGGCCGAAGTGCAGCCGGGCGGCGACGAACCCGGACAGCGACCAGGTAGCGGCCACGTAGGTGGCTGCCGACAGCCCGAGCCCCAGGATGCCCCAGTGCCAGTCCGCCGTGCGCAGCACCCTGGCCAGGCTGGCTTGGCCCAGCTCGCCGGCCAGCAGGTACGCCGCGGCCAGGCCGGCCACCAGCGTCAGCACCGACCGCGGCCTGATCCGCTCCAGCTGCACCGGGGTGACCTGGCCGCCGGGCACCGCCGCGAGCAGCCGGGCGCGCAGCGCGGGCAGCACGTCGCGGCGGCGGCGAAGCGCCGCCCTGGTCGACCGGGCCAGCGCGGCCGGCTGCAGCAGGGCGACGGCGGCGACCAGATCGCCGGGCGCGGCCCTGCCCGCGGCCAGCGCCGCGGCCCGGTCCGGCCCGACGCACAGCGCCAGCTCGGCGATGAGCTGGGCCAGGTCGAGGTGGAGCTGCAGGTCGCTGGCGGCCACGTCGCCGTTGCCGGGATCGAGCAGCATGGCCCGGCCGTCGGCGGTGAGCAGGATGTGGTCCGCGGTCAGCGCCCGGTGCGTGATGCGGCGGGCGTGCAGCCGGGCCACCGCGTCCCAGATCCGCCGCAGCTCGGCGTCGGTGCAGCCGGGGTTCCGCCTGGCCAGCGTGGTCCCGTCATGGTGGTCGTAGGCGAGCACCGCCGCCTCCGGACCCACCCGGAGCAGCGCGCGTAGCCGCGGCGTGGGCGCGCCCGCGTCCTGCGCCGCATAGCACAGCAGCGCGCGGTGCTCCACCACGCGGTCCACCGACAGCGGGGCGCCGCGCGACACCTGGCGCCGCAGCAGCACCGAGCGGTACATCCGGTAGATCGCGCCCGCGGCCTCCTGGTCCTTGTCGTAGACCACGGCGTCGAGGACGCCGCCGTCACACGTCGTGGCCGCGTAGCGGCGGGATCCGGCCGCCGGCGTGCGCGCGCGGCCGGCCGGCTGCCGCCGCATCGCCGTCACCGGCAGGCCGTCGGCGGCCAGCGCCGCCGCGATCGCCTCGGCGGCGGGCCGCTGCGACACCGAGCCGGCGCCGTACCGGACGGCAAGGCCGACCGCCCGGCCCAGCAGCAGCGTGATCAGCAGCGACAGCACCGTGGTGTGCAGGGCCCCGACGTGCACGACCGCGTACGCGCCGACCGCGATCCACAGGCAGTTGCGCCACCAGGCCCGGCCGGACAGCCCGATCATCGTGGCGTAGCCGACCAGGCCGGCCAGGTACGGGTCCAGGGCGGCGACGTGGCCGGGGCCCGGGCGGGACATGATGATCGCGTGGTACAGCCGCGAGGCGCCCGGCTGGCGCAGCAGGCCGTCGGCCACGGCGGCCACGGCGGCGGCCAGCGCGCCGGTCGCCGCCGCCTCGGCCAGGCGGCGCGGCCGGCGCCGGAGGAGCTCCTCGACGGCCATGACCGACGGCAGCGCCAGCAGCGCGAACAGCGCCAGCGGCGGCGCCACCTTCAGCAGGGCATGCGGCAGCCGCCTGCTCGCGCCGACGATGTCGGTCTCCGCCCCGGTCGTCGTGGCGCTGGCCGCGATCCCCGCCAGCGCCAGCGCGGCGATGTACAGGCAGGCTGCGATGCAGCGCAGCAGGTCCACCGGCTTGCGGATCCGGCGCTCGAGCCGGTCGGCGACCTGGACCTGCCGCGGTGATGTCACGGGACGATGGTGCCATCCGGGCTGGCCCCGCGCATAGCGGCCGGGCGGCTTGCTGCGCCGTCATGGCGGCGCCGCGGGCAGCGCTGCTCAGCGCGCACCGCCTATCAGGGCACGCTGCCCTTGGGCACGATCCACTGGTGCGGCTGGCCCGTGGTGGCGGCGATGTGCTCGAAGTCCGCGTCGTAGTGGAGGATCACGGCGCCATGGTGTTCCGCCACCGCCGCGGTCAGCAGGTCGATCACGCCGGCGGCCCGGTGATGTCCGCGCGCCGCCATCCGGACCTGGACATCGCGGGCGCGGTCGGCGATCGCCTCGCTGACCGGCAGGACGACATACAACTCCCTGCGGCGCTGCGCGATCGTGCGCACGTCGTCGAGGTCGCGGCCGGAGTAACCCGCCTCGAGGTCAACGGTCACGCAGGTGGCGGCGGCCCGGTCGGCGATGAGCCCGGCGATGACGTTGCGAACGGCGGCGTGCTGGCTGCGGGCTTGCGCCGAGGTGTCGATGAGGTAAAGCTGTCCGGGGCCCGCGGGGACGGTCACCGCCGGGCTGTGCGCATGATCTCCGGGTCGGCGATGTCCGGGCCGACCCCCAGGGCGTACGGGTCATCGAGCAGCCGCTCGATCCTTCGCCGCCGGCTGGCGACGAACCGCAGCGCCGCGTTGACGGTGTCCTTCTTCGTGGCGGTGCCCAGCTCCTTCGCGGCGAGGCCGAGCGCCTCGTCGTCGAGGTCGATCATCGTCTTCATATGCCTGATTATATAGCCAGAGATATATATGCAGCAATACGACACCTCAGACTCCTCCGCGGCGTGGCCTCCGTTGACGATGAACCGGCCGTGCGGCGGCGGCGCCGTTTCCGGCGGCGGCCGACGGCGCGTATCGTCCCCTGTCATGAGGGCATCGGAGATACGCCGGCTGATCCGGATGAGGCCGGTCGAGCTCGACGCGACGCGGCGGCGGCTGTCGGCCTGCCACGACATCGCCGACCTGCGCGCCGCCGGGCGCAGGCTCACCCCGCGGCCGGTCTTCGACTACGTGGACGGCGGCGCGGACGAGGAACTGTCGCTGCGGGCCAACACCCGGGCGTTCCGGCGGTGGCGGTTCCAGCCGCGGGCGCTGGTGGACGTCTCCGACGCCGACACCTCCGCGGCGTTCCTCGGCTCGGCGGCGCCGCTGCCGCTGGCGCTGGCGCCGACCGGCTACACGCGCATGATGCACCCGGCCGGCGAGATCGGCGCGGCGCGCGCGGCCGGGCGGCACGGCCTGCCGTACACGCTGTCCACGATGGCGACCACCACGATCGAGGACCTGGCCGCGGTTGCCGGCGGCACCGACCTGTGGTTCCAGCTGTACATCCTGCGGGACGGCGGGCTGAACAAGGAACTGGTCGACCGGGCGGCCGCGGCGAAGTACCGGGTGCTGGTGGTCACGGTGGACTGCTTCGTGACCGGCCACCGGACCAGGGACCGGCGCAACGGGCTCGTCATCCCGCCCGCGCTCACCGCGCGCACGCTGGCCAGCATCGCGGGCAAGCCAGGGTACTGGGCGCGGATGCTGCGCAGCCCGGCCATCGACTTTGCCAACTTCGCTGGGCGCGCGGCGGTGACGATCGAGGGCACCGGGGCGCTGTTCAACCCCGCCATCACCTGGGACGACATCGCGGACCTGCGGTCGCGGTGGCCGGGCAGGCTCGTCGTCAAGGGCCCGCTGTCGCCCGCGGATGCGGCGCGCGCGGTCGCCGCCGGGGCGGACGGCCTGCAGCTATCCAACCACGGCGGGCGCCAGCTCGACCGGGCGGTCCCGCCGGTGCAGACGGTCGCCGCCGTCCGGGAGGCGGTCGGGCCCGACGTGACCGTGCTGGTCGATTCGGGGATCAGGCACGGCTGCGACATCGCGGTGGCGCTGGCGCTCGGCGCGGACGCCTGCGCCGTCGGCCGCGCCTACCTGTACGGCCTGATGGCCGGCGGCGAGTCCGGGGTGGACAAGGCGCTGGATATCCTGGCCGCCCAGTTCAGGCGGACGATGCAGCTGCTCGGCGTCCCGTCGGTGACCGAGCTGCGCTCGGCCGGCCGCGAGCTGCTCGTCGCGGGGCGATGACCGGTGGTGTCAACGGGGCAGCTCCTCGGCTTCGCGATGGCGTCGCTGGTGCTGATCGCCATCCCCGGGCCCGGGGTGCTGTTCATCGTGGGACGGGCACTGGCGCACGGGCGGCGCACCGCCGTGACGACCGCCTGCGGGCACGCCGCCGGCAACTACGTGGTGGCGGCGTGCGTGGCCGTCGGCCTCGGCGCGCTCCTGGAGCGGTCGGCCCAGGTGTTCGTGCTCGTTAAGGTGGCGGGCGCGGTGTACCTGGTCTGGCTCGGCGTCCAGGCGATCCGGCACCGCAGGTCGCTGGGCGATGCGTTCGGGGCGGCCACCGAGCCGCGGCAGGGCTGGCGGGCGCTGCGGGATGGGGCCGTCGTGGGCATCACCAACCCCAAGGCGTACCTGCTGTTCGGCGCGATCCTGCCCCAGTTCGTCGACCGCGCCGCCGGGCACATTCCCGGGCAGATGCTGGTGCTGAGCCTGGTGTCGGTGTGCATCGGCGTGGTCTCGGACTCCTGCTGGGGGTTCGCGGCCAGCGCGGTCCGGGCCTGGTTCGCCCGCTCGCCGCGGCGCTTCGAGCTCGTCGGCGGCGCGGGCGGGCTCGCCATGATCGGCGTCGGCGTGACCGTCGCCCTCACCGGCCGCAACAGCTGACCGGGGGCCGTTACGATGGGTGTCACGGCGGGCGTGTCCTGGTCGGCATGCCGTTCGGTGTTCCTCTCCTGGAGGGAGGGCAGGGCCTGTGACCGTCCCAGCGGTGCATGAGTACGGTCCGTATACTCTCTATGACCTTGACGCGCTGCCGGAGGACGGCAAGCGCTACGAGCTTGCCGATGGGTGGTTGACCGAGTTGTCCCCCAGCCCGTGGCACGATCACGCAGCCGACCGGCTGAAGGACATCCTCAAGGCTGCGGCGCGGCTGGCTCGGGCAGAGGTCTACGTTGCAGGCGGCCCGAACGACATCGCCACCCCGGCAGGAGTCCGCAAGCCCGACGTGTTCATCGTGCCCCGCGACGTCGCACGCACCGCGATCAGCGGCAAACTCCGCACCTACTACGCCGGCGACCTGTTGCTCGTCGCCGAGGTTATCTCCCCGCGCAGCGGCAGCGAGCAGGTGGACCGCGTGCGGAAGGTGCGCGAATACGCCAAGGCCGGGATCCCCGTTTACTGGATAGTGGACCTCGAACCCGAGGCAAAGGTCACCGTCCTCGTCCTCCGCGGCGAAGAATACGCTCTGGATGCTGAGGTACGGGCCGGACACACGCTCATTACCAGCCAGCCGTTCGCCATCAGCTTCGATCCAGGCTCGCTCACCGAACTGGGATAAGACCGGTCGGCCGGCTGCGGCGGGATGAGCCTGGGGTGAGCCGGCCCGGCGGTGCGGATGCAGCGGATCGCCAGGGAGTTCAACCTGTCCGAGACCGTCTTCGTGCTCCCGCCGCAGGACGGCGGCGACGCACGGGTCCGCATCTTCACCCCGTCGCTGGAGCTGCCGTTTGCCGGGCACCCGGTCCTCGGCGCCGCGTTCGTGCTCGGCGAGGCGGCGGGCACGCCGGCCGAGGACCCCGCCACCGGGTCCGCCGCCGGGCCGCTCGCGGTGCACCTGGCCCGGCACGGCCGGGCCGGCTTCGGCCAGGAGATCGAGATCAGCCAGGGCGCCGAGATCGGCCGTCCGTCCCGGCTGTATGCCCGGGCGACCGGAACGGCCGGCCGGATCGAGGCCGTCGAGGTGGCCGGCGCGGCGGTCGTCGTCGCCCGCGGCGAGCTCGATGCCTGATGCGTGATGCCGGACGCGGCCGTCAGGCGGCTGCCTGCCACCAGTTGAGCACCCTGAGCGCGCGGAGGGTGTTCCACCGGCTCGGCGTGCCCACGCCGCCCTCGAGATCGAAGTGGACGCGGCCCGGATGGATGCGGTCGAGCAGCCACCGGCCATCGGGCTGCCGTTTCGACCGCACGACCGCCACCGCCTCCGCCATCCGGGGATCCGGGTCCGCGCCCGACCGCCGGAAGTAGTCCAGCGCGCGCAGCACGTCGTAGTGCCAGTAGTACGGGAACGCGAACTCCAGGTAGGCCGGCTGCACGACGTCCCCCGTGCTCTTGCGGCGGAACAGACCGCGCTCGAGCAGGTACTCCTCACCGCTGCGGCGGGCCATGCGCGCCTGTTCGGACCCGCCGGTCGCGCGCTCGAACTCCAGCAGGCCGTCGAGCACGTTGATCGTCGTGTCGAAGGAGGACCGCACCGATCCGTTCTCGGCCTCGCAGTTCCAGCCGCCGTCGGCGAGCCGCTCGCTGAGGACCCGCTCGACGACGGGCCTGACGTCCACCCCGAAATACGCCCCGGTCTCGATCACCCTGCCGTTGATGCACGGCTCGACCTCCCCGTCGAAGTACCGCTGCCCGGCGTGCTCCCAGCGCCCGTTCTCCGCGACCAGACCGATCGCGCGGCGGGCCGACGGCGACGCCGGGTCAAGCCCGAGGAGCTGCAGGGTCTGCAGCGTGTGCATCGTGGCCGTCCACGGCTGCCCCGGCTCGCCGCCGGCATAGGACGCCGGGAAGCAGGCGCCGCCGTCCCAGAGCCCGCCGGGATCCTCCAGCGCGAGCAGGCGAGCGCCCCAGCCTTCGTGCTCGACCCAGGCCCGCTCGGCGGCCACCTCGGCTGCCGGCGCGTCGCCGAGGTCCCGCAGCACCTGCCAGCGGACGGCGGGGTCGCCCTCGAGCAGCCAGCCGGTCACGGTCACGACCGACAGGCTACCCGGTCAGCGGCGCGGCGGGAGCGGGGGGCGGGCCTTGGCCGGGGCCGCGGACGGGTCGGGCGGGGCGGCGGGAGGACGGGTGTCCAGGGCCTCCAGCGCGAGCCGCACCGCGGTCTCCAGCTGCGGGTCGCGGCCCGCCGCCCAGTCGTCCGGGGAGACCAGCACCTCCACGTCCGGGTCGACGCCGTGGTTCTCCACGCTCCAGCCGTAGGTCTCGAACCAGAACGCGTACCTGGGCACGGTGACGTGCGTGCCGTCGACGAGCTCATGGCCGGGCAGGCCGTCGATGCCGATCACCCCGCCCCAGGTGCGGGTGCCGACCACCGGGCCCAGGCCGAGCAGCCGGATCGCCGCGGTGACGATGTCGCCGTCGGACCCGGCGAACTCGTCGGCCAGCGTGACCACCGGGCCGCGGCGCGCGTCGTGGGGGTAGGGCGTCGGGCGCAGCCAGCGGCCGTTGTCCCAGCCGATGAGCCGCCGCGCCAGCTTCTCCACCACGAGCTCGGAGATGTGCCCGCCGGAGTTCCCGCGCACGTCCATGATCAGCGCGTCGCGGCGCATCTCGGTGCGCAGGTCGCGGTGGAAGTGCGCCCAGCCCTCGCCCATCATGTCCGGGATGTGCAGGTAGCCGAGGCGTCCCCGGCTGAGCTCGCGCACCAGCGCCCGCCTGCCGGCCACCCAGTCCTGGTACCGCAGCCGCCGGTCGTCGCGCATCGGCACCACCGCCACGGAGCGCAGCTGCGCGGACTGGCTGGCCTGCGGGCGGATCGTCAGCTCGACCGGCTTGCCCGCGGTCCCGGCCAGCAGCGGCCACGGGCCGGCGGCCGGGACCGGCCGGCCGTCCACCGCCACGATCTGGTCTCCGGGGCGCACCGCCACCCCGGGGGCGGCCAGCGGCGAGGCCGCCCGCGGGTCGGACGACTCGCCGGGCAGCACCCGGTCCACCACCCAGCGCCCGGCTGCGTCCCGCGAGATGTCCGCGCCGAGCTTGCCGACCGCGGCGCCCGGGCAGGGGCCGTCGCCGGCCTTGACCACGTACGCGTGCGAGGTGCCGAGCTCGCCGAACAGCTCCCACAGCAGGTCGGCGAAGTCGTCGGCGCCGCGGATCCGCTCCAGCAGCGGCCGGTACGCCGCGACCGCCTGGTCCCAGTCCACCCCGGACATGCCCGGGGCCCAGAAGTCGCGGCGCATCAGCCGCGCGGCCTCGTCGTAGGCATGCCGCCACTGCGCGGCCGGGTCGGCGAGGAACCGGGCCCGGGACAGGTCCACGGTCACGGTCTCCGCCGGGTCGTGGTCCTCCTTGTGCTCGGACGGCAGCACCCGCACCTCGCCGCGGTCCCCGACCACCAGGCGGGTCCCGTCGCCGCTGACGTCGAACCAGTCCAGGCCGCCGGCCAGCTCGGTGACCTCCCGCTTGCGCAGGTCGAATCGCTCCAGGGCCGGGCGGGGCTCGTCGCCGCCCGGCCCGCCGCCCTCGCCGAGCACGCCGGCCAGCGGCTCCCGCAGCCAGGCCAGCCCGCCCTTGACCGCCCGCAGGCTGGAGTACCGGGCCTCGGCGACCGGCACCGCCACCACCCGGTCCGCGAGGCCCTCCGCGTCCACGGTCAGCACCGGCCGTTCGGCTGAATCGTCTTTTTCCCTGTCGTCGGCGGGCTCCTCGCCCACCGGGCGGCCGCCGGGCAGCGGCCCGAACGGCGACGGGGTGGCCGCGGCCAGCGGGACCAGGTAGGGGCGGGCGCCGAACGGGAACGACAGGTCGAACGACACGGCGTCGTAGACCGGGTCGAAGCTGCGGCGGGACAGGAAGGCCAGGTGCAGGCCGTCGAGGGTGAAGGCGGGGTCGGTGTCGGCGAACCGACCGTCGGTCACGTCGAGGATCTCGCGGCGGGCGACGTGAGCCAGGCGGATCCGGGACAGCGGCTGCGGGCCGGGCTGGGACCAGGCCAGCCAGGCCGAGTCCGGGGAGAAGGCCAGGCCGGCGGCAGGCCCGTCATCGGACACCGCCAGCTCGCTGACCTGCCCGGATGCGAGGTCGACGGTGAGCACCCTGCCGTCGTGCGCGGCCACGGCGACCGTGGCGCCGTCCGGGGAGGCGGCAATGCTCGTGACGCTGCCCAGCCGGCCCTCGGCGATCCGGACGGGCGCCTCCTGGCCGGCGCCGCCGACCTCGAGGGCGTCGGGGCCGCCGGCGTCGGTGACCCAGACCGCCTGCCCGCCGCCGCCGAGCACCCGGGGCAGCCGGGCCCTTGCCAGCGGGTCCACCCGCAGCGCGCGGGCGGGGCCGTCCTTGTGCGTCAGCCAGTGCACGGTGCCGCGCACCTCGACCACGCTGGCCCGCCCGGTCTGGTCGCAGTCCAGGCCGCCGAGGTGGTCCGCCGCGGTGACCAGCCTGGGCGCCCGGGCGGCGGCCGGGGAGCCGAGGGCCAGCTCGATCGGGCGCGGCTGCGCGTCGGGCCCGTCGAGGATCCAGATGTCGCCGGCCACGTGGTAGACGATCCGCTGGCCGTCGGTGGCCGGGTTGCGCGCGTAGCTGCCGTCGTGATCGGTGTGCCGCCTGATGCCGCTGCCGTCCGGCGCGCAGGAGTAGATGTTGCCGGTGCCCTCGTGGTCGGACAGGAAGAACACCCGCCCGCCGAGCAGCATCGGGCTGGACAGCTGGCCGTCGAGGCCGGCGAGCACCCGGGTGAACAGGGGGTCGTCCGCGCTGGCGACCCACAGCCTGCCCGCGGTGCCGCCGCGGTAGCGCTTCCAGTGCGCGGGATCGTGGCGGCTCCCGGTGAGCAGCACGGTCGCCGGGGGCTCGAGCGCGAGGTCGCACACCGGGCCGAACGGCAGCCGCCGCGGCGGGGCGCCGTCGGCCGGGACCGCGTAGGCCCAGCTGAACTGGCGCTTGGCCTGGCCGGCGGCCGAGATGGCCAGCACCTCGCCGACGGCGGTCCAGCCGGCGACCCTGGTCTTGTCGTCGCTCCAGTAGGTGAGCCTGGCCGCGGCGCTGCCGCCGGCATCGGCCAGGTACACCTCCGGGCCGCCGTCCCGCCAGCTCGTCCAGGCGACGCTGGTCCCGTCGCGGGAGAACCGCGGGTAGCTCACCGGCACGCCGTCGGCGGACAGCCGCCAGGCGCGGCCGCCGCCGGCCGGGCCGAGCCAGATGTCGTCTTCGGCCACGAACACGACCAGGTCGCCGTGCACGTGCGGGTAACGCAGGTATCCGGAGGAGGCCACGGCGTTCATCCTAGGGTGGCCGCGGCGGGTCACAGCCAGCCGCGGTCGGAGGCGGTGCGCACCGCCTCGGCGCGGTTGCGGGCGCCGGTCTTCTGGATGCAGGCGGACAGGTAGTTGCGCACCGTGCCCTCGGACAGGTAGAGCTGGCGGGCGATCTCGGCGACCGTGCCGCCGCCGGCCGCCGCGGCCAGCACGTCGCGCTCGCGCGGGGTCAGCGGGCTGGTGCCCTCGGCGAGCGCGGCCGCCGCCAGGTCCGGGTCGATGACCTTCTCGCCGCGCAGCACCCGCCTGATCGTCTGCACCAGCTTGTCGGCCGGGGAATCCTTGACCACGAACGCGGACACCCCGGACTCCATCGCGCGGCGCAGGAACCCGGGCCTGCCGAACGTCGTCAGGATCACGACCTGGGTGCCGGGGCTGTCCCGCTTCAGCGCGGCCGCCGCGGCCAGGCCGTCCATGCCGGGCATCTCGATGTCGAGCAGCGCCACGTCCGGGCGGGCCCGCCTGGCGGCGTCGGTCACCTCGTCGCCGCGGCCGACCTGGGCGACCACCTCGATGTCGGCCTCAAACGACAGCAGGGCGGCCAGCGCCTCCCTGATCATCGCCTGGTCCTCGGCCAGCAGCACCCTGATCACGGCAGCACGCTACCGCCTGCCCGGCCGGCCGCGCCGGATCAGGCGAGCGCGGCGGCGCTGTCGCCGGCCGCCGGCGGCGCGGCGGGCGGCGGCGCGGCGTGCGGCGGCGCGGCGGGCGTCGCGGATGCGGCGGGCACGGTGGCGATGAGCCGGAAGCCGCGGCCGGCGCCGGCCCGTGACGCGGGCGCGGCCTGCCCGGCGGCCGCGGCAGAGCCGAGGACGAGCCGGCCCCGCACCGCGTCCAGGCGCTCGGACATGCCGCGCAGGCCGGCGCTGTGCGGGAACTGCGCCCCGGCGTCGAAGCCGCGGCCGTCGTCGCTGACCTCCAGCGAGAACTCGCCGGCGGCCTCGGTCAGCCGGATCCGGCAGCGCCTGGCGCCGGAGTGGCGGATCACGTTGGTCACCGCCTCGCGCAGGCACCAGGCCAGCGCCGCCTCGGCGTCGGCACCGAAGGTGCCGCTGGCGGTGGTCAGCGCGGGGTCGTCGTCGGGCTCGATGCCGGCCGCCTGCAGCGCGGTGCGGGCCGTGATCACCTCGACGGCCAGCGTCGGCCTGCGGTAGCCGCTGACCGCCTCCCTGATGTCGTGCAGCGTCTGGCGGCTTACCCGCGCCACGTCGGCAATCTGCTCCGCGGCGCGGTCCCGGTCCGGGCCGGCCGGCAGCCGGGCGAGGATCTTCGCGGCCAGCTCGGACTTCAGCGTGATCATCGACAGCGACTGGCCGGTCAGGTCGTGCATGTCGCGGGCCAGCCGCAGCCGCTCCTCGTTGGCGGCCAGCTTCGCCACCGCCTCCCGGGCCGCCGACAGCTCCCTGTTCAGCTCGATCTGCCGCCGGAAGCCGATCATCGCGAAGCCGACCAGCACCGTGGGCACCACGTCGATGAGGTAGTTCGACCAGCCGGCGTGCCCGATCAGGCTGAACAGCGAATAGGCCGCGGTGACGGCGAGCACCGCCCGGAAGGCCAGCCGGTCCGGCCGGATCAGCAGCCCGGCGGCGGACGAGACATAGATCCACAGCCCGGCGGCGCCGTATCCGACCGAGGCGACCGCGGCCAGCACCGCCAGCGCGGCGAGCCCGGCGTGCAGGCGCGCGCCCGGCAGGCCCAGGCAGCGGTACATCAGGATCAGGTAGATGAC
>Ga0209061_1005043_pt1 | contig 11981 bp, 9 predicted proteins | sample Coa_R1_10_FD_187157 | JGI IMG/M metagenome (GOLD analysis project Ga0209061, IMG submission 187157) | Surface soil microbial communities from Centralia Pennsylvania, which are recovering from an underground coalmine fire - Coalmine... | ecosystem: Environmental > Terrestrial > Soil > Unclassified...
TAGGGGCGCTGCGAGCGGCAGCGAGCAAGCCCGTGCATTCGGGCCAAAAATCCAACCGCTCGTTTTTGGTGAGCGCTGGCGGGCTTGCTCGCTGCCGCTCGCAGCGCCCCTACGGGAAGACGACCTTCCCCTGAAAAGGGGACCGGGGTGTGAGGGGAAGACGACCTTCCCCTGAAAAGGGGACCGGGGTGTGAGGGGAAGACGACCTTCCCCTGAAAAGGGAGCCGGAGCGTGAAGGGAAGACGACCTTCCCCTGAAAAGGGGACCGGGGTGTGAGGGGAAGACGACCTTTCCCTGAAAAGGGAGCCGGAGCGTGAGGGGAAGACGACCTTCCCCTGAAAAGGGGACCGGAGCGTGAGGGGAAGACGACCTTTCCCTGAAAAGGGAGCCGGGGTGTGAGGGGAAGACGACCTTCCCCTGAAAAGGGGACTGGCGAAAAGGGAGCCGGAGCGTGAGGGGAAGACGACCTTCCCCTGAAAAGGGGACCGGAGCGTGAGGGGAAGACGACCTTCCCCTGAAAAGGGAGCCGGGGTGTGAGTTAAAGAATGTGTCTGATTGCCTGCACCATCGCCAGCGCATGTGACAGGTACTCGCCAGATAGAGTGTAATGTGCGCATTTTCCCGCACATCACACTCTATCCCGGGCGCGGCGGAGCCGCGCAAAGGCGCTGAGAATCACATTTACGCTAAAAAGCGATTATAAAAAAACTATAAAGAGTTACTTTAAGGGCCTGGCAATGGTTGACATTAGCCAGGCTCCTTTGTATCATGGATGCAGCCCGGCGCAATAATCCAGGGTGTCTCTATTTATGTGGGCGCGTTTCATGGGCTAGAAAGCTAGTTTGTGTTGCTCCAGACCGGTCACACAGGTTTTCCAGGACAGGGTTCGCTCGGCGACCTGGCTATTTTTATTCAGGAGATCAGACGCCTGCACGCGTTTGGTCGTCTCTCGCTGCGCAATACCGAGCACATCAGTATTGCGCACCTCTATTTTCGTGCTGGAAAGCTGGTCCATATGGTCGGGAATCGCGGCGACGTGCGCATGATCCTGGCCGACCTGCGCGAGTGGACGCAGGCTGTAGTACGCTTTGATCGTGGAGTGACATCACGCGATGCCACACTCAACGATGAGCACGAGCGCCTTTTAGATGAGACGCTGGCGTATCTCTACCAGCGCGGCCTGCTCGTGCTGCCGGGGCCGCCGCCTGTGATCGAGGGCAATCTTGTAGCCTCGCGAGAAGCAAAGCAACTCATCACTCCCTGGGAATGGCGCGTGCTGACCGAGGCCATGCGCCGCGTCTCTCTGGCCGTCGCGCGCCTGGTGGGGCAGAGCGAAGCCCTCGCTGTGCTCCAGGATATTCTTGATGATTGCTCCTCCGCCTTCCCGGCCTTCGCCAGCCTGCGCATCGCGCCAACGGGCTATCTGGAGATCGTTGATCGCTCGCAACTTGACCGCATGTCGCGCGAAGATCTGATCGAAGGCTTTGCCGCGCTCTTCGCTACCTGCCAGTATTTTTGCGCGCCCATCGTTGGCGAGCGCGAAGCCCACCTGCTTATCGTCCATGCGCTGCAAGATGTGGGACCGGCGCTGGTCAACCTGGGTGTGTTCAGCATCGATGATGCCTTGCTCGCCGCCGACAATGCCGGGACCTGGTGGAATCCGGTGTAGAGAAGAGTGGCGCGCCAGAATTCGCAGGAAAATCTATTGAATATTCATTCACAATATGGTACGCTTCTGGCAGACTGGTTTTCGATCTGCCCGGCCCGGCGCCGGGCATGCCCTGAAAGGCGAGCAGGTGTATGGCGGCAAAGACCATTCGCGACACGCGTCGTCAGGAGATCATCAACGCGGCGCGCGACCTCTTCAGCCGGAAGGGCTACCACGGCACAGCCATGCCGGAAATCGCTCGCGCGGCAGGGATCAGCACCGGTCTCATCTATCATTTCTTTCCCAGCAAGGAAGACATCCTCGTTGCCTGCTGCGATGAGGGAGCCGCGCTCCACCGCGATCTATTCAAACGCGCCTCATCCATCTCCGATCCGCTAGAGCGTTTTGATTTTATTGTACGCAAGCTTTATACCGGCCTTGATAAAGGCTCAAAGCGTCTGATTATTATCTACCGCGATGTTTCCGCCCTCAAACGCGAATCACGCCATCACGTTCTTTCTATTATCAATGAACTTGACCATCTCTTTCTGGAGCTTATTCGAGAAGGCCAGCAAAAGGGTATATTCACGCGAGATATCGCGCACCCTGAAATTCTGGCGGCCAACGTAGTGAGCCTCGGGCACCAATGGGCGCTGCAAAAAACCTGGCGTTTCGCGCCCCAGGTCGATCTGGAGACCTATATTTCGGCTCAGCTCGCCTATTTTCATGCACAGCTCACCGGCAAAAGCGAAGTTTGACTCTTCTCAGGGGGTGGCTGCATCCAGCGCCTTCGCCCTCTCTCCGTGTGGTCGCGCGGCTCTGCCGCGCGGAGGAAGGATGGGATTTTACAGGACAGGCGCTTCACGCCTGTCCTGTAAAATCCCATCCATAAGGCGAGCGCCGCAGACGCTCGCAGAAGTGGTCCTTTCTATCTGGTACTGCAAAGGAGCAAAACATGGATTTCAGCCTCACAGACGAACAGAAGATGGTACAGCAGACCGTGCGTGATTTTGTGAACCGCGAACTGATCCCCCTGGAGGGCGACTCGCTGCGCAACGAGCGCGAGGGGCGGCCAGGCATCACGCGCGAGAAGTTGCGTGAGTTGCAGTTGAAGGCGAAGGAGATGGGCTTCTGGGGCATCAACACGCCAGAAGAATATGGCGGCGCGAACCTCGGCCCGATCATGACCGCGATCATCGCGATGGAACTGGCGCGTACCTACGTGCCATTCACCTTTGGCGGCTCAGCCGATAATATCCTCTACTACTGCAACGAGGAGCAGAAGAAACGCTATCTGATCCCGACGATCAACGGTGAGCGGCGCTCGTGCTTTGCCCTGACGGAGCCGGGGGCCGGGTCGGACGCGGCCAACATCAAGATGCGTGCGGTGAAGGACGGCGATTACTATGTACTCAACGGCGAGAAGATCTTCATCACCAACGGCAACGAGGCCGACTTCGCGATGGTCTTCGCGGTAACTGATCCCGAGAAAGGCGGTCACGGCGGCGTGACCTGCTTCCTGGTTGACCGCGAGATGGGCTGGACCTCCAGCTACATCCCGACGATGGGCGATTGGGGGCCGGCCTCGCTCTACTTCGAGAATGTGCGCGTGCCCGCGAAAAATATTCTGGGCGAGCTTAACAGGGGCTTCGACCTGGGCATGCAGTGGATCGGCGCGGGCCGCTGGCGCATCCCCGCCGGTGCCGTGGGCCTGGCCGAGCGCGCGCTCCAGATGGCTATCGACTACGCGAAGCAGCGCTACTCGATGGGCAAACCGATTGCCGAGTACCAGGCCATCCAGTGGATGATCGCCGATTCGCACGTCGAGATCGAGGCCACGCGCTGGCTCGTGCTCTACGCAGCCTGGCTGGCCGAGAATGGCAAGGACGCGCGCCACGCCTCGTCGATTGCCAAGCTCTACGGCGCGAACATGGCGAATCATGTGATTGATCGCGTGATGCAGATCCACGGTGGCATGGGCTACACCAAAGAGTTGCCGATTGAACGATGGTATCGCCTGGTGCGCCTCTACCGCATCTTCGAGGGAACCGATGAGATTCAGCGCTATATCATCTCACGCAACCTGCTGAAAGGTCATGTCAAGCTGGGGGAGGCGTTCTGATGACGGTTGCACCCCGGCGGACCTACACGACCCTGACCAGTCGTGGTCTGCGCCACGACATCCTCCCTATGCGCCTCTATCACAAGGCGAAAAAGCTTGGCGTCTGGGATCCGCGTGATATCGATTTAAGCCGGGATAGAGATGATTGGCTGCGCATCCCCGATGATCCCAGGGAGCGTTTACGGCGTCTCATCCTCGGCTTCCAGGCGGGCGAGGAGGCTGTGACCGTGGATCTGCTGCCCCTCGTCATGACCGTAGCGCGCGAAGGGCGTCTCGAAGAGGAGCTGTTCCTGACAACCTTCCTGTGGGAAGAGGGGAAGCACACCGAGTTCTTCAGGCGCATCCTCGATGAAGTGCTGCAAGAGCGCGAGGACTTGCACGAGGTGCGTGCTCCCAATAGCGGCCGTGACCTGTTCGCCGACGACCTGCCCCGCGCCATGAATCTCTTGCTGACCGATCCCTCCCCGGCCAATCAGGCGCGGGCGTCGGTTCTCTACAACATGATTATCGAGGGGGTGCTGGCCGAGACCGGCTACTTCAGTTTCTTCAGAGTGCTGGATCGCTTCGATGTCATGCCTGGTCTACGCGAAGGCTTACGGTACATTCAACGCGACGAAGCACGTCACATCGCCTATGGCGTCTTCCTCATCTCGCGACTGGTCGCGGAGCATCACGATCTCTGGCCCGTTGTCGAGGAGCGGATGAACGAGCTATTCTCCATCGTCGCGAGCAACCAGGAGCAGAACGGTACGCCTGAGGTGGTCCGCGAGTATGCGAAGCAGCAGTTTCAGAAGCGTTTGACGCGCATCGGGCGCGCCCGCACGCAGAGCCTTGAGCAGATCTACCAGCTCTCCGAGAACGAGGTCCAGGCCGAATAGGGTGTCTGCCTGACATAAAGGAATGTAACAACTGGAGGCCGGTGCAGCCGGCCTCCAGTTGTTACATTCCTTTATGTCAGGCGCTCAGGGTGCTTCTTGCGCCAGTAGCGCATATAGCCCTGGACCGTCATCGGATAGTTGGTTGCGATTTCGTAGCGCGCCAGCGCATGAGCGTCGTGCGCGGCGCGCAGCAACTCGGGCTGCGACTGCGCGATGAGCAGTTCAATGATCTCGGTCTCGCCCTTCCCCTCGCGCATGGCCCGCAGCACGAAATCGCCCCAGGAGTAGAGCTTTTCGCGCAGCCGCGCGAAGTGCTCGGGCGGATTATGCGTTGGGCCGAAATGCCCCAGGTAGAGCACATCGGGCCGCAGGTGCAGAACCTTATCGATGCTCGCCGACCAGTCCTCGAGATCGAGGTCGGGCGGCGGCGTTGGCGGGCGCACATAGTCGATGCCTTGCAGGCGCACGCCCGCCACGTCGCCGGCGAACAGCTCGCCGGAGTGGACATCGAAGAAGATGACGTGATGCACCGCATGGCCGGGCGTATAATGCACCTCCAGGCGGCGAGCGGCAACGTTGAGGATATCGCCATCCTCCATAATATGCAGGCGCTCCCGGGGTACAGGCTCGATCTGCCCCCACAGCGTCTCCATGCGATCTCCGTAAATGCGGGCCGCGCTCGCCACGACCTTCGAGGTGTCGAGCAGGTGGGGTGCGCCCTTGCTGTGGACATAGACAGTAGCGCGGGGCATGTAGCGCAGCAGCGAGCCGGCAGCGCCTGCGTGATCCAGGTGGATGTGCGTCGCGATCAGGTGCGTTACCTGCTGCGGATCAAAGCCGGCCTCGCGCAGAGAAGACAGCAGGCCCTCAATCGTGCTGCCAGGACCGGGATCGATGATCGCCAGGTCATCCCCACCACTCAAAAGGTAGGAGCCAATGATGCCGTGCTCGCCCTGGAATGGCAGAGAGACCTGCCATGTACCAGGGCGCAGTTGTGTGACGGTAGCCAAGAAAAGTCTCCCTTCGTCTACTTCTTTGCCGAGATGGCCTTTGCCTGCGTAAAGAGCAGCAGGTAGTCGCGCCCGCCCGCCTTCGAGTCGGTCCCCGACATATTGAAGCCGCCGAAGGGATGCGCGCCGACCAGTGCGCCCGTGCATTTGCGGTTGAAGTAGAGGTTGCCGACGTGAAACTCTTCTTTAGCGCGCTCTATGCGCTCAGGATCGCGCGAATAGAGCGATCCGGTCAGGCCATACTCCGTGCTGTTGGCGATGTTGAGCGCGTCATCGAAATCCTTCGCTTTGATGAAGGCCAGCACGGGACCGAAGATCTCTTCCTGAGCGATCCGGGCCTGTGGCGGTACGTCGGCGAAGATCGTCGGCTCGATAAAGTAGCCCGGCTCGCGATGTCCACCACCGGTCACGAGGCGGCCCTCTTTTTTGCCGATCTCGATATATTCGAGGATCTTCTTCATCGCGTTCTCATCGATGACCGGCCCCATATAAGTAGACGGATCGGTGACATCTCCCATCGTCAACTGTTTCGTCTGCTCGACGACCTTCTGCAACACCTGGTCGTAGACCGACTCGACGACAATGGCGCGCGATCCGGCGGAGCACTTCTGCCCCTGGAAGCCAAACGCGGAGGCGACGATACCGGCGGCGGCTGCATCCAGGTCGGCGGTTTCGTCGACCACGACGGCATCTTTGCCGCCCATCTCCAGGATCGAGCGTTTCAGCCAGCGCTGCCCCGGCTGGTGCTTTGAGGCGCGCTCGTAGATGCGCAGGCCCACATCGCGCGAGCCGGTGAAGGCGATGAAGCGCACCTGCGGATGCTCAACCAGCCTGTCGCCGATGACCGAACCCGATCCAGTGAGGAAATTGACCACGCCAGCGGGCAGGCCCACATCTTCGAGGATGCGCACAAACTGATAGGCGATGGCCGGCGAGGTGCTTGCGGGCTTGAGGATGACGGTATTGCCGGCCACGAAGGAGGCGCTGGTCATGCCAACGGTGATGGCGCTGGGGAAGTTCCACGGCGGAATGACGGCGCCCACGCCGAGCGGGATATAGACGAGCTGGTTATCTTCGCCGGGAATATGCACGATGGGCTGCTCGCCGGCGAGACGAAGCATCTCGCGCGCGTAAAATTCAAGAAAGTCGATAGCCTCGGCGGTGTCGGCATCGGCCTCAACCCAGCTCTTGCCTACCTCATAGATCATCCACGCATTAATAAGGAAGCGGCGCTGGCGCATCAGGTCGGCTGCGGCGAAGAGATAGCCCGCGCGCTCCTCTGCCGGCACGCGTTTCCAGGTCTCGAAGGTCTCCGTCGCGACACGCACTGCCTCATCTACCTGCGCGGCGCTGGCGCTCGAAAAATAACCGATAACCTGGTCGGGCTGCGAAGGATTGACGGAGGCGAAGGTCTCTTTATTAGTAATCTGCTGACCTCCAATGATGAGGGGATAAGTACGCCCCAGTTCACTCCTGACGCGGGCCAGCGCATCTTTTTGAGCGCGTTTATTCTCTTCATTCGTGAAATCGGTCAGCGGCTCGTTGGTGAAGGGTTTCTGAGCCTGCGCGGCGATATTATCGAAAACTTTTGCCATAGATATGCTCCTTTTCACACAGCATTGTGTCTCGAACAGTATGCGTACTTCATTGTATCTCATAGCGAGCATGCGGTGGTAGGGAGGCGATCACTCGCGGCTCAGCCCTGTCTCCAGAAACGAGAGCAGCAGGTTCATCGCCGGCGCGTAGCTTTCCAGATCATCGCTCTTCACGACGCGATGCATCACATCACCGAACAGGACGGAGATGTAGACGCTTAACTGTTCCACGGGGATATCGCGGCGTACCTCGCCGCGCTCCTGCCCGTGGCGTAAGATGGCGTTGAGCGTTTCCGCGAAGTCGGGCACCTGCTCGGAAGCCTCGTCCTCAACCGTCCCGATGATGGTAATGAGCGCTCGCGTCACGTCGGGAAGCTCCCTGATGCGTTTGCCAATCAATGCGAAGTAGTAGCGCAGGGCTTCGCTGGAGGTTGGCTGCCGCTCCAGCAGCGCCTGAACCTGCGGGCGCAGTTCGGCGAAGACGACTTGCTGGCTCAAAGGCAGCAGGAGAGTCGATTTTGTGGGGAAGTACTTGAAGAGGGTTGCCCGGCCCACCTCGGCTCGCTCCGCGATGGCATCCATCGTCGTCTGGTCGTATCCTTCGGTGGTGAACAGGTCGAGGGCCGCCGTCACAATGCGCTGGCGTATGCGCTCGGAGTTGCGCTGGCGCAGGGATAATCGCTTTTCAACATCAGAGCTGGACATCTTCCTTTACCTTCGAACATATTTCCCTTGATTTTTAGACATACTCAGTATATATTCATACTGAGTATGCATTTATGACATGGCCCGCGCAGAACATAGCTAGCCTGATGTGCCTGTTTTTGTGTGCCGCAGGCGCACCCCAGGGAGGGGAGGTTGCAGGCTGAGCGCCTCAGGCGCTCAGCCCGCAACCTCCCCTCCCTGGCGAAGCGCGAAGCGGTGAGCCGTCAGGTAAACTTGCACACAGCGTTAGTTAAATGATTACGCCTGATGGATAGCGCGGCGCTTATCGATAGCATACCACAGTGTTGAGCTAAGAGAGCGAAAGGAAAGACAAGTGTTTTTACCGATAGAGCAGGTTCGCGATCCCTTTACCTGGTATCAGAGAATGCGCGAGACGCGGCCCGTGTATTATGACGAGGAGCATCATACCTGGAGCGTCTTCCGCTACGAAGATGTGCGACGTGTGCTGACCGACTATGAAACTTTCTCCTCACAGATGATGGGCGGTGCGCACCTGCTCGGTGCCAGCATCATTAACCTGGATCCGCCGCGTCATCGCAAGCTGCGTTCCCTGGTCACGCAGGCGTTTACGCCGCGCGCTATCGCCGGTATGGCCCCGCGTATCACTACCATTGTGCATGAACTGCTGGACCAGGCCGCTCCGCGCAACAGGATGGATATAATAGAAGATCTCGCTTATCCCCTGCCCGTTATCGTCATTGCCGAGATGCTGGGCGTCCCCACGAGAGACCGTGCGCGCTTCAAGCTCTGGTCGGATCTGATCGTCGGCACCAATGATGGCGGCGGCGCTGCCTATCAGCAGGAGATGCGGGAGTATTTCATAAGCATGCTTGAGCAGCGGAGGCGTGAACCCCGGAACGATCTGCTGACGGCATTGCAGGAAGCGCAGATCGATGGGGAACGCCTCTCTGTGGACGAGATGGTAAGCTTCTGTCTGCTGCTGCTGGTCGCCGGCAACATCACGACGACCAACCTGATCGGCAACGCCATCCTCTCGTTCCATGAGCACCCGCAGGCATTGGAGCAGCTTTACGCCGATCCAGAGCTGCTGCCCGGCGCTATCGAGGAGGTACTGCGTTACCGTTCGCCGGTAAGCCGCATGTTTCGTCTCTCAGTCAGCGAGGCGGTTGTTGGTGGGCAGCGCATAGAGCCGGGGCAGCTCGTCATTGCCTGGATCGGCTCGGCCAACCGCGACCCGGAGGTCTTTCCCGATGCCGAGAGCTTTGATATCCGGCGTGCTCCCAATCCGCATATTGCCTTCGGCCACGGCATTCACTTCTGCCTGGGGGCGCCGCTGGCTCGCCTGGAGGCAAAGATCGCGCTTGAAGCGATACTGGAGCGCTTTCAGAATATACGTATAACGCAGGATGAGCCACTGGAGCCACTGAGCGATGTTATTCTGCACGGCTTCAGACGTGTACCCATCGCCTTCGAGCGTGTATAGAAACAGAGAGGCCGGGTGATAGACAACGCCCTGTGCCCGGCGCAAAGGCTGGCAGCAGTTTTCGCGGTTGCAGCCATCTGTTAATTGTGAGATATAGGAGGCAACACGCGATGGTCTTCATTCTTTAGACCCGTTCTGAGGATGAGATGATATAGGGCATCTGCTGCTTCTGGCTTCTCTTGCGCTTTTTCGTGGCAAAGAGTGCATTGTAGAGATACCGGGCAGCCATAATTATCATGCTAAAGAGCAGGCAAAATACCACCAGCAGGCAGAGGAGTGTGCTCACGCCTGTTACAAATTGCACCATGAAAAGCGGAAAAAACAGGTAGAAGGGGGCAGCCAGTGCAATAATGATGAGCTGTGTCCACAGCCATTGCCATAGCGCAGCATGTACCTCGCTCCTCCACGGTCGTGAGGGGCCGGAATCGCTGACTTCACCTCCTTGCCTCTGAATGCGTAGTACGCGTCCCAGACGCGCGATTACGAAAAGCCCGCGATAGCCGATCGAAAACGGCAATAGCAGCAAGAACAGTTGCCAGCGCGATAGTGCAAGCGAGCCGGTGACGATATCCTGAATGAAGAAGACTATGCTTATGAAATATGCGAGGGCTAACGTGAATATCAGCAGGCCCGCTGTCATAATATAGAGGCAGCCTGCCACCGTATTGGCGGCTTCACCGGTCCAAAGGGCTAACACATATGAAGGCTTCCAGCTTGATGGATAGATGCTGAGATTGTAAATTTCATTGCGCACCTCTTCCATGGTGCGGGGCCGTTGATTCACGTCATAAGCGCACATATGCGCCAGCAGATCCCTCACATCGGCCGGGAGTGAGCAGTGCGGCGGCCAGCCATTCACTTCGATCTCCAGCGGTTCCCGGCCAGTTAACAGTGTTTGCAGAGTCGCGCCAAGACCATAGATATCTGTGCGCGGCGTCGTTTGTGCCCGGCCATACTGCTCAGGTGCCGCATAGCCTGGCGAACCAAGTTGCCCTGTATCTCGTGCCTGGCCGGGACGGTAGCGGCGCGCGATGCCGAAGTCAATCAGGAAGATATGGCCCTGGCTTGTCAACATAATATTGGATGGTTTGACATCGCGGTAGATGATCGGGGGGTAGTGTCTATGTAAATAGCCCAGCACGTCGCAAAGTTCCAGTGCGATCTTGAGCGCCAGCTCCGGTGGAAGTGGCCCACTTGCTTGCAGCACTTCATCAAGGGGGGTGCCCTCAATAAACTCCATTACCGCATACCAGTGCTCTTCATCAGTAAAATAGTCCAGGGCGCGCGGTAGGTGTTTATGATGCAGCGTCGAGAGCAGTGCCACCTCACGGTTAAATGAATCAGTAACTTCGATCTTCTCCTGGGGACTCAAGCCGGCCAGGCTGAATTGTTTAATTGCCACCAGGCGACCACGTGTATCACGTCCTTTATAAACCGTGGCGAAACCGCCTGCGCCGATCCTGTGTAGGACATAGTAGCGCTGTGCCAGTAGTGTGCCAGGATGCAGCATTATCATCGCCCGCTTGTATGTGAGAAGAAGATTTTTTACGCAACTAGCATCCTGATACAGAATATTAGCGTATAATTGCTGTAAATGTCAATTCATACTGCTGATATTTCCAGGTTGTTCCAATGCCCGGGGGAGGCGGGATAGAGGTAACTGAAAAGCTCGTGGTATTCAGGACAGACAGGGCTGACGGTACTTTTAGGGGGAATTTTCATCATGTATTGCTTGAACACTGGCGGAGATGATAGTATCAAGGTATCTTCATAGTCAGGAAGTATAGTAACGCATCTTCTAAACGAACTCAGGACCTGCTGGCAATGGACTTCAAGGGACTGAGCGGCGTTGAAGGAAACAACTTTATGATCGGCGCACCCAAAATCCTTATCATCGATGATAGTACAACCTCGTGTTTTTATATGGCTCAAGCTCTGCAAAAAGCTGGCTATAATGTGATCACAGCTTCTGATGGGCGAGAAGGGATGATGAAACTTTTGCAGGAGCATCCGCAATGCCTGATCCTTGATGTTATCCTGCCCGGAATCAGTGGTTTTGCACTTTGTCGCCAACTGCGAACGCAAGATGCGTTACGCTCGCTTCCAATTATCATGGTCAGCTCCAAGAATACAGCCATCGATCAATCGTGGGGGCTGCGTCAGGGAGCTAATCGTTACCTGTCCAAGCCCTTTACAGAAGAGACGCTTGTACAGGCTGTAGAAGAGGTGCTGCCCGCTTACGTGCGGCCGGTTGTCGCTGCCGGACAGGTTCCGCCGCAGCGAGCCAGCGCCACTGCGGCGAAGTCGGAAGCGCTCCCGCTCCAGATGTTGATCCCACGGCTGAAAGATAGCTCTCAGATAGATTGGGCGAGCATCACTGATCGGCAGGCTCGCCTGCTCTGTGCCGCTATCGATGGGCGGAGGAATATAGAGAGCCTCTGCGTTATCACCCAGTTAGGTCTGACGGAGGTAATCAACACGCTGCGTCTTCTGCTGGTTCAGCGATATATTGAGTTCTGCAATACCAGCGGAATGCCCATCGATAACTCCCTGGTCCT
>Ga0209061_1005044_pt1 | contig 11974 bp, 9 predicted proteins | sample Coa_R1_10_FD_187157 | JGI IMG/M metagenome (GOLD analysis project Ga0209061, IMG submission 187157) | Surface soil microbial communities from Centralia Pennsylvania, which are recovering from an underground coalmine fire - Coalmine... | ecosystem: Environmental > Terrestrial > Soil > Unclassified...
TGCTGCTGTTCGCCACCGGCAACCGCATCTCGCTGGGCAACCGCGGCCGGCTCGACGTGCGGATCACCGTGCGCGGCCGCTCGGCGCACTCCAGCCAGCCCTGGCTCGGGCTGAGCGCCATCGACGGCGCCTACGAGGCGCAGACCCGCCTGCGCGCGCTGCGGCTGACCGCGCGCCACCCCCAGCTCGGCGCGGCGCAGGCCACGCTCTACCAGGTCCAGTTCGCGCCGATCGCGCCGCACACGCTGCCCGACACGGCGGTGCTCACGGTCGATCGCCGCCTGCTGCCCGGCGAGGCCCCCGACGCCGCGCTGGCCGAGATCCGCGCCGCCATCGGCGACCTCAGCCCCTACCAGGTGGAGGTCGCGCCGGGCGCCCTGATGTACCCGGCCGAGGTGCCGCCCGACGCGCCGATCGTGCGCGCGCTCCAGGCCGCCGCGCGGGCCACGCTCGGCCGCGAGCTGGAGACGTTCTACCTGCCCAACACCTTCGACGCCGGCTACGCCAACCACGTGGGCATCCCGACGGTGATGTTCGGGCCGGGCATCCGCCGGCTGGGCAGCGAGGTGACGGCCGAAGAGTTCGTGGCGCTATCGCACGTGCGCGACGCCGCCCGTGTGTACGCGTACACCATCCTGTGCCTGCTGGGGGCGGTATGACTGCCGTGGCCACGCGACCGGCGCGCTACGGGCTGAGCCTGTCCAACCGCGGCGTGCTGCTGGGGCTGACCACCGTGCCGGAGCTGTTGGCGCTGGCCGAGGAGGCCGAGGCGTCGGGCTTCTTCGAGTCGGTGTGGGTCGGCGACAGCCTGTTGGCCAAGCCGCGGCTGGAGGCGATCGTGCTGCTCTCCGCGCTGGCGGCGCGCACCCGCCGTGTGCGGCTGGGCACGGCCTGCCTGGCCAGCTTCCCGCTGCGCCACCCGCTGGTGCTCGCCGCGCAGTGGGCCAGCCTCGACCGCCTGGCCGAGGGGCGCACGGTGCTGTGCGTCTGCCTGGGCGGCAACCCACAGCGCGGCGGCGCGTTCGCCGACGAGTACCGGGCGATGCAGGTGGACCCGCGCACGCGCGTCGGTCGGCTGGAGGAGGGCATCGCCGTGCTGCGGGCCGTGTGGGAGCACGAGCGGGCCAGTTTCCACGGCCGCTACTACGCCTTCGCCGACGTGGCGTTCGAGCCGCAGCCCGCCCAGGCGCGCGTGCCGATCTGGATCGCCAGCAACCCCGACCCGGCCGCGCTGGCGCCCGCGGCGCTCGATCGGGCGCTGGGCCGCGTGGCGCGGCTGGCCGACGGCTGGATGAGCACGGCGGTCGGCGCGGGGCTGTTCGGCGCCCAGTGGCAGCGCATCCAGGAGCTGGCGCGCGCCGCCGGCCGCGCCCCGGCCGCGCTGGAGTCGGCGTACCACCTCATGGTGCACCTGCACCCCGACCCCGAGACGGCGGTGGTGGCGGCCAAGCGCTACCTGGACCACTACTACCGTACCGACTACTCGCGGGCTGTGCTCGACGCCTGGGTCGCCTACGGGCCGCCCGAGCTGGTGGCGGCCAAGATCCTGGCGTTCGTGCGCGCCGGCTGCCAGACGCCGATCCTGCGCTTCGCCGCGGCCGACCAGCGCGGCCAGCTGCGCCAGTTCCTCGCCGAGGTGGCGCCGCGGCTGGCCGGCGCCCACGCCCCGCTCGGCTGACCCCGCGTCGCTGGGTGATCCAATGCGGGTCCGCGCCCGTAACAAGGGTGGTCAGCCCGACCGGCCGACGGGTCGGGCGAAGTCGGACCCGTAAAGGAGAACGCCCATGGACCGGTTTCCTGGCTGGCGACGTGCACTCCTCGGGGCGGCGCTCGCGGGGACACTCGCGCTGGGGACGGCGGTGCCCGCGCTGGTGACCCGCGCCACGGCGACGCACGCGCAGACCGCGATGGCGCCCTCCCATCACGCGGCGCCCGCGCAGATGATGTCCAACTCGCCCACCTCGGCGACCGCGGCGGCGGGGCTGCGCAGCACGCTGAACCTGCTGCTCCAGGAGCACGTGTACCTAGCGGCGGCGGCGACGGGCGCGGCGCTAGGCGGGCGCGAGGCCGAGTTCCAGGCGGCGGCCAACGCGCTCGACGCCAACTCGGTGGCGCTGTCGCAGCTGATCGGCTCGGTGTACGGCCCCGACGCCGAGCGCGCCTTCCTCGGCCTGTGGCGCTCGCACATCAACATGTTCGTCGACTACACGCAGGGCGCGGCGACCAACGACCAGGCGCGCAAGGCGAAGGCCGTAGCGGACCTCGAGGGCTATCGCGCCACCTTCGACAATTTCCTGAGCAGTGCCAATCCCAACCTGCCGCGCGGCGCGGTCGCCGAGCTGCTCGGCCCGCACATCATGACCCTGGCAGCGGTCGTGGACGCCCAGGCGGCCGGCGACCCGAACCAAGCGTACATGGCGCTGCGCATGGCCGCTGACCACATGCACATGATCGGCGACCCGCTCGCCGAGGCGATCGTTCGCCAGTTCCCCGAGAAGTTCCAGTAGGCAGCTCCCCTCTCGCGGCGCGGGGCCCCTGGGGACGGCTCTCGGGCTCCGCGCCGCCGCGTCTCATGGGTAGCGCCGCAGGTAGTTCGGGCTGGCGACCAGCAGCTTGCGCCGCACCAGTTGCTGGAGCGCGGGCAGCGTGTCGGGCGGCGCCTGGCCGGCGCGGATGCGGGCGGCGAGTTCGCGCAGCAGTGCCTCCACCCCGGCGCGCCCTGGCGCGGGCGGCGCGTGGCCCAGCAGGCGCGCGAGGTCGTGCAGGTCGGCAGCCACATGGCGCGCCTCGTCGGCCAGCTCCCGCCGCGCGATGCCCAGCGCATTGAGCGCCACGAGGGTGCGGAAGCGCAGGCGCGCGTCGCCCAGGGTGGGGAGCACCTCCTGCTCCAGAAAGCCCGCCACGGCCTCCAGCAGCTCGTCGAGCGTCGGCCGATCCTGCATCGTCAGCGCTCCACTAGTGCCCGGCGCCCCGTGAACGGCGCGGCCCCCCGCTGTCCGGAAAGGGCCGGCCCGCCGTGCACGGCGGCAGTGCGATCAAGCCCTACAGCAGTCATAGACTACTCGCCCGTCTGGCGTGCCAGCAGCGCCAGCATCTCGTACTCCATCTCGGCGGCGAGCCGGCCCAGCACGGCCAGCTCCAGGTCCCGCGCCTCGCCCCGCAGGTGGCGCCGCGCCTGGGCGAGCGCGCCGACCCCCCAGCGCACGTTGCCGAACAGCTCCCACCAGCCGAGTTCGTCCACGGTGACATTGCGGCCCGTGAGCGCGTTGTAGTGCGCGACGAACGGCTCGACCGCGCCCACGCCGCCCAGCCGCTGGTCATCGCGCCCGAAGCGCCAGGCGCGCACCAGCGGCCAACTGAGATCCTCGCGCGGGTCGCCGCGGTGCGCGAACTCCCAGTCGAGCACGGCGCGCAGCCCCTCGGGGCCGATCAGGAGGTTCCCCACGCGGAAGTCGCCGTGGCACACCACCAGCGGCAGCGGGCGCGGCGGGTGGTCGGCCAGCCAGCGCAGCGCCAGCTCCAGCGCCGGGTGTGGCTCGTCGAGCGCATCCAGCTCGGCGTAGAGCTCCCGCAGCAGCCAGGCGGTCGCCGGCTCGGCGCCAGGACCGGGCAGGAACGCCAGCTCGCCGAGCGAGAGCGCGTGAATCTTGGCCAGCTCGGCAGCCAGCGCCCGCGGCAGCTGCTCGCGGGCGGACTCCAGCTCGGGCCGCGTCACCACGCGCCGCCCGATGCTCTCGCCCTCCAGCCGCTCCACGAGGAACGCCTCGCGCCCCTCCAGGTCGGCCAGATAGCGATACGGCCGCGGCACGCGCACCCCCGCGGCGAAGGCGGCCTGCAGAACCCGAAACTCGTGCTCCAGCGACAGCGTGTGGCGATAGATCACGCCGCCCGCGGCGCGGCGCAGCAGCAGCGGCCAGCGCTGGCCCGAGGCCTCGTAGTCTAGCGCCCACGCCTCCTTCGAGGCGCCCCCGGCGATGCGCCGCAGCCCGACGAGCGTGCCCGGGCCGAACAGCTCGGCCAGCACGGGCGCCAGCGCCGCGTTCACGGCCGCAGCCCCCGGAACAGCGCGCGCTTGCCGATGGCGGCACGGTGGATCTCGCTGGGGCCGTCGTAGATGCGGAACGGCCGCACCTCGCGGTAGAAGAACGCCAGCGGGGTGTCCTCCGAGATGCCCAGCGCCCCGGTGAGCTGCACGGCGCGGTCCACCGCGCGACTCACCGCCTCGGAGACGAACACCTTGGCCATCGAGGCCTCGTGGCGCACGCGCTCGCCGCGGTCGAGCTTCCAGGCCGCGTGCCACACCAGCAGCCGCGCGGCGTGCAGCTCGATGTGCGAGTCGGCGATCTGGAACTGCACGCCCTGGTGGTCGGCCAGCCGCGCGCCGAACGACTGGCGCCGCAGCGCGTACTCCTGCGCGATCTGGGTGGCGCGCACGCCCACACCCAGCCAGCGCATGCAGTGGGTGAGCCGCGCCGGGTCGAGCCGCAACTGGGCGTACTCCAGCCCGCGCCCCACCTCGCCCAGCACGGCGTCGGCACCCACCCGGCAGCCCTCTAGCCGCAGCTCGCCGTGCCCGCCGGGCATCCAGTGGTCCATGCTGGGCACGGTACGCACCAGGGTGAGCCCCGGGGCGTCGCGGTCGACCAGGAACAGCGTCGGGCCCTCGGGCGCGCGGGCCAGCACGAGGTAGAACGCGGCGCCCCGCGCGCCGGTGGCGAACCACTTGTGCCCGTCCAGCACCCAGCCGGTCCCCTCGCGGCGCGCGGTGGTGCGCAGCAGGCTGGGGTCGGTGCCCGCGCCCTGCGGCTCGGTCATGGCGAAGGCGCTGCGCACCGCGCCGGCCGCCAGCGGGCGCAAGTACCGCTCGCGCTGCGCCGCGCTGGCCACGTGGTGCAGCAGGTGCATGTTGCCCTCGTCGGGCGCGGCGGCGTTGAGCGCCTGGGGCCCGAGCAGGCTGCGGCCGGCCTCCTCCAGCACGACCGCCAGGGCGCGCCAGCTCAGGCCCAGCCCACCGAGCGCGGGCGGCAAGTGGGGCAGGAACAGGCCGCGGCGCCGTGCCTCCGCTTGCAGCTCGGCCCGCACCGCCTCTAGCCGTTGGAGATCGCGCGCCACCTCGGCCTCGCGCGGAATCACCGCCTCCTCGACGAAGGTCCGCACGCGCTCGCGCAGCGCTGCCGTGTCCGGCCCGATGTCGAACTCCATGCGCTCGCCCCCCCGCGCGCCACCGCGTCGCCCGAACTGTAGCACGCTCGCCCGCGGTGCGCCTCAGCCGCGCACCCTGGCGGCCCGCTTGCCAACCCCCAGGGGCACGCCTACAATCCGCTGGCAGTAGGGCGGCGGTTCGGAGGAAGCGTGGCCGCACATCACCCTCCACCTCAACTGCCGAGCGGGGCCCGATGGGGGAGCTAGACGGACGGCCGGTGCTAGTCATCGGGGCCACGCGCGGCATCGGCCTGGCGATCGCCGAGGCCGTCCACGCGGCGGGCGCGCGGCTCGGGCTGACGGGGCGGGAGGCCGCGCGCGCGCGGGCCACCGCCGCCCGGCTGGGCGACGACGTGCAGGCCTACGCGCTCGACGTGCGCGACCGCGCGGCGATCGAGGCGGTGCTGGAGCGCTTTCGAGCCGACGCGGGCGGCCTGTACGGCCTGGTGTACTGCGCCGGGGTCAGCCCCGTGTTCACCGCGGCGGAGAAGATCGCGCCCGCGGTGTGGGACGAGGTGCTGGCGGTCAATCTCACCGGCGCCTTCCTGGCCGCCCGCGCGTTCGGGCGCCTCGTGGAGGGCGAGGGTAGCCTGGTGCTAGTGGGCTCGATCCTGTCGCTCAAGGGCGGGGCCAGGCTGGCGGCGTACACGGCGGCCAAGGCCGGCTTGTGGGGCCTCACGCGGGCGCTGGCGCTCGACTGGGCGTCGCGGGGCATCCGCGTGAACTTGCTGGCGCCCGGCTGGGTAGAGACGGAGATGACCGAGGGCCTGCGCCGCCACGAGGGCCTCCGGCAGAGCATCCTCAGCACCGTGCCCCAGGGCCGCATGGCCCACCCCGCCGAGGTCGCGCGCGTGGCGCGGTTCCTGCTCGACCCCGCCAACCGCTACCTCACCGGCGCCGCCTACCCCATCGACGGGGGGGCGACGGCCACCTAAGTGCCCCAGGGGAGTTGCCTGCCGGCAACGAGCCCCCGTGCGCGGGCGGCGGCACCCAGCGGTCGCTGGCGCTAGCGCTGGGCGAACGGCGGCGCCGGATAGGCGAACGGCGCGCTGGCCTGCTCGGGCGGCCAGACCAGCTCGTTGCGGCCGTTCTGCCACTGGAGCAGCAGGTAGGCCATCACGCCCGTACCGTCCGGGTTGAACCGCACTGGCCCGACCACCGAGCTGGGCAGGTTGGTGTCGGCGATCGCCTGGCGCAGCCGCTCCCCATCGAGCGAGCCCGCGCGCTCGATCGCGTCGACCAGAATCTGGATGATGGCGTAGGCTGGGCCGGTCGCGCCCTCGGGCAACTTGCCGTACTTGGCCTGATGTTTCGCCGTCAGTTCGGCCACCCCCGGGAACTTCGCCGCATGGTGCCAGCCGGGCGAAGTGACCACGTAGTCCCCATCACGCCCCAGGTTGTCGGCCCACACTTGGCCATCGGCGGCTCGGCTGAGATGTAGGAAGCGCGGGTTGAAATCGAGCTCCTTCATCTGCTTGACCAGCGCCATGCCGTCCGGCGGGTTGGGATTGGCCATCACCGCCTCGGCCCCGGCCGCCTTGGCCCGTTGGATGAGGTCGGAGAAGTCCCGCGCGCCGACCGCGTACTCCTCGCTGACCACGATCTGGTAGCCGTAGCGCGGCGCCTGCTCGGCATACAGGCGCGCCATCTCCAGCCCCCAGTCGGTCTTCTCAGCGAACAGCGCCACGCGCCGCGGCCGCTGCGCCTCGGGCAGCGAGTTCAGCAGCTCGTAGGTCGCTTGCACGATGCCCGGCGACTTCACGAACGGGGAGAAGAGATAGCGGAGCCCACGCTGGTGGATCTCGTACAGCGCGAAACCCACGCCGAGATAGGGGATGTGGTTCTTGTCGCCGATGGCGGCCCCGGCGGCATGCAGGTCCGAGCCCGCGCCACCCAGGTAGGCCACCACGCGGTCCTGGGCATACAGCGTCTCCAGCCGCTGCACCGTCTTCGCCGGGTCCGACTCGTCGTCGTACAGCCGCAGCTCCAACGGGCGCCGCACCCCACCCACGCTGACGCCCCCGGCGGCATTGACATCCTCAATGGCCAGCTCGTAGCCGTTGCGGACCGGGGCGCCAATCGATGCATAGCGGCCGGTGAGGGGCACCACGGCGCCGAGGCGGATCGGCTCGCCCGTGCCGCTCGGGGCCGCCGGAGCCGCTTGCTGGGGCGCCGGGGAGTTGGCGGCCGCCGCGGGCGCGCTGGGCTTCGCCGCCGGCTGCGGGCTACACGCCAGGAGCCCCGCGGCCAGCGCGCCGATCGCGAGGAACGGGGTCAGGCCGGAGAGCACGCTACTCATGCGAACCTCCTCCGCGATCCAGGCCTCTGGATCGCCGCCTGCACTAGGCACGGGTAGTGTGGGCGACAGTATGCCGCGCGGCCACGCCCCTGGCAAGGAATGCACGGCTCAGACGATCTGGAACTGGGAGCCCTGGCGGGTCTTGCGCACCTCGATGCGCGCGGGGAATACCTCTTTCATCTCGGCCAGGTGGGTCACGACCAAGATGTGCTGGAAGTCGTCCTGGATCGCCTTGATCGCCTCCACGATGCGCTCGATTCCCTCGGCATCCTGCGTGCCGAAGCCCTCGTCGATGATCAGCAGTTGCAGCGGCACGCCGGCGCGGCGGGCCACCAGCTTGGCCAACGCCACGCGCAGAGCGAAGTTGGCGCGAAACGCCTCGCCGCCGCTGAACAGCTCGTAGCTGCGGGTGCCGAGTTCATCGGCCAGCTTGATGTCCAGCGTCTCGATAGTCGTGCCCTTCTGGGTGTCGCGTTGGGTCTCCAGCAGCAGGTGCATACGGTTGTCGGTCATGCGCGCCAGCAGGGCGTTCGCCTCGGCCTCCAGCTCCGGGATCGCTGCCTCGATGATCATGGCCTGGATGCCACGCTTACCGAACGCCAGGGCCAGATCGCGGTAGATGCCCTGCTCCTGCTGGAGCTGATCGCGCTGCTGTACCAGCCGCTGTCGCTCGATGGCGAGGAAGTCGAGGTACTGGAGTTGCTGACGGACCGCGCCGAGTTTCTGTTGGACGTGGCGCCGCGCGTCCTCGGCACGGCGCCACGCCGCCTCGGCGGCCTCGACATCGGCTTGCAGGCGCGGCAACTCCGCCAACTCGGCCCGCAGCGAGCCCACCAAGGCCTCTTCGGTGTGGTGCCGCGCGCGCCAGGTCGCGGCGGTGGCCTCCGCTTCCGCCAGCAGCGCTTGCTCGCGCGGCACCGCCTCGCGCATTTGGACGAGGCGGGCGTGTTCCTGCTCCCAGATGGCAAGCTGCTCCTCCCGCTTGCGGAGTCGCGCGTGCCGCTCGGGGTCGTAGTTCAGCGCCGCGAGCTGGGCGTCGAGCGCCACCAGCGCGGCCTGCGCCTCCGGCGCGTAGTCGCCGCGCTCCAGGGCTGCCGCGGCGGTGTCGCGTTCCTGGCGCAGCCGCTCCTGCTCCGCCTCGGCGCGCAGCGCTTGCTCCAGCGCTTGTCGCCACTGCCCGAGCCGCTCGTAGGCATGCGTCAGTGGGGCGATCTCGGCCTCCAGCTGCTCCAGCTCCGCCTGGGCCTCGGCGATGCAGGCCTGCAGCGCGGCGAGGCGCGCGTTGTTGGCCCGCCCCTGCTCGGCCAGCTCGCGGTTCTGCTGCTCCGAGCGCGCGATGGCGTGCTGGCGACTAGTGGCATCGAGCGGGGTGAGGCAGTAGGGACACTGGTCGGCCTCCGCCAGCACCCGCTGGTGCTCCTTGGCCTCGCGGAACCGCTTGCGCAGCTCGGCGTTGCGCGCCTCGAGGCTGGCCTGCTCGCCGCGCGCCTCGGCCAGGCGCGCCATCACCCGGGCCCGCTGCTCCAGGAGTTCCTGGTGGCGGGCGGCGGCCGCCTCGGCCTGCTGGAGCTGCTGCGCCAGTTTGGGGCGCTCCGCGGCATCGCGCTGGGCCTGACGGAGTTGGTCGTCCAGCTGCCGCAGGGTCGTCTCCAGCGCGGCGCGGGCGCTCGCGATCGCGCGCTCGTGGACCACGCGCTGCTGCTGCAGGGCCAGCGCGTGCCCGGCCCGCTCGCCGAGCACCGCCAGCTCGGCGCGCACGACTAGCAGCTCCTGATAGCCGCGCTCGATGGCCGCGGCGTTGGCCAGCACGCGCTCGGCCACCTGCAAGCGCGCGCGGTGATCGGCGATAGTCCGCTCGGCGCGCTGGAGCTCCGCTTGGGCCTCGGCGAGCCGCTGCTCGGCTTGCCGCAGCTCGTCCTGCGCGCGGGCGAGCGTGCTCAGCCGCTCACGCAGCACTTGCGAGGTCGTCTGCGCCTCCAGCACGGCGCCCTCGCAGCGCCGCGCCTCCTCGCGCAGCCCCGCCTCCTCCGCTTCCCGTTCGGCACGACCGGCCAGCTCGGCCTCGGCCTGCGCGATCTTCGCCTGAGTGTCGCGGATGGCCTCCTCGCGCTCGCGCTGCGCGGCGCGGGCGCGCGCCTCGTACTCGTCGTAGCGTTGGAGCTCCAGGATCTCGGCCAGGATGCGCTTGCGCTCGCCGGGTGGCTTGACCGTGAACTCGTCGGCGCGGCCCTGCACCAAGAACGCCGAGTTGATGAACGTGTCGTAGCGCATGCCCAGCAAGTCGATGATGCGCTGCTGGGTGTCGCGCACGCTGTTGCCGGTCAGGGCACGCAGTCCGTCGGGCTGCACCATGTGCAGGTCGAGACTGCTGCGGCCGGCGCGGCTGCGCTTGCGCAGCACTCGGTAGCGGCCCGTATCCAGCGCGAACTCGAACTCGACCTCCGCCTCCTGTGCGCCCGCGCGGATCACATCATCGCTGGCGCGGGCGCGGCACTCGCCCCACAGCGCCCAGGTGATGGCGTCGAGTAGCGCCGACTTGCCATGGCCATTCGGGCCGATAATACAGGCCACGTGGAGGCCGTCGAACAGCAGCGGCGGCACGTCCTCGCCGTAGGAAAGAAAGTTGCGCAGACGCAGCGCGATCGGGATCATCGGCCAGTGCCTTCCAGCAGGTGTGCGTGATGGCGGTGGTCAGTCGGCGCCGTCGAGCGCGGGCGTCGGTTCCTCGTGCAGCAGGCGCTCGGCGTACTCCAGCAGCAGGTCGCGGCGCGCTGGCGGCACGTTGGTGGCCTCCAGATAGCGGCGCAGCGCCTCCAGCGGCGTCAGCGCTCCCTCGAGGATGCCCGGCAGCCGCGCCCGCCCGCGCGCCTCCACCCGTTGCTGGATGGGCGCCACGAACGACGCCTCGCGCAGCGCCTGGCGCACGGCTCGCTCATCGAGCCGGCCCTGCTGCTCGGGCTGCAAGTCGATGATCAGCCGCACCACGGCGTCGCGCACGCGGTCCGCCTGGCGCTCGATGTGGCGTAGCACCTCGTCGGTCGGGTTGTCGCCGCGCGGCTGGACCGTGAGGGTCACGAACGGCCGCGCGCGCACGGGCACGAACTCCAGCTCGGCGCGCCCGCGGCCCACCTCGACCACCCAGAAGCCCTTCTGCTCGGCCTCCTCGCTGAAGTCCACGCGGTCGATACTACCGGAGTAGGCGATGGGCGGCTCGCCGCCGAGCACCTGCTGGCAGTGCAGGTGGCCCAGCGCGACGTAGGCGAACCGCGGGTCGCGCAGCGCGCCGGGGCTCACCATCGGGTCGTCGCCCACCGCCAGCCAGCGCTCGGCGCCGATGCGCCCGCCGAACACGTGGCAGTGGCCGGCCAGCACCGCCGGCACGTCCGGATCGAGTTGACGGGCGGTCTCACCGATCACCTCCTCCAGCTTGGCCACCAGCAGCTCGTTCAGCTCGCGCAGGGTGTGGGCGCGGTACTGCTCGCGCGATAGCAGCGCGCTGCGCGTGACCCACGGCACCGTGAGAACCTGCAGGGGCCCGCGCCGCGTCTCCAGTCGCACGAGCTGCACCGTGCGGTAGACGTACACGTGTGGCAGGCCCAGCACGCCGAAGATCTCGGTGGAGAAGGCGCGCGGGGTGGCGTTGGGCAGGTCGTGGTTGCCCGCCAAGATCACCGTCGGGATGCCAGCCTCCGACAGCCGCCGGATGCGCCGCGCGAACTCGCGCTGGTGGGTGGGACTGGGGTCGCGGTGCTTGTAAGCGTCGCCGCAGAACAGCACCGCATCCACCGGCTCGCGCACCGCCCGCTCGATCGCCTCGTCGAACGTGGCGCAGAAGTCCAGCAGGCGCGAGTTGAGCCCTGTGGCCGGGTCCACGCGCCCGTAGTTCTCCATGCCCAGGTGCACGTCGCTCAGGTGCAGGATTTTCACCATCTCGCCCCGTCTTACTCCGGAAACAGCTCGTCGTAGGCCCGCGCCCGGTTCCCGTCGGGCAACGACACGCGCGGCCGCGGGAACTCGACCACGTTGTCCGGCTCGGGAGGCTCCGCGGGAGCCAGGGAGGCGCCGGGCGGGGCGCTGCCCGCGTGGGCGAGCGCGCGCTGGGCGCCGAACGGGTCGAGCGCGGCGTACAGAGCCTCGTCGTACTTGCGCACGCGGAACATCACGGGCAGCGGCACGGCGTGGCCCAGGATCAGCGCCTGCTCGCGCGAGTCGAGGCTGGTCAGCATCTGGCGCAGCTTGCTGCCGCCGGCCACCCCGGTGAAGATCGCCTCGATATCGCGTTCGTCGTTCAGCTGCGCGGTGATGCGCGTGCCGAGCTGCGAGAGCACCTCCGGGTCGATGCCCGACGGCCGCTGGTCGACCACCAGCAGCGTCACGAAGAACTTGCGCATCTCCCGCGCGATGGTGCCGAAGGTCGTCTGCCGCGCTGCCTCCGGGTTCAGGAAGCGGTGCGCCTCCTCGATGGTGATCATC
>Ga0209061_1005046_pt1 | contig 11973 bp, 8 predicted proteins | sample Coa_R1_10_FD_187157 | JGI IMG/M metagenome (GOLD analysis project Ga0209061, IMG submission 187157) | Surface soil microbial communities from Centralia Pennsylvania, which are recovering from an underground coalmine fire - Coalmine... | ecosystem: Environmental > Terrestrial > Soil > Unclassified...
CAGCGATAAATATGAAGGTTAAATCGAGCATAGGGACCTGATTAAACAGGAGTTTTTTACATACGTTCTTACTGTACGGGAGTGGGTCTAAAGAAAGGCTAAAGAGATTCTAAGGATTCTCTTGGTACTGTTTACTCTGTGCAGAATGCTGGCGTCACGGCATCAACTGTTGGCGGTGAGCGTGAGTATTAAGGTCTCCATCAGCAATCGCTCATCGCCGTATCGGTCTCGAAACTTCTTTTCCGTCTCATAGATCAGCGCAAGCGCTCGGGCCAGGTGTTCCTTGGTAAACGCTGCTGCGGTAGCCAGGATCTGCTCAGCACGTTCCCGCCAGATGCGGATCCAAAATTTTGCGAAAACACTCTGTGCCTGCTGCGGAGAACGGATCTGGCTGCCCAGTTTTTGTTTAGCGCTCACCGATTGCGCCGGGACTCGTAGCCATACCCCGCGAACGGGCAATCGATTCCAAACTGGCCCGTAACTGGCGTTTCAGCCAGTTGGCCTTAGGCTCAGCTACTAGATTGTGAAGCTCGCGTGGGTCTTTGCCATAATCGTAAAGTTCTTCGCCTTCCGAACCTTCACGCCAGAAGCTGTAACGAAAGCGTTCTGTGCGAAGCGAATATCCCATTACCTTTTTTTCGCCTTTCTCCCGGTAAACCTGAGATATAGCAGGGTGACTCCAGGACGCTTTGGGATCTCTAAGTAGCGGCGCGAGACTGTAGCCCTGCAGATTTGGGGGAGACTGTGACAAATTACAGAGATCGACGAGAGTCGGATAAAGATCGAGGAGTTCGACCGTACGAGGGCAACTCTGGCCAGGTGCCATTACGCCTGCCCCTCCAATCAGGAGCGGAACCCGCGACGCCGGTTCAAACACTGTCTGTTTCATCCATTGTCCATGTTCGCCTAGGTGATAGCCGTTGTCGCCCCAGAACACGATGGTGGTATGCTGAGTCAGCTTAAGGCGCTCCAGCGCATTGAGTAAACGGCCTACTTGAGCGTCCATAAAGCTGATCGAGGCATAGTAGGCGCGAATGGCTTCACGGCGCTGCAAAACGGTCATGCCCCAGTTGGCAGGCCTAGTGAAGTAGGCCCATTCCGGCGCGATATGCATTTCACTTTCATCGAATGGAGGTGCTTGGATGCGCTCTAGCGGATATAGATCGAAGTATTTGCTGGGTGCAATCCAAGGTACGTGGGGCCGGTAGAAGCCCACACCAAGGAACCATGGATCGTTACGGTGTTGTTCCATCATCCAGATAATGGCGTCCGCAACCAGTGAATCGGTGTGCTGGTCGTCATTGGCTTCGGAGGCGTGAAAGCAGATGGCCGCACCAAGACCTCGACTGGGCGTGTAATTCGTAACCCGAGGCTCTTCTTTGAGGTGATCGACGCCCGCAGGATTCACAGTTGCGTCCCAGCTCGGCGGGTCATCGAGGCCGTTTGCGCCAATCTGTCCGGGCACGCTGCTGTGATAGATCTTGCCAGCCCGCGCCGTAAAATATCCGTTTTTCTGGAACAATTGCGGGAGGGTGACCACGTCGGGCAGCACTTTTCGAAAGTGCGTTGTAAGATCCCAAACTCTGGTCGTGTCCGGAGCCAAACCCGTGAGCAGCGAGCTCCGCGACGGATTGCATAGGGGAAACTGGCAATAGGATCGATCAAAACGCACACTGACACGCGCAAGCCGGTCAAGATTTGGCGTTTGGATAAGAGGATGACCGTAACAGCCAAGGCAGTTATTCAAATCGTCAGATACGATGAACAGGACATTTCTTTTAGGTTGGGGTGCCGCACGAATCATTGGGGCGGCCAATGCGGCAACACCTGATCTTAGAAAGTCGCGTCTCGAAGGCTGTGGGCAATTGGTGGCTTTACCGCAGATCGACATTGAGAAATACTTGACCTAACAAGGTCCGAATCCTTTCGAAGGTCCGCCAGTCCGTAAGCTGCTCTGGCCGGAGATTAAGCGTTAATTCAAGCAAGGGCTTATAGTCCATGAAAATGCTTTTGACGACGGGCGTATGACCAGGCGCGGTGACTCGCAACCGAGCGGTAGCAGGTAGTGTGATGGTCAATGCACCGTTTTTGAAGGTTATGCTAGATCTCACGATTGCTTCGCGTCCAACCATTTGCAACACCTCGCATGTGCCATCCAGAGGCCTATGTGTCGAAGCATCGCGGACGCGAAGATTAACGTGAGCCTCAGCAGGCCGCGGTGGCCGGTACTCTGATCCTTCAAAGTAAAGCGGATCGGAGATAGCTATCTGACTTGCGCTCCCACCCAGCACGCGCACGATGTACCACGCTGTGCCAGATTCGTGAATGTCGAATTCAGTTGAGAACTCGGGTGCATTAGGTCTGAACTGGCGGATTACTTTGCCGTTTCGAATTACCTCGACCAGCCTCAGATTTTCACTCAATTCACCTGAAGACCAAGCCTTTAAGAAAGTACGAAGCGTAATCGGCCGCCGCACTTGGACAATATCGCCGATTTGGTGGCCGCCAAAATCAACGAGCAATAATGGTCCGCTTGTGACAAAGTTGCGCCCCTGACGCATTGCTTCGGCCAGCTTTTGAGGTGTCAGCTTTCCAGTAACATAGGTGTAATTGCGTACTGCGCCTGGGTGCGCGCGCGTAGGATCGTTGAAACTTGTATCGGAGGACGCAGTTCCAGGAATTCGGTAGCCATGATTGAGCAGCATGTACCAAAGCCGTTGGCCCTCCTCGTTGGCCTCTACCTCGCTGGTCTGCATCAGAATGTCGATGGCGTCATAAGTTGGTCCCGCGACAGTATCGAAGGGCAGTTCTGCCGCGAGATTGGAAATGAATTTATCGGTTTCAACGGGATAACCTCCGCGCCCGCCCCATTCTCCTCGGGACCACCGGCAAGGATGAGTATAGGAAACCATGCCACCTAAGGCATGAATCAGCGCGTGGCTGTCGAAATTTGGCGTTGGTATCTTGTCACGCTCATAGTCATGCGCGCTCATGGCGTCGAGCTCCGCGATTGCGCTTTGGCCAGTAGCTGTGTAGCCGCGCATGCCGAGCGTCCAGCCATGTCCCAGACAATACGAGACGTCTCCACGCCAATAGTTTTTAGGCGCTTCCATGTTCCAAGTCAACAACAGATCAGATGTGGAAACCTTGCGGCAGGCCTCAACAAGCACGGCAGGATCATCTTTGGTGACGGTCCAGCTCTGCGCTAAAGGCATCAAATCCAATCCAGCGGCACGGGCCGCGAAAGCAACGTCTGAAAAGCTTGCAGTTGTTTTTCCTTCACCGTGGATCATGTGAACGTGATTGTCGCTTGCATACCAACCCAGTTTGTGCAGAGGTGTGCGTCGACGGAGAGTGAATGTAAGATCCTGCGTCATGCCTGGTTGCAATATCACGCTGCGCCTTACGGCGACGTAGTCAAAGCCGCGTCGGATGGTAATCACGGCCTTGCCGGCAGGCAAAGCTTTTTGGAAAACTCCGTTTGAGCGGAAATCGAGTTTGAAAGTGGGGGAGCTCCCTACCTTCGACTCATCGCTCACTTGGATTGTAACCACGCATGGACTGAACTTGCCAGTCTCTGCATCGAATACGCGTCCGCGTAGACTCGCCGCTGGCCAAGCCAAAACTGGCAGAAGCAGCATGATGGTCAGAGAGAGCTGTATCATTGCCTCTGCTCAAGCTGGCAGACAGTACCGGGGCGGGCTTTGTGCAGCACGTACGAAAGCTTCAGCGGCCTGGCAACCCGCTTCCAATCCGCGGAACCGCTGCATTGGCTCGTGATAATGACCATAAAAGTCGTTGGGATTTTGACTCTGATGTGCAAAACAGGCCAGACGCTTGCGTTCCACCACCATGCTGATATCGACGTAATGCGTAGGCTGAAAGCTTTTCGTTTCGGCTCCCAAATTTACTTCGCTGAAATATAGCTCAAACCGGTGACCACTGCGTTCCCATGCGTCATAAGCAAGCATGGATGCCACCCGATGGTCCCGATGCGAGTCGATCGGCCACGGAACGAAAGCCACGTCAGGCTGCTCCTTTTCGATTAGTGAACGGAAGTGATCATAGTGTGCCCGGCTGATCTCGGTTGTTCCATCAATCTGTCCGACAAAAATCGGGCGAGCCTTGAGAATCTCACAAGCCCTTTGCGCTTCTAGAGTCCGAATGGTGGCCGCTTCCGATGCGGTCTTACCTGGAATACCGGCTTCGCCTCGGGTCAGATAGAGGAGCACTACCTCATGTCCGAAATCCGAGTAGCGGGCAACCGTCCCGCCGCAACTCGACTCCGGATCGTCGGGATGGGCGCCGACCACCACGACTTTATATCTTTGCTGCGCGGTCGTCCCGCTGTGTGAGGCTTCGGTTGTACTTGATGCCGCAAGTACCGAAGCAGTTCGAAGCAGTTTCCGTCTGCTTAATTCGATCATTGCAATTCAGAAATCTACGCACATCACGAGCTGAATTACTTCCGTTCCTATTTACAGCTCGACTCCCTGACTGTAATCAAGACGCATCGAGCCCCGAGTCAGCCCAGGAACTTCGAGTCGGGGTAATATTTGGCATAATATAGGAACATACTCGAGTATGGAAAAGCCGCAACCGAAGGTCAACAACTGAGTCGAAGGTAGCATTGTGTTTGCATTGCAGACAAAAGCTCTACGGCATAAGCCACTGGATCCACTCCGTTTGTCGGTTTGGGTTAAACGTAAGCATGGCGGGGAAAAAGCGCAACACGTTTTGCATTGCAAGCAATCACGGTTCCACAGGAAAGCACATTAGTGCGTCGTTGGGGTAGATATAATCCACATTCCTTGGTGTCAATAGCCGGTGCTCGATAAAAACCGCTGGCGGAACGAAGCGGCGCTCGAGGATATTTAGTGCCAGCCGAATCACGCCTTCCCCGTATTTCTCTGGAAAGTAGGCAACTGAGCCGATTAGTCGGGTCTTGGGGCGCCGTAATTCGCGCCGGGCTTCAGGTGCGCCGCCCAGCCCCATCAGCCCACAGAGGTCTTGCTTGCCGGCTTCCGCGTACGCTCGCAAGGCACCTAGAGCGGAATTATCATTCATTGCGCCAATCAGGGTCCTGCGACTCCCATTTGCTTTAATGTGTTTGCGCACGACGCGCCAGCTCGGCTCTAGCTGACCATCACCGTCCAGGTACGTCACCGGTACTCTGTCGGCGCCGTTGCCCAACGCCTCGCGGATACCCGCCACCATTCCAGTAAGCCTGCTTTTGGGGACCGTTCCGGCTCGAGCGAGCTCCAGCATAACAATCTCGTCGACTTCTCCCTGCCATTCGCGGCGCGCCCATCTTCCCAGATACCTCCCGCCAATCAACCCGGCTGCATAATTGTTGCCTCCAAAGTAGGTGGCTCCTGGAATCGGATTGTTAATCGCAATTACTGGTATGTTGGCCGCCCGATACTTCTCTCCCGTAAGAGCTCCCGCGTGCTCATCGATTTGATATTCAATAACCAAATCAACGCGTTCGCGAATAAATTGTTCTGCATGCCGCACGCTCAGGTCAGTCTTATAGCGATGATCGAGCATTAGCAATTCAATCTCCTCAGATGCTTCCACTGCTGCCCGAATGCTCTCGGTTACCTGCCGGATAAACAACGTATCCACGCCTGGAGACCCATAACCAATCTTCCACTTCTTGCGGCCAGCGCGACGGTACAGGAGCCGGTATTGATCGGCGCCAACTTTTTCGATTGCGCCTTCGCGCTGTAGTGTATACAACAAACGAAAGACGATACCGCGGCTCAGTTGTGTTCGCTTCACCAATTCGTGCTGCGAGAGAACCTCGCCGGAGGACTGGAATGCAGCCATTAATCGCGCGGCGTGAGTCACTGACTTAATGAGATAAGGGTCACGCACGGTGAGTATCCATTGGACTAGCTTTATACCAAAACTGAACCCTTGTATGCAATGCAAACAACCTCTCGGCATCGCCCAAAGGGCTTGACTCAGAGTGTTTGCCAGCAAGTGTCGATTTTTGAATAAGATCCGGGGATTGATCAGGACCTGGTCACTGTTTACATTGCAAAAACGCCTGTCCTGGGCGAGAACAGTTTGCCGGATTGGACACAGGAATGTGACGATAGACACTAAACTCAATTAAAGTTTTGAGGAGTTTTTCATGTCTTGCCGAACGATAGCACTCCAGAGTACCATCCTGGCATCTGCTCTGTTGTGCTGCTCGAATCTCCAAGCCCAATCGAGTTCCATCTATGCCTCTATTGTGGGTGTTGTGAACGACCCTTCGGGAGCTGCCGTGCCGGATGCGCGAGTGACGGCTACAAACGAGAGCACAAATATCAGTAGCTCGGTAAGTACGAATAGCGAAGGATTCTATCGTGTGGAACGGCTCATTCAGGGTACTTACCGCATTCAAGTGGAAAAGACCGGCTTTAAGACGTTCGTCAGTACCGGAGTTCCGCTTTCTGAGGCACAGGTAGTGCGTGTTGATGCGCGCCTAGAAGTGGGCGCACAAACACAGAAAATACAGGTGATGGAACCGCTGCCACTGCTAGAGACCGAATCGCCGCAAATCTCACAGACACTCCCTTTTTCCGTGCGAAAAGATTTGCCTACGGTTGCACCTTCGTTCTTCAATACGCTAACCCTTTCTCCCGGAGCAGTTACCAGCACTCCTAACTATTATGTCGCCTTTAACGGGAGTACCTCATCTGAATATAATTATTCAGTCGATGGCCAAACCTTTCGTGATCCGCTTGGCGGACACAATGCGTTTATTGGTCACTTCGACGAATGGCAGCAGGACATCACGGTAAGTTCCACAAACAATTCGGCTGAGTATTCACAATTAGGTGAAGTAAATGTAGCCACTAAGAGCGGTACAAACTCTTTTCACGGGTCTGCCGCCGCTTACTATACTTCTGGAGGATTGCAAGGGCGCGACCCCTTCTCCCCTCAGCGTCCCTCCGGAGTTAACGAATACTTTGCAGCCAGCGTTGGGGGGCCTATAAAAAGAGATAAGGCTTTCTTTTTCGCTGCTTATGGCGGCAATCGCAATCACACCGCCCGGGTTATCACCGCGACCGTCCCTACAAGTCTGATGCGCCAAGGCAATTTTACCGAGGTCAAAGCCCTCGTCGATCCTCTGAGCGGCACGACGTTCCCCGGCAACATCATTCCCTCTACACGGTTGAGTCCTGTCTCCATCAACTTCATTAATCGGTTTTACCCACTCCCAAATTTTGGTGGCCCCGGCTTCAGTAATCTGAACTACCGTACAGTCTGGCCCCAAGTCCCGGCAGAAGACGATGTTGTCGGGCGTGTGGACTACCGCTTCAGCGACCAACACTCGATTTTCGTCCGCTATACATTTGATGAGGGTAACCGCGGTGGCCTCGCCGCGGGCTCTCTCCCGACTGTGGGTTATCGTAGGGGTTACCGTCGGGATCAGAATGCCACAATCTCAGATCTCTTTGTTCCTGGCCCATCTATCTACAACGAGTTCAGTGTTGGTTTCAGCCGTGACAATAATCTGATTATTCCTAGCACTGATTATGGCCCTCCACAGAGCGGTCTACAGGTTCCGGTCGCCCCTGTGCCCGCTATTCCGATCATGAATATCGCCGGATTTACGACGGTTACACAAAATAATTTCTTCAATTCGATTGGCGAGGTTTACAACCTACGCGACTCCATAAGCTGGATTCGCGGGCGGCATCGTATGAAGTTCGGGATTCTGTTCCTGCGCGGCGATGAACCTAATACCAGTTCGTTGAATGCAGCAAACGTGGAGGGCAACTTCACATTCAACAACAGCTTTGCAACTGGTTATTCGATGGCGAATTTCCTACTGGGACTCCCGACGTCAGAGTCTCGTGTAAATCCGGCTTACGTGTTCAAATATGCGTATCTGACCCGTTCTACTTTGCAAGGGTTTGCCCAAGATGACATCGAAGTGAGCCCCAAGCTGACACTCAATCTAGGCTTACGGTATGAAGATTATGGGCCATGGTCGGAAAAGCGTGGCCGTATGAGTAACTTCGATCTGCGATCCGGCAAATTGGTGGTTCCGACGGCGTCTTCAATCGCGCTGCTCGACCCCAACTTGGTTCTATCCTACAGTGGTCTTATTGAGACGGCCGCGCAGGCTGACCTGCCCGTTTCTATGGTCGATTTTTCTCGATTGAACTTCGCGCCCCGCGTAGGTTTTGCATACCGGATCGCACAAAGCATGGTTGTTCGCGGTGGATACGGTATCTTCTACGATTTTAATCCTCCCGCCACGCAAACCGGGGCACAGCTTTACACTAGCCCACAATCCTTTCCGGTCAACGCTATCGTCAAAGGCGTACCCCTGTATCAGTTCCCTAATCCGTTCGCCACCGTCAGCGCTGTGCAGGGTTTCGGAATTCTCAGCCCGTCGGGTGCGGCAGCCTGGGAACGAATGCCATACTCGCAACAATGGAGCTTAACAGTAGAGCGGCAGTTTGGCAATAACGTGGGACGCCTCTCCTACATCGGCACTGTCGGTGTGGATGAACTGATCCAGTACGACGCTAACGTTCCTCCTCCCACAACCGTTCAGTTAAGTCAATCCGCGCGTCCTTTCCCACGGTTCGGCCAGATCAACTGGGTTCAGAACGGGCCAGGGCACCACTATAACGGACTATCAGCAGATTTTACACATCGTTCGAGCGAGGGGCTTTATTTTGACTCAAATTTCACGTGGGCGAAGGACCTTGGACTCAATCAAGGCAACGGGCTTGACCAGAGCCTCGGAGTGCTCGATCCGTTCAATGCGAAACTGGATTACGGGCCTACACTGAACATCCCTCGTTTTCGCTGGGTAACGACGGGCGATTGGCAATTACCCATCGGCCAGGGGCGACGCTTTGCAGCCAGTTTGCCAAGATGGGCAAATTACCTTGTGGGTGGCTGGTCTATGACAGGCGTTTATACGGTGCAAACCGGAGACTGGCTGACGCCGACTTACTGTGGTTATGATCCCACCGGAAGCCCTCAGCAAGACTTCTACTGCGGGCGCCCGGACCGCATCGCTAGTGGGGTGCTTCCCTCCGATCAGCGTTCCCAGGCAATGTGGTTCAATCCAGCCGCTTTTGTATTTCCAGGCGCATCGCCGGCTAACCCATTGAAGCCGCCTCCCGCTCCGATTGGCCGCTTTGGTAACTCCGGCAAAGGCATTATCGAAGGTCCAGGACTTTGGCAGCTAGATCTCGGGGTTATCAAAAACACAACTATTCGTGAAGATATGCGCCTGCGCGTGTTTGCCTTGGCCACAAATCTGCTGAATCATCCTAATCTCGGGGATCCAAACATGGATATCAGCGTACCTTCGACGGTCGGACAGATCTTCAGCATTCGCTCCAAACAAAATGCTGAGTCCAATGACCCAGGAATCGGCATGCGGGTGCTGACTGTTGGCGCACGGTTCGAGTTCTGATGCGAGTTTGGCAGGCGTTAACGCTCGCCTTGTGCGGCTGCGGAATCACCACAGCCGCTACTGCTCCTTCTCTGGATGTGCTCGCGAATGAGATTCGCCTCGGCGTGAACGCCCTCGAGTCCATGGAGTTCATGCGCCGCATCTACTCCACCGATCGCTGGTTTACCTTCCCCAAATTCGCCGAGACGGCGAACTATGTCGCGGATACAATGCGCCAAATTGGGTTGAGAGATGTCGAAATCCTGAATGCGCCTGCCGACGGCCAAACTCAAGTTGGCTTTTGGACCATGCCGATGGCGTGGGATATCCGTCAAGGTGCTCTGGAAATAGTATCGCCAGTGCTGCCTGCGGAATCCAGGTTACTGGCTGACTATAGAACCGTCCCAACTTCCGTAGGGATGTGGAGTGGGCCGACCCCTCCTAAGGGAGTAACCGGTGAAATTGTTGAGCTGGAGGATCCCTCTGTCGAGAAGATTCATAAGCTAGATTTGCGTGGAAAGTTCGTCCTTACGGCTCGTGATCTCCGGGAGTTCAAATGGATGCTGGTTGATACCGGTGCCCTAGGAACGATCAGCGCCTTTACCGAAAATCCCGCCTTGAGAGATGGTAGGGAGTGGATCAATAGTTGGGGTGATTACGGCTGGGCCTTCACGCGAAAAAGCACTCCGCTTCTAAGTTTTTCCATCACGCCGCGGCAACTCGAGCTCTTACAAAACCTCCTTGTCAAGGGACCAGTGAAGGTCAGGGCCACCGTACAGAGCCGCTACTATGAAGGCTCCTATCCAATTGTGACTGGCGTAATCCGAGGCAGCATGGGTGGGCAAGAGGTTCTGACACTGGGGCACAGTTTTGAGCAGGGCGCTCAGGACAATGCTACTGGCGTCGCAGCCATGCTGGAAGCTATGGCGACTCTGAATCGCCTTATCGAGTCCGGCCGGCTGCCTCGCCCCAGACGCACCATCCGTATGCTGACGACGGCCGAAATATACGGCTCACTTTCTTATATTCTTAAGCATCCGGGACGCATGCGCCAGACGGTAGCCGCCATCTGCATAGATACGCCAGCATCCTCATATGACATGGCCGGCAGTGAGTATACCTTCTACATGAACCCACAGGTGGCGGCATCCTATGTGGATGCGTTGATTCTTAAAATTGCCGCCACATACTTTGCAAAGGTACGGCGTCCCTGGCATTCACATCCGGCAGCAGCCGGGGGTGATAACTACCTAAGTGACCCTATGATCGGTATTCCAACGATTTGGGTGTACAGTAGTTCATGGAGCATCACGCACCATAACAGCGAAGACACACCTGAGCGCGTAGATGCTCGATCCATGCGTGATTTGAGTGCTGTCAATGCCATGTTCCTGTACTATATCGCCGCAGCAGGCGAGAGCGAAGCGCTCTGGATGGCAGAGTTGGCTCTGACTCGCGGCTACGAAGAGATTCTTGCGGCCCTGGCGCCATTCATTGAGCGTGTTGGTGCCGCGTCGGATACCGCAGAATTAAGCACCATCCTTCGCGATGGTCTCGAGCAAATCGAGTATTCAGTTGGTCGTGGAAAACAGGCCGTTACTTCAGCCACTCGCCTTTTACAAACAACGAGCGGTTTCAAGCAAATAGCTGAACGGCTCGACCGCTTCGGCGCCGAACAGAGCTCGCGGCTTCTCGATGCCGTGAATCGCCGGGCCGAAGAGCTCGGGCTTCCCGTTCCTATTCGTCCTGCTAACCGGCCTTTTGATTTAAAGTTGGCCACCTCTTCCGAGCTGGTTGTCCAACGAAAACGCATTGGCACGCTACCTTTGGATGATCTTTCTCCTGCGGAGCGGGAAGGCTATCCCTCAGGTGCATGGAATATAATTCCAATCACCGCCTTATATTGGTGCGATGGCCACCGCAGCTTGGCTGAAGTCGCGCGTCTCACTCGGCTCGAATGGGGATCGCTGAACTTTGACGTCGAGGGCTATTTCCGCTTTCTCGCAAGGCATGGCTATGTCAATTTGAATAAACCGGCCCGCCAAAAAATGGGTAGTCCGCGGTGAAAACATGCACGATGAAGCAGTGTAGCTAGCCTACTTTCCGGCACAAAATAGGCGATTGCAAGCGTGGCGATTCCGGTTGAGATCTAAATTCGGATGTGGGTTGGGCTTGGCGTCATCGCAGACACCCTCCTTAATATCGGCCGTTATCTGGCTCGGTTGTTGATGTCTCAGGCGGATCGTGACGCTATGACGACCTGAAATACAATCTGGTTATTCTTTTCTGAAACTCAACCTGTGATGTGCATCTTGGCCGTTATTTTGCTGTCAGCGCCAAAACCAGTGCTTCCATGATTACGCGATCGTCGCGGTAACCCTCTCGAAATTTCTTGTCCGTCTCATAGATCAGCGCAAGCGCTCGCGCCAGATGTTCCTTGGTAAACGCTGCTGCGGTAGCCAGGATCTGCTCAGCACGTTCCCGCCAGATGCGGATCCCAAATTTTGCGAAAACACTCTGTGCCTGCTGCGGAGAACGGATGCGCGCCTCTT
>Ga0209061_1005047_pt1 | contig 11972 bp, 9 predicted proteins | sample Coa_R1_10_FD_187157 | JGI IMG/M metagenome (GOLD analysis project Ga0209061, IMG submission 187157) | Surface soil microbial communities from Centralia Pennsylvania, which are recovering from an underground coalmine fire - Coalmine... | ecosystem: Environmental > Terrestrial > Soil > Unclassified...
GCCTCTTTCTGAAGCGCGTGCTGAAGCGGCTGGATGTGACCTCGCGCAGCCTGATTGCGTTGATCGAGCCCGGAAGTTGTTTCGCCGGTACGCTTGCCGAACTTGCATTTGCGGCGGACCGCAGCGTGATGTTCGCGGGGCAGCGGGCAGGGGATAACCGCTCGCCGGCAACGCTGACGCTCGGGCCGGCCAATTTCGGTTGCTACCCGATGGGCAACGGGCTGACGAGGCTCGCCACCCGCTTTTACGGCGAGCCCGAGAGCCTGACGCGGGCCGAGGCGGCGATTGGGCAGGCGCTTGAGGCAGACGCGGCAAGCGAGCTTGGCCTGGTCACCTTCGCTTTCGACGAAGCGGATTGGGATGACGAAATCCGAATCATGCTGGAAGAACGCGCGAGCTTTTCGCCCGACGCACTCACCGGCATGGAAGCCAATCTCCGCTTTGCCGGGCCCGAGACAATGGAAACCCGAATCTTCGGCCGGCTCACCGCCTGGCAGAATTGGATTTTTCAGCGACCCAACGCGGCCGGTGCCGAAGGCGCGCTTGGGCGCTACGGCTCCGGCATTAAACCGGACTTCGATTACAACCGTGTCTGAATCAGGATTACGCGAGCACCGGCGTTCCGCCGGAGGGAGAAGACCATGCCCGAGGGAATGCATGTCGATTATGATGGCTTGATCCCGAACAACGTGGGGCTCGCGCAAGATCTGCGCGTGCGCAAAGCGTTGGAGACCTGGCACCCCGGCTATATCGACTGGTGGAAGGAGATGGGCCCGGAGGGTTTCCAGGAAAGCCTTGTCTATTTGCGCACCGCCGTCGGGGTGGATCCCACGGGATGGGCGGTCTTCGACTATGTGAAAATGCCCGAATACAAATGGGGCATTTTGCTTGCTCCCAAAGTTGAGGGGCGCAAGATCCCGTTTGGTCGGCACAAGGGCGAGCCCGCCTGGCAGGAAGTGCCGGGAGAATACCGCGCCATGCTGCGCCGGCTGATTGTGGTGCAGGGCGATACCGAACCCGCTTCGGTGGAACAGCAACGCCATCTTGGCGCCACGGCCCCCTCGCTTTACGACTTGCGCAATCTCTTTCAGGTCAATGTGGAAGAGGGCCGCCATCTTTGGCAAATGGTCTATCTGCTCCAGAAGTATTTCGGCGCCGACGGCCGTGAAGAGGCCGAAGCGCTGCTCGAGCGCCGCTCCGGAGATGCCGACAGGCCGCGCATCCTCGGCGCTTTCAACGAAGCAACGCCCGATTGGCTCAGCTTCTTTATGTTCACCTTCTTCACCGATCGCGACGGGAAGATGCAGCTGGAAGCCTTGGCGCAATCGGGCTTCGATCCGCTTTCACGAAGCTGCCGCTTCATGCTGACCGAGGAGGCGCATCATATGTTCGTGGGGGCGACCGGCGTGCAGCGCATCCTGCAACGCACGGTGAGCGCGATGAACGAGGCCGGCATCGAAGATCCCTACGATGTCGAAGCCGTGCGCAGGCTCGGCGTGATCGACCTGCCGGTCATCCAGAAAAAGCTGAACTTGCACTTCTCGCTGACGCTCGATCTCTTCGGCAACGAGATCAGCACCAATGCGGCCAACGCCTTCGAAGCCGGCCTTAAAGGGCGCTACCGCGAAGACAAACTGACCGACGATCATCAGTTGCACAACGCGACCTATCCGGTCTTGCGCTGCGTCTCAGGCAGGATCGTTGAAGAGCAGGTTCCCGCGCTCTCCGCGCTCAACATGCGTCTGCGCGACGACTACGTGCGAGAGGTGGAGGCCGGTGTGGCGCGCTGGAACCAGGTCATCGCCAAAGGCAACATCAACTTCAAGCTCAAACTGCCGCATGTCGCTTTCAACCGCGCGATCGGGGAGTTTTCGACAATCCACGTCGATCCCGACGGGAATATTTTGGACGATGCCGCCTGGGCTGCGCGCAAAAGCGAATTTCTGCCGAGTAGCGACGATGGTGCCTATATTGCGGACTTGATGAAGCCCATGTTCGAGCGGGGGAGATATGCCGGCTGGATTGCCCCGCCGCGGGTTGGGATCGACAACAAACCCGGCGATTTCGAATACGTGCGGATTGTTTAAGGGTAGGGGCGCGCCTTATTCGGCCGCTACCTCAATCTCGGTCAAGCCGGCGGCGAGGACGGCAAGCAAATCCCCAAGCGGAAGCGAGATGCACCCAGCGGTGGGGCTGAGATCGGGCATGGCCACGTGCAAGAAGATGGCGGAGCCGCGCCCGGGAACGGGCGGGGCATCGTTCCAGCCCAAGACGCCGACCACATCGTAAAGCGAATCAGACCGCCAGAGCGCTTCGCATCGCGCAGGGTGCGGCAAGCGGACCATGCGGTTGTAATCGGTGTGAAGAGGGTCGTCGCACCAGCCGTCATCCGGGCTGATCGGTTCGCGGGGGAGAGCACAGCGCGGCGGCTTGCCGATGCGGTCGGCGCGAAACAATACGCGCCGGAGCGGCAGCAACCCGGCGGGCGTGGCGCCATCGCCTTCGCGCTTATCCCTCCGCACTCCGCCCCGGCCCAAGGCAGCGCGATAGATGCGATTGCCGATGAAGAAATGTCCTTGCGGCGAAACCACGGCACGCATGCGGAATAGTCCGGCGGATTGAGATGATAGACAAGCGATAATGAGGTATGCTACAAATTTTCCACTTTAGAATAAGGAGTAAGCATAAAACAATCAACTCAGAAAAGAAGGAGGGGGGCAATGCGGCAAATTGTTCGTCACAGTTCGCTATTTGTCATTCTAAGCCTAGCCTTTTCTCTGAGTGTTCCTCCAGCGTACGCCGGGACCGATTCAAGTTCTTCTTCAAGTTCTTCCGGGGGTGTGGAGGTTTCGTTAAATAGCGACAAGGAAGCCAGCGGTGGATACGTTCTCGGAACGGACCCGAACCCGGGGTTCTATATCGGGCTTTTCGGTGGGGGCGGGGCTTCCAACAACGATCCGATTACCCAGAAGGGAACGGCCTTTATAACCTCGCCGCTTGGACCGTTGGTTGTCAATGCACGTGGAAATGCCGATAGCCATAGTGCCGGAATGGGCGGGGTGCACATTGGCTACGAATGGCGCGGGTGGGAGCTCGGAAATCCAGGAAGTGGCTGGGGCATTCTTCCCGCGCTGGAGTTTGAAGGATTCTATCTCGGAACAACGCAAACCGGGACCCTAAACAACCCCACTCCTCGCGTGCAGGAGCACCGCTTTTTCGATTCCTTTTCGCTGGATACTGGGGTGGTATTGGCCAATGCGGTCTTCACACTTCAAACCCCCTCGCGATTTCGGCCCTATATCGGTGTCGGCTTGGGTGCGGCGTTGGTCTCGGTAAGCGGCGCGGATTCGCTTCAAGAATCTCCCCCTGAGCCGGGCATTAACCATTTCAACTCGAATCCCACCGCTATTGGCGGGAACTTGGCGGCGCAGTTGAAGGTGGGGGCTCACTATGAATTCACTTCGCATTGGTCGGCTTTCGTGGAATACCGGCTATTGTTCATAAACAATACCAGCTATTTCTTTGGGTCGACCGTCTATCCCGGCATTCATGCGCCGACTTCCCCGTGGAAAGTCGGCTTCGGAGATATGTTCTTTAATCTTGGGGTTGCCGGCGTCGACTATCGGTTCTGAAGCATCTCGCAGCCGTTTGGCCCAAGAGGTCGTGATGGCGGCGTTCATTTTGCCCCCTCGGTGGATGGGAAAGGTCTGACCTCGAAAGCCGCGCGCTTATCCCAGCATGTGGCCGAAACGCTTGGCCTTGGTGGCGAGATAGCGATCATTGACGCCGTTCGGAGCGATCACCAACGGCTCCCGCGCCACCACTTCAATGCCGTCGGCCGAAAGCGCCGCCACTTTGCGGGGGTTATTGGTCAGCAGCCGCACGCGCTTAACGCCAAGCAGCTCCAGCATGCGGGCAGCAATGTGAAAGTTCCGCTCGTCCGCCTCCCACCCCAAGGCCCGGTTGGCATCCAGCGTATCCAGCCCCTGATCCTGCAATGCGTATGCGCGAAGCTTGTTGACAAGCCCGATCCCACGCCCCTCTTGGGCCAAATAGAGCAGAACGCCGGCACCTTCTTCTGCCATACGGCGGATCGCTCCGCGCAGTTGCTGCCCGCAATCGCAGCGGAGGCTTCCCAACAAATCCCCGGTGAAGCAGGCTGAGTGAAGACGCACGAGCGGGGCCGGATGGTTCGCAAGCTCGCCGATGACGATCGCGAATTCTTCCACCCCAAGCCCTTCTACCCGAAATGCAATCACGCGCGCCTCGGGCGCCTCTGCAAGCGGCACGACGGCTTCCGCGATCGGACGCAGAGCCTGAGCAAGAAGCTTGGAGTAAGCGCCGAGGTCGCTTTCGGAGGGAGATGCCGCTCTGTCGCCTGCCGACGGGTCCTTCAATTCGGCTCGCGCCTTGGCAACCACCAATGCCGGAAGAAGCCCGGCATGTTTTATCAGTTTCAGTGCCGCACCGCCCGCACGGGGCTGCCAGGCAGCCGGCTTCAGGCGGGAGGACCATGTTTTCGCCTCCGGGACCGAGGTTTCCGCAAAACCCCGTAACGCCTCGGCCGAAAGCAGCTCCTTCGGCAATGCGAAGGCGAGCACGTCCGCTTGCGTGGTTTCAAGCGGCCCGAATATTTCCGTGGCCTTGGTCTTTGTCAGCAACAGCACCGGCGGTGCTGCGGAGTGCGTCAGCAATTCCGCAACGGACGAAGCCAGTGCCGTCTCCGCCCCAAGCAGCAGGATCGGCTCCTCGCCTCGCAGTAAGACGACCCCGCCTGCCCGCAGCACTTGGCTTGCCTGATGGATTTGACGCAAGCGGGTACCGGCCGGCTCCTCCTGGCCCGAGGCTTCGTCGAAAGGGGCGGAAGAGTGTGACGTATGCGCCGTCGCCTGCGGGAAAAGACGCTTCATGGATTTCGTCGGGGGCCTCCTGCCACGAGGGGATGCCGAATTACGGCCACAAATTTCTAGCACGCTAAGAAAATATAGAGGCAAGACAGCAGCGATGCATGGCGTCACCGGCGAAAAAATGCTAGGATTGAGATCTCATAACAGGCAAATGATCCGCATGGATGGGCGTGCTGCAAAATCTACCTCTATCTGGCCTTTGCTGAGCATGCTTTCCAAAAGCATGGCTCTCGGCGGGAAGCGGGAGCGGCATAAGAAGCTAGAGGTTTGAGGGATGGCGGAGAAGGCTTTGCTCCTCTTGGTCGACGATGATCCGGCATTACGAAGAACATTAAGCGAACAACTTGCCTTGGACGGCGAGTTTGCGGTGATCGAGGCTGGCTCGATTGCCGAGGCACGCGTGCATATGGCGGCCCAGACAATGCCGTTCGATGCCCTGATCCTGGATGTCGGCCTCCCGGACGGAGACGGGCGTGATTTCTGCAGGGATTTGCGGGCAGAAGGCCTGAAAATACCGATTATCATCCTCACCGCTTCGGATGGTGAAGTCGATATCGTGCGCGGTCTGGATGCAGGGGCAAACGACTACATCACCAAGCCGTTCCGCCTGGCGGAATTGCTGGCGCGATTACGCGCCCAGGTCCGCCTTTACAGCACGAGCGATCACGCCACCTATCGCATCGGCCCCTATCTCTTCCAACCCGGAGCCAGGCTCCTGCAGGACACCGAAGCAGGCCGCCGCGTGCGGCTGACGGAAAAGGAATGCGCCATCCTGAAATTCTTGTTCCAAACCAGCATCCGGCCGGTTCCGCGCCAAATGCTGCTGAACGAAGTCTGGGGTTATACGGATTCGATCAGCACGCACACGCTGGAGACGCATATTTATCGCTTGCGTCAAAAAATCGAACCGGATCCTTCGCGCGCCCGCTTTCTCATCACCGAGGACGGCGGCTATTGGCTTAATCTCAACCCGGAAGGGCCTATCTTTTCGTAACTTCTGAAAGTTTCTTCGCAGACGTCTTCAAGCGAGCCGCCGAAATTCCTCAATTCAGCCTGCTAACGCTCGCATTTTCAAATATTTTATGATGCGGCATCCGGCACCAGCACGGCAGCACCGGAAAGCTTTCCTTCGCGAAGCGCGGTCAGGGCGGCGTTCGCCTCTTTCAGCGGAAAGCGCGTGGTTTCCGTCACCACCGGCACCTTCGGCGCAAGGGCCAAAAATTCCTTCCCGTCTTGCCGGGTGAGATTGGCAACCGAGCGAAGGGAGCGTTCCTGCCAAAGCCAGGCATAGGGAAAGGAGGGAATATCGCTCATATGGATGCCGCCGCACACCACCACCCCTCCGGGTGCGACGGCGCGCAGCGCTGCCGGCACGAGCGCGCCGACCGGGGCAAAGATAATTGCGGCATCCAGCTGCTCCGGCGGGGTTTCATCGGAAGCTCCGACCCAGCCTCCCGCAATTCGCCGCGCGAACGCCTGCGCCTCGACATCTCCGGGACGGGTAAACGCGTAAAGTTCCTGGCCTTTGTACCGGGCAACCTGTGCCGCGATGTGCCCTGCCGCGCCGAAGCCGTAAATGCCAAGCCGCTTCGCTTCTCCTGCCATTCGAAGCGCGCGGTAGCCGATCAGCCCGGCGCACATCAGGGGTGCTGCGGAAACATCGTCATATCGGGCATCGATCGGAAAGCAATAGCGGGCATCGGCCACGGTGTATTCGGCAAACCCTCCGTCCAGGGTGTAGCCGGTGAACCGCGCCTCGGGGCAGAGGTTTTCGCGCCCCGTTCGGCAATACGTGCAGTGCCCGCAAGTCCAGCCGAGCCAGGGGATGCCGATCCGATCACCTATGGCAAAGCCTTCCACGCCCGCGCCGATGGCGGCAACCCGCCCGATGATTTCATGCCCGGGAATAAGCGGGAGCTTGGGATTGGGAAGTTCGCCGTCCACGACATGAAGATCGGTTCGGCAGACGGCGCAGGCCGCGACTTTCACCAGAACCTGGCCGCGGGCGGGCTCGGGCCGTGGCAGTTCCGTGGGGATCAGCGGCTCACCGGGCCTGCGAAACACCATTGCGAACATCGCACCCTCTCTCTTCAACCGTTGTGGGCGAAACACTCGACCGGCCGAACAAACTTGATAGACTAAAAGCCTCGGCCGCCATGGTATGAAAGGTTCTGGCATGCAGCTCAAGCGGGAACACCATATCAATCTTTGGTATGTCGTCTTGGCGTTCTTGGCGATCATTACGATCCATGATTGGCTGAGCTTGGGCGGCGATGTGCAGACCATTCCCTACAGCCGCTTTGAAGAATTGTTGCGTCAGGGAAAGGTGGACGATCTGGTCGTTGCCTCCGACCATATCACCGGCCGGTTGAAGGATGCCCCACCCAATCAGCCGAACCGCTTTACCACCGTGCGTGTGGATACTGCCTTGGCGGAGGACCTTTCCAAGGCAAAAGTGACTTTCTCCGGCCAACCCGGGCCGGGCCTCTTGGTGACCGTCTTGACCTGGTTTGCGCCGACCCTTCTCTTTTTGTTGCTGTGGATGTGGATGATTCGGCCGCTGAGCTCCGGAATGGGCGGCGGGTTGATGTCCATCGGCCGCAGCCGTGCGAAAATTTATGTGGAAAACGAAGTGCCCACACGCTTTAGCGACGTTGCCGGGGTCGATGAAGCCAAAGAGGAGCTTAAGGAAATCATTGAGTTTCTAAAAGCGCCCGAAAAATACGGAAGGCTCGGTGCGCATGTGCCTAAAGGCGTGTTGTTGGTCGGTCCGCCCGGCACGGGCAAAACCCTGCTTGCCCGCGCGGTGGCGGGAGAGGCGGGCGTGCCGTTCTTTTCCATTTCCGGCTCGGAATTCGTCGAGATGTTCGTGGGCGTCGGCGCTGCGCGCGTGCGCGATTTGTTTGAACAAGCGCGTGCCAAAGCGCCGGCGATTATTTTCATCGACGAAATCGATGCGTTGGGGCGCGCGCGCACGGGCTTTATGCCCGGCGGCGGGCATGATGAGAAAGAACAAACGCTCAATCAGCTTTTGGCGGAACTGGACGGATTTGATCCGGCCAGCGGCATTGTTCTTCTCGGCGCGACCAATCGGCCCGAAATGTTGGATCCGGCGTTGTTACGGCCGGGGCGTTTCGATCGCCAAGTTTTGGTGGACCGGCCCGACAAAAAAGGCCGCATCGACATTTTGAATCTTTACTTGCGCAAAATCAAACTCGCACCGGGGGTTTCCGCGGAAACGATCGCCGCGCTCACGCCCGGATTTACCGGGGCGGATCTCGCCAATCTGGTCAACGAAGCGGCCATCGTTGCCACGCGACGCGGCGCGGAGGAAGTCACCGAGGCCGATTTCACGCAAGCGCTGGAGCGCATCGTTGCCGGGCTTGAGAAGCGTAACCGGCTGTTGAACCCGCATGAGCGGGAAGTCGTGGCCCATCACGAGATGGGCCATGCCATCGTTTCCATGGCGTTGCCGGATGTCGATAAAGTGCAGAAGGTCTCGATCATTCCGCGCGGCATCAGCGCGTTGGGCTACACGCTGCAACGGCCGACGGAGGATCGCTTCCTCATGAGCCGCACCGAACTGATCGATCGCATGACCGTGCTGTTGGGCGGGCGTGCGGCCGAGAGCCTGATCTTTCCGGAGGTCTCGACCGGCGCTGCAGACGATCTCGCGCGTGCCACCGAGATTGCGCGAAGCATGGTGATTCGCTTCGGCATGGATCCCGCACTCGGTCAAGTGGCGTATGAAACGCAGCAGCAACGTTTCCTAACCCCGGTGCCGGGCGCGGAATGGGCACCCAAAAATTACAGTGAGGAAACCGCTTCCGCGATCGATGCGGGCGTTCGTCGGTTGATCGACGACGCCTTTGCCCGCGCCAGACAAATTTTAAGCGATAATTTGGCGCTCTTGAAGGAGAGCGCGGCAGTGCTCTTGGCAAAAGAAACGCTCTCCGGTGAAGATCTCGAGAAAATCGCGGCGCGCGTGAAACCGTTTACCGGCGCCGCCTCCCGCGCGATCGCGGCCGTTTGAGGCCAAAGCCGCCCTGATTGCTCGATGCCCCGCCTGCAAACGGGGTTTCCGCGCATAGATCTTGAACAGATAGGGGGGCCGTTACGATCTTACCGCCATGAGGCTTTCCGCTGCCTTGAATGGGGCGGGGTAAGCCGGTCGCCTGAGAAGATAGGGACAAGACAATGGATATAGAGAAATTTACGGATCGGGCCCGCGGCTTTTTGCAAGCGGCGCAAACCATTGCCGTTCGCGAGTATCATCAGCGAATTGGCCCCGAACACCTGTTAAAAGCACTGCTGGATGATGAGGAAGGTGCCGCTGCCGGTCTTATCCGCACCGCGGGCGGCCGCCCCGAGGTGGCGCTGAAGGCGGCGGAGGCGGAGATCGCGCGGCAGCCGAAAGTGCAGGGCGCCGGAGCCGGGCAACCGCAAATCACGCCGGAGCTCTTGCGGGTTTTGGATGCGGCAGAGCAAGCCGCGCGCCGCGCCGGCGATGAATACGTGGCGCAAGATCGGCTCTTGGTTGCGCTTGCCATGGTGGAAAGCGCAGCTGCGCGTGCGCTCCGCGATGCCGGGGTCACCGCGCAGGCGTTGGAACAGGCGGTGGCGCAAATCCGCAAGGGTCGCACCGTCACCAGCCCGAGTGCCGAATCGACGTTTGATGCGTTGAAGAAATATGCGCGCGATATCACCGCATTGGCGCGCGAAGGCAAGCTGGATCCGGTGATCGGCCGCGATGAAGAAATCCGTCGCACCATCCAGGTTTTGGCCCGGCGCACGAAGAACAACCCGGTGCTGATCGGCGAACCCGGCGTCGGTAAAACGGCCATTGTGGAAGGGCTTGCCTTGCGCATCGCCAACGGTGACGTGCCGGAAGCATTGCGCAACAAACGTCTCCTTGCGCTTGATCTCGGCGCTTTGGTTGCGGGGGCGAAATTCCGCGGCGAGTTTGAGGAAAGACTCAAGGCCGTCCTCAAGGAGATCGAAAGCGCGGAAGGCGAAATCATTCTTTTCATCGACGAAATGCACATGCTGGTCGGTGCCGGCCGCGCCGAAGGCTCAATGGATGCCTCCAACCTGATCAAGCCTGAGCTCGCCCGGGGGACACTGCACTGCATCGGCGCGACCACGCTGGATGAGTATCGCAAGCATGTCGAAAAAGATGCCGCATTGGCGCGGCGCTTCCAGCCGGTTTTCGTGGGCGAGCCGAGCGTTGAGGATACCATCAGCATCCTACGCGGGATCAAGGAGCGCTATGAACTCCACCACGGCGTTCGCATCACCGACAGCGCCCTGGTTGCAGCCGCAACGCTTTCGCATCGTTACATCACCGATCGTTTCCTTCCCGACAAAGCGATCGACCTCATCGATGAAGCGGCAAGCCGGCTGCGCATGCAGATCGACAGCAAGCCCGAGGAACTGGACGAGCTGGATCGCCGTATCGTGCAGCTCAAGATTGAGCGTGAGGCATTGAAGCGCGAGAGCGATCCGGCCTCTCGTGAACGACTGGAGAAGCTCGAGCGCGAACTGGCGGAGCTTGAAGAAAAATCGGCCGCAATGACCGCCGCTTGGCAAGCCGAAAAAGCCCGGCTTGCCGAAAGCCGCACGCTCAAAGAACAGCTGGATCAGGCGCGCATTGAGGCGGAGGTGGCGCAACGGAGGGGCGATCTCGCCCGTGCTTCCGAGCTGCTCTACGGTCTCATTCCGGAGCTGGAAAAAAAGCTTGCGGCGGCGCAATCCGAGGGAAGGCTGGTGAACGAGGCCGTTACGGAAGAGCAAATCGCGGCGGTCGTTTCGCGTTGGACCGGCATTCCGGTGGAAAAAATGCTGGAAGGCGAACGCGCCAAGTTGCTGCGCATGGAGGATTCGCTCCGTAAACGCGTGGTTGGGCAGGAAGATGCCTTGCGGGCGGTGGCGAATGCGGTTCGGCGTGCGCGCGCGGGCATGCAAGATCCCAATCGGCCGATCGGCAGCTTTCTATTCCTTGGGCCGACCGGCGTCGGCAAGACCGAACTTTGCAAAGCCCTTGCCGAGTTCCTCTTCGACGACGAACGCGCCATGGTGCGCATCGACATGAGCGAGTTCATGGAACGCCATGCCGTAGCACGGCTGATCGGCGCGCCGCCCGGATATGTCGGCTATGAAGAGGGCGGTGTGTTGACCGAGGCTGTCCGGCGTCGCCCGTACCAAGTGGTTTTGTTCGACGAGGTGGAGAAAGCGCACGAGGACGTCTTCAACATCCTCTTGCAGGTCTTGGACGACGGACGGTTGACCGACGGCCAAGGCCACACCGTGGATTTCCGCAACACGATCATCGTGCTGACCAGCAACCTAGGCAGCGACATTTTGGCCGCACAGCCCGAGGGCGAAGACACGATGATGGTCTATGGCCAGGTGATGAACGTCGTGCGGTCGCGGTTCCGGCCGGAGTTTTTGAACCGGTTGGACGAGATCATTCTCTTCCGGCGTCTGCACCGTTCGGATATGGTGGCGATCGTCAATATCCAGCTCGAACGGCTGCGCAAGCTGCTGGCGGATCGGCAGATCACACTGGAGGTCGATCCCACGGCGATCGCCTGGCTTGCGGAAGAGGGCTACGACCCGGTTTACGGCGCCCGGCCGTTAAAGCGGGTGATCCAGCGCACGTTACAAAACCCGCTGGCCACGCTCATACTCGAAGGCGCGATCAAGGAAGGAGAGACGGTGCGCGTCTCCGCCGACGCGGGCGGCCTCATCATCAACGGCCGTTTGGCCCAGGCTGCCTGAGGCTCTGGCGCAGGGCTCCTGCCGGTGGAGGCGGGAGCCATGCGCCGGATGCAGGGGCGGGCGCTCTTGGGTTGTAGAAGCGGCGTTGACAGGCGGGCTCGGAATCCGTAAAAGCCGCGCCTCGCCGCTTCGAGCCCGACGCGAAAGCTCTGGAGCGGTTTGTTCTTTGACAGTTGGATCGGGGAAGGAAGGGATACGTTGGCGGTGTTTTAGGCCTGGGCTTTGGGTATGTTCCGAGAGGGGCATGGTCTGGGGTTTGGGTCTTGGCGGGTTTTGTGTTTTGCG
>Ga0209061_1005049_pt1 | contig 11967 bp, 8 predicted proteins | sample Coa_R1_10_FD_187157 | JGI IMG/M metagenome (GOLD analysis project Ga0209061, IMG submission 187157) | Surface soil microbial communities from Centralia Pennsylvania, which are recovering from an underground coalmine fire - Coalmine... | ecosystem: Environmental > Terrestrial > Soil > Unclassified...
ATCTATTGAGCAGGCGGGAGGCGTTACGCGCGCAGCCCGCCTGCTTGAAGAGGCACTTTGCTAGAAGAAGCCGAAGTTAAAGCTACCAAAGGATGGTGTGAGAGGCGGCTCATTGCGAATCAGGCCACTACCCGCCACTCCAATCGAAAGTGTAGAAATGGCAGGAGTGCCAGCTGTAGCCTGTCCGTAGAACGTTCTATTTGCCGAACGCCAGATCAAGAAGTCTGCTTTGCCGTCGCCATTGAAGTCACCGACCATAGGCTGATCGCCAATCGGCAGACCCCACTGCACAACATAAGAGCTGCTGGCGACACAATTCAGCATTGTACAAGTGCCGTTCGTGCCAGAAGGAATCACATACCACAGTCCGTATTGCGGACGATAAACGACGAAGTCGGTTATATGATCTCCGTCGTAATCAGCAGCTACAGGAATATCGCCCGGAAGTCCCCATTGCTGCGTATAGAGCGTCGAGCCAGCACTGGGAAGCACATTGCCGCCGGATACGACGCTCGAAAAGGGAATGATGTACCAGGAGCCGTTCACCGGGCGCCAGATAGCAAAATCGGCGTGGCCATCACCGTCATAATCACCCGGTTGCACGATACCGTCGTTCATACCCGTTAGCAATGCAAGATTCAGCACGGGACTAGGCCCACTCTGCTGACCGGCTAGACTGCTCTGCACGATATACCATAAGCCGTCCGCTCTGTCGTAGGCAGCAAAATCCGTTTTGCCATCGCCGTCATAATCAGCAGCGATTGGGACACTCTGTGCCGCAAGCGCCGCTGCGCAAGATACCGGCCCCGCTATTGGATAGGCTTGGTAGCAGTATTGCGGGGTGGCAACGGCTCCACTCGGATTCGTGCTGGGGACAAGAAACCAATTGCCGTTTTGTGGATCGAATAGGGCGAAATCAGGTTGTCCATCGCCGTCCCAGTCGCCTTCGACACGGTTATATACGCGTGTCGCGGTATTCGGCCCAGCATAGGAATTGGGGAAGCCGGGAACTTTAAACTGTGTAGCGAGTAGTTCGCTGGGCGGCAAAGACGGATAAATGGCTGTCGAGAGATCTCTGCCATAGACAACATGTAGGTTGCCGCCCGAGCCAAAGCCCTGTGGATCGGGTGCGCCGCTGGTGCCATGTGGATCGTACGGCCGCCAAACTGCATAGTCCGTGCGCCCGTCGCCATCGAAATCTCCTACGAACGGAATATCTGAACTAGACCCTCCCACTTGAATCGAAAAAGTAGAATTCCAAGTGCTGCTGCTCGTGAGCGCGTAAAAAGTACCATTACTGGGCCGGTAAATCACCATTTCGCTTTTTCCGTCACCGTCGAAATCTCCCGTGAACGGGGTATCACCGATTTGCCCGCCATTCTGCCGCGTGATCTGCGCACCGGTGGAGCTCTCCACTACATACCAGCCGCCAAGTGAGGGACGGTAAACCGCGAAATCGGTTTTGCCGTCGCCATCATAATCCGCCGGTACCGGAATATCGCCCGGCAAGCCCCACTGCTGGACTACGGTTTGACCAGTGCTGCTCAGAATAATGAACCAAAGGCCGTAGGGCGGGCGATAAACGGCGTAATCGGTCTTGCCGTCACCGTCATAATCTCCCGGAACCGGAATATCGCCGGGAAGCCCCCACTGCTTCGTCATTAAACCGGGAGAGCTGCAGGCTCCTCCACCGATGCATCCGCTGGGGTAGACGTACCAGCTTCCATTAGCGGGACGCCAGATTGCGTAATCTAGATAACCGTCTCCATCGAAATCACCATTAATGCGAATGTCTCCCGTAGTGCCGAACGGGGCCTGGGCGTACACTGATCTCGCGGAGAACAGCAATAGTGTTCCAGCAGCCATCCATGCTGCTAGTCTGATTGAAGAGGAAGCTCTGCCCACTCCTCGATTCATAAGCTCGACTTTCACCTCCAATAATGTAGCGTAAATCTACGCGTGACCTCACCTGCGTGGCTCTGCGGCCCATGAGACGCGGTAAGCCGAGAATATAGTTTCAGCTTGGCTTCTTCTAGTCTCAGCCATTTAAACATTTAAGTATCTAAATTTCGAGATTTTAATTTAAAGAGGCAACGTATAATCTTAAGGGTAAGGAGAGTCACACTTAAAACCCTTAGTACCATTCGGGAGAAACAATTCTCGCAACTGCTGCATCGATCCTGACAGAAGGACGGGCAGAACCTTATATCTATGCCCGGCTTCGGAGGAGGAAAAGGAAATTGCGAACTAGCTTATCTTTAATTGCTCTTGCTTTAGGATCGCTTCTCGCATTACCGTGTGCGGCTGCCAATATTGACCTCAGCTTCACCGGTTATGCTACTGTCGGTTCGAACTACATTGCGTTCTGGGCTCCGCCCAGTTCTAGCGGCACTGCTGTCGCGCCACCGGGCTATGGTCAAATCACCATCACCAGCGCGGACAGTTTGTTCCCAGGCTATACTCCCGGATCCAACGCCTATATTGAGAGCCTGATGGCGGGCCTGACCGGATTTTCACAGCCCTTCATCAAGGCCAATACGGCGGGAACCGGAGTTACGGTGAACCTGAGCTCAGTTTTTGCGCCAACGAATCCCGGATCTTGCACGACAGCAGCGATCTTCTTGCTCTGTGACACACCGGGAGGTGCTACGGCCACGTTTGACGTAAATGGAACCCTGTCTACGGGGCAATCCTATATGGGTGTCTTCACCGCAAGCTTTGCTGGCCAGACTGTGGCATCTTTGCTGAGTCAGGCAGCGAGTGGAGGCTCCATCAGCACCTCTTTTGAGGGGACCCTCTCGTCGGTGGCCGTTCCGGAGCCAGCCTCACTGGCGCTGTTAGGCCTCGGCCTGCTGGGCGTGGGAGCGTTTGCTCGCAAGCGGCTGACCCACTAAAGCATTACATAAAACGACTGAATAGTGGAGCGCCTCATTTAGAGGCGCTTTTTTCTTTTAGCAGTGCCGGGGCCATACGCTACACTAACCCATTGAAGCGGCGGCAGCTTTTCGAGATTGAGGATCAACCGTGGCTTCCGGCGCCTTTCCGCCATGCCATCCGCCGTTATCTTGCCGCCGCATGGCAGATGACTCCGCTGCCGGGGATTTGGGCTAAACATTTAGCGGCTGTCCTGGCTGAAACCGGCGTAGAGCAAATCGTAGATCTGGGCTCAGGATCAGGAGGGCCTACCCTGGTAATTTTGCGGGAAATCCGCAAATCCGGGCGTCATGTCAAGTTAATCTTGAGCGACCTTTACCCAGATCTGCATTGTCGGGCCAGCGAGTCGGAGCCGGGCGTAGAGTATTGGCCCGAACCGGTGGATGCGGCCCAAGTACCGGATGCGCTCTGGGGAGTTCGCACTATGTTCGCATCGTTTCATCACTGCTCCCCTGAGGTGGCTCGCGGAATTCTTCGAAATGCTTTCCTGCAGCGCCAGCCGATTTGTATTTTCGAAATGACCTCGAGAACGTTCCTCTCCGCGGCTTCGACGGTACTTGTGCCGCTTGCGGTTTGGATCATCACTCCTCGTGTCCGCCCGCTGTCGCTGTTTCAACTGGTCTTCACGTATCTCGTTCCGGTGTTGCCTCTCCTGGTCTGCTGGGATGCTTTTGTCTCCCAGTTACGAACTTATATGCCGGAAGATTTCCGCGCGATGACAGCGGACTTAATCGCAGGTGATTACTGCTGGGAATGTCACCAAGTGAAAGTTCCGCACTTCCCCAGTCCTGTGCCCTATCTGATCGGCAAGCCGATCAGACCGGAAAATGCTATTCGGTGATTCCGCTGTCATATCGTCCTGGTGCAAGGATCATCTCTGGATCGAAAGCCTGTTTTAATTTCCGCATTAGTTGCTGATAAGCAGCCGGCTCAGGCAAAGCAGTCATGGAGTGAATACCGAGCCGGTAAGGGAAATATCCGGCATGCGTGCAGGCTTCCTGAAGCTGCTCATAACAGGTCATGGCCTTTTCATCCTCGCCAGGTACTTCGCGATCGTAGGTGAGGGACAGGACCGCATACACGGTTCTCGGAGTCAATAGTGTAAGAGAGATCATCGGTTCGAAGCCGGAACGCAGCAGGATGTCACTAGCTAGATTGACTAGCTGAAGCACTTCTTCGCCTTTTGCAGGCGCGACAGGAGCATACCAGAGCAGGCCGCATCTGTCACGGTCGGGGTCTGGCTCGGCGGGCAGAGGCGTGCGCTTACGCCAATAGGCCGAACGCAGCGCCTGGCTGGCGCTCATGGGTTTACCCTGCATCAGGCCCAAAACGGGCTCGACCAGTGCAATGGTGCGGCGCAGGTCCCAGCGTGTAATCAAGTGAAAGGCCGCAGCAAAGCGCTTTGCGAGACGCAATTTTTGAGGGCTGAGAAATTTCAACTCACCGGCTTGCTCTCGCAGTTCTCGTGCGAGCAAGCGTTTGGCTTCTGAGATCTGATCCTGGGTGCCATAAAGTGCCCCTGAGGCATTCCAGTATCCGAAGCTCAGCTTCTTGCGGAATACCGCCATGTCGGCGGGAGAAATTGGTGTGCGGCCCTTCATCTCCTCCCAGGGATATTGCTGGATGCCACCCAGGACCTTATAGTCATTCGCAATGTGAACGGAACTGCGGAGCACGTCGTGCATACGTAATCGCCGCAAACTGTCAATGAGCGGCGCCAGTCCGCTAGCTGACTCGCAACGAAAAAAGAAGGCCTCGAAGGCTTCGGGCTTGGGCATCAGCCAGATGGTCATGCGCGTGACGATTCCGAAGTTGGATTGGGAAAAGAGGCCGTCCAGGCTGGGCCCGACGCCCCACCGGCTAATCTCACCGATTTTCGAGCCTTCGAAACGTGCTGCGCCCGTGTGAATGATCTGCCCGGAAGGGAGTACTACTTCAAGTCCGCACACATGTGCGAAGTGATCGCCGTAAGGAGTGTGGCCGAAACCTCGCTCCAAAACGTTGCCGATCAAGCTGCAGTCCGGGCTCGAGCCGGTGGCATCCATCCAAAGCCGCGAGCCGCGCTCTTGCAAGAACGCAAAGAGCTGACGCTGGGTGACGCCAGGTTCGACCGTTACATAACCCAGATCTTCATCAAAGGAAAGGATGCGATCGAGACGGCTTACATCAAGCAGCGCACAACCATCTCGAGGAGGAACGCGGGAGCCGTAGCCCCAATTTTTCCCCGTGCTGATGGGATAAAGCGGAATCTTAAATTGTGCGGCGACGCGAAGGCATCCGATGATCTGTTCGCGATCGCCCGGCCGGAGAACTGCCAATATCTTTTGATGAGTGGCGAAAGTGGCTGTCTCGGCGGCGTGCAACGTCTCGGGGTCACTTTGAACAAATCGCGGCCCCAACAGTTGGATCCAGCGATCTAAGGCGGAGGAAACGTCAGGCGAATGCACAGTTCACTGCAGCACAACGAAGATAGCTTTTGTGATGAGCTTCCCCGCGAAATCGTTTAGCGGTACGCAGGTGCAGCGTGAAACACACCGAAACGGGCCAAGTCGCTGACCATTGGCTTCCAAGCGGGAGTACGATCTGCACAGATCGCAACCGAACCGGCGAGCTTTGCCTTCAGTAAATTAATGAGCGGGACGAAGCGAGGAGCAGGTGTGCGGGAGTCAAAGCGAAGCAGTTCCATCCTGCAGCCGTAATGTGGATCCTCATAGGGCGGTAGCGTCTCGCCCTTCACCTCGAGGGGAGAACCGCCGATACGGCGCAGGATCGACGAAGAGCTGTGCCGCACCGTGGCATAGCAAGAGCCCAGACATCCACCCCAGAGATGAGCCAGAGCGTACGAGGCCACCAGGATCTCCAGGGCTGCGCGCGTACCCCTCCACTCCTCCGCGAGGGCCCAGCCACCAGCCTCGACATAGGACATTCCGTGTGCGCGGGCCAGACGGAGGTCCGATTCTACTGCGAGTCTCACCTTGGGTCCCAGAGTTTTGTCATTTGCCAGGGCGCTGTGCGAGATGCGCAATCTCTCAAAGGGAACTGTATTGGGATGCACCAAATAACGGGCGCAACCAATTACCTCCTGTGTTTCGTCCAACAGAAGGAAGTGCCAGCTCCGCTCATCGCCGGGCATGGCAAAGCGGCCTTCATCATCTAATTGCCAGGGCTGGATGGCGTGGTCTTTTAAATAAATCTTCCCGCGCAGTTTCTGCATCGAAGACAGAAAATGGTAATAAAGATGCTCATCTACTTTTGAGCGTCCGAATGAGCTATTCCGCTCGGGAGGTGCAAGTAGCTGAAATCGATAGTTGGGTCCCATGGTGCAAAGTTCTGTTAATCGTTCTCCAATTTGGTCAACAACACGTAACCATACATACTCATCGCCCTCGGCGGGCCGAAGACAAGTGAATCTGTATGATTAATTGGATGAAGCTGTTTTCATTTATTGTATCCTTGGCCGAGTAGAATTTTCAAAGAAAAATTTATCTCACATAAAATAATTTCTATCCTGCATCGGTGGATAGGATATGGACGTCACAATAGAGAGTGAGCCCAGGGAGCTGTATACTAATGCCCTCCATTGCCCACACTTCCTCTCAGCCAGACCAAGTACTCATACGCTGGTCTGAGGCTCCGAATGCCCCCGCACATGAGGACCTCGCCGAGATTGTCCAAATCTGCCCTTCCAAGACCGTAGTCCGGAGTGCGTACCAAATCGATGCGAATACTCGAGTATACCTTATAAAAAACGGTTATACAAGAATTGGAATTGTCAAAAGCTGCCAAAAGGATGAAGGAACTTTTCTGATGGAAATCGATGTTGCGGCATCCGATCCCCTGGACTGGGTATATACAGTTGACCCTGGAGTCTTTGGAGTTGAGGAATGGATCACCGAAGAGCAGGAGAACGAGATTTTAAAAGATCTCGATAACCTGGAAAACGCCTCGCGAATCTCGCAGTGCCTAGAAAACGATGAATGTGAATCCTCTCAAGTGATTGCCGACCTGTACCGTTTGCTCCATGCCCTGTCAGCTCCGTTGGTGAGCACCGATTTCTTTATCAACCAGAAACGACGCCAGCCCTATCCCGCGTAAGTTCCTAATATTTTCCTGTTAATACTTCGAGTAGAAGCATATACACAGTCAAGGTAATATTTACATATTAGGAGATGCCGCAATGGCGCTGGATCATGATAAGCTGAATGCCTTCGTCGGGCAGTTTGTAAGTGACGTAGGTGCCGCTGTTCACGCAGGAATGGTTGTCATCGGAGAGAGACTGGGATTGTACAAAGCTCTGGCTGGAGGGCCCCTCACCTCTGTCGAATTGGCAGCCAAAACTCACACCGACGAACGTTACGTGCGGGAGTGGCTCGCTTCACAAGCGGCTGGGGGTTATGTGCTGTATGACGATGCCACCAACAAATTCAGCTTGAGTGAAGAACAGGCGTTCGCTCTTGCAAACGAAGACAGTCCGGCCTATTTCCCTGGGGCGTTTCAACTCACCCTGGGTGCGCTTGCGGCCGTTCCCCGCATCGTCGAGTGTTTTCGCACGGGCGAGGGGATGGGTTGGCACGAGCACGATCACAATGTCTTTGACGGATGCGAAAGATTCTTCCGTCCGAGTTATGCCGCAAATCTGGTGAGCTCCTGGATTCCCGCTCTTGAGGACGTCCAGCAAAAACTAGAAGCCGGAGCAAGAGTGGCTGATGTTGGGTGCGGACAAGGTGCATCGACGCTGCTCATGGCGAAAGCTTTCCCGAACAGCCGCTTTTTCGGATTCGACTACCACGATCGATCGATTGAAGCCGCGCGGCAATCAGCAAAGCGTCAAGGCGTGGCAGACCGAGTTACGTTTGAAGTGGCAAGTGCGAAGGAGTATCCGGGAACCGGCTATGATTTCGTAGCGGTTTTTGACTGTTTGCACGACATGGGGGATCCGGTGGGTGCAGCCAAACATGTTCGCCGCTCCCTAAATGAGAACGGTACGTGGATGATCGTTGAACCATTTGCCCAGGACACACTGAAGGACAATCTCAATCCGGTAGGCCGAGTGTACTATTCGTTTTCCACCCTGCTGTGCACTCCTTGCTCGCGATCGCAAGAAGTTGCGCTTTGCTTGGGCGCACAAGCAGGTGAGAAGCGTGTGCGAGAAGTGGTTACTTCAGCCGGTTTCCGTCATTTTCGTCGGGCTGTAGAAACGCCTTTCAACATTGTTTATGAAGCCCGGGCATAGAAAGGCCTGCGCGAGAAGTGGCTTTCAAATCAAGTCCAGCGCTCAGTGCGCCATCGCTTGAGCTAACAGCCTGCTAGCCGGGACTGTCGGTGAGAATCATTTGCAGCCGTGGGCTGAGTTGTCGACTGCGTCCAAACCAGAGCTGCAGCTTATCCAGGTAGAGATAAACAACTGGAGTAGTGTAGAGAGTCAGCATCTGGCTGACAACTAAACCGCCCATAATGGCGATACCAAGCGGCCGGCGCATCTCCGATCCCATGCCGGTGCCGGCCGCTAATGGGAGCGCGCCAAAAAGGGCTGCCATAGTCGTCATGATGATGGGGCGAAAACGGAGAAGGCAGGCTTCATAAATCGCTTTTTTCGAGGGCAAACCTTCTTTGCGTTCGACCTCCAGCGCAAAGTCAATCATCATGATGGCGTTTTTCTTGACGATGCCAATCAGCAGAATGATGCCAATAATGGCAATGACCGTCAATTGTGTGTTGCAAATAATCAAAGCAAGCAGAGCGCCCACGCCTGCTGATGGCAATGTGGAAAGTATCGTGATCGGATGTACATAGCTTTCATACAGCACGCCGAGCACAATGTAGACGGCTGTAAGAGCAGCGAGGATCAGCAGCGGCTCGGTTTTGAGTGACTGCTGAAACGCCTGGGCTGTTCCGGCAAATGCGCCGTGAACATTAGCGGGCATGCCAATATCCTCCTCAGCCTGCTTGACGGCCTCCACAGCTTCGCTGAGCGCAGCCCCCGGAGCGAGGGCGAAGGATAGCGTAATGGAGGGGAACAGCCCCTGGTGATTTACGGTGAGTGAGCTCAGGGTGGTTTTGACGCGTGTGAATGTTGATAGCGGAATCAGAGTTCCGGAATTAGACCGCACGTAAATGTTTTGCAGCTCGGAGGGATCCTGCTGAAACTCAGGCAGGACTTCCAACACCACGTGATACTGGTTGATGCCGGTATACATGGTGGAGACTTGACGCTGTCCGAAGGCGCTATAGAGTGTGGTGTCGATCGCGCTCGGGCTGACACCGAGTCGTGAGGCAGTGGCCCGGTCAATCACGATCTCTGAGGTGAGGCCATGAATCTGCTGATCGCTGTTGGCATCCAGGATGATCGGAATCGTCTTTAGTTTGGCGAGCAGTTTCGGTGCCCATTCATTCAAATCCTTCACGCTGTCAGATTGCAGCGTGTACTGAAATTGCGAGTTGCTGCTTCTGCCGCCTACCCGAATATCTTGCATTGCCTGCATGTAGAGCGTGGCGCCCGGTATTACCGCCAGTTTCCGGCGCAAGCGGTTGATGACCTGCTCGGCAGAGACCTTCCTTACACTGAGGGGCTTTAGGGAGATGAATGCAGAGGCAGTGTTCAATGTCCCGCCGCCGGTAAAGCCTTCCACATTTTCAACTGCCGGGTCTTGCTGAATGATATGCAGAAATTGATGCAGCTTCTGGCGCATCGCAGCGAAAGAGATGTCTTGGTCGGCCTGAATGGAGCCGGCGATGAATCCGTTATCTTGTTGGGGGAAGAATCCTTTCGGCACGATGATATAGAGATAGATGGTGACCGCGACGGTGACGATTGTAATCACCAGCGTTAATTGCGGGTGTTTCAGAACGACCGCTAAAGAGCGAGCATAACTGGCATGGATTGTGTTAAAAATCTTCTCGCTTGCTCGATAGATCCAGTTGTGCTTTTTCGTGTGCTGAGGGCGCAGCAGGCGCGAGCACATCATGGGAGTCGTGGTGAGCGACACCACAAGGGAGATGAGGATGGCCACGGTCAGCGTCACCGCAAATTCTCGGAATAGACGCCCAATGATGCCGCCCATGAGCAGAATCGGGATAAAGACAGCCACAAGAGAGGTGCTCATGGACAGCACGGTGAAGCCGATTTCCTTCGCTCCTTGCAGTGCGGCCTTGATCGGTGCAACCCCCATCTCGAGATAGCGTGTGATGTTTTCAATCACCACAATCGCATCGTCCACGACAAAGCCGGTCGAGATGGTGAGCGCCATCAGAGAGAGATTGTCGAGCGTATAGCCAAGCAGGTACATCACGCCGAAGGTGCCGAGCAGAGAAAGCGGCACCGCGATCCCGGGAATAATGGTGGCCCAGGTATTTCGCAGAAAGAAGAAAACAACCAGCACGACGAGAGCAATCGAGATGAGCAGCGTAATTTCGACATCATGGACAGAAGCACGGATAGTCGTGGTCCGGTCCTGGCCGATCGTCAGGTGCATTGCGGGCGGAAGGGAGGCTTCAAGCTGCGGCAAGACCGCACGCACGCGATCGACCGTGTCGATGACGTTTGCATCTGGCTGCTTGGATACTGCGATGATCACCGCCGGCTTGCCATTGTCCAGTCCATCGTTGCGCGTATCCGATACCGAATCGATGACATTTCCAATATCTTTGAGCCGGACCGGGGCACCGTTGCGGTAGGTGACGATCAGATTCGCATAATTGGCGGCTTTGAAAAGCTGATCGGTAGCATTTAGTTCCCAACGATATCTCTGATTGGCAAGCGCTCCTTTTGCTTCATGGGCGTTCGCGCTTTGGATAGCGGCTGCGACATCGGTAAGCGCGATTCCCATACGGTTGATCACATCGGGATTGACCTGTACACGCACGGCCGGCTGCGAGCTGCCCCATACATGCACCTGTCCGACACCTTCGATTTGTGAGATCTTTTGCGCCAGGATGGAGTCGGCATAGTCATACATCTCGCCGCGGCTGAAGACATCGGAGGTCAGGGCGAGCATCAAGATCGGCATGTCCGCTGGATTGGCTCTCCAGTAGCCGGGGTTACTGGGCAGATCCGAGGGCAGTTGCCCGCGGGCCGCGTTAATGGCGGCTTGAACGTCGCGAGCTGCGGCATTGATATCGCGATCGAGATCGAATTGCAGGGTGATGCGGGTGCTGCTCAACTGGCTAGAAGACGTCATTTCCGTGACGCCGGCGATGCGGCCAAATTGGCGCTCCAGGGGCGTCGCGACAGCCGATGCCATGGTCTCTGGACTTGCGCCGGGAAGATTAGCGAATACCTGAATCGTCGGAAATTCTACTTGAGGCAACGGCGCAACAGGCAAAAAATTGAATGCAAGCGCGCCCGAGAGGGCGAGGGCAGCCGTGAGCAGCGAGGTGGCAACCGGCCGTTTAATGAATGGCGCAGAGAGATTCATGGTTATCTCTCCGTAAAATGGGCGCTCAGGTTTCCTGCTCTTGCCTGAACCGGAATAGCGCCTCTGATGTCCGCGTCTTCAAGCTCCTCGACGCTTCGGTGACGAAAACGCGAGGCAAGCCGGTCAAAGAACAAGTAAACAACCGGTGTGGTATAGAGCGTAAGAATCTGGCTTACCAGCAGGCCGCCGACGATGGTAATACCGAGAGGCCGGCGCAATTCAGATCCGACGCCGGTTCCAAGTGCTAGTGGCAAGCCGCCAAACAGCGCCGCCATCGTGGTCATCATGATGGGACGGAAACGAAGTAGGCAGGCTTGATAAATGGCCTCGATCGGGCTTTTGCCCTCATTACGTTCTGCATCGAGCGCAAAGTCGATCATCATGATGGCATTCTTCTTTACAATGCCAATGAGCAGGATGATGCCGATCAGGGCGACTACGTTAAAATCCTCGTGGCAAATGAACAATGCCAGAATCGCGCCTACGCCCGCAGAGGGCAGGGTAGAGAGAATGGTGATCGGGTGGATATAGCTTTCATAGAGAACGCCCAGCACGATGTAGACAACCACGAGTGCGGCCAGGATGAGCCAGGCTTCGTTAGCAAGCGAATTTTGAAACG
>Ga0209061_1005051_pt1 | contig 11965 bp, 10 predicted proteins | sample Coa_R1_10_FD_187157 | JGI IMG/M metagenome (GOLD analysis project Ga0209061, IMG submission 187157) | Surface soil microbial communities from Centralia Pennsylvania, which are recovering from an underground coalmine fire - Coalmine... | ecosystem: Environmental > Terrestrial > Soil >...
TTCCAGAAGCGATTGCCGGGCCGCGCGAAGTGGTGCCCGGTCGCGCCGGACCACAGGCCCGGATTGATCCCGCAGAACAGGACCGAGAGGCCATCCCGCAGGACGTCCGGGACCCGCCGTCTAACCGCTGCCTCGAGCTCTGCGGCGCTCGGGCGTGGCACAGCCGGCCGGCTGGCTGGGCGCCTCAGCGCGGGCCCTGCCGGCGGACCTGCCGTGCGCCGCCGGGGAGCCCGGGGCGGACGCCCTTCCCGCTACCGCTCCGGCGGTCCTGGCGTTCGAGCGCCCTGCGCATCACGCGGCTCTGTGGCTGGGTGCGGGTGGCCGAGCCGAACTCGAGGAGCTGCTCGATCGTCTCGACCTGGCGGGTCGGGGAGAGGTGGCGGATCCGGCGCTCGATCTCGACGAGGTTCTCGGGGAGCTTGCGCCCCTTCTTCCGCGACTTGCGCAGCGAGCGGGCGAGGTACTTCGCGTACCGCCTGCGCATCCATGGTGTGCGGGCGATGAAGTCGCCCGGGATCTCGCGAAGGCGCCTCCGCTTCCGCTTGCCGGTCCCGTCCTCGCCCTCCTGCCCCTTTGGCATCGTGCTCCCGTTCTCCCGGTCTCGCCCCATCAACCGAGCAGGTGCCGGCTCGGCGCTAGGAACTCTACGGAGGCGACGGGCCCGGCGTCGCGTCGTGCGGCCGGCCGCCCGCAGGAGGCCGCGGAAGACGCGGCCCGGCGTCGGTAGCATCGGCTGGCGCGGTGCTCGCTCGCTGGCCGGCACACGCCGGGTGCCGGCTCCGGCCTTGGTCGTGCAAATGGGGGGATACTTCGGACCGGTCCCTTGACGAGCAGAGGAGCAGCGATGCCCGAGTACCTCATCTTCTTCAACGACGAGTGGGTGACCGATGCGAGCGACGCCGAGTGGCAGGAGCGCTCCCAAGCGGCGCGCGCGGTGGTCGAGGAGATGAAAGCAGCCGGGGTCTTCATCTTCACCGGTGGCCTCGACAACGATGCGCCGGCGTTCCACGTCGTACCTGAGGGCGGCATCCCGGTGGTCATGGACGGGCCGTACGCCGAGACCGAGGAGACCTTCGGCGGTTTCGCCGCCGTGGACGTGCCTGATGAGGCGGCGGCTCGGTACTGGGCGGGCCGGATCGCCGTGGCATGTGGCTGGCCGCAAGAAGTGAGGATCCTCCGCACGCCCGCACAGGTCCCGACGCCGGATGCCGACCGGGAGGCCGCCGCCAACCAGGCGTGAAGGGCTCGCTTGAGGTCGGGCAGGTCCCGCAGGACGAGCCGACCTGCCGAAGCGGCCACGTTCGGGTCAGCAGACGACCGAGCCGTGGCGAGCCAGCTCCCGTAAGAGGACCCACTCGGCGATCCGGGCGAGCGCCCATGTCGCCCAGCTCCCGGCAAGGGCGGCCCGGATCGTCGAGGCGAGGGTTGGCGGCGAGAGCGTCCGCTCGACGTCGATGGCGCACTGCCGGGCACAAGAGACCGGCACAGAAGGGAGGCCCGAGCCGAAGGCGCGTGACGCCGCGATCTGCGATTGCCGCGCCGGCCGGCCTGCGCCAGGAGGGTCGTCGCTCCGCGGAGTTCACCAAGATTTCACCTCTAGGTCACTTTCCATCCACCTCTCGTTCGTACCGGCGACACCTGGCCTGGCGAAGCTGGCAGTGTCTCAGCCGATGCTGACGACGGGCATTTTGTCGAAGTGACAGTGAGAGGAGAGCGAGCGATCTTGAGCGCCGAGACGGCGTCAGCCGGCGACCTGTACCGCTCCCTGGACGATGCGGAGATCGGCCGAAAGCACTGGCTGACGGTGTTCACCGCCGGCATGGGTTTCTTCACCGACGCGTACGACCTGTTCATCATCGGGACGGTCACGGTCCTGCTGACCCCGATCTTCCACCTGAGCACGAACCAGATCTCCCTGCTCAATTCGGTCTCCCTGCTCGCATCTGTCGCCGGTGCGCTCACCTTCGGCAAGCTGATGGACCTCTGGGGTCGCAAGCGCATGTACGGCGTCGAGGTGGCGATCCTCGTCGTGGGCGCCATCCTCTGCGCCTTTGCCTGGAACTTCACCTCTCTTTTCATCTTCCGCCTCGTCGTCGGCTACGGAGTCGGTGGCGACTACGCCACGTCGGCCGTGATCACCTCGGAGTACGCCAACCGCAAGTCGCGGGGCAGGCTCGTGGGATCGGTGTTCGCGATGCAGGGTCTCGGGCTGCTGGCCGGTCCCGCGATCGCTTCGATCTTCCTTGCGAGCGGCGTACCGAACGACGTGGCGTGGCGGATCATGCTCGGTCTCGGTGCCATCCCGGCCGCGTCGGTGATCTACCTCCGCCGCAAGATCCGCGAGACTCCCCGCTACACCCTGAGCGTCCAGGGCGACGCCGCCGCAACGGCGAAGACGGTGGAGTGGGTGATCGGCGAGCAGCGGTCCGTCCAGGCGAACGTTGCCGGCCCCATGGCAGATGCGAGCTCGTCCGTTGTGAGCAAGAACGGGAGCAGCCCCGGTCACAGGGTGCGTGCGAAGCTCACCTCCAAGCCCTTCCTCCTCCGCCTCATCGGCACCGCCGGAAGCTGGTTCCTCCTCGACGTCGCGTTCTACGGCAACTCGGTTTCGAGCCCGCTCATCTTGAAGCTGCTCCAGCCAAGCGGCACCCTGCTTGACCACACCCTGATCTCGCTTGCCATCTTCGCGGTCGCGGCCTTCCCCGGTTACTGGGTGGCCGTGTTCTTGATGGATCGCATCGGGCGAAAGCGCATCCAGTGGCAGGGCTTTGCCGTCATGGCCCTGGCCTTCGCCCTCATCTGGTTGCTCCCTGACGGTGCGACCGCCGTCGGGGTGTTCCTGCCGCTGTTCGCCATCAGCTACTTCTTCACCGAGTTCGGGCCCAACATGACCACGTTCGTCTACCCCTCCGAGGTGTTCCCGACGTCGGTCCGGGGCGTCGGCGATGGCATCTCTGCCGCCTCCGGCAAGATCGGAGCCTTCTTGGGGGCGCTGCTCGTCCCGCACCTGCTCAAGTCGGTCGGGATCAGTGGAGTGATGGGGATCATGGCGGCAGTGTCGGTGGTCGGCGTTGCCCTTACCCTCGTGGCTCTGCCAGAGCCCAAGGGCAAGACCCTGGAGCTCGCCTCCGCCGAGATCGAGCCCGAGCCTGAGCCCGAGCGCGAGATGGCGGTCGCTGCCACTGCGATCGGGTGAGCGACACCGCCAAGGTCAAAGGGTTCTTGGAACGGACGCTCCTTATGAGGAGCTCCGCCGGACGTTCATGGACCTCTGTGCCGGGCGGGTTTGCCGAACGGCCGTCTTGCGACGTCCGCATCGCTCGGAGCTGAGACCGGCTCTCATCGGCGGCGAGCAGGGCCAGCGGGCGGCTGATCCTCGGCGGACCCTTCACAGCCAGGTCAGTCCAACCGAGATGCCCCACGGAAAGCCGACACTGATGGACCACGAGCTCGCACCTGTGACTCGTGCGGCGGCTGCGAGTGGCCTGAGGAGTACGTTCGCAGCCGTTTGGATCTGGGTAATCGCCTTCTTGCCCCAGCCGATGAGACGCCTTGGCATCGGGCTCGCCGGGCCGTAGATGGCGCTCGAGACGTACGAGATCAGACTGGCCCACTCGTGCACGACGACGAGCATGGCCTCTGCTGCGCCGAGGTCCGCTGCCGACGGGGTCCCGTCCTGAGCCGCAACGTGACCAAGTCGGCCAATCCCGTCGGAGTCCCCGTCGACGTCGCTCGCAGCTGCGGCGGCGATCATGGCGAAGAGCACCTCTGCGATGGCCTCCTCGTTGCTGCCCCGTGCGTCGGCTGGAGGAAGGGCGAGGAGCTCTTCAGCGATGCGGTCCCGCAGATCGTCGTTCGGTCCCTGCACGGCGACACCTCCTTGTAAGAGACGAGGCACCAGGGTGAGACCTGGACATCATCGTGGGTGGTGGGCCCGGGAGGGATCGAACCTCCGACCCAGGGATTATGAGTCCCCTGCTCTGACCACTGAGCTACGGGCCCCGGCTGGCGGAGCATGTCCCGGGTGGACCATCCGCTGGTCGCTGACGCGGCAGGCTACATGCGCCAGCGGGGTCGGGCTCTTCCCTGCGCGCTGGAGCCAGCTCACCCTCGCAGGCGGCGCCCGCCTGCCCTAACTTGGCGGGATGGACATCGATCGGGCGCGCGAGCGCCTCGAGACCCTCCATCGGGCCGTGATCTGCACGCGGCGGAGGGACGGCTCGCCACAGATGTCCCCCGTGGTCTGTGCGCTCGGAGAGGCCGGCCGGGTCGTCGTGTCGACGCGTGAGACCGCGATGAAGGTCCGCCATCTGCAGCGTGACCCGAGGGTGGCTCTGTGCGTGCTCGGGGACGGCTTTTTCGGGGAATGGCTGCAGATCGAGGGCACTGCCGAGATCCGGCGCCTTCCCGAGGCGATGGAGGGGCTCGTCGCCTACTACCGGGCGGTGTCGGGTGAGCACCCGGATTGGGAGGAGTACCGCAGGGCGATGGTGGAGGAACGGCGGGTCCTGCTCGAGATCACGATCGAGCGTGCCGGGCCCGATCGCTCCGGCTGAGCTCCCCAACACCCCGATGCGGCCATGGCCGCTTCAGCCGCCGGTGATCAGCATGACGATCCCGACCACCACCGGCACCGTCAGCAGGAACAGGCCGATCCAAAGGACGAGCCACCAGCCTGCCCGGTGGTCCGGAGGCTGATCCGGGCGAGGGGGCCGATCCCGCGGTATGCCCCGCTCGAACGAGAACACGATCGCCACCAGCAATCCGGCTAGGACGAAGAGGAGACGGGCAGCGTCGCCCCAGCGGAGCGGGCCTGGTGAGGCAGCAGGCAGGCTCTTCACGTCCCGGGAGGCCGCGCCCTGTCCCTGCGTGGTGAGCGATCGGCTTCGGGAACAACGACCTTCCATCGAGAGCGCTCCGGGGGAGAGACTCGAACTCTCAACCTAGCGGTTAACAGCCGCTTGCTCTGCCGATTGAGCTACCCCGGAATGTGCTGCGCCAACCCACGCCACCGGCGGGAGCACCATGCCGGGGCGGGAGCGCCGGCCAGCCTACCCAGTCGGAGGGAGCCCGTTCGACAGCCTGAGAGCCCGCCTGAGAACGAGCCGGGCTGGCGCTGCCCCACCAGAGGGGGTAGAAGGGTGGCGTGAAGTTCAAGACGGGTTTCGTGCTCGGGGCGGCGGCAGGTGCGTGGGCGGCGAGCAAGGCCGCTGGGCTGCAGCGGTCGAGGAGCACGACCGCCCCGAGGCCTACCGGCCTCGGCGACGAGGCGGCCGAGAAGCTCCGTGCACTCACGGGGCTCGCTCGCGAGCGGCTCGCCGACATCATGGACGGCCCGGTCGCCAAGGTGGCGGGCGAGCGGGCGGCCAACCTTGCCCGCGACCGCATCGTCGATCTCATCGGGGCCGGCGCTGCCGCCTCGATGCGGCCCGGCAGCCGCTCGGGAGCGAGCCGGTCCCACCTCAACGGCGCCATCGACGCGAACGGCCGCTGGCCCCGGTAGCCGGCTGGGGTTCACGCCAGGCGGGGCGAAGGGGGTCAGTCCCCTTCCACGTACTCCCGGAGGGGGCGTGAGACCATCGGGTGGCGCAGCTTCGCGAGCGTCTTCATCTCGATCTGGCGGATCCGCTCCCGGGTCACCCCGAAGTGCTGGCCCACCTCCTCGAGGGTGCGGACGCGCCCGTCGTCGAGCCCGAAACGGAGCCGTACCACGGCCTGCTCCCGCTCAGAGAGCTCGTCGAGCGCTCGCTTCACGGCCTCGTTGAGGAGCATGCGGGTGGCGGCGTCGGACGGGACCTCGGCCGTCTGGTCCACGATCAGGTCGGAGAGGCTGAAGTCCTCCTCCTCACCGATCGGCTGGTCGATCGAGATGGTGTCCTGGCCGATCCTCTGCAGCTCGCGCACCCGCTCGAGGGGCATCTGGACCTTCGCCGCGACCTCCTCGACCGTCGGCTCCCTCCCGAGCTCCTGGGCGAGCTGGCGGTGGGTCCGCATCACCTTGTTGATCGTCTCCACCATGTGGACGGGGATCCGGATCGTGCGCGCCTGGTCGGCAACGGCGCGGGTGATCGCCTGGCGGATCCACCAGGTGGCGTAGGTCGAGAACTTGAAGCCCCGGCGGTAGTCGAACTTCTCGACGGCCCTCATGAGCCCGAGGTTCCCCTCCTGGATGAGGTCGAGGAACGCCATCCCCCGGTTGCGGTACCGCTTCGCGATCGACACGACGAGGCGCAGGTTCGCCTCGATGAGGAGGTCTTTTGCCTCCTGGCCGCTCTCGATCGCCTGCAGGATCTCGCGCCGCTCGGCGGCCGGCACGCTCGCGAGGGTGCCCTCGGCGACCCAGGAGTCGTAGATGGCTTGGGCCTCGTTGCCGGCCTCAATCTGCTTCGCGCAGAGCACCTCGAGCTCCGAGGTGAGCAGCGGCACCCTGCCGATCTCGCGGAGGTACGCGCGAACCGGATCGGTCCCGCCGCCGGCATGATGGTCAGCCGAGAGGGCGGCGGCACCCTCCAGGCGCAGCCGTCGCCCGTCGTTGCGGGACGAGTCCCGAGGGTCCTCCTCGCTCTCGTCCGCCGGCGGGTCTGCGGTGGTCATCTCGTCTCCCCCTGAGCCCCGGACAACCACGCTAGCAACCGGTCTGCCGCCTCCGTCACCGCCCGCGGGGGGTGGTCCCCCGCTCCGACGTTGCCGAACACCTCCAGCTCCGCTTTGCACCAGGCGATGAGCCGAGCGGCTTGGAGCGCGCGCTCCTCGTCCCCGTTCGCCTGGGCCCGGCGCGCCTCCGCGTGCAGCTCGCTCACGGCTTCGGTCGCTCGGGCTCGCACGAGGGCGACGACGACCTGATCGGGGCTGGCCGGGGGGTCGGTGTTCGCGAGCTCGACGAGGAGACGCGAGACGGCATCGTCGGAGGTCTCGATCGCCTCGTGCAAGTCGTCGGCACCGGCGAGGGCCCGGAAGGCGGCCCGCTGGAGGGGGTCGGTGAACAGCGGCTCGGCGATCCGGCCGGCCATCGCCTGCGGATCGTGGATGGCGAGGGCGAGCGCGTCCCTACCCGCGCGCTCGCCTGGGGTTGCGCGAGCCGGCTTGCTCGGTGACGGGCGGGGGCGCGCCGAGGCCGGGCGACCCTCCCATCCCGGTTCGTCGTAGGGGGGAGGCTCTTCACCGGCAACAGGCGCTGTCGCGCCGGCCTCGCGAGCCCCGCCCGGGGCTCTGGGTCCGTCGCGAGCGCCAGGCCTGCTCGTGGAGGCGGGCTTCGGGCTGGACCCGCCGCTGCCGGTTCTCTTCGCCCGGAGGGCGGCCTCGAGCCGCTGCCGGAGCTGCTCGTGGTCGAGGCGGGTCTGGTCCGCGACCTGCATGAGGTACTGGTCTCTCACGAGCTCGTTCGGGTGCTCTGCGACGACGGCGACCGCGGTCTCGGCGGCTCTCGCCCGCCCTTCGGGGTGGCGGAGGTCGGCGGCGGCGAGCGCCCGCTCCAGGCGAAACTGGAGGTAGGTCTTCGCATTCCGGACGGCCTCCCGCAGCCGGTCGGGGTCGGAGGTGGCCAGGTCGCCCGGGTCCTCGCCCTCTGGGAGGTCGGCGACGGCGACCTCGACCTCGTGGCGCCGCTCCCACTCGTAGAAGCGGGCGGCGGCCGACTGCCCGGCTCCGTCGGCGTCGAAGGCGAGGACGATCCTCCGGCCGAAGCGGGCGAGGAGGCGGAAGTGCTCTTCGGTGAGCGAGGTGCCGCAGGTGGCGACGGCCCGCCCGAGGCCCACGCGGAACATCCCGATCACGTCGGTGTAGCCCTCGCAGACGATGACCTCGCCGGTCTGCACGATGGCCTGGCGCGAGAGGTGGAGGCCATAGAGCGTGGAGCGCTTCTGGTAGATGGGCGTCTCGGGCGAGTTGCGGTACTTCGGTCCCTCGCCGCTCCCGACGCCGGGGACGAGGCGGCCGCCGAGGGCGACCGGCTTCCCGTCAGGCTGGTAGATCGGGAAGATGATCCGGCCGCGAAAGGCGTCCCTCGGCCCGTAGCTGCCCTGGACGACGAGCCCGGCACCGGCGAGCGCGGAGGCACTCGACCGGGCCGCCCGGATGAGGTGGTTGCCGCCCTCGGGCGCCCAACCGAGGGCGAACTGGCGGACGGTCTCGCCGTCGAGCCCCCTCGAGCGAAGGTACTGGCGGGCCCTCGCCGCGTCGTCGTGGTGGAGGAGGCGGTCGTGGTAGAAGGCGACGGCCTCCTCCATCGCCCGGTAGAGGGCGTTCTTCCTGTCCCGCGCCGCCCGGTCCGCGTCGCCCGCGTCGTTGCGCACCTGCACTCCGCTCCGGGCGCCGAGCCGCTCGACCGCCTCGACGAAGCTGCAGCCCTCGATGGCGCGAAGGAAGGTGATGGCATCGCCCGAGGCGCCGCAGCCGAAGCAGTAGTAGAGGCCCTCCGTGGCGTTGACGCTGAACGAGGGCGACTTCTCGGAGTGGAACGGGCAGAGCCCCGTGAACCGGACCCCCACCCGCTTGAGCGGCGTGTACTCGCCGATCAGCGCCACGATGTCCGTCGCGGCCCGGACGGCGGCGACGTCCTCGTCGGGGATGGCCATAGGTCAGTCGACGGTACCGCAGGGCCGGGCTGCCCGCGCCCGGGCCGGCGGCGCTCTCAGGCCCGTGGTGGTCCCGCCCTCACGCAGGCGACGACTTCGTGGGCGGGCTCGCCGGGAGCGTAGGAGTCGAGCCACCAGGTCATCCCGGCCGACTCCAGCTCGTCGAGCCGAGCCGCCCGGTCGGCCTCCGGCACGAGCCCCGTCGCCCCCCGGCAGACGATGTCGACACGCGGCCCCGCTCCGTGCCGACCCAGCGCCTCCCGAACGGCCGACACGTCGCCGGGATCCGGGAACAGCGGTGGGTTCCCCTGGGGCAACAGCGGGAAGCAGCCCTGGTGGCGGGCGGCTCTCGCGAGGGGAGCCGTCCGGGGCCAGATGCACGCGACCCACACCGGCAGCGGGTCCTGCACGGGCTGGGGGAGGAAGGGGCCCGCGTGCACCGACAGCAGCTCGCCCTCGACGTCGACGGCCTCGCCGGACCAGCATCGACGCAGTACCTCGATCGACTCGTCAAGAAGCCGTCCCCGCCGAGCCGGATCGACGACCTCCCCGCCAAAGGAGCTGAGCTCTCGCCAGCCGTCGTCGCCCAGCCCCACTCCGACGACGAGGCGTCCGTGCGAGAGCCGGTCGAGGGTCGCCGCCTGGCGGGCGACCACCCAGGGTCGCCGTCTGGCAAGGGGGGTCACCATCGTCCCGAGCCGGAGCCGCTCGGTCGCCGCCGCGACCGCGCTCAGCGCAACCCAGGGGTCGGCGACGGCCATGCCGGGCGCGGCGAGGATGTGGTCCCACAAAAAGAGCCCGTCCCACCCGGATCGCTCGGCGACGCCGGCGAGCTCCACGAGCCGGTCCGGCTCCGCCAGCTCCCCGAAGGGGGGCAGGAAGACCCCGAACGAGAGCGTCACCGTGAGCGCCGAGGTCGCTTCACGGCGCTCCCGGTCACTGCGCAGCCAGCACGGACTGGGCCGCGGCCAGGCGGGCGATCGGGACCCGGAAGGGCGAGCAGCTCACGTAGTCGAGGCCGGCCCGGTAGAACACGTCGATCGAGGCGGGATCGCCGCCGTGCTCGCCGCAGATGCCGCACTTGAGATCCGGGCGGGCCTCGCGGCCCGCCGCCACGGCCATGCGCACGAGCTCGCCGACTCCGCGAGCGTCGACGGTCTCGAACGGGTTCGCCGCGAGGAGGCCCTGTTCGAGGTAGGCGTTCATCATCCGGCCCTCGACGTCGTCCCTGCTGAAGCCGAAGGTCATCTGCGTGAGGTCGTTCGTGCCGAAGGAGAAGAAGTCGGCCACCTCCGCGATCTCGCCCGCGACGAGGGCGGCCCGCGGGGTCTCGATCATCGTGCCGATCGCCACCTCGATGCTCCCGGCGGCGTCGCCGGCTCCGGCCGCCTCGATGGCCTCCTCGACCCACGAGCGGGCGAGGGCGAGCTCCTCACGGGACACCGTGAGGGGGATCATCACCTCGACGACGGGACGGCCGCCGGCCCGTGCCCGCTCGAGTGCCGCCTCCATGAGGGCCCGCACCTGCATGCCGTACAGGCCTGGCTTCAGCACCCCGAGCCTCACCCCGCGCGTGCCGAGCATCGGGTTGGCCTCCCGCCACGCCCGGGCAGCGGCGAGGAGCCGCTGCTCCTCGGGCGTGAGCCCCTCTCTCGCCTCTTTCACGAGGAGGCTCTCCACGTCGGGGAGGAACTCGTGCAACGGGGGATCGAGGAGCCGCACGACGACGGGAAGGCCGTCCATCGCCTCCAGGATCTCGAGGAAGTCGGCCTTCTGGGCCACCCGGAGCTGCTCGAGCGCGGCCGCCTCCTCCTCGGAGCCCTCGGCGAGGATCATGCGGCGCACGATCGGGAGCCGGTCGTCCCCGAGGAACATGTGCTCGGTCCGGCACAGCCCGATCCCCTCGGCGCCGAGGCGGCGCGCGTTGGCGGCGTCGGGCCCGTTGTCGGCGTTCGCTCGCACGCCAAGGCGGGTGCCCCGGATCTCGTCCGCCCAGGCGAGGATGCGCTCGAGCTCCTCGGGCGGCTCGGCGGCCGTGAGCTCGACGGGACCGGCGACGACGACGCCGGTCGAGCCGTCGATCGAGATGACGTCGCCTTCGGCGACCGTCGTGCCGCCCGCCGAGAAGGTGCGGGCGGCGGTGTCGATCCGCACCTGCTCCGCACCGACGACGGCAGGCTTGCCCCAGCCCCGGGCCACGACGGCGGCGTGCGAGACGAGGCCGCCCCGTGCGGTGAGGATCCCCTCGGCGGCCAGCATGCCGTGCACGTCCTCGGGGCTCGTCTCGTTGCGCACGAGGATCACCTTCGTGCCGGCGGCCGCCTTGGCGGCGGCGTCGTCGGCGGAGAACACGACCGCTCCGACGGCGGCGCCCGGTGAGGCGCCGAGTCCCTTGGTGAGCGGCACGACCGAGCTCTCTGCGAACTGGGGGTGGAGCACCTGGTCGATGTGCTCGGCCGTGATGCGCTGCACCGCCTCGGAGCGCGTGAGGCGGATGACCGGGTCGTCCACCATGTCGACCGCCATCCGGAGCGCTGCCCGCCCTGTCCGCTTGCCGACGCGAGTCTGCAGCATCCAGAGCTTGCCCTGCTCGATGGTGAACTCCGTGTCGCACATGTCGCGGTAGTGCGCCTCGAGGCGGGCGAAGATGTCCATGAGGTCGGCGTAGATCTGGGGGAACCGGTGCTCGAGCGCGGAGAGCGGCTCGGTGTTGCGGATGCCGGCGACGACGTCCTCCCCCTGGGCGTTCACGAGGAAGTCGCCGTAGGCGCCCTGGGCCCCTGTGGCCGGGTCGCGGGTGAAACCGACCCCGGTGCCCGAGTTGTCGTCCCGGTTGCCGAAGACCATCGCCTGGACGTTGACGGCGGTGCCGAGGTCGTGCGGGATGCGCTCGCGGACCCGGTAGGCGATCGCCCTCGCCCCGTTCCACGAGCCGAAGACGGCTTCGATGGCGCCCCGGAGCTGGTCCTCGGGACGCTCGGGGAACGGGTGGCCGGTCGCTCGCTCGACGGTCTGCTTCAGCTCCTCGACGAGCTTTCGCAGCGTGTCGGCCGGGAGCTCGGCATCGGTGCGGGCGCCTGCGGCCTCCTTGGCCCGCTCGAGCGGCTCGTCGAGCACCTCGCCGGAGATGCCGAGCACGATCCGCCCGTACATCTGCACGAAGCGCCGGTAGGAGTCGAAGGCGAAGCGCTCGTCGCTCGTCTGGCGCGCGAGGCCCTCGACCGACTCGTCGTTGAGGCCGAGGTTGAGCACCGTGTCCATCATCCCGGGCATGGAGAACTTGGCCCCCGAGCGCACGGAGACGAGGAGGGGATCCGAAGGGTCACCGAGCCGGCGGCCCATGCTCTGCTCGAGCCGCTCGAGGTGCTCGGCCACCTCCTCGGTGAGCCCCT
>Ga0209061_1005052_pt1 | contig 11961 bp, 10 predicted proteins | sample Coa_R1_10_FD_187157 | JGI IMG/M metagenome (GOLD analysis project Ga0209061, IMG submission 187157) | Surface soil microbial communities from Centralia Pennsylvania, which are recovering from an underground coalmine fire - Coalmine... | ecosystem: Environmental > Terrestrial > Soil >...
GGGCCACGGCACAGTGGTGACGGATGGCCACCGCGTCTACGTCAACACGACAGGCAACCCCGGCATGGCTACAGGGGGTACGGGAGATGTGCTGTGCGGCCTGATCGCCGCCCTTCTGGGCCAAAAGCTGGAACCATTTGCCGCCGCGCAACTGGGTGTGTATCTTCATGGGCGGGCCGGCGATCTGGCGCGCGAGCAAATCGGCGAAGTATCGCTCCTTGCCGCCGATTTGCTCGATTTCCTACCGCGCGCCTTCCAGAAGCATGCCGGTTATGGTTAGCCGTGACGCGGAGCAGAGCGCGTTCTCGCTCTCCTGCAAAGCACGGCTAACCAGGAATCTGGAGGATACGACTTTATGAATCTACTTTGTCCTAATTGCCAGAAAATGCTGACGGTCCCGGATGAGTTTGCTGGACAGTTGATGAAATGTCCTTTGTGCAGTGGCACATTCACGGTGCCCGGCCTGCCCGGCGCCGCTCCGCCGCCACTGCCCGCCGCCCCGGAGCCGGAAATTTACTCGATCCGCCATGAGCCAGCGCCGCCCACTCCGCCGCCTCCGTCGTATCTGCCCCCGCCTCCTCCCGAGACAGCCATCACCCCGCCGCCGTCCCCAAAACCGCCGCTGGCGCTGACAGATTATCAAGGTACTTTGTCTATATCGCTTAACCCCCAGGTGCTGCCGTGGATCGCTCCGGTCTGTTTGCTGCTGGTGTTCTTCTTGCAATTTTTTGATTGGGTTGGGCTTTATCCCGGCGGCGAGCGCGCTGAGGCAGGCAATGCTTGGCAAGCCGCCTTCGGTGCCTATTCGGTGGATGGCGATCTAAAGGGACTTGTGCCCTTTGTCGAAGATGAGAAATACAAACCCGGCGTAAGCGTCCTAACGATCTTTTATCTGCTCCTGTTCTTTCCTGCCCTCGCTGTGACCGTCGCCAGCGTGGTAATCCCCATGATTCCGGTTTCGAAGATACCGCCCCAGGTGAATAATCTCCTGCCCTGGCGTTGGGGGATCGTGGCGGCAGCCAACCTCATTGTGTTCCTTTTTCTGGGGCTTCAGCTACTTTCTGGTTTCAGCCTCGACAGCCGCTACCAGGACTGGGTAGCCCAGAAGACGAAACGCGAAGCCGAGAGCCATCCGACCACGCTAGAGCGGAAACTGGCCGATGCGACACGCGGCGAGCTTTTGGAGAGACTGCGCCATAGGTTGCCGCTGCGTCTGGCTGTGCTCCTGCACCTGATCGCTATCGTCAGCTCGGCTCTGATGTTCTGGATAGACCGCCGCGGTACCCATCGCCCGCTGCCGAAATGGGAATTGCGTTGGTGAGCGGTTTACCCGCACCCCTGTAGTGCCCCAGCGGAGGGTAACGGTTGGCCCCCAAAACGTGGGAAATGAAGGCAGGGTGCCCAAGCTGCCAACTTGAGCGCCCAGCTCGCCTCATACGGAACTATAACTCCAGCTCACCGGGCGTCCATCCCGATAGGGCATGACGCCGTGGAACTGTCGCTCGGTGCGCTCGAATACCAGCGGCAAAAAATGACGATCCCCCTCCCACAAGGGCAACTCCAGCACACGCTCTACTTCGACCCATTCGAGATCACCTTCGGCATTACTAGCATAAGGCTCACCGTGGAAGCGATCGATGCGGAAAAGAAACCCGAACCAATCTTCGCCGTGTTTGCCGAAGCCCGGCCAGCTTATGGTGCCGCGCAGCACAAGAGCATCGCACTCCAATCCACTTTCTTCACGGATCTCGCGGCGGATGCAGGCGACGACGTCCTCGCCACGATCGAGCTTACCGCCGAGACCATTGTACTTGCCGTAGTGCGGATCGCTCGGCCGGCGATTGCGGTGAATGAGCAGGACACGCCGTCCGTCCGGCGAGAGAATATAACCCAAGGTGGCGAGGATAGGAGTGAAAGGCATGATGCGATCCATCTCTTGTTGGCGAATGGCCAGCTTATGTCGGCCGTTCGCTCGGTTGCTGAAAATAGAGAGTATTCAGATAGACTTCTTGTTCAATATCATCTGGCGGCCGCAAGATGCCGCGCAGTTGTGCGGCCGCCGACAGGGCCGTATCGGCATCAGGGAAGGTCAGCGGTTGATAAGGCCGTCCCGGTTGCCGATCGCAGACCAGGAGAGAAAAGGCCCCCACGCAGACACGGACCCAGAAGCCGCCGCCGTCCGGGCAAGCGACCTCTTCAACGTGGCCCGAAGCGCCTTGCGACCACTGCCGCAAAGCTTGCAACAATTCGTGAGCCAGACGCTCGGCTTCTGTAAAGGGCACGTCGCGGAATATGTTCACGGAACCTGGCCGCAGCAGGAGTAAGTCCCACGCTAGCGTACGGGGCCGAAGAATCAAGAAAGTTCGCCGTCCCGGCGGCGCCAGGATGCCTAGCGCCGAGGGGCCGGCTCGATGGCCCTCGACGCGGCGCAGCGGACACATGCATGCTTCCTCCTCACCTTCGTCGGAAACAAAAGCATTTTAGCAAAGCGCCGGCTGATCTCGCCAGCCCATCAACCGGGATGAATAGCTAACCATCCCTCCAGTGCCGCGCGAAAATTGTCCAGCGCTTGCTCCAGAGCACGATAAGCGTCGAATGCCTCATGGAGGTTGCCGTCTCGGCCCAGGATTTCCAGACGTTGCGCCGCCTGTACGACCTCAATCGCAGCAAAGTTGCTGGCAGACCCTTTTAGCACGTGGGCCGTACGCTCCACAGAACCGGCATCTCCCCGCTCCAGCGCCGTATGCAATGCCTCCAGCCGACGCGGATACTCTTCCTGAAACATGTTAATTAATTCACGAAGCAGATCGCTATCGTCGCCGATGCGCCGCAGCAGAGGGCGCAGATCGAAAAGCCCTGATCGCGTCGTCGACCTCTCCTGGCGCCTTTTCGTTGCCTCGGTCATCAGGCGAAGCAATTCCGGTGTCTGAACTGGCTTGGACAGATATTCATCCATACCAGCCCGCAGGCAATCTTCGCGCACCCCCTTCATGGCATGGGCGGTCATGGCCAGGATGGGCACGTGGCCGCCGTGTTGCTGTTCCCAGACGCGAATGGCGCGCGTTGCTTCCAATCCATTCATCTCCGGCATCTGCACGTCCATCAACACCACGTCAAACGCTTCCTCCTGTACGGCCCGAACAGCGGCGGCGCCGTTGGCGACTGTAGTCACGATATACCCTTGTTTCTCCAGGACTGTCCGAATCAGTCGTTGGTTGATGAGGTTATCCTCCGCCAACAACACGCGCAGCCCGCTGCCGCTGTCTCTGCCCGCCCCGCTCCCCGTTTGAGGGAGGGGATCTTGTTTCCCTCTCCCAGCATGAGGGGAGAGAGGGTGGGGACAGCAGCCGCTGCCCATCTCAACGAGAGCACCGCTGCTCGGCTCCTGAGCGACCGACAACGGGGGAGCAGTGCTCTCAGGTACACTTTTCGACTCAAAAAAGCGCAAAATGGCACTGAGGAGATCCGACGGCTTGATCGGTTTGCTCAGGCACTGGCGGATATCGAGTTGCCGACATCGCTCCTCGTCACCGGCGTGGCTGGCTGAAGATAACAAGATCAGTCCCGGCTCGCCGAGATGCGGCCGGGAACGAATCTCAGCCGCCAGCCTAAAACCGTCCTCTTCCGGCATGTGCGCATCAAGCAACACCAGGGGAAACGGCTTCTCGGCCGCTGCCGTCTCCAACTCCGCCAGGGCTACCCGCGCGTTGTCTACTGCCACCGGCTTCATCAGCCAACTACTCAGCAGATCCACGAGAATCTTCCGATTGACAGCATTATCATCCACCACCAGTATGGCCAGCCCTTGGAGATTGGGCGGACGCCGCGGCAATAGCTTTGAGGGAGAACGGTCCTGGAGCTTGAGGCGCAGCGTGAAATGGAAGGTGCTGCCCTGGCCGGGCGTGCTCTCGGCCCAGAGCCGGCCGCCCATCATTTCCACCAGACGTCCCGTGATGGTCAGCCCCAGGCCGGTGCCGCCGTATTTGCGCGTCGTCGACGTGTCCGCTTGCACGAAAGGCTCAAAGATATGGGAAAGCTTTTCCGGCGTTATACCGATGCCGGTATCCGAGACAGCGAAGTGCAAATCGATGATGCCGCCGGATTGAAAAAGAGGAGGATGAGCTGGATCTTTTGCCGCCAGCTGAACGCGGACCACGACTTCGCCACGCTCGGTGAACTTGACGGCGTTGCCGACCAGGTTGAGCAACACTTGCCGCAACCGTGTCGGATCGCCCATCAAAAAATCGGGCACGTCTGCTGCCACGTGACAAGCCAGCTCCAAGTTCTTGGCGTGAGCGCGCAGACTGAGACTGCGGAGTGTATCGGCCAACATGTCACGTAGCTCAAAATTGGTCTGCTCCAGCTCCAGTTTGCCAGCCTCGATTTTGGAGAAGTCGAGAATGTCGTTGATGACGGTGAGCAAACCGTCCGCTGACGATTTGACCATTTGCAGATATTCGCGCTGCTCGGCGGTGAGATCGGTATCGAGGGCCAGTTCTGTCATGCCGAGAATGCCGTTCATGGGCGTGCGAATCTCGTGGCTGACATTGGCGAGGAAATCGCTCTTGGCACGGTTGGCCGCCTCAGCTGCTTCCTTGGCCCGCTCCAGAGTCAGGGCCGCCTGCTTGATCTCGGTCAGGTCGCGGATATAGGCCGTCAGCGACGGCACTTCTTGGCGATGTTGAACGGTGATCGCCAATTCGATCGGAAATTCCCGGCCATCGGCGCGCAGGGCAACGGTCTCGACACGCTGGCCGATCCAGGGGCCGTAGCCGGTGGCCATAAATTGCTCCCAGCCGCGCCGATGGAGGGCCCTCAACGGCGGCGGGATGAGAGTCTCATCAATCAGTTGGCCCAAAAGCACTTCCCGCTCATAGCCAAACAATTGTTCGGCGGCACGATTGAATTCGACAATGCGGCCTTTGTGATCGAGAGTAATGATGCCATCCAGGGCATTTTCGAGAATGGCGCGCGTGCTGGCTTCGCTTTTCTGCATCTGCTCGGCCAAGGTGGTCAGCTGCTTGACCTTCCCTTCTTGCAATTCCAGCATCGCCTCCAGCTCGCGCACACGCTGCTGTTGACTCCACCAATGTCGAAAAACCAGCAATAGCCCCAGTGTACTTGCCAGGCTCGTTAACCAGAGAAATAGGCTGTGACAGGCCATGAAACACTTTCTTTTTGAGCATCGGGCGCTGGTGGATATTGAGGGGGATCAGGATTCGCGCCCGTCCTTAACGCATCGATCAAGCCTAGCATGGAAAAGAGATGTTTGTCAGAGAAGAAGCCTATTTGAGAGGAGCTACCGGCCCCCTCCCCCTGGTGGGGGAGGGAGGGAAATGTCCGCTAGCCCTAAGCTTTCAAAATCAGTGCCGGCTCTTGCTTGGTAATTACCTCGCCAATGATGCAGGCGCTGGTTGCTCCCCGCTTGTGGAGATCCTCTACCAGTGCCTCGGCTTTGTCTGCAGCCACACTGATGAGCAAGCCGCCGGAAGTCTGGGCGTCATAAAAAAACTCCAGCCGCACCGGATCGGGCTTGCCGTCGATGTGTAGAAACGGCTGCACGTAGGCCGCATTGGTGGTGCTGGCACGGCTCAGGTACGGCTTGTGGGCCAATTTTTCTGCGCCCGGCAAGAGCGGCAGCTGCCCCAGCTCGATCACCAGTGTCACCTGGCTGCCGTCGGCCATTTCATAAGCATGGCCGGCCAGGCCGAAGCCGGTGATATCGGTGGCCGCGTGTGCTTCGGCTTGCAGCATGGCATCTTTGCCGATATCGTTGAGTTGCACCATGCTGGCGCAGGCCGCCTTGAACACTTCCTCCGGGCACTCGTCGGCCTTGTGAGCGGTGGCCACGAAGCCGGTGCCCAGCGCCTTGGTCAACACCAGCTTATCGCCGGGGCGCGCCGTAGCATTGCTGAGGATGCGCTTAGGGTGGATGAGGCCTGTCACGGCATAGCCAAACTTGATTTCGCTGTCCCGGACGGTGTGCCCGCCGATGATGATAGCGCCGGCAGCCCGGCAGCGCTCCTCACCGCCGCGGATCATGTCAGCCAGCCAGGTCATCTCCGGGTCTTTATCATCGGGATAACCGATAAGATTGAGGGCCGTCTTGGGTGTACCGCCCATCGCGTAGACATCGCTCAGGGCGTTGGCGGCGGCAATCTGGCCGTACACAAATGGATCGTTGACCACGGGCGGAAAGAAATCGATGGTCTGGACGATGGCCAGATCCTCGGTCAGCTGATAAACACCGGCGTCATCGTGCGTGCCAGTGCCGACGAGGAGATTGGGATCGTTGCTGGGAGGAAGGTGGCGCAGGACCTGCGCGATGCCCTGGGGGGGCAGCTTCCCCGCTCAGCCAGCACACGAAGCATAGTCGATCAGACGTTTTTTCCGGCCAAAAAACAGCATGTCTACTCCACAAAAGGAGTTGCCAAGACGCCAAGGACGCCAAGAGAGGAAAGAGAGAACACAAGAACAAATGCCTCACTGTCAGACAGCCAAAGTCCATTTATTCTTTTTTTCGTTCCCAAACTCTGCCTGGGAATGAGAAAATGAGGATATTTTTTCTCTCTTTCTTGGCGTCCTTGGCGTCTTGACAGTTTCTTTTTGCTTGCTACGTTTTCTTTTTCATACGGGCGCCGAGCGTATCGAGCACCCATTGCTCATCGGGAAATTGTTTCGTTTTCAGCTTGGAATAGAACAATTCCCCGTTGACGGTCAACTCGAAGCAGCCCCCCTTGGAGGGGACGAGCTTCAAGTCTTCTATCTGCTGCTTGAATGTTGTCAGTATTTTGCTCGTCAAACTGACGGCCTGGGGTTCATACCCTCACATGGCTCAGTAACGTATCTCCAGATGCACGACGACCTCCTTTGCTTGTAGACCGGCGCGGCGCCGGTTCCACCGGCCCTGACCTGCGGCGTCGATCCTACCAGCGCCGACTTTAGTATATTAGATGGCATTGCTGGCCTTGTCGAGTATACAACATTTGACGAACGGGGCGGGTCAACTCCTCAGCAATAATCACCGGGGCGTTGATATACCCTGCTCGCTTTACAGTCTCCACTCTATTTGCTTCGCCGCAGCATGGTCAATGCGAACGCGATTCAGCTGCCGTGCTTGGCACACAGTTCGCGCACCAAGTTGGCGTTGTACCCTACCTGATCGCCGAATTGCTGATACATGCCGACGATCAGAGCGTCGCCAGGCTTGATGTTCTCCAGGGCCGTGGCGAAGCAGGCACGGATCTCCGCGTCACTGCCAACGCGCCGGCCGGCGGCCAGCACCTTGTACACCAGACACGGCTTACGCGTGGATCGCACCGCCTTGAACATACGCGGCGGATCACTGGGCAGATAGATCTCTCCCAATGGCAAGTCGTTGCCCAGGATCTTTTGAAATTCGCTGCGCGGTCTTGTAAGATAATACAGACAGCACATGTAGTAATCGACATCCCATTGCTTTTCCTCGGCCAACTCGATCAGCGCCGGGTTGTGCGCCGATAGACCAACCAGGACACCTTTGTCGCGGATGCGTTTGAGCAGCGTGGTTAGCACGTGCAGTTTGTCCTGCCGGTGTAGGCGCTCGGCCAGGTGGCCATGCGGGGCGATGCCGATGGGTTTGTGGCGGGCGGCGTCGTCGATGTGTTCCGGGTGCTGGTCCCAGTCGGGCTTGCCCAGGCACAGCCAGTGCATCTTGCCGCCGGCCTCGCGGTAGCGATCGAGATCTTGCAGGGTACGCTCGGCATAGCTGTTTTGCCAGGTGTTGATGCCGACCGCTTCGCAGCGTTTGAGCAACTCGACCACGCGCTGGGGCGTGTGCCAGTCGATCTGGTGTTGGCTCAGCAGCTTGTTGAAATGTGAGTAACCGTAAATGGGATTGCCGCCGATGATAAGCCGGGTGACGCGATGCGGTCCCAGTTGGATCGTTGGCAGTAGCGGCGATGTGGCCTCGGCAACAGCGGCGGGCGCCCGAACGGCCATGCTCGACGCTGCCACGGCGGCTTGCTTGAGGAAGGTACGTCGGCCCGATGCGTCGGAGGAAGGAAAAGTCATGGTGTACCTCGAAAACGGGGGTCAATGGAACAGTTCTGCTTGCGATAGCGGTAGTCCTTGGGCGTCCTTGGGAGAGAGCATCGGTTTGCGGCCATCACGCAACGGCCAGCGAATCCCCACGTCGGCATCGTCCCAGATCAAGGTTCGTTCGCTTGCCGGATCGTAAAAATCGGTAACTTTGTAGAAGATCTCAGCCCAATCGCTAAGGACGTAAAAACCGTGCGCGAAGCCCGCGGGGATCCACAGCTGCCGGCGATTCTCGGCGGAAAGCGTAGTACCGACCCAACGACCGAACGTCGGCGAGGAACGGCGCAGATCTACCGCCACGTCGAACACCTCGCCGACCGCCACGCTTACCAGCTTGCCCTGCGGCTTGTGAATCTGGTAGTGCAGGCCACGCAGCACGCCCTGACGCGAGCCAGAATAGTTGTCCTGCACCATCGGCAAGCTGATGCCGGCCGCCTTGTATTTGTCAGCCTGGAAAGTCTCCAGGAAAAAGCCACGCTCATCGCGGAAGATTCTTGGCTCGATAAGCACGACATCAGGGATCGCTGTGGGAGTTATTTGCATGACACCATTCCGTGGAAATACCAAAACGAGACATTCTATACGCGGCAGCTTTGCGTAGTTCGTACATACGCGCCCTTGCAGCAAACGTCAACGTCTGTAACATAGTTTTGACCCGACAGCGTTAGCTGTGGGAGAGCACAAGCAAGTTTGCAGGAACAACAATCATGGTCGAACGTCGCAGTGAATTGAACCGTCGTTATCATCGCAAAAAGAAGCTGGCCAAGCTGAAAGCACGCTTGGCCGAGGCCAAGAGCAACTCCGAGCGCGAAGCGATCCTCAAGAAGATCCACACGCTCAGTCCGTGGTGGCAAGAACCGGCGCCGCAGAACTGAGCGTTTTATCTCTCGGAGTCCCTCTCCTATGTGCCGTGCCATCCTCGCTGGCCTTCTTGTCCTGGCAACTCTGTCCCTCGTGCCGGCGGACCAACCGCCGATTTCGCCGCAACATGCCGTCGAGCATTTCCAACTCCCCGAAGGTTTCCGCGCCACCCTGTTCGCTGGCGAACCCGACCTTATCAAGCCTATCGCCATGACTATCGACGATCGCGGCCGGCTGTGGGTCGTCGAATCACACTCCTATCCCAACTGGCTGCCAGAAGGTAAGCAGGGCCGCGACCGCATCCTTATCTTCGAGGACACGAACGGAAACGGACATTTCGACTCTTGTAAGGTCTTTTGGGACAAGGGCGCGAACCTGTCTGGCATCGCCATCGGTTTTGGTGGCGTTTGGCTGTGTGCCACGCCACATCTCCTGTTTGTGCCCATGCATCCAGGCGAAGACAAACCGGCCGGGCCGCCGAAAGTCATCCTCGACGGCTGGAGCTTGCAGGCCAAGCATAACGTCTTCAATGACCTGACCTGGGGACCGGATGGTTGGCTCTACGGCTGCAATGGCATCACCGCCACTTCGTATATCGGTCGGCCCGGCACGCCGCCGCAACAGCGCATCCCACTTAATTGTGGTGTCTGGCGCTATCATCCCATCAAGGAACGTTTCGAAGTGTTCGCCTGGGGCACTACGAATCCATGGGGCCTAGACTTCGATGATTACGGCGAAGCGTTCATCACCAACTGCGTTATCAAGCACCTGTTCCACGTCATCCCGGGCGCTCATTTTGTACGCATGTTCGGCTCGGATCTGAATCCGCATTGTTACGGCTTGATGGCCAGCTGCGCCGATCATATCCATTGGGGCGGCGGCGACTGGACCAGTTCGCGTGGCGGCCAAGGCATACACAATGTTGCCGGCGGCGGCCACGCCCATGCCGGCGCCATGATCTACCTCGGCGACAATTGGCCCGACGAGTATCGTCATCATATTTTCATGTGTAACTTGCACGGCAACCGCGTCAATCAAGACGTGCTGGAACGGCACGGCTCCGGCTACGTCGCTCATCATGGCAAGGATTTTCTCCTGACCAACGACTCCTGGTTCCGTGGCCTGACACTGGTGTATGGTCCCGACGGCGGTGTCTTCCTCAGCGATTGGCACGACACTGGCGAATGTCACGATACCGATCGTGTCGAGCCGTGCGGCCGCATCTTCAAAATAACCTTTGGCAAACCGGCTGCCGTCCATCCCGACCTGTCCGCGCTAAGTGACGAAGAACTTGTCCGCTTGCAACGACACAAGAATGACTGGTGGGTGCGTCATGCCCGTCGTTTGTTGCAAGAGCGTGCCTATGCCGGCAAACTCGACAAAAAGGTTCGTTTGCAGCTCTTGAAAATACTGGATGAAGAAAAAGATGTGCCGCGGAAGCTACGGGCCTTGTGGGCACTTCACGTTATCGGGCTGCTCGGCGAGAAGACCTTGTTGGGACTTCTCGACAGCCCGCATGAGGCGATTCGCCGCTGGGCCGTGCGCCTGATGGTGGAGGACAAGCACGTCTCGGACGAGGTGGCAAAGCGCCTGGCGGAACTGGCCTGCGCAGACAAGGCCGCATCGGTACGCTTGTCACTGGCCTCGGCGTTGCAGCGCTTGCCACATTCCCAACGCTGGACCATCGCCGCGGCCCTGGCCGCACATACCGAGGATGCGAACGATGCAAACGTGCCGTTGATGCTTTGGTACGGCATCGAACCGCTGGTGCCAGAAGATACCGAACGAGCGACAGAGCTGCTGGCGAAGTGTAAGATGCCGCTGGTGCGCCAGTACATTGCTCGCCGTGTCGCTGCCATGGCCGAGTGAGTCTGCGGAAAGAAGCCGACAGAAAATTCTGCGGGAAAAGTCTTTATCAGGAAGTGCCGGGCCGATATACTTGAATCGACTCGTTTCCGCCAAAGCGATTAATGAGTTGCCTTCTTGTCGTGGAGACTTCGTGAACGGTTCGACCGAATCGCGGCCGGGCCGCACGGAGAAGGTGAGGTGCCCCCATGCCGATCTCCATCGTTTGCCAGTCTTGCGGCAGCCGGTTGAACGCGCCCGACAACATGGCTGGACGCAAGGCCAAGTGCCCCCGTTGCCGCACGGTTCTGACAATCCAGACTGCCGCCCCCAAGAGCGTTTCCCTGCCGGCACCAAAGGAGCGCAAACTTCCCAAGCGGCGAGAGTTGGAGCCGAAGGAGCGGATAACCCACTTAGAGGAAGTGCCAGACGAGACCGAGTCAGAGGAGCGGATAACCCACTTAGAGGAAGTGCCAGACGAGACCGAGTCAGAAGAAGAGGTCGTGATCACCAAAGTCGCCAAAAAGCCTAAGCGAAAAAAACAAAGACGCCGCCGCGATCATTCGGAGCCAACGGAACCGGCGTGGCTATTCTGGCTCTTCAGCGTGGTAGGGTTCGTCCTCGTGGCCGGCAGCATTGTCTTCGGGGCCATCTACAAAGGGCATGGGGGCTTGCTGCTCGTTTACTCGGTGATTCTGGCCGTCATGATTCCTATTAGCACGGTCATTTTGATTCTCAGCATGTTCATTAGCAGCTGGCTGGGCGGCGGCATCGAGTTCGGCGAGGCCCACGTTGTCATCCCGAAAGCCGCCGTTCTGCTGTTGGTCGTCAACCTGATCGGGCTGCTGCCGTTGGGGGGCTTTCTGGCAGCCCCGGTTTGGCTGTTCGGCTTGATGTTGCTGTTTCGCCTCGAGCTATGGGAGGCGCGTCTTCTGGTATTCGTTAACTGGGGCCTAAATTTCTTGGTTCGGATGGCCGTATTCGCCGCCATCATGGCCGCCTTCGCACACGAGGGCTTACGGTCTGATCTGGGCCAGCGCCTGGGCCAACAAGCGGCTATCTTGGGCGAAGAAGTGGAAGCGATTCATGCAATCGAGAATCTGGGCGGCAGCTGCTCCACGGAGAATGAGGAGGATGACGGCCCAATCGTGGTGGTCACGCTGGCAGGGACGCACG
>Ga0209061_1005053_pt1 | contig 11958 bp, 7 predicted proteins | sample Coa_R1_10_FD_187157 | JGI IMG/M metagenome (GOLD analysis project Ga0209061, IMG submission 187157) | Surface soil microbial communities from Centralia Pennsylvania, which are recovering from an underground coalmine fire - Coalmine... | ecosystem: Environmental > Terrestrial > Soil > Unclassified...
AACCTCTATTCCGAGGCCGAGGCGGCGGCGGTGCCCGGGGCGGCGCGCGCGGCTTCCCTCGGCTGCGGCAACCCCACCGCGCTGGCCGCGCTCCAGCCCGGCGAAGTCGTGCTCGACCTGGGCTCGGGCGGCGGCATGGACGTGCTGCTCTCCGCCCGTCGCGTCGGCCCGGGCGGCAAGGCCTATGGCCTGGACATGACCGGCGAGATGCTGGCGCTGGCGCGCGAGAACCAGCGGCGCGCCGGCCTCGCCAACGTCGAGTTTCTCCAGGGCACGATCGAGGCGATCCCCCTGCCCGACGCCTCGGTGGATGTCGTGATCTCGAACTGCGTGATCAATCTCTCGAGCGACAAGGATGCCGTCTTGCGCGAAGCCTTTCGCGTGCTCAAGCCGGGCGGCCGTTTGGCCGTCTCCGACGTGGTGACGCGGGGCGCGGTGCCCGGAGAGCTGCGGCGCAGCGTCGAGCTCTGGATCGGCTGCGTCGCCGGCGCGCTGGAAGAAAACGACTACCTGGCCAAGCTCGCCGCCGCCGGCTTTGCTGACGCCGCCGTCGAGCCCTGGCGCGTCTATCGCGCCGCCGATGCCGGTGAATTCCTGGCCGCCGCCGGCTTCGATGCGGACCGCGTCGCGCCGCTCGTGGATGGCAAGTTCGCCAGCGCCTTCATTCGCGCGCGCAAGCCCGCCGCCGCGCCCGCCGCCTGACCGCCGCGCCGCCGCCTTTGCGCCGCCGCCGCGCTCCGCCGCCCGCGATCTTTCAGCGCCGGTTGCGGCGCGCCTTGCCGCAGTCGCCGCGCCCGCAGCCGTGCGCCGCCATCACCCGCCCGGCGCCCGGTGGCCATCTCGAAGCCGCCAAAACTGGATATTGCCGCGGCAAGAGTTCGGCGGCATCGTGGAGCCCAATGTCGCGCCAAAACGCGACCTCCTGATCGCTAAGTAGATGGAAACCTCCATCTCACCTCCTCCGGAAGCTGTTCCGATCCGGGGCGCGGCCGGTGCTCCTCTCAGCGCCGGCCGCGCCATCTTTTCCCTGGCCGTGATCGCGCTCGGCGTGCTCACGCTCGTGGTCGTGTCCCTTCCCGGCGCTGGGGGCGGCTTCGGTCCGCAGGCTCGCTGGTTGCCCGTGATCCCCTGGCTGCCCCGCGCCCATCCCCTCCTCGCTTACCTATTCGGCACGGCGCTCGTAGCCTGCGGCGTTGCCATGCTCTACGCTTGCACCCGCCGCCGCGGCGCTTACGTTTTCGGGGCTCTCTTCCTGCTCTGCGCGCTCATTTTGGACCTGCCGCAGTATTGGCATTACCCCGCCAGTGTCCCCGCCCGCACCGGTTTATTCGAACCCCTGGCGCTGGCGGCGCTGGCGGCGCTGCTGCCGAGCCCCGCCATCCCTTCCCTGCTCGAGCGCGCCGCCCGCTATCTGCTCGCCCTCTGCCTGGTGGTATTCGGGGTGGATCACTTTCTGGCGCTTGCGCCCATCGCCTCGCTGGTCCCGGCGTGGCTGCCGGCGCATGCCTTCTGGGTGGTCCTGTTCGGTCTGGTGTTCATCGCCGCCGGGGTCAGCATCGCCTCGGGCTTCCTGTTGCCCTGGGGCGCCGGCGGCGCTGGATGCATGTTCGCCCTCTGGGTCGTCACGCTGCATCTTCCCCGGGTGTTGGGGCTCTACCCGCATGTGCGGCCTCACAACCCGGACGAGTGGTCGAGTCTGTTGATTGCCGTGGCCCTGTGGGGAGGGTTATGGGCGCTCGCCGCCGCCCGCGCCCCGGAAGCGGGCGGACGCGCCGCCCTCCGCGCACCCGCGCACCAAAGCGCCTGAGCGCCTGATCATCGCCGCGGCGGTTCCCGCGCGCCCGGCGGCGATGAATGCCTTGCGCCTCGCTCCCGCCGCGCCCATGCCAGCCCACGCGCCGCAGCTCCCCAAATGCGCCGTGCGCCGGAGCGAAGCCGGCATGCGCGCCGGGTCCGCGCCCGCGATCTCCCCGCGGGAAGTTAGCCTGCCGAAGGCGCGGCTCGCGGGCGTCCCGGGCGCGCCTATCGCACCGGCGCGCGAACGGCGGCGCGGCCCGACACTATTTCGATAGGGCGTCGCGATTGGCTTTGGCCCAAGCGCTGTCGCAGGCGACCGCCTTCATGGGCGGACCGCCCTGCGTGCCGCAGGCGCACGGCCCCGGCGTCTTCGCCTCGGTCATGCAGGCGCAGGAACGAACCCCGAGGCAACTGCACACATACACCGTGCTCTTTTTCTTGGCTTTAGGCTTGCCTTTTCCCGCGACGCCGCCGAAGGCTAGGAACGGCGCCAAGAGCAGCACCAAGGCGGCAAGTTGCCACCGCGACAATCTCGGATGCGACATCATGGCGCGACAGTAAACCGGCTCACCCGAGCCGGCAATAACCACTTCGCGCGCTTTCGCGCTACCCAGCGGCAAGCGCCGCGCCCAGGCCCGCGACCTGCGCAACGCCCCGCCCGCCTGCCCGGGCGCGCCTCGACGCCTGTTTCCTCGCGCCCCTTCCTTCGCAAAGTGGCCTGCTCCGGTGGCCGCGTCGCTAGCCGACGGACATAGCCACTATAATCGTCGTGACATGCGCACCGCCTCGGACGGCCTGATGCCGGTCGTTGCCGTGCAGCGCGGCGGCCCCCTGCCGCTGCACCGGCAAATTTGCGACGGCTTGCGCGCCGCGATCTTGCGTCAGGAACTGCGGCCCGGCCAGCGCGTGCCCTCGAGCCGCAGCCTCGCCGCCGATCTGGGCGTTTCGCGCATTCCCGTGCTGGATGCCTACGCGCAATTGCTGGCCGAGGGCTATTTCGAGGCGCGCGCCGGCGCCGGCACCTTCGTCTCCAGCACCTTGCCCGAGATCACCGGCGCCTATGGCGCCCCGCTCGCCCCGCCGCCGCCCGCCCGCCGGCGCCTGGCGCGCCGCGCCACGCTCGTCCCCAACTACGAACGGGCGCCGTGGCGCATGGGCTGGGGCCCGTTCGGCTTGCATCAGTCCGCGGTGGATCATCTGCCGTTCGCCGTCTGGGGACGGCTGGCGCTGCGCCACGCCCGCAATCCCCGCGCCGGCGCCCTGCAACAGCTCAATCCCCTCGGCTTGCCGCGCCTGCGCGAAACCTTATGCACCTACCTGCGCACCGCCCGCGGCGTGCGCTGCGAGCCCGGGCAGATCATGATCGTCGGCGGCTCGCAGCACGGCCTCGATCTCATCGCCCGCGTGCTCTGCGATTCCGGCGCGCCGGTCTGGATCGAGGAGCCGGGCTATTGGCTCGCCCGCAACGTGTTCTTGGCTTCCGGCTGCCGGCTCGTGCCCGTGCCCGTGGACCAAGAAGGGCTGGATGTCGCCGCCGGCCTGCGCCTTTGCCCCAAACCGCGCCTGGTGTACGTCACCCCCTCCCACCAGTTCCCGCTCGGCGCCATCATGAGCGCCACCCGCCGCATGCAGTTGCTGGCCTGGGCGCAGCGCGCCGGTGCTTGGATCGTCGAGGACGACTACGACAGCGAATACTGCTACGGCACCCAGCCGGTGCCGTCGCTGCAAGGCCTCGACGCCGGCGCGCGCGTGCTCTATGTCGGCACCTTCAGTAAAGTGCTCTTCCCCGCCCTGCGCCTGGGCTACGTCGTGTTTCCCCCCGATTTGCTCGACCGCTTCCTGGCCGTGCGCCACGCCATGGACATCTGTCCGCCTTATTTCAATCAAGAAGTCCTGGCCGACTTCATCGCCGACGGCCACTTCGCCCGCCACATCCAGCGCATGCGCGCCCGCTATCGCGAACGCCGCGCCACGCTCGTCGCCGCCTTGCGCGCGGCCTTCGGCGATCGCATCGAGCTGCACGGCGCCGAAACCGGCCTGCATCTGCCCGTGACCTTCGCCGCCGCCCGCGGGTTCGACGACGTCGCCCTCGCCACCGCCGCCGCGCAGCAAGGCTTATGGCTGTGGCCGCTCTCGCCCGCCTCGCTCGGCCGCGCTCGCCGCCAGGGCTTTATCCTCGGCTTCGGCAGCTCCTCGACGCGCGAAATCCCCGCGGCGGTCCAGCAGTTGCAACGCCTCCTCGCCTTCGCCTGAACCGCCGCGCCGCCGCCAAACCGAGCGCGGCGCGACCTTCGCGGCAGCCGGCCGGCCGCGCCGCGCGACGGCGTGACGCGCGCCAAGGCGCGCTTCGCGGCCGTCTGCGCGTAGCGACGAACCGAGGCCTCTGTCCGGGAAACTAGGCGGGTACGGCGACTTCGATCTCGGCCTCGCGCAGAAAGCGCGCGGCCTCTTCCGGCGGCCGCCGGCTTCGATGCGGACCGCGTCGCGCCGCTCGTGGATGGCAAGTTCGCCAGCGCCTTCATTCGCGCGCGCAAGCCCGCCGCCGCGCCCGCCGCCTGATCGCCGCGCCGCCGCCTTTGCGCCGCCGCGCCGGCCGCCAGCGGCCCGCCGCGCTGCTTGCTCGCGGCCAAGCGGGCCAAGCGGTCGGCGTCCGCTGCCCGCGCGATGGCGTCCGGCGGCAAGCGCAACTGACGCTGGCGGCCGGCGAGAAACGGTCCTTTCGCTTGCAGCTCCTGCCCGATCCCGGCCCGCTCCAGGCGGCGATCCTTCAGCGCTGGTTGCGGCGCGCCTTGCCGCAATAACCGGGCGCGTCGCGCGCGCCTGCCGCCAAGTGGCGGGCGGGGCGATAAGCTTCGCAGGGCTTCGTTCCCCCACCCCAAGGCGCGCCGCTGCGCCTTGGGGTCCCCGGGCGCGCCCCGCTCCGGCGTGACTAGCTGGCAGGGACGCGCCCCGCGGAATTTCGCGGGTCTTCTCCCGGCGATTCGTTGCGCATTCGCCCTCGATCTCGGCTGGCTGGATTTTCAGTGGTGGACCTGGGGGCCGCCGCCATACGCTTCGGGCGCACCGAACGACCCCCGGCAACGGCGCCGTGTCAAGAGGCGGCCCCCAGTCGCCCGACCGATCAAGCGCTTTCCTTTCGATTCCCCGCCAACCCAGAATCTCCTGCCAGTTGGCCCTGCCCCTATTCATTACAGCCACCCATTCGGGGCTCTTGACAAAGCCAATCTACTAGAGTAATTCTGCTCCGACAGCCCGGCCCGGGGTGGCGAGAAAGGAGAATCAGCAATGCCCTCCCTACCCCACGATACGAAACGGCTTACCCGTTCGTTGCTCGCGGCGCTCGCTCTTGCACTTGCCAGCCTCGCGCAAACCGCACTCACCGCCAATACAGGGATCAGTTCCTCGGACACCTACGTTTTGTTCGATCTCTCCGTCTCGGGCTCGACGACCGTGACTACCTCGTCGCCGATCTACAATGCCGCCACGGGCACGAGCTCTACCACCGTCCCCCTCGCGTGGGCTGCAACCTACCACGTTCAGGCCGGCTACGACTCGAGCGGCGCACTGGTGACTGAGATGTGGCCGACCGGGACGCAGCAGGACCCGACCCAAGCCGACGTGAGCGATGTCAGCATGATCCGCCTGGCCGGCGGTCAGATCTATGTCTTCGATCGGGGAGGCAACCTCCTCCCGCTGACCGCGCCCAACTCTAGCGTTTCGTTTCCCGTGCCGCTCCAGTACCTCGGCGAAAATCCAGCCGCTTCCGTGCTGGTCGGCATAATCCTCACGAATGTTCAAAATTTCGCCTCCTCGCGGGGCGCAACTGCGTACGCACAGCCGGCCGACTGCGCGGGGCCCTGCTCTCCGAGCACTTACCTAGTGTCGGCGCCGATAACGACAGGCAGCGGCGGCACCGTCGGCTACTACTATGCCGCCTCTGGGAGCAATTACGTTTTGTACCGCGTCAAGTTTGCGCCCAACGAGCCCAACGAGAGCGTGAGCGTGATCTTCAACGTATCGAACGTCACTTGGTCCGACAACGCCACCGCCGACCAAAACCGTGCCAACGAGGCCAATACCTCCAGCACGCCGCCGGCCGCGACGACCGGCAGCCCGAGCGGCTCCGGCTCTCTGCCCAGCGGCTCGACCGAAAGCTACAATTTCGGCGGATCACAGGGCCTCGTTCTCCAGCACGGCCTGTGGAGCAGCCCGTCCACGTGGGACCGGATGTACCCATGGCTCGCCGACGATTTCCGCCTCGGGACGGTGTTGATCCCGCAACTCCAATGGGCCGACCATCTCGCCGACCAGGCGACCCAGCTCGAGAACGATGTACCGTCGTACGGGTTGCCGGCGGCCACCATCCTTATCGGTCACAGCCAGGGCGGCCTGATCTCGCGCTCCGCAGCTCAGTATTTCTCAGGCACGAGCACGCCAATGAAGGGCGTGATCACGCTCGACTCGCCGCAACAGGGCGCGCCGCTGGCGGTTACGGGCGTGAGCGCCGCGGCCGCGGGTGTCGGTGAGCTCGCTAGCGCTCTTTTCGACGATCTGGGCTGTACGCCACAGACCATCAATCAAACCTTTTGCTTCATCGCAACCTTGGCGGGATATACCGATGGCTTTTGGCTGACATGGGGTGGCCTCTATTCCGCGATTCCCGCGCTGCAGGATCTGGTGCCCGGCAGCAGCTATTTGCAAAGTTTGAACGCGCAGACCGAGAAATTCACTCAGGTCGGGATCACGAGTGAACCGGACATCCGCTGGATGCCCATGCGCCTGGCCGGCGACTTCCTCTGTGCGCCCGATCAGCCCTGCGGAGGCCGGAACGTCGCCGTGCTCACCGAATTCCTCTACGATTACGTTCAGATTCTTTACGTAGAAGCCTGGGCTTCTGGCGATCTCCCGGATGCGGACTACTACATGACGATCATGAACGACATGAACAACATCGACCTCTTTTGGTACTTCCTGGTTGGTGGCCCGAGCGACGGAATCGTTCCAAACAGCAGCCAATCGTATCCCTACTCCAGCGCGGCGCAGTACATCATCGCCAACGGGGATTCCCATCTGGGCAATACGCGGAGCGACAAGTCGCGCACGTTCTTGGACTCGGCGCTGCGCGAGCAGTTCCAGGTACCGACGCAGGCTTCGTGCACCTTCGGCATCGTCGCGAACCCCGCCAGCGTCGGCACTGGCTCGGGGAGCGGTTCCGTGAGTGTCGCCGCCGATTCCGGTTGCGGGTGGTCGCTCGTCAGCGACTCTCCATGGCTGACCCTCAGCGCTGATAACGGCAGCTCAAGCGCCAATGTCAATTTCACCTACGCCGCCAACGTCACCACCGCGCCGCGCCGGGCACATGTGACCGTCTCTAATGGGGTCTCCAGCGCCTCGGCCGAAGTTGATCAGGCCGGGGAATGTACCTACTCGCTTGGCTACAGCACCGCCTATGAGCCGGACAGTGGCGACTCGTCGGGCCATTGGGACAGCGTGACGACCAGCAACGACGAGTGCGTATGGACGGCCCTGCCGCAGGCAAGCTGGCTCAGCACCACGAACCAGACGGGCACGGGCAGCGCCGGGTTCTACCTCTTGGCTGCACCGAACAGCAACAGCGCGAACCTCGCCGGTACCGTCAACGTGATGGGGCAAACATTGACCGTCTACGAGGGCGGCACGGGCGGCACGTCCAGCAGCGGCAGCCTTACCGTCAGCGGTTACGAGGCCTCGACGCAATCGGGTTGCCCGTACCACTGCTATACCGTCTACGAGAGCGAGAACATCTACGTGACGGTCGGGGGCGTGACGGTCGCGGCGGGCGCCAGCAAATACGGCAACAGCACGTCTTCGGCCGTTGCCCAGGCACTGGCGAATGCGATCAATGGCGCAGGGGCTGGCATGCCGGTCAGCGCCTCCGTTTCCGGCTCGACCGTGGCCCTGACCTCGAAGCTGCACGGGGGCGGGACGGACTACAGCATCAGTGTTTCGTACAGCTGGAGCTCGCCTTTCACCACTCCGGATTTCCATGTGTCGGCCTCAGGCATGAGCGGGGGCAGCTAGAATGTTCGCGCGCGCTGCGATCCCGCCGACCCGGGCCAACGCACCATACGCGCTGCGCACGGTGTGGCGCACCCACGTGAGCGACGGCGGCGTGCCGCCGCAGGGTGTGCCCGCCGGGGATCGCTTGCACTGGTTCGGCGTCGCGGGGCAGGTAACCGCGCTGAATGCCGCGGGGAAGGTAGCTTGGCGCCAGCCAATTCAGACCGTCCCTCGTTCGCTGCTTCTCGCGAGCGGCAACGTGATTGCGGTCGAAGCGCGCGTGACGGCATGGAACGAAGCAACGGGCCGAGAGGCCTGGCGGTTCAAGCCGTCCTCCGACGCGTCGCTCGGGGAGGCCACAGTGGCGCGGGGTCGGCTTTACTTCGGCGACCGGAGCGGAAGCGTCTACGCGCTTCGCGCGGCGGATGGCCGGCTTCTCTGGCACGTGTCAATACGAGGCGCGTCCGGGCCCCGCCTCGTCGCGGGCGTCGCCGTGGCGGGCGACCGCCTTTACGCTGCCGGGGAAGAGAGCCTAGGCCCGACGAGCGCCCGCGCCTGGCTCTGCGCGCTTGACGCGCTTACCGGCGCCACGATCTGGCGCGCGAGCGTGGGCGCGGCCGGCGAACGGCGCGGCTTCGGCGCCGCTCCGAGCGTGACACGGGGACTAGTGCTCGCCGCCGATACGCTGGGTAACTCAATCGTTGCCTTCGACCGGCGCGACCGGGAGCGCTGGGTTTTCCGCGGCAAGCATGGCTCCGCCGGCTTCCCCGAGCCGCCGCTGGTCCGAAACGGAGTAGTACTCGCCGGCTCGGGCGACGGCTTCGTTTATGCCTTGCGCCTCGCGGACGGCCGGCCCGTTTGGCGCCGCCGGCTTGGCGGCTCCGTCCTCGACTTCGCCCTTTGCGGTCGCGTTCTCCTCGTCAACGACACCGAGCTTATGGCACTCGATCCCGCCTCCGGCCGGCTCCTCGGCTCCCTCTTTACCAGCGGTGTCGATTTCCCCAGCTCCGGCATCGCCGTGCACGGCCGGCGCGCTCTGGTGCTGGGGCCCCGCGGCGCCTATGAGGTGGCTTGCCGATGAGGGCCGTGGCGGCGTGCCTGGCTGTTGCGCTGATCGCGATCTCGGCCGGCTGCGGCGGCAGCCGGCCGCGCGCAGTACCAGTCATCAGCGATGTGTCTCCGCATTACCTGATCGCGGGCACCGGCGGCTTTAACCTACTCGTAGATGTCGCGAACGTTAAGCCGAACGACGTTCTTCTTTGGAACGGAACGCAACTCTCCACCGAGGCCGACACCAACGGCACTCCGGGCGACTACGTTGGGCTCTCCGCACCCGTGCCCGCTAGCTACATTGCGCAGGCTGGCGCCGTTCAGATCGCGGTCTTGGATCCCGACACGGGCGTCAAATCGGCGCCAGTCTCGCTCGGCGTCGATCCGCCGCAGCAGGCCGGCGCCGGGGTGGTCGCGCTCATCAGCGCCGCTCCGGACGGCTCGCCCGCCGATGGCGACGACAGCGGCTGGCCACCGGCAATTAGCGCCAACGGTCGCTACGTCGGCTTTCAGGACAACGCAGACAACTTGGTCGTCGGCTCACGGATCGGACAGCCCGACATTTACCTGCGCGATACCTGCGCCGGCGCTGCACAGCCCTGCACGCCCTCGACGATCCGAATTTCCGTCGCGGCGCGCGGCGGGCTCGCCGACGCTGGTAGCGAGTCGCCCGCGATTAGCGCGGATGCGCGCTACGTCGCCTTCGCATCCCTGGCAACAAACATCGTGCCAGGCACGAACCCCGTGGCCGGGCCGCCGTCGCTGGGAGCTGACGTGTTCGTTCGCGACACGTGCGTTGGCGGCCCCCCCGGCTGCGTTCCGCAAACGACTATGCAATCCCCAGCCAACGGCGACGCCCCCGCCGAGGGGGGCGGCACGCCGTCGCTGAGTGCCGACGGCCGCTTCATCGCGTACTCAGATGGCCAAGTCTTCTGGCGTGATACGTGCTTGGGTGCCGTAACGACCTGCGTGCCAACAACGGCGCTGGCGTCCCCGGCGGTTTCCGGCGGGGCGAGCAACGAAAACGCTTGGTACCCGACTATTGCGGTGACGGGGCGCTTCGTGGTTTTCCAGTCGGACTCGACGGACCTGGTCCCCGGTGATGCGAATACCGCGTCCGTCAACGATATCTTCCGGCGCGACAACTGTCTAGGCGCGCCACCACCCTGCTCCGCCTCGACCGTGCGGGCGGACCTATCCAACGCCGGCGAACGGGCCGATGCAGGCGCCTTCATTGGCGGCTCCGCCGTCAGCGCCGACGGCCGCTACGTGGCCTTTCAAATGCAGAGCAACGAGACCGCCATCGCGCCCAACCCAGGCAAGATCGGCATGGTCTACGTTCGCGACACCTGCACCGGCGCGACCGCGGGCTGCCAGCCGCAGACAGTCCCCATCCCTGTCGGTGTCGATGGCTCGCCGCCCAACGCCGGCAGCGACGACCTCTCGATGACGCCCGACGGCCGCTTTGTCGCCTACGCCTCGCTTGCGACAAATCTCGTTTATGGCCAGATCGGCCCGGCCGGCAACCAGAAAGACATCTTCGTGCGCGACACTTGCGCCGGCGCCGCCCCGCCCTGTACGCCCGCCACCGTCTGGGTCTCGGTCGGCCCGCATCAGATGCCGTCACTCGGGGACTGCGACGACCCTGCCATCAGCGCCGACGGCCATTATGTGGCGTTTCTCTGCGTTTCCGACAATCTGCTCCCCGGCAGCTACAACGGCCACGCCCAGGTTTATCTCGCAAAGACAGGCTTTTGACGGGCGGCCCGCGCACAGTTGAGAGTCCGCGCTACGGCGGCAGCCCCCGAGTCCACCGCTGTAAATCCAGCCAGCCGAGATCGAGGGGGAACGCGCAGCGCAGCGAAGCGCCGAGAGAAGGCCCGCGAAATTCCGCAGGGCGCGTCCCTGCCAGCCAGTCACGCCGGAGCGGGGCGAGCCCGGGGACCCCAAGGCGCAGCAGCGCGCCTTGGGGTGGGAGAACGAAGCCCTGCGAAGCTTATCGCCCCGCCCACCGCGCGTGGCGGCGCACCGAGGGCCTGTCTTGGGAAGCTAGGCGGGTACGGCGACTTCGATCTCGGCTTCGCGCAGAAAGCGCGCCGCCTCTTCCGGCGGCGTGGGATTGATATAGAAGCCACTGCCCCATTCGAAGCCCGCCACTTTCGTCAGCCGCGGCATGTACTCGATGTGCCAGTGGTAATAGGCGTTGCTGGGCTCTTGCAGCGGCGCGCTTTGCAGCACCAGATTGTAGGCCGGATTCTCCAGTACCGAATCGGTCTTGGCGAGCAGCAGCTTGAGCGCCCGCGCCAGGTTCTCGAAGGCGTGCGTGGGCGAGTCCTCGAAGCGCGATTCATGCTGCTTCGGCACGATCCAAGTCTCGAAGGGAAAGCGCGGCGCGTAGGGCGACAAAGTCACGAAATCGTCGTTCTCCGCGACCACGCGCGTGCCGGCCTCGAGTTCCTGGCGAATGATGTCGCAATAGATGCAGCGTTCCTTGTAGTCGAAGTGATGCTTCGCGCCGTTGACCTGCTCGCGAATCTCCTTGGGCACGATCGGCAGGGCGATGAGCTGAGAGTGCGTGTGCTCGAGCGAAGCGCCGGCGGCGAGGCCGTGGTTCTTGAAGACCAGCACGTAGCGGAAGCGGCGGTCTTTTTTGAGGTCGAGCATGCGGTCGCGAAAGGCCCACAGCACGTCCTCGATGCCCTTCTCCGGCAGCATCGCCAGCGTCTTCGAGTGGTCGGGCGTCTCGATGATGACCTCGTGCGCGCCGATGCCGTTCATCTTGTCGAACAGCCCTTCGCCTTGGCGATTGAGGTCGCCCTCGATCCCCAGCGCCGGATACTTGTTCGGCACCACGCGCACCGACCACCCCGGCGTGTTCGGGCCCGAGCCGTTGCTGCGGTATGCCAGTATTTCCGGCGGCGTCTTGCTCTCGTTTCCGGGGCAGAAAGCGCAGAAGCCGCCGCCCGGATGAGCTTCGGCTTTTTCGCGGGCGAAATCGGAGGGCCGGCGGGCGCGATCGCTGGATATGATCACCCAACGGCCCGTGATCGGGTCTTTACGCAGTTCAGGCAC
>Ga0209061_1005054_pt1 | contig 11954 bp, 8 predicted proteins | sample Coa_R1_10_FD_187157 | JGI IMG/M metagenome (GOLD analysis project Ga0209061, IMG submission 187157) | Surface soil microbial communities from Centralia Pennsylvania, which are recovering from an underground coalmine fire - Coalmine... | ecosystem: Environmental > Terrestrial > Soil > Unclassified...
TACGAGGAGGTCATCGGCCTGCGGCTCATCCCGCGCCCGCCGCTGGGCGGCGGGGTGTGGCTGGCCGACCCGAGCGGCGTGCCGCAGATCCACATCATCGAGTGCCCCGAGGCGGTGGGCCCCCTGCCCGACAAGCCGAACCCCCGCGCGCGGCACACGGCGTTCGTCGTCGAGGACTACGAGGGCCTCAAGCGACGCTTCCAAGAGCACGGCGTGGTGTGGAGCGAGATTCCCGATAGCCCTGTGGGCACCGCCCAGCTGTTCTGCCTCGACCCCGACGGGCATACGCTGGAGTTCCAGTCGGCCGACTTCTGGGGCGATCGCACCTGGCTGCGCGGCTACGAGCCCACCGACCTCCGCTAGCCAGCCGCCGGGGCGGTTGTGACGCGAGTGAGCGCGGCACCCCGCCCGCGCGCCGGGCCAGCGCGTGCTAGCCTTCTGGGGGAGCAGGGCGGCTACCTGCTTCCACCGGAACCTCGCCTGCGGGAGTGCGGTCGTCCCGGGGGCGGACCGCGGGCACCCGCGCGCCCGTGGAGCCCAGCAAACGGAGGGGTGCGCTGAGCAGAAGCAAGCGGATCGGTTTCCTCGTCGTCGCGGGGATGGCCTGGGTACCCGCGCTCGTGCTGGCGCTGAGCGGGCATGACGGCCGCGTGTGGCTGGCCATGGGGCTGGGAGCGCTGGGCGGTGGCTGCGCCGCCATCGCCTGGCTGGCCCAGCCGGTCCCCGAGGAGAGGAGCATGCCGGCGGCCCCGTGCGAGGCAGCTCCCCCGGGGCCGCCGGCCGGGCCGGCGACGCCGCCACCTGAACGCTCGGTCCCGCCCGAGGTGGCGGCCTGGGTGGCCGCCGCCCGCGAGGCGATGCGACCGCGCGTGCCTGTGCGCAGCGCGGCAGTACGCGGCGAGCCCCTGGCCCCGGCAGCTCCCCGCCCGGCCGCGCGCCTGCTCGCCCCCCCGGGCGGTCCGGGGGGGCGAGGCGACAGCGTGGACACACGGCTCAGTCGCTTGGCGGCGCGGCAGCGGGCGCACACCAGCGACCTCCGCCGCTCGATCCGCAGCGCCCTGGAGCGGCAGGAGCGGGCAGAGTCGGCCTGACGGCTCTGCCCGCTCGACGTTTTCAACGGGCCACGTAGCTGCCGAGGCGATCGATCGCGTAGTCCACGAACGAGTTGTCCACCAGCTGCGCGGCGTCGATCCGGCTGTTCAGATAGCCGTGGGTAACCCACCACTCGATATCGTCATTCATGCTGCGAAGGTTGACATAGCCATCGGGGTTCAGCCCCGGCGGCACCATCCGCTCGTACAGGGCCGGGTCGCTGACTCCGGTTGTCCGCGCCAAGATATCGATGATCTCGGCCTTGTTCTTGCCGCGGGTGAACGCGTCGTAGTGGTCGCGCACGCCCTTGAGATAGGCCACCATGAAGCGGTTGGCGGCCGGGCGCTGGTTAGCGATGAACTGCGGGCCGTACAGGATCACGGCGATCTGCTGGTTCGGGTAGAACTCGTCGGTCCGCTTGTACAGCACCGCGCTACCGTCGCCGACGGCGTTGGTCAGAAATGGCTCGATCATCATTGCCCCGTCGAGCGCGCTCCCGCGCAGCGCCACCACCATATCGGGGAAGCCCATGGAGGTGACCTCGACATCGGTGATGCCGAGGCCGCAGTCGTGCAGCGCGCGGTCGAGGGCGGGCTCCAGGGTCACCCCGGGCGCGCTCACGGCGACCTTCAAGCCGCGGAAGTTCTCGCAGCTGCGGAAGCGCCCGCTGTCCACGAGGTCCTTGCGCACCACCAGTGCCTGGAATCCGAACCCGGGGGGCACGCTGCCCTTATCGGCCACGACCTTGATCGGCACCTCGCGACCGACGGCGTTGACCAAGGCGGCGCTCAGCGCCCCCGCGCCGACGTCGAGCTGGCCGGCGGCTAGCGGCGCGACCATCACCTGAGCCGACTGGAACACGGTCGCATCGATCTCGAGGCCCTCTTCGCGGAAGTAGCCTTTCTCCTGCGCGATGAAGATGCCCGCGTCGCTCGTTCCGCGGAGCTGCCCCAATCGCACGGTGACCGGGGGCCGCAGCGGCTCGCTGTCAGCGGCGGCGTTGCTCCGCGGCTGGGCCGCCGGCGCCGCAGCAGGGCTTGTGGCGGGGGCGGGAGCTGCCGGGGCGACCGTGGCGCCGCCGGTCGCCGCAGGTTCCGTGCGCCCGCAGGCGGCCAGGGCCAGGGACGCGGCGAGCACCACGCTCCACAGCGCTCGAGGCATGAGCTGCATGGAAAAACCTCCTGTCTCGTGCTCAATGAAGCAAGCACGCCGGGCGCACGTCAACTATATCGCCGGGCGGGGCGGTTAACGAGCCGTTAATGGGGCGCTCCGTGGGCGGGGTGCCCGCGGCCCGGGGCGCTACGCGGCGCGGCGCAGCCGCCAGCCCGTCAGCAGCAGCGTGAGGCCCACCACCGCGGGCCACAGGACGGGGTCCGCGTCGCCCGTGGTAGGGAGTCGCGGCGGCAGGGCGACGGGCGTGGGGCTGATCACCACGGGCACCGGCTCGCCGACCATCTCGGCACGGCCCTGGACCTGCACCGCGGTGCCCGTGCGCAGCAGGACCGTCGCGTTCGGCTCGACGCTGCCCAGCACCGCGGTGCCGGCAGGCAGGGTGATAGTCGTGCCGGCGGGCAGCCGCGTGTCGCCGATCTGCGCCGGGGCGGCGAGCGTGGCGTTGAGCGGGCTGGTGAGCAGGGTAGGCGTCTCGACCGCGGGGACGCTGATGCCGCTGGGCAGAGTGACGACCTGGCCCGTGGGCAGGCGGATGGTAGTACCGGGCGGGATCGCGCCGTTGACCAAGGCCACGTCCAGCGGGATCTCGATGGGGGTCCCCGCTTCTAGCGTCTGCTCGCCCACGGCGATCGGCGCGGTGGTGAGCACCGTCCGCGTCAGCGCCAGCACGTTGGGACTGGGGGTCGGGCTCGGCGCGAGCGTCGGTGTGGCAATCGGGGTCGGCGACGCGGGGCGGGTCGGCGTGGCCGTCGGGATACGCGGGGTGGGAGTGCGCGTGGGAATCGCCAGCGCGGTCGAGGTGAGCGCCACGGCGGTTAGAGGGGCGCCCAATACCGCGGTGGCGGTGGCGTCGGCCGCAGTGATCGTCGCGGCCGCAGCGGTGGCGGTGGCCTGGATATCTGGCCGCGGCCCCATGGTTATGGTGCGCGGCACCGGCGGGGGCAGGGGGGTCTGCCCTAGCGAGGGCAGCCCGGGAGCGAGCGGATAGGGAGTGCCAAGCAGCCCCCGGGTCGGCGTGGGCGTCAGGATTTGACCGATGGGCCGGCTCTGGGCCGCGACCTCTTGGGCAATCCCGAGCGCGAGCAGGACTGCCGCTAGCACCGGGGCGAGTCGCCGCATCTCTCCTCCGCGCGCATGTGGCACGCCGGCGCGGACGTGCCAGACAATCTGGTGTGCGTGAGCTGCGATGGCGCAGCAGGACCGCGCCTCGGCGCCCGGCCCACGAGGCTGCCTCGTCCGGCGCGAGGTCGTCCTACCAAGGCTTCCCATTATAGATGGCGGAGCGGCGTTTGCCCAGGCGAAAGGGCCGCAGCACCACGGTCCCGCGCCAGCCCACGCCGCGAGCGAGGACCGTACGGTGACACGGCTTGGCCCTGACGCGCGCTGGCGAGCTATCACGGGCACGCTGCTGATCGGTTTCGGCGGCGCCTTGACCCTCGTGACGCTTCTAGCCGCGCTGGGCTTCGTGCCGTTGTTCCAGCCGACGGTGCCCCCGCCCGTGGCACTCCAGACCCCGGCGGCCGCCCCACTGCTCGTCGCGCCCCGCTCCCCCTCCGCCACCGCGCTGCCCCCCCTCGCGGCGGCGCCGCTTGTGCCCGAGCCAGCCATGCTCCCTATCCCCGCTCCCACCCCGTCCCCCTCGCCCACCTGGCCCCCCACCACTGCCCCGGTGCGGCCGAGCAGCACGATCGCTCGCCGGCTGCCAACGCGGCTGTCCCTACCGCCACCCAGCGTCACCCCCGTGCCAACCGCGACCGCCACGCCGCTGCCCACGCCCGTGCCGCCCCCGCCGCCCCCGGGCCTGCCCGTGCGCCTACGCATCCCCAGCATCGGGGTAGACACGCCGGTGGTCGAGCTGGACATGGTCGAGGACCCCGCCGAAGGCTGGCGCTGGGAGACAGTACCATTCGTAGCAGGGCACTACCCCATCACGGGGCTGGTCGGCGGGCCGAGCAACGTGCTGATCGCAGGCCACGTGGCCACGCGCGACCAAGGCAACGTGTTCCGCGACCTGTACCGCGTGCGCCTCGGCGACCCGGTAGTGGTCTACACTGCAGAGGGCGAGTTCACCTACCGCGTCGCTGAAGTCCGCCTCGTACGCCCCGAGGAGGTCGAGGTGCTGCAGTCCAGTCCTAGCCCGCGGCTGTCCCTGCTCACCTGCGCGGGCAGCTACGACTTCCGCACGCGGAGCTTCAGCCACCGGCTGGTAGTGATCGGCGAGCTGGTCCGCTAGCTCACGGCCCGCGCTTGACCCAGTTCACGCTCGCCGCGAGCGGGCGGCCGTTCGAACTGATCGTGGCCGAGCCGAGATACCCGCCCGGTAGCTCGGCCAGGGTGTCTAGCAAGTAGGTCGCGCTCGCTAGCGGCGGCAACTGGTCTTGAGTCTGCCAGGCCACACGCCCCCCTTGATCGTAGTAGGTGACTCGCAGCTCGGCCGGCTCGGCCACGAGGTTCTGCACCCGCAGCCCGGCGGTCCACCCGCCGAAGTCGCGGGCCAGGAAAGGGATGTCGAGCGTCGTGGCGCTGGCGGCCGCCGCCGGGTAGCTCATCTGCTCCCCGCCGCCGGCCCGCGTGTGCTGCACGAGTGCGACCAGCGCGCCGCCGTTGGAGGTGATAGTCGCCGCGCCGACGTACCCATCGCTCAACACGCCGGTACTGTCCAGGGCAAATGTGGCGCTCGCCCACGGCGCCAGCGTGGTGGACTCGGTAACCGGAGGCGCCCCTGGCTCGCGCCAGTAGGCCACCGTGACCAGGGTAGGCGCCGAGCCCGTGTTCAGCACATGCAGGCGGCTCGACCAGCCGCTCGCCGCCTTGAACACCAGCGGGGCCGCCAACGTGGCCACGCTCTCGGCCTGCAGGGCGTAGGCGCTGGGCGCGGGATCGCCTAGCCGCACCGCGGCGCCCGCCAGCAGCCCCGCGTCGGCCTCGACAACAGCGCTGCCCAGAAACGATGTGGAGAGCCCCGCAGCCTCGGCTAGGCGCAGGCTGGTGCTCGCCCGCGGCGCGAGGGTCACTGTCTGCTGCGCAACCGGGGCGCCAGTGGGGTCGAAGTAGCGCGCGGTCACCTGGATGCGGCTCTCGCTGGCATTCTGGAGGTACAGCACGGTCGAGCTGGCGGGGCCGCGCTGCACCAGCGGGGCGTACAGGCGCGGGGCCGGTGCGGCAGCGAGATAGCCGTGCCGCTCGGCCCCCGGGCGGTCCTGCTGGACCCAGGCCGTCAGCCGCGCCGCAGTGTCGACCACAGCCGTGCCCGCGAAGCCTGTGGGCAACTCGGCTACCGTATGCAGCGGGAGAGGCGCCACGGCGTACGCGTTGAGGGTCAGGGGCACGGTCGCCACCGGCAGGCCATCCGGGCCATAGAACGCCACGGTCAGCGTGGCGGGCTGGGCGGTGGCATTGCGCAGCAGCAGCGTGCTGGTCCAGCCATCGCGGCCTTTGACGACATACGGCAGGAACAGTCGAGCGGCGGCCTCGGCCGGCGCTCGGTACGCCGCGGCCCCGCGGCTATCGTATAGCCAGGGCAGCGCGGCTAGCACGGTGCGGTAGGCATTGATGCGTCCGGCGCCCAGCTGGTCGGCACGAGCCGGCGGTGCGGGCCGGTCGGCGTGCGCCTCGATCAGGGCACGCACGGTGTCAGCCGACAGCGCGGGATTGGCGGCCCAGACGAGGCCGGCCAAGCCGGCGACCTGAGGGGCGGCCTGGGAGCTGGAGCTCGCCGCCGCGTAGGTGTTGCCCACCGCGGGGTCCCAGTAGGTGCTGGCGATCTGCTCGCCCGGGGCCGCGACGCTCACGTAGTCGCCCCAGTTCGCGGAGGGCAGCCGGTCATCGGTGCGGGTGGTGGCGGTGACGGCCAGGACCCCGTCGAGCGCGGCGGGGTAGGTGGGGTCGGGCTGGCCGTCGTTGCCGACCGCGGCCACCACGAGCGCGCCCTTGCTGCGAGCGTACTGGACCGCGTCCGCCAGCACCCCCGCCGAGTTGGCCCCCACGAAGCTGAGGTTGATCACCCGCGCGCCCTGGTCGGCCGCCCAGGCGATGCCCTGCGCCACGCGGTCGGCATCGCCGCCGCCGCTGGCATCGAGCACCTTCACGGGCAGCAGCTGCACCTGCCATAGCAGGCCGGCGACGCCCACTCCGTTGTTGGTAGCCGCGCCGATGATGCCAGCCACGTGGGTACCGTGGCCATTGTCGTCGGCGGGCGGCGCGCCCGGCTGCACGAAGTTCTGCCCCGGGAGCAGCTGGCCCGCCAGGTCGGGGTGGTCCAGAGCCACGCCGGTGTCCACGACCGCCACGATGAGCCGGCGGTCGCCCGTGGTGAGGTCCCACGCCTCCGGGGCGTGGATCTGGCGCAGGTTCCACTGGTAGTCGGCGAAGTAGGGGTCGTTGGGGATCCCCGCCGCCTGGACGCGCGCCAGCGGCTCGACCCCGCGCACCCCCGGCAGTGCGGCGAGGCGCGCCTGGTAGTAGGCGACCGCCTGGGCGGGCACCCACGCGCGCTGGACCGGTAGCGGGCCGACCGGTGGCGCCACCCAGACGGGCACGGTCGGCCCGAACGGCCGCGCGGGCAGCGGCGCCGCCCCGGCCGCTTGCCGCACCACCAGCACCGTGGGCGCCGCTAGCAGGCCGGGCCAGCAGGCGGGTAGGCCCCCAACGACGAGCAGCAGCGCCAGGAAGAGCCCGCGCCCGGCCCCCGCCGCGCCCTGGGCCACCGTGCTCACGCCCGTGTCAGGCGCCCGGCCCAGGCGGCGGCTCGGCCTCATCGAGCAGGAGCACCGGGATCCCGTCGCGGATCGGGTAACGCCGCCCGCAACCGCGGCAGCAGAGCCAGGCGCCCTGCTGGTCGAGCGGTGCGCCGCAAGCCGGGCAGGCCAAGATGCGCAAGAGCTCCTGATCGATCACGGCGACCCGTCCCGTGAAGCCCTGAGCCGCCCGCCGCAGCGGTTGCCCGGGGCGCTTGGCCGGGGTATGATAGGACGGCTTTGCGCCCCGCGCAAGCCATTTGTAACGTTCTGGCCAGCGGCTCGTTTAACTAGGTGGGAGCCGCTGGGGAAGCGGACGCTGGATGGTCGACAGCGGGCTCGACGATCTCGCGAGGCGGGTTTCCCAACGGGACGCGGACGCGTTCCAAGCCTTGTACGAGACGTATCTCGATACTGTCTATCGTTACGTCTACTACAAGGTCGGCAACGGGCAGCTGGCGGAGGATCTGACGCAGCAGATCTTCCTGAAGGCGTGGGAGGCGATCCATCGGTACCAGTGGCGGGAGCTGCCGTTCCAGCACTGGCTCCTGCGGCTGGCGCGCAATGCGGTGATCGACTACTACCGCTCGACCAAGCCGTCCAACGCCAACCTGCTGGACCCGATGGGGGAGAGCATCGACCCGGAGGTCGAGCTGGCGCACGGCGAAATGGTACAGACGCTCCAGGATGCCGTGCGACAATTACCCGAGGAGCAGCGCGAGGTCATCGTCCTGCGGTTCATCGAGCAGCTGCCGCACGCCGAGGTGGCGCGGCAGCTGGGCAAGTCGACCGCCACGGTGCGGGTGATCCAGCACCGGGCGCTGCAAGCCCTGCGGCGGCTGCTCGACCAAGCCGAGGAGGGCGCGACCAGGAAGGCCGGGGGGGCAACCGCGGCGCAGGTCCGGCGGCTCAGCCGCGTGCTGCAGGGGCTGGGAGGCGACTAGTGGCCGCGCCGCCCGCGGCCCGCGCGGCCAGGTCCGTACGCGGTCGTCGAGATCGAGGCAGGCAGGAGGAACGCGGTGGCAGAGCTGCCTCCGCACGAGGTGCTCGGCGAGTGCCTCGAGCGCCTGGAGCAAGGGCGCAGCGTCGACGAGCTGCTGGCGCAGCACCCGGCGCTACGCGCGGAGCTGGAGCCTCTGCTGGCTCTGGCCGCGCGGTTGCGCGCCCTGCCCCGCGTCCAGGCGCCCGCACGGCTGCGGCATGCCCCCCTCTGGCGCCGCCACGTCGCCTCGCCCCCCCCGGCTGCGACCTACACCGACCCCGTCGAGCTGCTGGCCGCCTGCCTCGAGGCTGAGGCGGCCGCCGCGGGCAGTGCGGCCGCGCTGCTGGCCCAGCACCCCGCGCTGCGCGACGAGGTGGCGCCCCTGGTCGAGCTGGCGGGCCAGCTCCGCACACTAGCCGCGCTACAAGCGCCCGCGCGGCTCCGCGAGCACCCCGCCTGGCGCGAAGCGCCCCCTTCGCCCACGGAGCCGCTCCAGCTGCCCGACCGCAGCGAGGCCGAGGTGCTGGCAGCGGCGCTGGAGGCCGAGGAGCAGCGGCCCGGGGGCGCGGCGGCAGTCCTGGCTCTGTACCCGGAGCACCGCGAGGCATTGGCGCCGTTGGTGGCCCTGGCGGACGAGCTACGGGCCATGCCCAAGTTGCGCGCGCCCGCGCGGCTCCGCGAGCACCCCGCCTGGCGCGAGGGGCTACCTCCGCGCGCGCGCGCCGCGGCCGAGTCGCCGAGTCAGCCGCCGCGGGCGCTGTGGGCCGCGGCCGAGCGCGATGCCGCTGCCCGCCCGCACCTGCGCACCGTCCGCTCGGCGCAGGCGCCGTCGGAGCGGCGCTGGCGCATGACGCCATGGGGCCGCATCGCGGCGGGCGCCGCGGGGGCCACGCTCGCCCTGTTGCTCGCGGGCACGGTGGCGACCTCGGCCACCAGCTTGCCCGATGAGCCGCTGTACCCCGTCAAGCGGCTGGTCGAGGACGCGCAGCTGTTCGTGGCCCCGCCCGAGAGCAAGCTCGACCTACACCTACGCCGGGCGCAAGAGCGGATGAAAGAGACGCGCGAGATGATCGAGCGCGACCGGCCCGATGTGGTGGCCTCGCTGGCCGAGGCCTACGTGCGCGAGGTCGAGGCGGTGCGCCAGGAGTTGCACAGCGAGCGCGCGCAGTCGCTGCCCCCGCAGCAGGTCGGGCGCGTGATCACCCAGCTCGAGGCCGACCGTCAGATGCTCGGGGCGGTGGTGGACCGCGCGCCCGAGCCGGCCCGCCCGGCGGTCGCCCGAGCGGCCGAGGCCTCGCGGGCGGACCGCGTGGCGCCAGTGCCGCCATCGATCGTGAGCGTGCCCGAAGCGGTTACGCTGCCTGCGGAAGCCAGCGCGGCGCCCCCGGCCAGCGTGGTCGAGCCGGCGGCCCCCGCGCGCGCGGTTCCCCCTGCGCCGGAGATCCCGGCCGCGTTCCAGCCGGTCGAGCGGCCGCCCGCGGTGGCCCCGCCGGCCGCCGAGCCGCCCGCGGTGCGGTTCCAGGCGCCCGCGATGAGCTCGTCGCTGCTGCCGAGCCCGACCCCGGGAACGGCGAGCCCGACCGCGCCCCCCGCGGGCGGCGCCAACCTCCCGGTCCCCGCGCCCAGCTCGTCGCCGCCCGCGGCCTCCCCGACCGCCGCGCCAAGCCAGGGCGCGCCGGTGGGGGGCCCGTCACCGACCAACTCGCCGGCTCCCTTCGGGGGGGGCACGAGCGTCCCGCGCGACAGCGGTCAGGCGCCGCCGGTCGGCGCGCCCACGGCCACACCCACCGTCGGCTCGGCGTTCCAGCTCCTGCCGCCGCTGCCGACAGCCACGCCGACGCGCGCCGCGCCCGCCACGCCCGCGCCCGCCACGCCCGCGAGCGCCGCGCCGCCCGTGGGGAGCTCAGGCCGCTAGCGGCCGGGGGCGCTGGCCGCCAAGATGAGCGCCGTTACCTTCGAGGGCGTCTCCAAGCGGTTCGTCATCCATCACGAGCGTCCGCGCTCGCTCCAGGCGCTGGTCCGCCACCTACTGCGCCCGCAAGGCTGGCGTGAGCAGTTCTGGGCACTGCGCGATGTCTCGTTCGCCGTGGCGCCGGGCGAGGCGCTCGGGATCATCGGGACCAACGGCTCGGGCAAGAGCACGCTGCTCAAACTAGCCGCCCGCTTACTCACCCCCACCAGCGGGCGGATCGCGGTGCAGGGCCGGGTGGCGGCGCTGCTAGAGCTAGGCGCGGGGTTCCACCCGGAGCTCACCGGCCGCGACAATATCTACCTCAACGCTTCGATCCTGGGCATCCCACGGCGCCGCATCGACGCCTGTTTCGGCGACATCGTGGCCTTCGCGGGCCTGGAGCGCTTCGTCGATACCCCGGTGAAGCGCTACTCGGCGGGCATGCAGGCCCGGCTGGGCTTCGCGGTAGCCGTGCATGTAGACCCCGACGTGCTGCTGCTGGACGAGATCCTGGCCGTGGGTGACCTCCAGTTCCAGGAGCGCTGCCGGGAGCGCATCCACGCGCTACACGCCGCCGGGCGGACCGTGCTGCTGGTCAGCCACGACCTGGCCGCGGTCGGCGAGTTCTGCACCCGCGCGCTGTGGCTGCACGAGGGCTGTGTACAGGCCCTGGGCGCGCCCGAGGCAGTGATCAGCGCCTACCGCCGGTTCCAGCGGGGCGAAGCGGCGGCCGCTGACTGCCTAGCGGGCGAAGCGCCGCGGCACGGCCGGCGCTGGGGCAGCGGCGAGGTGCAGTTGGTAGCGGTGGAGCTGCTCGATGCGCAGGGCCGCCCGAGCCAGCAGTTCGCCACCGGCGCACCGCTCACCGTGCGGCTGCGCTACCGCGCGCCCCGGCGCGTGCGGCGGCCGGTGTTCGGCATCGGGATCTACGCGGGCGGGCTCCAGCTCGCCGGGCCGAACACGCGCGTCGATGGCTACATCGTGGATGAAGTAGCGGGCGAGGGTACGCTCGTGTACACCATCGAGGCGCTGCCGCTGCTGCCCGGCGCCTACACGTTGTCGGCGGCGGTGTACGACGCCACCGAGCTGCACCCGTACGACCACCACCACCAGTGCTATCCGTTCCGCGTGACGGCGGCCGACGGGGTGGAGCGCTACGGCCTGGTGGCGCTGCAGGGGCGCTGGGAGCAAGTAGCGCCGCGCCCCACGGCCAGCCCGCCACGCGCGAGCACCGGATGACCGCGGTCTCGGACCTGCTGGCCTTGCCGTTCGACCAGTACGGGCGCCACCGCGACGCGGCGGCGGTGGCCGAGCTGGTGCGCGGCCACGAGGGGCCGGCACGGCTGGCGATCGTGGACGTGGGCGGCGCCCCCGGCCTGCTGGGCCGCTTCCTGCCCAACGACTGGGTGGTAGTGGTAGACCCGCAGGCCGCGGGCCCGGGCGGGGGGCTGCGCGCCTCGGGCACCGCGCTGCCGTTCCAGCCCGACAGCTTCGACCTGGCCGTGTCGCTCGACACGCTGGAACACGTGCCGGCCGCGCAGCGTCCGCGCTACCTACGCGAGCTGCTGCGGGTGAGCCGCCGCTACGTGCTGCTGCTGGCGCCGTTCGTCTCGGCCGAGACGGCGCGCGCCGAGGCGCTGCTGTTCGAGTACGTGCGCCTCGTGCTGCATGCCGATCACGCGCAGCTGGCCGAGCACCGCGCGCACGGGCTGCCCGGCCTGGCAGAGACCGTAGCGGAGCTGCGCGCGGCGGGCGCGGCCTGCCTGACCTTCCCCAGCGGCTATCTGTACCATTGGCTGCCGTTGATGCTGCTGAAGCACTACCTGCTCGCCTTGGACCCCGCCGCCAGGGTGCACGCCGCCCTCGATCGTTGGTACAACGCCCGCGACGAGCGGCTCGACCGGCGTACGCCGGCCTACCGCCATGGCATCCTCGCCAGCAAGACCGGCGATACCGCGGTGCTGGCGGCCGCCGCGGCGCGTTTCGCCGCGCCCCCACCGAGCGTGACCGACGACCTGCG
>Ga0209061_1005056_pt1 | contig 11950 bp, 15 predicted proteins | sample Coa_R1_10_FD_187157 | JGI IMG/M metagenome (GOLD analysis project Ga0209061, IMG submission 187157) | Surface soil microbial communities from Centralia Pennsylvania, which are recovering from an underground coalmine fire - Coalmine... | ecosystem: Environmental > Terrestrial > Soil >...
GCGGCAGCTTGCGTACACTGAAGCGGAGGGCTCGTGGGCCTATCCTCAGCTCGGCGGATCGCGGCATGGAGACGGAGATCGAAGCGCGCGTGCGGGCGACGCTCGACCGCCTCGGGCACCCCTACGAGATCATCCCCTGCGACCCGGCGCTGGCCGATACCGCGGCGTTCTGCGCGGCGTACGGCTACCCCCCGGAGGACTCGGCGAACACCATCGTGGTGGTGGGCAAGGAGACCCCGCCCCGCTACGCCGCCTGCGTCGTGCTGGCCACCACCCGGCTGGACGTCAACCGCACGGTGCGCAAGCGGCTGGGCGCGCGCCGGGCCTCATTCGCCGCGCCCGAGGAGACGCGCGCCCTGACGGGGATGGAGCTGGGCGGCGTGACGGTGTTCGGGTTGCCCGAGGGGCTGCCGATCTGGGTCGACGCGCGGGTGATGACGCGCCAGCGCATCGTGCTCGGCGGGGGCAGCCGCTCGTGCAAGGTGCTGGCCGCGCCGACGATTCTGCGCGCGCTGCCCGGGGTGGAGGTAGTCGAGGGGCTGGCGATCGAGCCGGACGCGCGGGAGGGCGAGGGCTGACCGGCGCTACCGCACGAGGCGGGCGAGCAACAGCCCGAGTTCGTACAGCAGGTACAGCGGCACGCCGACCAACGTCTGGGTGATCGGGTCGGGCGTGGGCGTGATGATCGCCGCGATGATGAACGCTACCAGCAGCGCGTACTTGCGGTAACGGCCCAGCCGCGCCGCGCTGACCACGCCCAGCCGCACGAGGATGAACACCACGAGCGGGGTCTGGAAGGCCACGCCCATCCAGAACAGCAGCGTGGTCACGAACCCCAGGAACAGGCTGATGTCCCAGTTGGTGGCCACGTACTGGCCCGCGAAGCTCTGCAGGAACCCCAGCGCCGTCGGCAGCAACACGTAGTAGCCGAAGGCCACACCTGCCACGAAACAGAGGGCCGAGCCCGGCACAATGACGAACGCGTAGCGCTTCTCCTGCGGGGTGAGCGCCGGCAGCACGAACATCAGCGCCTGGTAGATGATCACCGGCATGGCGATGGCCGCCCCGACGAAGACGGTGATCTTCATGTACTCGAAGAACACCGCGGGCGGGTTGATGTTCTGCAGCCCGCTGCCGGCGCCCAGGCCGAGCGCGATCAGCCACTCCAGCACGCGCCCCGACAGCCAGATGGCCGAGATCACCATGCCGACGATCACCGCCAGCCCGGCCTTGATGATGCGCGCGCGCAGCTCCTCGAGGTGTTCGAGGATGGTCATCGTGCCGGGCTCGACCGGCTCTTCATCCCCGCTGGCAGCGGGGGGAGGCGAGGCAGCGGGCGGGGGGGGCGGCGGTTGCCGAGGCGGTGGCGGGAGCGCCCCACCACCGGCGCCCCCGGCCCCGAAGCGCGCCTCGGGCGGGGCCAGCCCGAGGTTGCCGTTGGGAGGGGCGGTGGGCGGCTCTGGCCCGGCGGTCGCCGGCGCCGGCTCGGGCGGCGCGGCGAGGGGCACTGTGGCCCCCGCGCCGGCTGCCGCGCCGTTCTCCAGGGGGGCAGGCGCGTGTGGCGCCGGCTCGAGCGGCTGGTCGGCGTGCTCGTCGGGAGGAGGCTGACCGCTCACGATACCTCTCCGGCCCGCCGGGGGCCAGCGCGCGGTGCGGACCGCTGCGCCGGCCGTGGGGGCGAGCCCTTGGGCGGCAACAGCAGGCGGGGCCCCGGGGGGCTACTCGTTGATGTGCTCGCGCAGGTAGTCGATGGCGTCCTGGACGGTCTGGATCTTGTCCACGTCCTCGTCGGGGATCTTGACGCCGAACTCCTCCTCGATGGCCATGACCAGCTCGACAAGGTCGAGCGAGTCGGCGTTGAGATCCTCGATGAAGTGAGCGTCGGGCGTGATGTCCTCTTCGTTGACGCTTAGCTGGTCGGCGATGAGTTTCTTCAGCCGCTCTTCGGCGGTGACACTCACGAGCACGCCTCCTTGACGTTGTGGTCGGGCCGCGACGGCTCCCTGCCGCTGGCGCGCCCGCAATCGTTCAGGACGAGGCGGGCGGCGGATCGTCGGCCAGCGCCCGCTGGCGCACAATCTGCCCCAGTACCCCGTTCACGAACCGCGGGGTGCTGTCGCTGCCGTACCGTTTGGCCAGCTCCACGGCCTCGTTGATCGCCACCCGCACCGGAGCCTGATCGGTAGTATACAAGCATTCGTAGGCCCCGAGCCGCAGGATGTTGCGGTCGATCGGCGAGAGCTGCGCCAGCGGATAGGCCGGCGCGTGTTGCTGGAGCAGCGCGTCGATCTCGGCGCGGTGGCGCAGCACGCCCGCTACCAGCTCGCGCGCGAACGCCGCCACCTCGGGGTTCGCTCCCTCCTCGTCGAGCAGTCGCTGGAGCACCTCGCCCGGCCGGTGGCGCGACACGTCCATCTCGTACAGCGTCAGGAACGCCAGGGTGCGCCCCAGCCGCCGGCCGCGCACGCCGCCAGCGAGCCCGCGCCCCCCGCGGCGCTCCGGTTGCTCCCCACCCGTCATCGCTGCCGCACCCTTCGTCGCGTGCTGGTCGCGCGGCTCAGCCCCCGGCTAGCTGCCGCGCCACGAACTCGGTCGAGACCTCGCCGCGCTGGAACGCCGCGTCCGCCAGCAGGCGGCGCTGGTACGGCAGCGTCGTTGCCAGCCCCTCGATCCGCAACTCCGCCAGGGCCCGTTGCATGCGTGCCAGCGCCTCCGCGCGGTCGTGTCCCCAGGCTATCACTTTCGCTAGCAGCGCGTCGTAATACGGGGGGGCCACGTAGCCCTCGTACAGGTGTGTGTCCAGCCGCACGCCCGGGCCCCCCGGGGCCACGAAGCGAGTGACCGTGCCCGCCGCCGGCGCGAAGCCGCGCGCGGGGTCCTCGGCGTTGATGCGGCATTCGATGGCGTGCCCGCGGGGCTTGGCCGTGCGGGCAGCGCGCGACAGGGGCGCACCGGTGGCGAGCAAGATCTGTTCCTTGACCAGATCGACCCCGGTAACCATCTCGGTCACCGGGTGCTCCACCTGGATGCGCGTGTTCACCTCCAGGAAGTAGAACTGCCGCGCGCGATCGACCAGGAACTCGACGGTGCCCACGTTTTGGTACTGCACGGCCCGCGCGCCCCGCACGGCCGCAGCCAGCAGCGCGCGGCGGGTGGCCGCATCGAGGGCCACCGAGGGCGCCTCTTCGAGCAACTTCTGGTGGCGCCGCTGGATCGAGCACTCGCGCTCGCCCAGCTCGATGATCGTTCCCTGGCGGTCGCCGAGGATCTGCACCTCGACGTGGCGCGCGTCGGGGATCAACTTCTCCAGATATAGGCTGCCGTTGCCGAACGCCGCGCGCGCCTCGGCTTGCGCGATGGGGAACACGCGCAGCAGCTCTGCCTCGTCCTGTACGCGCCGCATGCCGCGCCCGCCGCCGCCCGCTACCGCCTTCAGCATCAGCGGGTACCCCAGCGCCGCGGCGGCCTCGCGCGCGGCCTCCACGCTGGTCAGCGGCTCCAGCGTGCCGGGCACGATCGGGACTCCGGCAGCCTGCATGCGCTGGCGCGCGGCCAGCTTGTCGCTGAACTGGTCGATCACCGCCGCAGGCGGCCCGATGAACGTGATCCCGCAGCGCTCGCACACCTCGGCCGCGTCGGCGTTCTCCGCCAGGAAGCCGTAGCCGGGGTGGATGGCGTCGGCGCCCACGATCAGCGCCGCGCTGATCAAATGCGGCACGTTGAGGTAGCTCTCCTCCGCGGCGGCGGGGCCGATGCAGATACGCTCTTCGGCCAGCAGGACCGGCAGCGAGTCGCGGTCGGCCTGCGAATAGGCCTGCACGGCGGGGATTCCCAGCTCGCGACAGGCACGCTGGATGCGCAGGGCGATCTCGCCGCGGTTGGCGATGAGGATCTTGCGGAACACTAGCTCATCACGAGGCCGCCGTCGACGTTGAGCACCTGGCCGGTGATGTACGCGGCGGCGTCGGAGACGAGGAACGCGGCGGCCTCCGCTACTTCGTCCGGGGTGCCCGCGCGGCCCAGCGGGATCATACCGAGCAGCGACTGCCGTGCGCTCTCGGGCACGGTGGTCCAGAGGTCGGTCGCGATGTAGCCCGGGGCCAGCGCGTTGACGGTAATGCCCCGCGAGGCGACCTCGCGCGCCGTGCTGCGCGTCAGCCCGATCAGGCCGGCTTTGGCCGCGGCGTAGTTGGCCTGCCCCGCGTTGCCCAGTAGGCCCACCACCGAGGTGATGTTCAGGATACGGCCCCAGCGCTGCCGCAGCATCGGCCGCAGGGCCGCGCGCGTGCAGAGATAGGCGCCCGTGAGGTTGGTGGTCAGCACGGCGTGCCAGTCTTCGGGCGCCAGGCGCAGCAGCAGGTGGTCGCGCGTGATCCCGGCGTTGTTGACCAGGATGTCCAGGCGGCCGAAGGCCGCGAGCGCGCCGTCGACCAACGCCTCAGCGACCCCGGCCGTTCCCACATCGCCCGCTAGGGCGAGGGCGCGCCCGCCCGCTGCGGTGATGGTGTCGACCACCTCCTGGGCCGCCGCGGCCTGCTGGCGGTAGTTGACCACCACCGCCACGCCGTCGCGGGCCAGGCGCAGCGCGATGGCACGCCCGATCCCCCGCGAGGCCCCGGTGACCAGCGCGACCCGCTCGGGCACCCGTGTGCCTCCTCGTCGTGGTGGGCCCACGGCCCTACTGGGCCGCGAGCTTGCCCTCGATGATCTGCATGCCGCGGTAGGTGCCGCAGGTCGGGCAGACGTGGTGCCGCAGCTTGAAGCTCCGGCACTGCGTGCAGCGGACCAGGGCGGGCAGGGCGATCTTCTGGTGCGCCCGGCGATTGCCGCGGCGCATCGAACTCACTTTTCGCTTGGGAACCGCACCCATGACGCCTCTTCTCCTTCTGGCTCGCGCGCGGGATCAGTCCGGGGGAGCACCGTTGCGCAGCAGCACGCCGAGCACCTGGAATGGCGAGGCGGGCGCCTCGGGCGGGCAGGCGCAGGGGGCGCGGTTGAGATCCGCCCCGCACGTGGCGCAGAGGCCCAAACAGTCCGGCCGACACAACGGGCGCATCGGCAGGGCCATGATCAGGTGCTGGCGCAGCGCCTCGTCGAGGTGCAGCACGTGCTCCGCGTCGATCGGGAACGCCTCGTCCTCGGGCACCGGCGGCAGCCGCACCCCCGTGCGCACATCGACCGTGGGGACGAACTCCTCCTGGAGCCGTCCGCGGAGCACGACCTCCGTCGGCTCTAGGCAGCGCCCACACTCGGCACGCACGGCGCTCTCGTAGGTGGCGTCGGCCAGGATGCTGCGGCCGAGGTTGATCAGCGTGACCTCCCCGCGCACCGAGCGGATCAGGGCCAGATCGGCGAACTCCTCGGCGGCCACCTCATAGGTGTGGTGGCGAGTGGTGCCTTGCGGCGCTTGCAGTAGTTGCGCGACATGGAACGCGAGCATAGGTAGCCTCGATGCGATCCCCCGAACCCGGTTGGGCCCGCCCCACCCGGGGCGGGCAGAAAAAAGCCGCCAGCCGGCGGGAGAAACAGAACGCTACTAGTATACGCGCCTAGGCCCTGCGAGCTCAACTGGCGGGGCCGGCGCGCCGCGAGGGATAGCCACTCTCGGTAGCGCCCCGCAGAGCACGAGTGCCCTTGCGCACGGTCTGCAACAGCTGGTCGAGATCGCGCTCCAGGTTCAGCAGCGTCTCGTAGACGTACTCGTCGGCCTCACGGCGCATCTCGGCGCAGCGGCGCTCGGCCTCGGCCTCGATCTGCTCGGCGCGCGCCTGGGCTTGCCGCACGAGCGCGTGCTCCTGCACCTTCTCGGCGGCGCGCTCCTCCGCCTCGCGGATGATCTGCTGGGCCCGCGCCTCGGCCTCGGCGAGGATACTGTCACGCTCGGCGGTTACCCGCCGGGCCTGTTTGATCTCCTCGGGCAGCGCCACGCGGATCTGGTCGAGAATATCGAGGCACTCCTGCTCGTCGATCAGCGTGCGCGAGCCCATGAAGGGCACCCGCGAGCCCGAGTTGAGCACCTCTTCCAGACGGTCGAGCAAGTACAGGATGTCGATGCCTGCCACCCCCTCTCGGCTTGCCCCGGGCCATCGCCGCCGCCACAGCGGGACCCCTGCGGGGGGCACCGGAGTGCGGCCCGCCGCGCCACCTGGGGGACTGGGCCAGGCTGCTTGCCGGAAAGGCCCGCTATCTCAGCAGTATAACGGACCCCGGCTCCCGGCGCGGCCGGCTAGCCGACCGGCGCCTGGAATTTGCGCGCCAGCGCGGCGGCCACGTGGTCGGGCACCAGCCCAGCCAGGCTCCCGCCCAGCCGAGCGATCTCTTTGACCAGCGACGAGCTGATGTGCGCGTAGGTCAGCGAGGTCATTAGGAACACGCCCTCGATCTCCCCGCGCAGGTGCCGGTTCATCAGCGCCATCTGGTATTCGAACTCGAAGTCGCCGGTGGCCCGCAGCCCGCGGACGATGGCACAGGCCTGACGAGCGCTCGCGTACTCGACGGTCAAGCCGCGGTACGGCTCGACGACCACGTTGGGCAGCTCGCGGACCGCCTCACGCAGCAGGGCCACGCGTTCCTCCGCCTCGAACAAGATCGTCTTGCTCGTGCGCTCGTTCACTGCCACGATCACCTCGTCGAACAGCCGAGCGGTCCGGCGGATCACGTCCAGGTGTCCGTTGTGGGGCGGGTCGAACGTTCCCGGGTAGATTGCGCGGCGCGTGGGGGGCCTCCTCTCCGGGGGATCGCGCGCTCGGGCGGCAGCGCGCGTCACCGCTCAGGATTCGCTCGCCGGGCTGCCCTGACCCGTGGCGGGCGCGCGGGGGAGGTAGATGGACACGCCGCTGGCCCCGTGGTAGCGCGTCTTGTAGAGATACAGCGCTCCCTCTTCGGCCGGGGGCACCAGCGAGCGCGGGTGCTCCCACACCACCACGCTGTGCGGCCCGAACAGCGCCGAGCGCGCCAGCGCCGCGAACACCTGCGGCGCTTCTGGGTCACCATAGGGCGGGTCCAGCAGTATTAAATCATAGCGCCGCCGCAGTGTCGATACCGCCGCTGCGGCGCTGAGCGCGTGGACCGCCGCCTGCTCGGCGAAGCCCGTGCGGGCCAAGTTGGCCCGCAGCACCTTGCGCGCCTCCGGGTCGTGCTCCACGAACTCCGCCCAGCGCGCGCCGCGGCTGAGCGCCTCGATCCCCAGCGCGCCCGAGCCGGCGTACAGGTCGAGCACTACCGGCCAGGCTATCCCGGCCAGCATCGCGCCCGGCGGCACGTCCTCGGGCAGCAGCACCCCGCGCTTGTACGCCTCGGCCTCGAGGATCGAGAACATCGCCGCCTTCAGCTTGTCGGCCGTGGGGCGAATCGGGCTGCCGGGTGGCACGCGCAGCAGCGTGCCGCGGCGGCGTCCTGCGATGACGCGCATGGGCGTTTTTCCTAGCTCGGGTCGCCGACCTGCGTCAGGTAGTCGCGCACCGCGCGGGCCAACGCCGCGTGCTCCGGCCGCGCCAGCGCGGGATCGGCCTCCAGCAGGCGCGTGGCGGCGGCGCGCGTGCGCTCGATCAGCTCTAGGTCGCCCAGGCTGGCCACTTGCAACGTGGGCAACCCGCTCTGGCGCAACCCATAGTAGTCGCCCGGCCCCCGCAGGCGTAGGTCCGCCTCGGCCAGCGCCAGCCCGTCGCTCGTCTCCGCCACGATCTGCAACCGCTCCAGCGCCTCGGCCGCAGTCGTCTGGGCGATCAGCGCGCAGATCGCGGGATGCTCGCCGCGGCCGACGCGCCCGCGGAACTGGTGGAGCTGGGCCAGGCCGAAGCGCTCGGCGCCCTCGATGATCATCATGGTAGCATTCGGCACATCCACCCCTACCTCGACCACCGCCGTAGCCACCAGCACGTCGAGCGCGCCATCGCGGAACGCGGCCATCACGGCCTCTTTCTCCTCGCTGCGCAGCCGACCGTGCAGCAGCCCGAGGCGCAGCCCGCGCAGGGCGCCGTGGCGCAGGCGCTCGTACTCCTCCGTCGCCGCGCGCGCTTCCAGGTGCGGCGAGTCCTCCACCAGCGGGCAGATCACGTAGCCCTGGCGCCCCTGGGCCACCTCGCGCCGCAGCCGCTCGTAGGCGTGAGCGCGCTCGTCGGGGCGCAGCAGCACCGTGCGGATCGGCTGGCGGCCCGGCGGCAGCTCGTCCAGCCGCGACAGATCGAGGTCGCCGTACAGCGTCAGGGCGAGCGTGCGCGGGATGGGCGTGGCGGTCATCACCAGCAGGTGTGGGCAGGCGCCCTTCTCGCGCAGGGCCAGTCGCTGACGTACCCCGAAGCGGTGCTGCTCGTCGGCGATCGCCAGTGCCAGGTCGCGGAACGCGACGCCCTCCTGGATCACCGCCTGCGTGCCGATCACGATGTCCACGTGGCCGGTGGCCGCGGCGGTGCGCACCTGACGGCGCTCGCTGGCGCTCAGCCGGCCTGTGAGCAGTACCACCCGCGGCACACGGCCCAGGTGGGCCCGCAGCACGTCGGCTGCCCGCTCGTACAGCGTGCGCACCGTGCGGGCGTGCTGCTCGGCCAGGATCTCGGTCGGCGCCATCAGCGCGGCCTGGGCGCCGGCGGCCACGGCGACCAGCATCGCCGCCGCGGCGATCACCGTCTTGCCCGAGCCCACCTCGCCCTGGAGCAAGCGCGTCATCGGTCGCGAGCGGGCCAGGTCGTGGCCGATCTCGGCTAGCACGCGCTCCTGGGCCGCTGTGAGCCGGAACGGCAGCGCCGCGCGGAAGGCGTCGAGCAGCGCCACGGGCGTGGGCAGGGCGCGGCCCGCGACTTGCTCGGCGGCGCGGCGCCGCAGGCCGATGGCCAGCTGCATCAGCAGCAGCTCGTCGAAGGCGAACCGCTGCCGGGCCCGTGCGGCCTCCTCCCGCGTGGTGGGGAAGTGGATGGCGCGCAGGGCGGCCGCGCGCGGGGGCAGGCCCTCGGCTTCCCGCAGCCAGGCGGGCAGTGGGTCCGCGGCCGCGTCGGCCCAGCGGTCCACGGCGCGGGCGACCAGCTCGCGTAGCCAGGGCTGCGCCAGCCCCTTGGTCGCCGGGTACACCGGAACCAGGCCGCGGGTGTGCAGCGGCCCTTGGTCGGCCGGCTCCCAGTCGGGGTTATCGAACACTAGCCGCCGCCCTAGCAGCGTCAGCGCGCCGCTCACGGCCAGCCGCTGGCCGGGCTGGAAGCGCAGGCCGTAGCCCGCGCGCAGCCACACCGCTTCGACCTCGCCGGTGGCGTCAGCGAGGGTTACCGCCGTGCGCTGCAAGCCGCGAGCGGTGCGCTGCACGTCCACGCGGCGCACGACGCCCTCGAAGCTGCCCACTGGCTGGAAGAACAGCTCGCTGGCCCGCGTCGGGGGCGGGTACTCGATATGGCGCAGCGGGAAGTGGCGTAGCAGGTCGCCGACCGTGTGCAGCCCCAACCGCGCCAGTAGCCGCGCCCGCTGGGCGCCCACGCCGGGGATCGCCGTGAGCGGCTGGTCGGGCGCGGGGAAGTCGGCCTCCACGCGGCGCGCGCGCACCGGCCGCACCGGCGGCGCTGGTGCCTGCTCGAGCGGCGTGGTACTCGGGCCATTGAGCGGGGCGTCCAAGGCAGCGCGCGCGGCGGCGAGCGCCTCGGCCCGCGCGGCGGGCGATAGCTCTCCGTAGCGGGCCAGCACGGCCGCGACACGTGCCGCCCGCGCCAGTGCGGCCGCTGGGGCGCCGGCGGCGCGCAGGCGCTCGCCGAGCTTGCGCGCGTATGGTGCCAACCCCCCGATCACTGTGCGGTCGCGGTAGCCGCCGCGCTCCTCGTAGGCGAGGATCTGGCGCAAGCGCGCGAACTCCGTTGCCTCCGGCGAGCGCGCGGGTGCGACGGGATGCGGTCTCACGCGGCCCTCCAGCACGCCGGCGGCTGGGGGGCTGTTTGCCGAGTCTCCCGCCCGCCTGGTAGGATAGAGGCGCAGCGCGCGCCGCTCCCGCGCCACGGTGCGCGCTGTTGCTGTGTCCGCTGGCGGGCATTGCCCCCCGAGGAGTGAATACCATGCGTCGTCGTTGCGAGATCTGTGGCAAGAAGCCGAGCTTCGGGCATAACGTCAGCCACTCGAACCGGAAGACGTCGCGCCGTTGGCTGCCGAATATCCAGAAGACCGCCGTCGTGATCAACGGCGTGGCGCGCTCGCTTCACGCCTGCACGCGCTGCATCCGCACCGCCCGCAAGCACCTTACAGTCTAGCCCCCCGTGGCGACCGGGCGCCTAGGGGGGCGCACGGGCCGTAACGCTCTGAGAGGTCACCTGCTGGGGCGCTCACCCGTCCGGGGCCGGCACGGTCACGCGCGCGCTGCGCGGGTACGGGCGGCCTGCTCGACCACGCGGCGCAGCGCCGTCAGGTTGTGGGTCACCGAGGCGTGGGCGTTGTAGATCGCCGAGCCGGCGACCAGGGTGTCGGCTCCCGCTGCGACCGCGCGCGGCGCGGTATCGAGATTGATCCCGCCGTCTACCTCCAGCTCTACCGCCGCGCCGAGCCGGTCGAGCAGCGCGCGGGCGCGCGCTGTCTTGGGAAGCGTGGCCGGCACCAGCGGCTGGCCGCCGAAGCCGGGGTTCACGGTCATCACCAGTAGCAGATCGAGGTCGCTGTACACTTCCTCGACCACGTGCAGTGGGGTGGCGGGGTTCAGCGCCAGGCCGGGGCGCACGCCGAGGGCGCGGATAGCGGCTAGGGTCGCTTGGATGTGGAGGCAGGCCTCGGCGTGGATCGTCAAGATCGAGGCGCCCGCGTCGGCGAACTGCCGGAGGTACCGCTCGGGCGCCTCGATCATCAGGTGTACGTCCACTGGCAGGCGGGTGGCGCGGCGCACGGCCTCGACGACGAGCGGCCCCATCGTGATGTTCGGCACGAAACGGCCGTCCATCACGTCCACATGGATGTAATCGGCCCCGGCCGCCTCCGCTTCTTGCACCTGCGCGGCGAGGTATCCGAAGTCGGCGGTCAGGATCGAGGGAGCGATCTTGATCACGCCACGGCGCCGTACGACCGCTGCATCGCCATCGCCCGCAGACGCGCGATCCGCTCTGGGATCGGCGGGTGCGTCGAGAACAAGCTGGCAATGAAGTCGCCCGACAGCGGGTTGACGATATACAGGCTAGCCGTAGCCGGGTTGGCGTTCGGCATTGGGCGCAGGCTCACGCCGCGCTCGAGCTTCTCCAGCGCGCTGGCCAGCGCCAGCGGGTCACCGCTTAGCCGCGCCCCGGTGGCATCGGCCTCGTATTCGCGCGTGCGCGAGATGGCCAGCTGGATCAGCGTCGCGGCGAGCGGGGCGAGAAGGATCATCAGCAGCGCGGCTAGCGGGTTCGGCCCGCTGTCGTCATCGCGGTGGCCGCCGTAGCCCCCGAAGAACAGCGCCCATTGCGCCATGTGGGCGATCGACACGATCGCGCCCGCGATCACCGCCACAACGGTCATGATCAGCGTGTCGCGGTTGCGCACGTGCCCTAGCTCGTGGGCCAGTACCGCGCGCAGCTCACGTGGGGTCAGGAGCTCCAAGATCCCCGTGGTGACTGCCACGGCTGCGTGCGCGGGGTCGCGGCCCGTCGCGAACGCATTGGGCGTTGGGCTGTCGACGATGTACACCCGCGGCATCGGCAGCCGGGCCTGGCGCGCCACATCGGCGACCAGCGCGTACAGCTCGGGAGCCTCGAGTTGGCTCACCGGCCGCGCGCCGTTCATGGCCAGTACGATCTTGTCCGAGAACCAGTAGGAGAGGAAGTTCATCACCAGGGCGACCGCGAGCATGGCGAGCATACCGGCCGTGCCCGCGAGCGCGCGGCCGACCAGCACGAGCAGCACGGTCAGCGCCGTCAGCAACAGCGCGGTTTTGAAGAAGCCACTCATCGCTCCGACTCCGTGCGACGCAGTCACCCCGCTCCTGAGCGACCGCGCCCCCTGGCGGTCGCTACCGGCAGTGTAG